>FSUE01000094.1_pt1 | contig 25882 bp, 22 predicted proteins | sample 1637031 | NCBI WGS metagenome assembly FSUE01 (sample SAMEA3914819, study PRJEB12502) | metagenome | biome: forest; material: soil | place: Canada | collected 2010-06-26 | depth 0.3 m | reverse complement strand
GTGTTCAAGCGCGTGGTGATCGTGTTGGCCGGCCCGGTCATGAACCTGATCTTCCCGGTCTTGCTGTACTTTGCGGTGTTCGTCGGTGACGGCCCGTTCTTGCCGCCGACGGTCGGCATCGTGCTGCCGAACCATCCGGCAGACGGCAAGCTGCTGCCCGGTGATCGCATCATGTCGATCGACGGGCAGGAGGTCGGCACCTTCGACGAGGTCAAGCGCATCATCAGCAGCAGCCCGGCCAAGACGCTGAAGCTCAAGGTTTTTCGCGACAATCGTCACGTCGACGTCGAAGTGACGACCGAAGAAACCGTCGAGCATCGCGAAGACGTCAAGACGCGCGAGCTCGACCTGCCGCAACGTGTCGGCACGTTGGGCATTTTGCCGAGCGCACCGGCCGCCGTGATCGGCGTGCCGAATCCGGATTCGCCGGCGTACCGCGCCGGCCTGCGCACCTTCGACGTGATCACCAACGTGGGCGGCGTGCCGGTGCGCCGCTTCATGGATCTGACCAACGCGCTCAGCGAGAACGCTGGTGAGACGCTGCCAGTCACGTACCTGCGCCCGGTCGGCGTGCCCGACGCGCTCGGCGGCTTGGCGGACATGGCCGTGTTCGAATCGGGCGTGGTGGCGCTGACGCCGGACCCTTCGGGCAGCACGCTGTTCGAGCGCGCCGGCATCGAGCTGGCGGACTTGTACTTGGCGATCGTGCCGCCGGATTCGTATCTCTACAAAGCCGGGCTGCGCCCGGGCGACAAGATCTTGCGGCTCGACGACGAGCCGGTGCCGGCTTGGTTCACGTTCTGCGAGCGCGTCAAGGCGGCGCCGGACAAGCAGCACCGCATCGACTTTCAGGCCGCCCGCGATGGCCGGGTGCGCAGCGGTACCTTTCAGATCCGCCGCGAAGATTACCGCGACGACAGCGGTCAGACGCGCTCGTACTACATCTTCCCCCAGCAGCATTGGATCCCGCTCGCCGCCGAAGAGCGCGTCGAGCATCCGACACCAATCCGCTACGCATTCACCAAGGCCGTCGAAGAGACGGTCGAGGTGACGCGGTTTACGCTGGTGTGCCTGGTGCGGCTGCTGCAGGGCCGGCTCAGCTTGAAGTCACTGTCCGGTCCGATCGCGATCTACGAAGTCGCCGGCGAAGAAGGCCGTAAAGGCGCCGACAACTTCGTGTGGGTGATGGCGTTGCTCAGCATCAACTTGGGGCTTTTGAACCTGTTGCCCGTGCCGGTGCTAGATGGCGGCCACTTGATGTTCTTTGCGATCGAAGGCGCTTTGAGGAAGCCGTTACCGCTGCGCACGCGGGAGATCGCGCACATCATCGGCATGGCAATCTTGTTCGGACTGATGGCGATGGCTTTCAAGAACGACGTCGAAAAGCGCTGGGACGTGATCCGTGGCCAGATTGGAGCGAGCCCTGGCTGAGCAACCCCGGGCACCGGCGCCGCAAAAGGCGCCTTGGCAGCCCAATGCCCGCACGATTGCCGCCAAGGTCATCGAGCGCGTGCTGGTCGATGACGCGTTCGTCGCCGCCGCGCTCGACGCCGAGCTGCGCCGCCATCCGCAGCTCGACGCGCGTGAGCGTGGCCTGGCGACCGAGCTCGCGTACGGCACGATGCGCACCGAGCCGGCGTTGCGCGCGCGGCTGTACGTGCACGCGCCGCGCGGCGTATCCGACGAGCGCGTGCTGGCGCAGCTGTTGGTCGCCGCCTATCAGATCTTGTTGCTCGATCGCGTGCCGGCGTTTGCGGCGGTCGACGCGGCCGTCAACGGCGTCAAGCGCGAGCGCGGGCCGCGCGTCGCTGGGTTCGCCAACGCCGTTTTGCGCAAGCTAGCCAAGACCGGCGAAAAGCTGTCGCAAGCTCAGGCCGTGCGCGAGTCCGTGCCGGCCTGGCTTTGGGCGGAGTTGGTAGGTTCGGTCGGCGAAGAGCAAGCGCTCGGGCTGATCAGCGCCGAAGCCTTCACCGGCCTTCGGCTGCGTCTCGGTAGAGACGAGCCCGAGTGGCTGCGCGAGTTGCCGCACGGACGGGTTTCGCCTTTGGCGCGGCTGGTGCGCGGCGAGGGCGACCCGCGGCAGAAACCCGGCTTTGCCGAGGGCGCGTTCACGATTCAAGAAGAGGGCGCGCAAGCCATCGGCCTTGGCTTGGGGGTGCGTGCCGGCGACAAGGTGCTGGACGCGTGCGCGGGGCGCGGCCAAAAGTCGACGCTGATCGCCGAGCGGCTCGGCAATGGCACGTTGGTAGCGAGCGACTTGTACCCCGAGAAGCTGCAGGCGCTGAACGAAGACGTAGCGCGGCTCGGTTTGCCGGTGATCGAAACCCGCGCCGTCGACTGGAGCGTCGGGCAAGGCGGGCTGCCCGACGACTTCGACCGCGTGCTGGTCGACGCGCCGTGCACCGGCACCGGTACGCTGCGGCGCCGTCCCGAGATCATGCGCCGCCTGAAGCCCGCGGATCCGGCTCGGCTCGGCCAGCTTGGCGAGAGCATTTTGCGCTCGGCGGCGTCGCGCGCACGTCCGGGTGGCACGGTGGTGTTCGCGGTCTGTTCAGTGCTCCAGGCAGAGTGCGAAGCGGTCGTGGCGCGCGTCGCCGACCTGCTCGAGCCCGTGCCCTTCGACGCGCCGGAGCTGCCACCCGCGCTTACAGCGGGTCAGAGCGCCGTCCGGCTCTTGCCTGGCGTGCACGGCACCGACGGCTACTTCATGGCGTGTTTTCGGCGGCGCTAAAATCGCCTGCGGCGTCGCCACGCCGCTCGCGCCGAATGCTGCTATATGGAATTTCACGATGGCGCGTCCAGCCCCCCAGGGCAGCATCGGCACCGATGGCACTCGCTTCGGTGATGGCCTACTGGGCGCCGAGGTGTCGGCTCCCGAACGGCTGAAGGTCGAGCTCGGTGTGGGCTCGGTCATCGACCGCAAGTACCGGCTCGAAGGCTTGCTGGGTGAGGGCGGCATGGGAGCGGTGTGGTGGGCCCATCACCTCGAGCTCGATCTGCCGGTCGCGATCAAGTTGCTGCGCGCGGGTGACGACCAGACCACGCTGTCGGAGCGGTTGAAGATCGAGGCGCGCGCCGTCGCGCAGCTCGTTCATCCAGCGATCGTGCGCGTGTTCGACATCGACCGCAGCGAACACGGCGAGCCCTTCATCGTGATGGAGCTGCTGCGCGGCGAGAACCTGGGCGATCTACTCGACCGCGGCCGCCTTTCAGGGGAAAACGCCGTCCAGATCGCGTTGCCGATCGCCGAGGCGCTGGTGTTGGCGCACGCCAAAGGCGTGGTCCATCGCGATCTGAAGCCGGCCAACGTGTTCTTGGCCGAGGAAGCCGAGCGGCTGCAGCCCAAGCTGCTCGATTTTGGTATCGCCAAACTGATGGACCCGGGGCGAGCGAACGGCGGCCTCACCGATACCGGCATCTCGGTCGGTAGCCCTGACTACATGTCGCCCGAGCAAGCGCGCGGCAGCAACGACGTCGACTACCGCGCCGACATTTGGGCGTTCTGTGTGGTGCTCTACGAGGCGGTCACTTGCCTCACGCCGTTCCGCGGTGACAACTACAACGCGCTGATGCGCGCGATCGTCGAGAACGAGCCGCTACCGTTGGACGCCAGCGTCGATCCACGTCTGGCCGAGTTGATCGCGTGGGGGTTGTGCAAGGAACGCAACGACCGCCCGAGCTCGATTCAAGAGCTGGGGCGTGAGCTGGCGCGCTGGCTGATCGCCCGCGGCGTGACCGAGGACATTTGCGGTACGCCGCTCGAGGCGAAATGGATCAGCCGGCTGCCGCAAAAATCGGTGCCGCTGATCGTGGTCGAACCGGTCGAGGTGCCGAAGCCGCTTCCGCTGAGGACGGACACGCTGCTCTCCGCTCGCCTTTCCAAGGTTGAAGGCGGGGCGGCCGATCGCGCCAAAAACGCGGCTTTTCCTGCGGCTCCACCTGCCCGCAGCCGGGCCTGGGTACTGGGCGCGGCCGTGCTTTTGCTGGGCGGTGGCATCACTTGGGCGCTGGGCCGTTCAGGCGGTTCCTCGTCACCCTCTACTGTTTCGGCTGTAGGGCGCAACGCTCCACCACCAGCCATCGCTACGACCGCCCCGCAGGCAGCGGCGTCGCTGGCCGCTCCCAGCGTCGCGGTCGAGATCGCGAGCAGTGCGCCAGCTCCCGTGCCGGCGGCCGCGCAGCCCCCGAGCGTCCATTCTGCCCCACCGCTCCCGAGCCGTACGCCCGGGTCGAAGTCGCGTGAAGCCGGCAAGCCGCCATCGGCCGCCCAGCCCACGCGAGATGTTCACGACGAGACGCGCGAATTGCTGCAAGCTTATTGACGTGCTTGGACTTTCGGCGCGGCTTCGACGAAGACTGCCTCCGTGTGTGAGCTGCGTGCTCGCCGCGACGCTCGTGCTCGCGCCAAGTGCGCGCGCGCGCGCCGCCAACGCGAGCACCGAAGCGGCGGCGGAGGCGCGGCGCAGCGAAGCCAAGGCCAAGTTCGAGGTTGGTGTGGCCGCGTTCGGCGCCCGCCGCTACGCCGATGCCGTGCAAGCCTTTTTGCAAGCCGATGCGCTGGCGCCCAGCGCTGCGCTGTCTTTCAACATCGCGCGTGCCTTCGAGCACCTGGACAATCCCGCCGCCGCGCTGCGCTGGTACCGCGACTACTTACGCCGCAACCCGCAAGCGACCAACCTGGTCGAGGTGCAGGCGCGCGTCAGCGAGCATGCTGCCAAGCTGGCCGCGCGCGGAGTGCAGCAGATGACCGTGCTTTCGACGCCCGACGGGGCTCAGCTCAGCGTGGACAATCAAGCGATCGGCCCGACCCCGATCACGTTCGAGCTGGCGCCGGGCCCGCACCGCGTCAGCGTGCACTTGGACGGATACGTCGATCAATCAGCGGACGTTGTGCTGAATGCCGGCATACCGCAAGACGTGACGCTACGGCTCGTGTCGGTCACGGCGCCGACGGCACCCACAGCCGGCACGGTTTCGGCGCCGCTCGTCGATGCGCCGCGCGGCGATGCGCCGCGCACGGACGCGCCTCGCACGGACGCCACCAAGCCGGCTGAGCGCCGCTTCGGCCCGGTGCTGCCCTGGGTCGTGGTCGGAGCGGGTGCGGCCAGCGTGCTGGGCGCGGTCGGGTTCGAGCTCGGGCGGCGCTCGGCCGAGTCCGCGGCAGAAACTGCGCCGCAGCTCGAATACCAGCCCCATTTCGACGCGATGCGGAGCCGTCAAACCGCCGCGCGCGTGCTGCTCGTGGTCGGCGGCGGTCTGCTCGTCGCCGGCGGGGCGATGGTCGTGCTCAACAGCCCACGGCAACCCACGGCGCAGCTCGCGCTCGGTTGCAACGGCATCGGCTGCGGCCTTTTGGCGCGCGGGAGCTTCGAGTGATGTGGCGCTTGCTATGGGCGCTCGGCCTGATCACGTTCTTGGTCAGCGCGTGCGCTTCGGATTTGACCGGCGATCTGAACGGCAAGCCGTGCAACGTCGTAGGCAAATGCCTGGCCGGCTATTTTTGCGATGACTCGAACCGCTGCATCCGAAACCCGGACTGCGGCGAGGGCGAGACCGTGTGCGACAGCCAGTGCGTCACGCTCGCCACCGATGCCAACAATTGCGGCGGCTGCCAGCTGGCCTGCAGCGCGCCGGCTCATGGCAGCCCGGTGTGCGGCCAGAACGACTGCAATTTCTTCTGCAGCAAGGGCTACAAGCCGTGCGGCAGCGTTTGCCTCGACCTCGACGACGACGCGCAAAACTGCGGCGCTTGTGGCCACGCTTGCCCGCAAACCGGCGGCAGCTTGGCCAGCTGCGAAGGCGGCGTGTGCCAGACCACGTGCCGCGCGCCGTACACCAGCTGCAGTGGTGAGTGCGTCGATCACAATACCGACCCCAAACATTGCGGTGACTGCGACACGGCCTGCGCAGCCGGTGAGGTTTGCTCGAACGGTGAGTGCTCCGACACTTGCGCCGACGGCCTACTGAACTGCTCGTCGGCCTGTGTCGACAGCGCGACCGACGCCGAGCATTGCGGCGCCTGCGGCATGCGCTGCCCGAGCCCCACCGGCGGCGTGCCGATCTGCGCCGATTCCAGCTGCGACTTCGAGTGTGATGCGGGCGCGCAGAAGTGCGATGGCGCCTGCGTCGACGTCGAGACCAACCCGACCAATTGCGGCGATTGCGGGCAGGTCTGCAACGCGCCCGCGAACGGCAAGGCCGCGTGTCAGGGCGGCGAATGCGGCGGGACTTGCGATCCAGGCTATGCCGAATGCAGCGGCGCCTGCGTCAAAACGACCAGTGACCCCAGCCACTGTGGCAGTTGCGAAAAGGCGTGCGGCTCGAAAGAGGTGTGCGATTCCGGCAGTTGCACCAGCGATTGCTCGGCGGGCACGCAGGCTTGCGACGGCTCGTGTGTGGACGTCGCAGCCGATCCGGCCAACTGCGGCGAATGCGGAAAAAAGTGCGCGGGCGCCGCCCACGGCTCACCGACGTGCAAGGCGTCGGTCTGCAAACTGGCCTGCGAGACCGGCTACGCCGCGTGCGGCGGGGTTTGCGTCCAGCTCGACACGGACACGAAAAACTGCGGTAGCTGCGGCAACGTCTGCGCTGGAACGGCCAGCGGCGCCCCGCAATGCACTGGCGGAAAATGCGGCGTCGCGTGCAATCCCGGCTACACCGAGTGCGGCGGAAAATGCGTCGACCTCGGGTCGAGCCGCGACCACTGTGGGACGTGCGCCAAGCTGTGCGGTGCCGCAGAAGCCTGTCAAAGCGGCCATTGCACCAGCGACTGCGGCGTCAAAACCTCTTGCTCCGGCTCGTGCGTCGATCCCCAGTCGGATACGTCGAACTGCGGCAGCTGCGGCAAGGTTTGCACGGCGCCCGCCAACGCCGCGCCACGCTGCAACCTGGGCGCGTGCGCGTTTCAATGCAGTGGCTCGTTCGTGCCGTGCGCCGAGCAGTGCGTCGACACCAAAAATGACGCCGCGAATTGCGCTCAGTGCGGCCACGCCTGCACGGCGCCGAGCGGTGCCACGGCTACCTGCATCGACAGCCAGTGCGGGATTCAGTGCAACGCCGGGCTCTCGGCTTGCTCCGGCAAGTGCGTCGACACCAAGAGCGACCGGAACAATTGCGGCAAGTGCGGCAACAAATGCGGTCTATTGGGCTGCCTGCTCGGCCTCTGCACGTTGTGAGCGCGCGCCAGGCCGCGAGATTTCGGAGCCGCGCACTACGGCATGCACACCTTGCGGTTCTTCGAGCCGCCACCGCTCGAGCGACAGTTGAAGGCCGCGCTCGCATAGCTGTGGCAATAGACGTCCGCGTCGGTCAAATTGGCGCCCTTCACGTCGGCGTCTTCGCAGCTCAACAAACAGTACATGTCCCCGGCAGATTCGAACGGACTGCACACCTCGGCGTGGTTGCCCGCGCATTCGCCGGCCGCAGCGCAACAGTCGCTGTCTTGCGCGCACAGATGGGTGCAATAGCCGCCGCTGACGCGATCGAGGCACACCGGATCGCCGACCAGCTCGCCGTCTTTGACGCCGGGGTAGCATTGGTCGACCGACTCGCAGGCCTGCCCGGTGTTGGTGGGCCCGGCGTTGTTGTTGCTATCGCTGCTGCAGGCGGGGAGCGCCCACACGCCCAGCGTCGCCGCCAAAATTGCTAAATTTCTGGCTTTTCGGCCGGATGTCGACGGGAGCGGGAACAATGCCATCGGCGGGGTGAGTGGCGCGCGTCGCTCGATTTTATCAGGCGCTAGCGGTCGGGCTTTGGCCTAGCCTGACGCGCGGATGCTGGCTGAGGCAGCTTTGCTTGCCGCCTTGTCCGTCGAACGCGGGCCTGGGGCGGAGGCTTGCGTGGACGATGCTCGGCTCAAACGCAGCGTGGAGCGGCGGCTGAAGCGGCGTGTTTTCGTGGCAGAGGCCGACGCGAGCTTGCGACTGCGGGTCCGCTTTACGGCACATCAGCACGAGATCGAGGCGCGCATCGAGCTGTCCAGCATCGACGGCACGCCGCGTGGCGTGCGCTCGCTCGTGACGAGCAGCCATTGTTCGTCGCTCGACGACTCCTTAGCGTTGTCGGTCGCCCTGCTGGTGGACGAGCCTCCGGATCCGATCACGCCGGTCGATTCAGCCTCGCAACCCGCGAATCCCGCGGCGACGACCGCGAAGCCTGCGCCGCCCGCGCCAAAAACCACGATCACTATCCCGCCCGAAGTCGCCGCACCGCGCGAGCCGTGGCACGCGCGGTTTGGCGTTGCCGGGAAGGCTGCTTGGGGAATGCTGCCCGGCGTGCGCCCGGCCGCGGCGTTCGCGCTCGGCATCATTCCGCACGCGTTCGTGCCGTTCGGGCTGCAAGGCGAAGCGTTTTGGCCGACGAGCTCGGTGCGCGATGCGAGGTCGGGAGCGCGCTTTCATCTCATGCGCCTGGGTCTAACGCTGTGCCCCGTGCTTTGGCAGCAGCCTGGCCGGGGTTTGAGCCTGTGCGCGGGCCAGCAGCTCGGCTGGCTCACCGTGGAGGGTTACGGCTTTGACCACGACTCCAAGCAGCAGCGGCTCGGTTATTCGCTGACGGGGGGTGGGGAAGGCAGGCTGCGGCTCTTCCCCCCCGTCTCGGTTCGGGGCTATGTGGGGGCCGAGGTTCCTTTGGTTCGCGACCGCTTTTCCTCGGCTGGACGCAATGCGTCGGAGCTGTTCCAGCCCAGCCCGATCGCCCTCGTGGCTGAAATCGGTCTGGAGGCGGCGCTTTGGTAATAAATGTCCCAGCGTTCGACCACGTACTGGGAAAGCTGCTCAGCTAAGGGCTCATCGTGACCTCTCAGCCGAGCATGCGCACCATCTTCGATGAGCACGCTCGCTATGTCATCCGCACGCTTCGCCACCTCGGCGTACGCGAAGCCGACGTCGACGACGTGGCTCAGGAAGTGTTCGTCACCGTCCACCGCAAGTTGGCGGAGTTCGAAGGCCGCGCCAAGCTTCGCACGTGGCTGTATGCCATCTGTTTGCGGGTCGCGTCCGACCATCGGCGTCGCGCGTACGTCGTGCGCGAGCGCGCCACCGACAATCCGCCGGTCGACACCGGAGAGCGCACCGGCAACGAGCCCGACACCAGCCTGGAATCACGCGCCTTCGTGCGCGAGCTGCTGGCCGAGCTGGACGACGACAAGCGCACCGTGTTGGTGCTCTACGAAATCGAAGGGCTCACCATGCGTGAGGTCGCCGAGGTCGTCGGCTGTCCGCTACAGACTGCGTACTCGCGGTTGCACACTGCGCGTGAGTTGCTCCAGGCGGCGTGGCTTCGCTCCAACAAGGGGAACCAATGACTGATCTGAGGGATCCTCCGCGGCTCTCCGACGCGGCCTCGGGCGCACCGTCCGGCTTGCGTGCCTTGATGGGTACTGCGCAAAGTGACGTGGGCTCGGACCCGCAGCTGGCGCGCTTGGCTGAACGCCTGGGGCCGTTGTTGGCTCCGCCGGTGGTGCCAGCGCCGCATGTCGCTGCCAGCGTTGCTGGCATGGGCACGCTGGCCAAGCTTGGTCTGGCCGGCGTCGCGCTTCTAGTCGCCGGTGGGGGAGCGTTGCTGTTCTCCACATCAAAGTCTGCGCCCCCATCGGCACCAATCAACGCCGCGCCACCACCCTCGCCGCCAACGGTCGTGCCAAGCGTTTCGCCCGCGCCCGCCGTCGCCGAACCGCCAGCTCTGGCGCCTACGCCCGAGCTGGCCAGCGCGGTGAAACCGGCAACCAAGCCGGCACCCGCGGCGGCCCTGTCCGAGGCCGAGCTGCTCGAGCAGGCACGCAGCTCTTTGAGGAGCGACCCCGCGCGAGCACTGGCGCGTGCCAACGAGCACCGCAGTCGTTTCCCGGGCGGCGCGCTGGTGCAAGAGCGCGAGGTGATCGCGATCAAGGCGTTGCGTCAGCTCGGCCGTACGGCAGAGGCAGATAGCCGCGCTGACGCGTTCGCGACGGCGTTTCCGGGCTCGGCGTTTCAGCGCAAGCTGAAACCGAGTCCGTGAGCGCGTCAGGCGCTTGCCTCGTTACGTCGGCGGAGGTGCCCGCACGCAACACCCGGTCACGCAGTAGTCGCCGGTGTCGCAGGGCGCGTCGGGTCCGCATACCCTGCCGCCGGCCGGGCAAGCGCCGCTCGGGTCGCACGTGGGGTCGGTTGGGGGACCCCCGACACACGTCTCGCAAGCCCCACAATCGTTGATGCAGCTGTGAACCTGCGTGCAAGGTGGGCACGCGATCGGATCATCGAGCTTGTCACGCTGGCAACCTTGCGCGCCGCGACCCACACCGATGAACTGGAATTGTCCCGTGCCGCGCTTTAGCTCGCAGCAGCCGAAGCAATCGCAGCCGTTGGGCACGACCGGCAGACAATCATCGCGGCACACCTGCGACTGCACTGCCGCGAGGCTGGCGCAATCGTCGCCCATCGCCGAGCCATCGGGGCTGTACTTACAGTGCGCGTCCCCGCTCGGTGGGTAGTCGGGAGCCACTGAAAGCGGATCGCACTGGTGGTTCCACGCACATTTGTCGTTGCCGGGGCCGTTATCACCGTCGAAGTAACAGTCCTGCTTGCAGGCGGCGCCCGGGTTCTTGAGCAGGCCGGTGCTGAGCCCGAGCTCGTCGTTGTCACAGGGGCCCAAGCAATCCGGGTCGAGCGTATCGATCAGGCCGTCATCATCGTTGTCGATGCAGTCGCCACATTCGGACGGGAGGCCACGGCAAAGGATCTGCACACAAGCGGGCGCGCCCGCTTCGTTGACGGAACCGCCCGTCGCCGTACCGGCCGAAAGGCTGCCGCCGAGCTGCAAGCCACCGGCGCCACTACTACTATTGAGCGCTCCGCCGAGGCTGAGCGGATCATCCAAACCAACCTCGACGGTTTGCCCGCAAGCCTCTACGAGTCCGAGTCCGAGTCCGAGCACGAACAGCGCCGCCGCAACGCCCAGGCTGCCAATGCGAAACCAAGACTGTTGCTGCGCTGCGCTCTTCAAGGATTCGACTTCAGCTTACGCTGAAACGCCGAGGCCCCGGAAACGCTTCTGAGTCCGGGGCCGCTCGTTTCGGGCCGTTCATAATTTCGCCCCGCCGCAGCCACTCATCGCCTGCAGCGCGTCCCTGCGTTGCCTTCCAGGAGTTGCTCGCATGCGTCACGTCGGTCGCTTCCTTTTCGGCGTTTTGGCTGCCACCTGGCTCACCTGGGCGTGCGGTTCCTCGAATTCCGGCGGCAATACCGGCAACACGAACGGGATCGGCGGCGAAGGCGGGGAAGGCGCCGGCCTGGGAGGCGATGTCGGCAAAGGTGCGACCTCCGCCACCGGCGGCGACAGCGCCAACGGCGGCAGCAACGCCAACGCCGGCACTAGCGCGACCGCGGGTGACAGCGCGAACGGCGGCGTCGGGATCGGTGTCGGCGGTGCGGCCGACGCGGTCGGCGGCGACGGCAGCCTGGTCGGAGAAGGTGGAGGCGCAGTCGGCGGAGCCGGCTCCGATCCCGGGCTGCCGACGTGCACGGCGGTTGGTGTTACTTGCGTGCAAAGCACCGAGTGTTGTTCGGGTGTCTGCGATCCGAAAACCAACAAGTGCGCTTCGGTCGTCGGCGTGTGCGCGACGCAAGGCCAGGGCTGCAAAGCCGGTCCGGACTGTTGCAGCTTTCAATGTGGCGCTGATGGCAAGTGCGCCCAACAGACCTGCGTTTCGGACGCCGGAGTTTGCACGGCCGACTCGCAGTGCTGCGGCGGCAAGTGCACGAACGGCAGCTGTGCCGCGCTGAACCCCGCGTGCAAAACGGCCGGCAACGCCTGCGTGAACGGCGGCGATTGCTGCTCGGGCCAATGCGGCGCGAACAAAACCTGCACGCTTGGTGGCTCGTACTGCATTCAACCCGGCGACGTCTGCGCCCGCAACAACGACTGCTGCACCGGAACCTGCACGATTGCTGGTGGTGCGGCGCTCGGCACGTGCGCCGAGCAGCCCGCAGGACCCGCGTTCTGTACCGGGGTCGACGGCGTGACTTGCGGCGGTTGCGGCGACTGCTGCAGTCGACTCTGTGCGCCGTTCGGACCGACCGGCGTCAAGATTTGCCAGCCGGCCAACGGTTGCCACGTCACCGGCGATCTTTGCCGGCGAAACCAAGACTGCTGCGGCGGCACCGACGACGCGACCTTGCCCGGCTACGGCAACGTGGTTTGCCAAGTCGAAACAGGCAAAGACGTCGGCTTGTGCAGAAACCCCAGCAACGGTCCTGGACCGGGCGGCGCTTGCAATCCGCAAGGCAACGTCTGTCACTACAAGAATTACAGCTGCGACATCTCGTCGGCGCGCGCCGATTGTTGCGGCGGCTTGGGCGCCAAGGGTGGCGTCTGCCAGCTCGACCCGCTCGGCATTCCGCGTTGCAACGGCTTGGGCGACACCTGTCGTGTCCCCGGTGACACCTGCGCCTCGACCGACGACTGCTGCAACAACAACCCGTGCGTGCCTGATCTGGACGGCGTGCTGCGCTGCGGCTCGAGTGTTTGCGAAAAATCCGGCGGCTCGTGCACCGTGAACGCCGACTGCTGCCCGGGTAGCACCTGCTTGCGTCCACCTGGCTCCACCGTCGGCACTTGCGGTGGCGGCGACCCGGGCGGCGGTACCGGTGGCACTGGTGGTGGAGGTAGCGCCGGCAGCGGTGGCACTGCCGGCACCAGCGGCAGCGCCGGTTCTGGCGGTACGAGCGGCAGCGGCGGCACCAGCGGTACTGGCGGCAGCGGCGGCGTCCCGACTACCTGCTCGGAATACGGCCAAATTTGCAACGTTACCGGTGATTGCTGCAACGCAGTGCCGTGCACCAACGGCACCTGCCGTTACGCGGGTTGATGGGAATGAGACGCATGAAGCAAGGCTCCGGTTTGGTGGTGCAGGTGGGGTTGGTCGGGTTGGCCTGTGCCATCGCCGTGGCTTGCGGTAGCGACCAGCCCACGTCGTTCGTCGACCCTAACGCCGACGGCGGCGGCAAAGGTAACGGCACCGGCGACAGCAACGCCGGTGGCGATGGCGTCCAGCTGGCGATCGGCGGGGACGCAACCGTCGCGGTTGGCGGAGACGCCAACGGTGCCGGCGGAGCTGGTTGCGGCTTCACGGCGTTCACGGCCGATCCGCCGCTCGTCAACGTCCTGCTGGTCGTCGACAAGTCTGGCAGCATGAACGACAAGCCGACCGGCTTCGCCTCCGACAAATGGACAGCGCTGCGCGGCGCGCTCGACGCCACCTTCGCTCAGACACAATCCAAAATCTCGTTCGGGCTCGATCTCTATCCGTACTCGGGGACTAGCGGCCAAGCGCTGTCGAACAGCTGTGAAATGCCGACCGGCGCTGCGGTCGTGGTCCCGGTGCAGGCCGGCACCAAAGCGGCGCCGTTGATCCTGGCGGCGCTGGACGCCAATCCGCCCGATGGCGGGACCCCTACCGCAGCCGCGCTGACACGCGCGCTTGGCTACTTTACGGCCGGCGCTGGCAAGGCCCTCAAGGGCGAAAAGTACGTCCTTTTGGCGACCGACGGCGGCCCCAACTGCAACGGCGATCTCAGCTGCGCGGCCGCAACCTGTACCGTTTGTCTCGATGGCAAGTGTCCACCCAACCAAAACCTTTGCGATCCGAAGATCGACAAGCTGGGACCGACCAATTGCCTCGACCAAGCCGCCAGCGTGACCGCCGTCATCCAGCTTGCCGACGCCGGCATCAAGACGATCGTCGTTGGCATTCCCGGCACCGAGGCCTACACCGACACCCTGGATGCACTCGCAAAGCAGAGCGGGGTTGTCAATCCTGACGCGCCGCCGTCCTACTTCGCCGTCAGCGCCAAGAGCGGCGTCGCCGGCCTCAGTGACACCTTGGGTCACATCACGACCGGCTTGATCAAAACGTGTGAGCTGCACTTGGAAGAAGCTCCGCCCGACTTAAAGCAACTTTTCGTCGTGGTCGACGGCGTCGAGCTCGCGCGCGATCCCGCCGACGGCGACGGCTGGACGATACCGGATGCGAGCATCTCGCCGCCCGTCATCGAGATCACGGGCAAGACCTGCGAGCAGCTCAAGGCTCAAGGCGCCGAGTACATCAACGTGACCTACGGCTGCCCCAACTACGAACCGCCCGTGAAGTAGCGCGTTGCGCGGACTGCGCTCGCCCGGAAAATTTTCGCGCGAGCGTCATAAACGCACGCGCGCCGAGCCCACCCACTCAGGCATGAGGGCATCCTTCAAACTCGCGACGGCTTCTTTGGTTCTTGGATTCGGCGTCTGGGCGTGCGGCTCGGACGACAACGGCGGCACGACGGCCGAGCCGCAAGGTGGCGCTGGCGCCGCCGACGCAGGCTCGACCTCGACCTCGGGCAGCGGCGGCAAGAGCAGCACCGCCGGTAGCAACGCTACTGCCGGCACTGCCGGCTCGGCAACGACCGGTGGCACGACCGGCGAGGCCGGTGCGACCGCGATGGCGGGTCAACCCGCGGCCGGCGGTGACACCAGCATGACCGCAGCCGGCGCGGCGAACGCCGGCGCGAGCGCGGGTGGCATGATGAGCATGGGCGGCGCGCCGGACGCCACCGCAGGCGCGCCCGACGCGGGTGGCGCGGGTGGCGCGGGCGGCGCGGGCACCCCGGCCCAAAGTTGCGTTGGCACACCGCCGGCGTGCAATACGCTGAACGACCTCCAATGTGCGGCGACCAGCGGCTGCGCTGCCGCGGCCACACCTTGCGGCGGCACCCCCCCGGCTTGCAGCACGCATCTGTCGGCTCCCTTGTGTGCCCAGGCGCCTGGTTGCTCTTGGGCTGGCACCTGCGGCGGCACCCCGAGCGCGTGCGACACCCACGCCAACGCCGTCTCGTGCAGCAATGGGGGCTGTGTTTGGACCCCTTGCGGTGGAAATGCCGCGGCTTGCGCAACTCTCGGCCAAGTGGCGTGCGCGTTGCAATCTGGCTGTAGCTGGCAGTGAGCCCCTTCATAAATCCTCCTGCCGGTCGCCACTGAAGGGTTCGGCAGGAGATTCATGATGAAATTACCCAAGTTCGGCCTGGCCCTGATTGTTCCGCTGTCGCTCGTTTGGGCCTGCGGCTCCAGCTCCGGCGGTGACGTCACCGGCAGCGGCGCCAGCAACTCGGGTGGCGACACTGCCAGCGGCGCTTCGCCCTCGCTTGGCCTTGGTGGTGACGGTCTGCCGCTCGGCGGTGATGGCGCGGTCTCGACCGCCGGCACCGCCAACGGCACCGGCGGTTCCGTCAACGGTACCGGCGGCACCGTCAACGGTACTGGCGGCGTCGTCGCCACCGGCACGACTGCCTGCTCCGATGGCAAGGACAACGACGGCGACGGCCTGATCGACGGCTTCGATCCGGAATGCACGGGGCCGGCGGACAACGACGAAGGCACGTTCGCCACCGGTATTCCGGGCGACAATCGCGACCCGAAGTGGCAAGACTGCTTCTTCGACGGCAACTCTGGCGCCGGCGATGACGGCTGCCGCTACTCCACCGGTTGCCTCACCGGCGCGCTCAAGCCGGACGACAAAGACTGCAAGCTGAGCGCCGAGTGCATCAAATTCTGCGCGCCGTTGGTGCCCAACGGTTGCGACTGCTTCGGCTGCTGCACCGTGCAACTGCCCGCCGGCGGCAGCGTCGACATCACGCTGAGCAGCACTTGCTCGCTCGACAAGCTCGACGACCCGAAGGCGTGCACCACGTGCACCAAGACCGATACCTGCGGCAACACTTGCGGTCATTGCGAGCTGTGCCCCGGCAAGACCGTAGCCGACCTGCCTGCTGACTGCATGCCGCCGACCGGCGGCGGTGGCACGGGCAGCGGCGGCACCACCAGCACGGGCGGCACGTCGATGGGCGGTACCGGCGGTGGGCCTTCGTACACCTGTGATGGCGGCGAAGTCGTTTGCGGTCCCGGCTTGGCGCCCTGCGACCTCAGCAGCTACTGCTCGCTCGGTTGCTGCATTCAGAAACCGCCGCGCTGAACCGAACGGTGGCCGCTACGCGACGACGCGGTTGCGGCCACCGCGCTTGGCGCCATACAAAAGCTCGTCGGCGCGCTGGTAGAGCTTGGCCGGCTCTTCGCTCGGGCCGAGCTCGGCGACGCCTAGACTCAAGGTCGCGGTGATTTTCGTGCCCATGAAGTCGGTGACCAGCGCCTCGATCAGCCCGCGCACGGCTTCCGCCGCCTGAACCGCGAGCTCGCGCTGGGTCGCCGCCAGCAGCAGCGCGAATTCTTCGCCGCCGACGCGAAATAGCGCGTCACCTTCGCGCAGCTGCGCCGCGACCGCCGCGGCTACGTTCTTGAGCACCGCGTCACCCGCCGGATGCCCGAACGTGTCGTTGATCTTCTTGAAATGATCGATGTCGAACAAAACGATCGACAGCGGCGTACCGGTCTGTTGAGCGCGCGCGGTCTCTTTCCCGAAGGTGTCGTCGAAGTAGCGCTTGTTGAAGGCGCCGGTCAAGGCGTCCATGCTGGCTAGATTGAACGCGTGCTCGAAGTAGCGCTGCTCGACGTGGCTCTCGGTGTACTTCAGCACCGTCTTACCGACACGGATTTGGTCGCCGTCCATCAGCTTGGCGCGCTCGACCTTTTGCTCGTTGACGAAGGTGCCGTTGGTCGAGCGCATGTCGACGATGTAGTAGCGCCCCAAGATGTGCTGCACGGTCGCGTGCTTGCGGCTCACCTGGTCGGTCGACACGCAAATCGTGCAGTTGTCACCGCGGCCGATCGATACTTCTTGCGTGCCCAGCTCGAAGCGGCGGCCCATGTCGCCACCCGAGATGATGACCAGGCACGGCGGCCCCGATGCCAGCGGCCGATCCGAGGGAATCGAGATGGCGGTCCGCCTACCGGGGAAAATCGACGTCATGAGGAGAGCGGTTTCGATAGTACCGACGGCCGCCCCGCGGTCAAGAGCGGCAATGACGGCGTTTTTCGGGGCCAATCTGGCAGTTTTGCCGCCAGTTTTGGCTTGGTAGGTAAGGTAGTTCCTTGCATCCCGTGCGCTTACGCGACAAACACGCAGCCATGCCGCTTCTGCTTCAAGGTGTTTACACGGCGCTCGTGACGCCGTTTTCTGCTGACGGTTCGAGCATCGACTTCGAGGCGTACGAGAAGCTTCTTGCTCAGCAGATCGACGGCGGCATCAATGGCCTGGTGCCGTGCGGCACGACCGGGGAATCTCCGACGCTCAGCGACTCCGAGCAGCGCGAGCTGATTGCGCGAACCGTGCGCTTTGCCAAGGGCCGCATCCCGGTGCTGGCCGGCACTGGCTCGTTCAATACCAAGAAGAGCATCGAGGCCTCGAAGGCGGCGTTCGAAGCCGGCGCTGACGGCGTGATGATCGTCATGCCGTATTACAACAAGCCGTCACAAGAGGGCTTGTTTCGCCACATCACCGAGATCGCCAAGGCAGTTTCGGGGCCGGTCGTCGTTTACAACGTGCCGGGTCGTCACATCGTCGACCTTTCGGTCGATACGCTGCTGCGCGTCTTGGATGCGTGCCCGAACGTGGTCGGCATCAAGGATGCGTCGGGCAACGTGCTGTTTTGCCAGGAGCTGATCGGTAAGGCGCGCGGCCGAATCGTCGACCTTTGCGGCGATGATCCGCTGACTTTGCCGATGATGGCCGTCGGCGCCAAGGGCGTGATCAGCGTCACCAGCAATCTTTACCCGCGCGAAGTGGGCGCGGTGGTGGCCGACGCGCTCGCCGGTCGGTTCGCCGACGCCGAACGCAAGAACTCGCTCTTGTATCCGCTGCACCGCGCGTTCTTCACCGAACCGAGCCCGGCGCCGATCAAAGCTGCGCTTTCGATGAAGGGCATGATGCACGCCAGTGTGCGCCTGCCGATCGTCGAGGCGACCGACGCCTGCAAGCAAAACCTGACTTCGGTGCTCAAGACCTTCGAGGCGGTATGAGACTCGCACTGTTCGGCGCAACCGGGCGCATGGGTCTGGCCATCGCGCGGTTGGCGCACGCTTCGACCGACGTGCAAATCGTCGGCGGTATTTGCTCGGATCAAGATCCCGGGCTCGGCAAAGACATCGGCGAGCTCGCCGGCATCGGTCAGCTCGGCGTGGTGACGACCGCCGATATTGCATCTGGCCTGTTGGGCGCGGACGTCGTGATCGACTTTTCGGTCGCCGCGGCCCTGCCTTCGCTCTTGTCGGTCGCAGCGCGGCAGAAGATCGCCGTCGTCAGCGGCACTACCAACATCGACGACGCCGCCAAAAAGGCGCTCGACCGCGCCGCGCAGATCGTGCCGGTGATGTGGGCGCCGAACATGAGCCTGGGCGTGCAGGTGTTGGCCGAGCTGGTCGAGCAAGCCGTCAAGCGCTTGGGGCCTGGTTTCGACGTCGAAATCACCGAGGTGCATCATCGCAAGAAGGTCGATTCGCCGTCCGGCACCGCCAAGCGCCTGGCCGAAGCCGCGCGCGCGGCGCGCTCCGACTTGCGTGAAATCCACGGCCGCAGCGGCGACGTGGGCGCGCGCACCAACGAAGAGATGGCGGTCTACGGCCTGCGCGGCGGCGACGTGGTCGGTGACCACACCGTGTTCCTGTTCGGTCAAGGCGAACGACTCGAGCTGACGCATCGCGCGTCCAATCGCGACGTGTTCGCGCATGGCGCGCTGGCGGCGGCGCGGTTTTTGGCGGGAAAGCCGGCCAAGCGCTACACGTTCGCGGACGTGCTGGGGTGACCAGCAGCGCGGGCTGGCTCGGACGGCTCTCGCTCGAGCTCGACAGAACCGAGCACGGCACCCAGCTGACGCGCTCGTCTCACGAAGGGCCGCTGCGCATCCAGCGCGTGCTCCAACCCGAAGGGCCACAGTGCCCACACATTTACCTGCTGCATCCGCCAGGCGGCGTGGTCGGGGGCGATCGCTTGCAGACGCACGTCCAGCTGCGCGACCGGGCGCAGGTGTTGTTGACGACGCCGGCCGCACAAAAGCTGTACCGCTCCCAGGGCGCGCGAGCCGAGATCTCGAATCTGCTCGAGGTCGGGCCGAACGCGCGGCTCGAATGGCTGCCGAGCGAGACGTTGGCTTTCTCCGCCGCCCAAGCGCTGGTGACGACGCGCGTCGTGCTCGCGCCCGAGGCCGCGTTCCTCGGTTGGGACATCGCCTGCTACGGCATGCCAGCGCGCGGCGAGACGTTCGACGCCGGGCGCGTGGTCGCGCGCTTCGAGCTGTTTCGCGGGCCGACGCCGCTGCTCATCGAATCGTTCGACTTGGGGCAGAGCCCGGAGTTGCTGGGCGGTGCCTTCGCGCTGCGCGGTCAGCCGGTAGTGGCGAACCTGTATGCCGTGCCCGCGGTCGGCAAGGTCGAGCCCGAGTTGGTCGAGCGCGTTCGCGAAGCGCTCGGCGAGCCCGCTCAGGGCCTCTGCAGCGTCAGCTCGCTGCAAGATCTGCTCGTCGTGCGCGCCCTCGGCCCCAACATCGAGGGCGTCCGCGCCTCGCTGATCCGCGCTTGGACCGTCCTCCGGCCCGCCATCGTCGGCCGCGAAGCGATTCCGCCGCGCATCTGGGCGACGTAGTGTGCGTTCCCGACGCCCGGCCCTCGCGGTTCCGCGTTTGCCCGCGATCGATATGAGCTCATATGAGCTCATCATCGGCTGTCACTTAGCAGGACCGCCGGGGCGAAAAAGTTAGATCATTTCGATCGGTTACGGCGGGGCCGCCGAGAACTAGCGATCACCGCGCTTCGGCTCACGCGGATCCTGCGTCGCGAAGCCCCCGAGATGAGCTCATGGTCGGGGAGCGCCGGGTCCGTTCCTTGGCAATCGGGCAGCCGGATTTCGGGCTGTGGTTCGGTCGATCGACCTGGCATCAGGGAATGCTCGGAGTCGTCAGCGTGACCGCGGTATTGCGGGCCGGTTTCGCCACGCCGGGGCGCAGTGGGTTGCGCGGCGAATGCGCGCAATGTCGGGTTTTCCGTTTGCCCGACGCGCGCTGTGCGCCTATCCGAGAGGAGCATGGAGCTTTTACCGCGCGAAAAGGACAAGCTGCTTCTGTTCACGGCTGCGTTGCTGGCGGAGCGGCGCAAGGCGCGCGGCCTGAAGCTCAATTACCCCGAGGCGGTCGCGTACATCAGCGCGGCGATCTTGGAGGGCGCGCGCGACGGCAAGACGGTCGCCGAGCTGATGGCACACGGCACACAGCTGCTCGGCGAAGCCGACGTGATGGAAGGCGTTGCGGAGCTGATCGCCGAAGTCCAAGTCGAAGCGACGTTTCCCGACGGCACCAAGCTCGTCACCGTGCACCAGCCGATCCCGTCCTCGGGGCGCCGCATTCCGGGCGAGGTGCTGGTCGCCGATACCGGGCCGATCGAGCTCAACGTCGGCCGCGAAACCATCGCGCTCGAGGTTTCGAACACCGGCGACCGCCCAATCCAAGTCGGGTCGCACTACCACTTTTTCGAAACCAACCCGGCGCTCGCGTTCGACCGCGCCGCGGCGCGCGGCTTTCGGCTGAATATTGCGGCAGGCACGGCGGTGCGGTTCGAGCCGGGCCAGACCCGCACCGTGGAGCTGTGTGCGCTGGCAGGTGGCCGAAAAGTTTACGGTTTTCGTGGTTCAATCATGGGCGAGCTCGACCAACGCACTTCGTTTCTGGCGCCGGCGGAGGATGCCTCGTGAAGAGCATCGACCGCCGCGCCTACGCCGAAATGTACGGTCCCACTCGCGGCGACCGCGTACGGCTCGGTGACACCGAGCTTTTGATCGAGGTCGAGCGCGATCACACCGTTTATGGCGAAGAAGTGAAGTTCGGCGGCGGCAAGGTGATTCGCGACGGCATGGGTCAGGGCCAAGCCGCCTCGCACAGCGCGGTCGACACCGTCATCACCAACGCGCTGATCCTCGACTACTGGGGTATCGTCAAAGCCGACATCGGCATCGTCGCCGGGCGCATCTCTGGGATTGGCAAGGCCGGTAACCCTGACGTGCAACCGAACGTCAGCATCGTGATCGGGCCCGGCACCGAGGTGATCGCTGGTGAAGGTCAGATCATCACCGCGGGCGGCATCGACACGCACATTCACTTCATCTGCCCGCAGCAGTGTGAAGAGGCGTTGATGTCCGGCGTGACCACGATGGTCGGCGGCGGCACCGGACCGGCCGCCGGCACCAGCGCCACCACGTGCACGCCGGGGCCGTGGAACATCGCGCGCATGCTGCAGTCGCTCGAGGCTTTCCCGCTGAATTTTGGCCTGTTGGGCAAGGGTAACGCGAGCTTGCCCGAGGCGTTGGTGGAGCAAGTGGCGGCCGGTTGCGTCGGGCTCAAGCTGCACGAAGATTGGGGCACCACGCCGGCCGCGATCGACAACTGTTTGCGGGTGGCCGAGGACTACGACATCCAAGTCGCGATCCACACCGATACCTTGAACGAGTCGGGCTTCGTCGAAGACACGCTGGCGGCGTTCAAGGGCCGCACCATCCACACGTTTCACACCGAGGGCGCAGGCGGCGGCCACGCGCCTGACATCATCAAAGCCTGTGGCGCGCCCAACGTGCTGCCGTCGTCGACCAACCCGACGCGCCCGTACACCGTCAACACCGTCGACGAGCACTTGGACATGCTGATGGTGTGCCACCACCTGGATCCGAGCATCGCCGAAGACGTGGCGTTCGCCGAGTCGCGGATCCGGCGTGAGACGATCGCGGCCGAGGACATCTTGCACGACAAGGGCGCGTTCAGCATGATGTCGAGCGACTCGCAGGCGATGGGTCGCATCGGCGAGGTCATCACCCGCACCTGGCAAACCGCGCACAAAATGAAGGTGCAGCGCGGCGCCTTGGCGCAAGACTCGACTCAAAACGACAACTTTCGCGCCAAGCGCTACATCGCCAAATACACGATCAATCCGGCGATCACCCACGGCATGAGCCGTGAAATTGGCTCGGTGGAAGTCGGGAAATTGGCTGATTTGGTGCTGTGGAAGCCGGCGTTCTTCGGCGCCAAGCCGTCGATGATCATCAAGGGTGGTTTCATCGTGGCGGCGCCGATGGGCGACGCGAACGCGTCGATTCCGACGCCGCAGCCGGTGCACTTTCGGCCGATGTTCGGCGCGTTCGGCGCCGCGCGTTCGGCGACTTGCGTGCATTTCGTGTCCGGCGTGGCCATGGAGCGGGGTATTGGCAACGAGCTCGGGTTGACGCGGCGGCTGGTGCCGGTGCGGCAGACGCGCGGAATTCGCAAGCGCGACATGATTCACAACGACTACACGCCGCACATGGAGGTCGACTCGCAGACCTACGAGGTGCGGGCGGATGGCGAGCTGCTGGTGTGCGAGCCGGCCACCGAGCTGCCGCTGGCTCAGAAATATTTTCTGTTTTGATGGAGACGCCGATGCAAATGCTAGAGGTCGTGCTCGACGCGACGGATGCGCGGCGGCCGACGGATTCGCTCACCTTGGTCTTCGAGTTGCGACGGCGCGCGCGGTTGCGAGCGCGTTTGGACAGCGGCGCCGAGGTCGGCCTGTTGCTCGAACGTGGCTTGTCGCTGCAGCACGGCCAGCGCTTGGCCAGCAAAGACGGCGCGCTCGTCGTCGAGGTGCGGGCGCGCGCGGAGCTGCTTTCGACCGTCGAAACCGCCGATCGGCACCTGCTGGCGCGGGCTGCTTACCATTTGGGCAATCGCCATGTGCCGCTGCAAATCGAGCCTGGGCGGCTGTCGTACCAGCATGATCATGTGCTCGACGGCCTGATGCACGAGCTGGGTTTGCACGCTCTCGTCGTAGAACGACCGTTCGAGCCCGAAGCGGGCGGTTACTCCGGCGGTCACCGGCACGGTCACGACCACGACCACGGTCACGACCACGACCACGATCACGGTCACGGTCACCATCACGACCACGGTCACCACGGTCACGACTAGTTGGCAGTTAGGAGTTGGCAGTTGGAAGTTGCGAGCGAGCTGAACGTGACCGGCGTCTCTAGCGTGGCGTTGATGCGGCTGTTTCAGCTTTCGAGCGCAGCGTTGCCGATCGGCGCGTTTGCGTACTCGCAGGGGCTGGAGCAGGCCGTTGCGCTCGGCGATGTGACCGATGGCGACTCGGCGACGGCGTGGATTCGCGGGATGCTGCAGCGCTCCCTTTTGAGCTTGGACGTGCCGGTCTTCGCGCGCTTACACCGAGCGTTTGCCGAGGGTGATGCGGCGGCGGTCAAGCGCTGGAACGACTATCTGTTTGCCGCGCGCGGCAGCGCCGAGCTGCGCGCCGAGGAGCGCCAGGTCGGTTCCGCGCTGGCCCGGCTGCTGTTCCGCGAAGGTGTCGAGCAAGCCGAGCCGTGGATCGCCGAGCCGCGCGTCACGCTGGCGACCAGCTTTGCGCTGGCCAGCGTCGCGTGGTCGGCGCCGGTCGCCCAGGGCGCGCTTTCGTACACGTTCGCCTGGGCGGAAGCCCAAGTCGGGGCCGCCACGCGGCTGATCCCGCTCGGTCAAACCGATGCGCAACGCGTGCTGGGGCGGCTGATCGAGCAGGCTGCCGGCGGCATCGACGCCGCGCTATTGCGGGCGGATGACGAGCTCAGCTCGACCACGCCTGGCCAATTGCTGCTGTCGGCCTTGCACGAGACTCAATATTCACGCCTGTTTCGTTCCTAGGAGAGCTTTTTCATGAATCGCAAAGGTCCGCTTCGCGTTGGCATCGCAGGTCCCGTCGGCTCCGGTAAGACCGCCCTGGTCGACGCGCTGTGTAAAGAGTTGCGCTCGCGCTGCGACATGGCGGTCGTGACCAACGACATTTACACCAAAGAAGACGCGCAGTTTCTGATGCGCAGCGGCGCCCTACCGATCGAGCGCATCGTCGGCGTCGAAACCGGCGGTTGCCCGCACACCGCGATCCGCGAAGATGCCTCGATCAACCTCGACGCCATCGATCGCCTGAACGAGCGCTACCCGAACCTCGACCTAATCATCGTCGAGAGCGGCGGCGACAACCTGGCAGCCACCTTCAGCCCCGAGCTGGTCGACCTCACGCTTTACGTGATCGACGTCGCCGGCGGCGATAAAATCCCGCGCAAAGGCGGCCCCGGCATCACCAAAAGCGATCTGTTGGTGATCAACAAGACCGATCTGGCGCCGCACGTCGGCGCGTCGCTCGAGGTGATGGACCGCGACGCCAAAAAGATGCGCGGCGACCGCCCGTTCGTCTTCACCAGCATCCGCCAAAACGAGGGCCTCGAAGCCGTCGTCGCCTTCGTGATCCGCGAAGGCATGCTCGGCATGAGCTGAACAAACAGGCGGTTCCCCACGACGCCCAAAACCCGGAAACGGGAGCGCCGCGGGGAACCATAGTGGGAGAGGCTGAATTTTCGGGGTTGGGGCCCCGTAAACTGAGGGTGGGGCCCCGGCCAATTCATTTGGCTGGGGCGGGAGCTGCGCTCCCGGAGACGGCCGGTTCCCCACGACGCCCAAAACCCGGAAACGGGAGCGCCGCGGGGAACCATAGTCACACCCGGGAGAGAGACACTGCGAGCCGCGCGACGAAGATCCCGGAGCCGCGCGGCTCGCAGCGCAAGTGCTACTGCTGGATTTGGAAGCCCAGCTGGACGTACTGGGCCTTGGTCGTCGCCACACCATCGGCAGACGGGTTTACCGACGCCATGGTGTAGCTGAGCTGAATCTTGGCGAAGTAGTCCTTGAATAGGTACGCCACGCTCGGCTCCAGAGCCATGTGAGTGGCTTTGCTGTTCACGCCGTTCTTGTCCTCGCCAGTCATGCCCATCTGCAGGCGGAACAGCGCGTTCAGCTTGCCCTTGGCCGGCAAGATCTCACCGGTGGTGAAGGTCGGCATGACGTAGAAGAAGTCGTTGTACGGACGCGTGTCGCCGGCTGCGTGATAGTAGGCGGCTTCGATGCCGGGCGTGCCGGCTCCGAGCTTCTTCTCGAACAAGACGTCGGCGTTGAAGCCAGTGAGGCTGTCCTGGCCCGGTGTGCCCGGAAAGCAATTCCAGGTCATGGCAGTGCACGCGTAGTCCTTTTGGTACTGCGCTGCCACGCCGATCGCCAGGATATCCTGGCCACCGTAGTAGGTGCTGCTGCCGTAGAAGCCCGGCTCGGAGCCAATCGCCGCGAACTGCACGCGACCCGCGAACAGCGGGCTCGAACCGGCGAAACCGCCCGCCGCGCCGAAGTTGTTGTCGAGGTCACCCATCATTGCGTAGTACTTGAACTTGCCCTTACCGATGTCACCCCAGACGGTGCCGCCGACTTCACGACCAACTTCCTCGGTACCGCGCGGGCCGAAGTAGCCGCTCGGAAGGACACCGGTGTAGTTCCATGCTGGCATGAACCAGGGGCCGCTGAAGTTCGAGCGATCCGTGGGCGTGAGCATGCGACCCATCCAGACGTGGAACTCGTCCATGAAGTCGAGTTGACCGATGATGTCCAGTGCTTGCGCCTGGAAGGCGATCGGGGCGCCGATCCCATGCTCGGCGCGGGAACGACCGTCGACCGTGAAGTTCGCGGTCCAACCGATGATGTCGGTCACCTTGCCGCTCACCCGAAGCTCGGCGTTGAGCTCGTCGATGAACTGGTCGTTCATCTTGGTGAAGTTGCCGTCGCTGGTCGGCGTATTCGGGTTCTGAATGCGAAGGGCGCTGCGGAAGCCGGCGCCGACCGTCACCTTGAACGGATTGTCGGCTGGAGGCGGAACCGCGGGTGGCGGTTCCGGCATCGGTGCCGGGTTGGGGAGGGGCGGTGGCTCCGCAGCCATGGGTGGCGGAGGTGCAGCGGGCGGCGGCGCCTCTGCAGCGGGTGGGGCTGCGGGCGCTGGGGCTGCAGGGGCGTCCTGCGCTTGTGCCAGCTCCGAAGCAAAGAGGCCCGAAAGGACGACCGCGCCGCCCAGGATGTGGCTATGGATTTTCGTCATGTTCACC
>FSUE01000199.1_pt1 | contig 25912 bp, 19 predicted proteins | sample 1637031 | NCBI WGS metagenome assembly FSUE01 (sample SAMEA3914819, study PRJEB12502) | metagenome | biome: forest; material: soil | place: Canada | collected 2010-06-26 | depth 0.3 m | reverse complement strand
GCCTTCTTGCGCGCCTTCTTGGCTACGGGGGCAGCAGCTGCCATCGGTGCAGCTGCCTTCTTCGATGCTTTCTTCTTACGTCCGGCCATTGTCCGTCCTCTTGTAATTAACGCAGCACGACCTAAGCGCGCTCACGTTGAGTGACACTTTGCATGCCTTTGATGGCGCTCGTCAAGTCGGCGAGTGATAGATGAGGGTCATGAGCGTCGCGCCACCGGTCGATTCGCTCGACTCGTCCTTCGCCCGAGACCTCGCACACGCGACGCTCGAGGCCTACGAACGCTACGCGGTGGAGGTGGTCGAGCGCTTCGGTTTCTGCCCTTGGGCACGCGCTGCGCGCGAGTCGGGCGAAGTCACTTTGCGCGTCGTTTTCAGCGCAGATCTAGATGATTTCGATGCGTCGCTGCGGCTGCTTTCCGAGCTCCACCGGCAGACGCCGCCGACCGACATCGCGCTCTTCATCTACCCGCTCCTCGACCTCGACCGGCTCGATTTCGAAGACTACGCGCGACGCCTCCGGCAGCGCGCCGAAGCCGGTCCAGAAAAGCTCGATGCCTTCGCGATGGCCGCCTTTCACCCGTCGGCCAGCGTCGATCTGAGCCACCCCGACAAGCTCGTTCCGTACGTACGTAGGAGCCCCGATCCAACCCTGCAATTGGTGCGAAATAGCGCACTTTCTGGCATCAAAGGCCTGACGCACGGGACGGCATTTTTGGACGTATCACAGCTCAGCGTGGACGCCTTCAAGGCACTCGAGCAGCCACCACCCAAAGCAGTGCGCGAGCGCATCGCGGAGCAGAATCTCGCCACCGTGCGTGACGCGGCTCCCGGCGCCATCGACGCCGTCCTCCGCGACATCGCGCGGGCACGGGAGGCGGCTCACGCAGCCCTGCTGGTGCGGCACGGTCGGCGTGGGCCGCCGCGCCGCGATCCGGGCTAGACTCACCGCCGTGCCGACCAGCGGTCTGCCTGCGCTCGGGAACCCCCAAGGCCTGTGGCTGCTGGGCCTGCTGGCGCCGCTCGTCGTCCTGTACATCCTCAAGGTACGGCGCCAGCGCGTAACAGTAGCCTCGACCTGGCTGTGGCAGGCAGCCGCGCGCGATATGCTGGCGCGCAGTCCCTGGCAGCGCCTGCGCGCGCGCTTGCTGCTGTTGGTCGAAGCGCTCGCGCTCGGGGCGCTCGGGCTGGCTCTGGCGCGCCCAGCGCTCTCGGGCGGCAGCATCGATTCGCAGCACCTGGCGCTGATCATCGACGCCAGCGCTTCGATGCTGGCGTCGACGACCAACGCCGGCGAGCCACGCTTCGCGGCGGCCAAGGCTGCCGCAGCGCGGGTGCTGTCGGCGCTACCACCGGGCGCTGACGTCCTGTTGATCGAAGCCGGCGGCGAGCCGCGCGTCGTCGGTCCCGCCGACCGTGATCTGGCGCGCGTTCGCACCCGGCTGACGGCGCTGACGGCGTGGGGCGTCGAAGGGCACCTGGATCGCGCGATCGCGTTGGCGAGCGAGCAGCTCGCGCAAAAAGGCGGCAATCGCCGGATCGTCGTGATCAGCGACGACGGCGGGCTTTCCGCGCCGCTGCCGCAGACGCGCGTGCCGCTGAGCATCGTCAAGGTCGGCGTGCCGGTCGACAATACCGGGATCGTGCGCATCGACGTGGGCCGTGCCGTGGATCGCAGCGGCGGCGCCGCCCATGAACGGGTCGAGGTGTTCGCGGAGGTCGCAAGCTTCGCCCACGCTCCCCGCGACGTGTTCGTGACCCTCAAGCAGCGCAATTCACCGACCGTGCTGGCGTCGCGCAAACTGCGGCTCGAGCCTGGTCAAAAGGCCCCGGTCGTGCTCGGCTTCGAGGCGGTGCCGGGCGACGCCGGGACCGGCCTGATCGTCGAGCTGTCGCCCCATGACGCGCTGGTCGTCGACGACAGCGCCTTCGGGCGCGTCCCACCCAGCCGCAAGCTGACCACCATCACGGCGCCAGCGCACCAGAGCCCGTGGTTCGAGCGGGCACTGCTGGCCGACCCCGATCTGGAGCTGCTGGGCGCGCCGCTGGCCGACCTTTTGACCAGCGGCATCAGTGACGATGCGCTGGTGGTCGTCAGCGGCGCCTGCCCGACCGAGCTGCCGGGCGCCGACTTCGTGATCTTGAACCCGCCGGCCGGCGCCTGTCGGGGTGCAGTGGTGGGCAAATCGCTGGACGCGCCGGTCGTGACTTCGTGGGAAAGGAGCGATCCCCGGCTGCGCTTCATCACGCTCGACGGCGTCGCGATCGCCAAGGCGCACGCCGTCGACCCGCCCTCGGCGCAAAGCCTGCTGGTCAAGAGCCGCGACGGCGCGCTGATCGTCGACGTCTCGGAAGCAGGTCGCACCGGCACGTTGGTCGGCTTCGACGTCGGCGAAAGCAACTGGCCGCTGCGCGCATCCTTCGTGCTTTTTGTGCGCAATTTGGCCGAAATTGCCCGTTCGCATCGGCAGAGCCACGTGGTCGGGCCCGCGCGCAGCGGCTCACCGCTGCGGCTCCGCGTACCGAGCACGCTCCAGCAGGTGACGCTCAGCGATCCGGCCGGCGTCGAAAGCCAGCTCGAGGCACGCAGTGGCGTCGCGATCATTCCCCACCCCGACCTACCCGGCTTCTACCTGGTTAGCTACGCCGGGTCGCACCCGGGCGTGGCGCTCTCCGTCGTCAATCTGACCAGCGAAAGCGAAAGTGATCTGCGCGCTGCGGCGCCCGGCAGCGTCGCCAGCGCCGCGCAAGTCAGCCCGAGTCGTTCGCCAGTCGTCGATTCGCCAGGTGACTGGGGCTTTCTGGCCGCCGCCCTCGCGCTCTTGGCGATCGTCGTCCAAGTCGTTTGGCTGACGCGCAGCCCTGGTCGCGTCGAGGCCGGTCGGATTCGTCCACTCCGCCCCGAACGGCGAGGTGCGACTTGAGGCCACTGCTGTGGCTGCTGCGGCTGATCGCGGTCGTACCCGCGCTGGTGTTCGCGCTCGAGTGGCTGGGCGTGGCCGTGCCGTACCTGCGGCTGTCACGACCGCTGCTGGCCCTGCCGCTCGCGGTGCTGCTGCTGTGGCTCACCACGCGCCTGGCGCGCTTCACGTTGCGGCGCACGCGCGCCCGGGCGTTGGTCATGACCTTCCTGACCGGCGGCGCCGCGACCGCCTGCGCCTTCGCCGTGCTGGGCGTGGAGCTCGGGCACAGGCTCGACCGGCTGAGCGTGCTGGTGGCGATCGACCGCAGCCGCAGCATCGACCTCGTACCTGGAGCCGAGTCGCGGATCGAGCAGGAAATCCAGGTCGCCGAGCAGGGCATGCGCGACGGCGACCGGATCGGCACGTTGGCCTTCGCGGCCGAAGCCATGGTCGAAGATCCGCTGCGCGAACGGCGTCACCCGCCGGCCCCGCAACGGGCCGAGCTGGCCCGCGATGGTACGGACCTGGGCGCTGCCATCCGCCGCGGCCTGGCGGAGGTGCCGCCCGACTCGGCGGCGCGCATCGTCCTGTTGAGCGACGGCGTTTCGACCCGCGGCGACGCGCTGGGCGAAGCGGCGCTGGCGGCCGCCGCCGGCGTACGCATCGACGTCGTGCCACTCGACCAGCGCAAGCTCGAAGACATCCGCATCGTCACGGTCTCGGCCGGTGGCCGCGCCAGCGAAGGCGAAGCCATCGATCTGCGCATCGTCACCGCCGCGGCCCACGACGCCGACGTCGAGTTGCGCGTGTACCGCGACGGCCAGCTGGTGCGGCAGGGCGACGTCCAGATCGCAGCCGGCGAAGACGTCGTGCACTTGCGTGAGGTCGCCGCCGAGCCAGGGCTCCACCGCTACGACGTCGAGCTGACCGCCAAGCACCAAGCCCAAGACGAAGCCGTCGAGGACAACCGCGGCTCGGCCTTCGTGCGCGTCACCGGCGAAGCCAGCGCCTTGGTGCTCGAGCGCGACAAGCCGTTGGCCGGACCGCTCGTCCACGCGCTCGAGAGCGCCGCGTTCAAGGTGCAGACCGGTGACGCGACGCAGGTGCCCGGCGACGCTGCGGGTTTCGCGCGCTACGACTTGGTCGTGCTGTCCGACATCAGCGCGGTCGATCTCGCGCCCGAGCAGATCGCAGCCCTGGCTTCGTACGTGCGCGATCTGGGCGGAGGTCTGCTGTTGATGGGCGGCGATCGCTCGCTCGGCCCCGGCGGCTACGGCAAAACACCGATTGAGGAGATCAGTCCGGTGTCGTTCGACGTGAAGCAGGAGCGCCGTCGCGCCAGCTTGGCGGAGGTGATCGTCGTCGACTACTCGGGCTCGATGGGCGCGGCCGTCGGTTCCGGCACCAAGCTCGACTTGGCGAACGAAGCCGCAGTGCGCTCGATGGAGCTGCTGGGCGCCGGCGATCGGCTGGGCGTGATGCACGTCGACACCGCCGTGCAGTGGACGATCCCGCTCGGCGAAATCAAAGATCGCGAGGCGATCGCCAAGACCGTGCGCGCGGTTGGCGTCGGTGGCGGCGGCATCTACGTCGACCTTTCGCTCCAAACCGGCTACGCAGCGCTGGCCAAAGAGACCGTGCAGCTCAAGCACCTGCTGCTGTTCGCCGACGGCTCCGATGCCGAAGAGCACGCGCGCTCGTTTTCGTTGATCAGCGCCGCCCACGCGCGCGGCATCACCACTAGCGTGGTCGCGCTCGGCAAAGGCTCGGACGTGCCGGATCTGGAGCGCATGAGCAAGCTTGGCGACGGCCGCTTCTACTTGATCGAAGACGCCACACGGCTGCCGGCGGTGTTCGCTCAAGAAACCGTGCTCGCGGCGCGCAGCGCCATCAACGAGGTGCCATTCCGCCCGGCGATCGCCGCGCAGAGCCCGGTCCTGCGCGGCGTCGAGCTGAGCCAAGCACCCAACCTGACGGGCTACGTCGTGACCATCCCGAAGGGCCGCGCGCAGGTCGTGCTAACCGGTCCGGAGGGCGACCCGTTGCTCGCGAGTTGGTCGGTCGGCGTCGGGCGCGCCGGGGTTTTCACCAGCGATTTCAAGGATCGCTGGGGCCAGGCTTGGACCAGCTGGGGTGGCGCCGAGCAGCTCTTCGGCCAGCTCGGGCGTGATTTGGCGCGTCACGCGGACAACCCGCACGTGCGCCTCGAAGCCGACACCAGCGGCGGCGAGCTGAAGCTGCGCGCCAGCGTGACCGACGACCGCGGTCGCAGCGAGAGCCTCAGACGGCTGGTGGCCAAAGTGACGGCACCCGACGGCACTTCCAGCAGCATTCCGCTCGACGCCGTTGGCGCCGGGCTCTACAGCGCGACCGTGCCGGCGAGCCGCCCGGGAGCGTACGTGGCGTCGCTGGTCGACGAACAAACCCAAAAGCTCGAGGCCACGACCGGCGCCGTGCTCACGCTCGGCGACGAGCTGCGCCCGACCGGCACCGATCGCGGCCTGTTGCGCCGGATCGCCGAGCAGAGCGGCGGCAAGGTGCGCGACACCTTGGCTGGCGTTTTTCTCGACCGCGACGCCGAGCGCTTCGCGTACACGTCGCTCTCACCGTGGCTGTTGTGCATCGCCGCGTTCGGTCTGTTGCTGGCCGTATCCGCGCGACGTTTGAGCGTGCCCGAAGGCCTCGAGCAAGCGTGGAGCGGCTTGCGGGCGCCGCGACCCCAGCCGCAACCCTCCCCGAACACCGACAGCCACGCGCCGCCCATGACCACGACCGTCGGCGCGCTGCGCCGCGTGCGTGGCCGAAAAACCGCACTGCGCACGCCCGGCGACGAGCCGCCACCGAGCGTGCCGCGCTTCTCGCGCCCACCGCCCCTGCCGGCGACACCCCCGGCCGCAACCCCCGGAAAACCGCCGCGCTCATTCGCGCGCGCAGCCGCAACGGTACCCACTCCGTCCACCGCGCCGGCAGCCCGCCAACCCACCGCTGCAGAAATCTTGCTCGCCCGCCGCCGCGGCCGAAAGCTCTGAGCGAACACACTGCCTTGCTCGCGATCTGCGGCCTGTCACTGCTAGGCGCACGCCGCCGGCGTCACTACTCCCAGTAAGCTTCGAGCCGCGGAGCCGCGCCACCCGCGGCTCCGGTCTCGAGCAGCACCGGCTCACCCGAACCAGGCTCCGCGCGCAGCAACAAACGCAACGGCTCGCCCGGCTTGGTCTCGGCCCGCAGCAGCTCCGTGACATCCAGCCGCTGCGGCAGCGCTTGCGTCGAAATCTGCCGCGACAAACGCGGGTAACGTGCGTGCGGCTGGTCCGACCAAGCGCGCAGCTCGCCGTGCACCGCGTCGGCGCGCGACAACTCGACGTCGATCGCCTGGCCCGGCACGCCGGACGCGCCCAGCACCAGCTCGCCACGCAACAGCCGCCGCGCCTCGACAGCCGGCGCCGCGAACTCGAAATACACGAGCACGCGCCCCGACGCCTTACCGCCCAGCGCGATCGCGCTCGGCAAGGCGGCGCTCGGCTGCTCCGAGCTCACCCAACCGAGGCGCGACGGCAAAAGCACGCTGCGCGCGTTGTGCTCGGTCAGCACGCCTGACGGCGCCGGTCGAGCAGCACAACCGAGCAGCGCCGTGGCCAACAGCGCGCCGCGCAGCCAGCAGCTCGGCCCCACCCTGGGCGCCATCACGGCACGCGGTGCATCCAACCGTGCGTGTCCGGCGTCTGACCGTATTGAATCGCCAGCAGTGACTCGCGCAGACGGCGAGCGTGCGGCCCGAACTCACCGCCGTTGATCTCCCACTTGCCGCCGTCGAACTTTACCTCACCCACCGGGGTGATGACGGCGGCGGTGCCGCACGCGAATACCTCGATCAACGAGCCATCCTTCAGGCCCTGCTCCCAGTCTTGCACGCTGATCATGCGCTCTTCGACGCCGTAGCCGAGATCGGCCGCGAGCTTGAGCAAGCTGTCGCGCGTCACACCGGCCAGTAGCGTTCCAGTCAGCTGCGGCGTCACCAACTTGTGCCCGGCGCCGTCTTTGTAGACGAAGAACAGGTTCATGCCACCCATCTCTTCGACCCACTTGCGCTCGACCGCATCGAGCCAGATCACCTGCACGCAGCCTTCGTCGATCGCCTTTTGCTGCGCGACCAGGCTGGCGGCGTAGTTGCCGGCGCACTTGGCCTCGCCCGTGCCGCCTGGGGCCGCGCGCACGTAATCGGTGCACAACCACAGGCTGATCGGCTTCACGCCTTGCGGGAAGTAGTCGCCCGACGGCGAGCCGAACAGCAGGAACACGTACTCCTTGGCCGGCTTCACGCCGAGCGCTGCCTCGGTCGCGATCATCAGCGGGCGCAGGTACAGGCTTTGGCCGGCGCCGCTCGGCACCCAAGCCTGTTCATGGCGCAGCAGCACGTCGGCCGCACCGACGAACAGCTCGACCGGCATCTCTGGCATTGCCAGGCGCCGCGCCGACGCCGCGAAGCGCTTGCCGTTCGCCTCCGGCCTAAACGTCGCGATGCTGCCGTCTGGTTGGCGATAGGCTTTGAAGCCTTCGAAGATCGCCTGGCCGTAGTGCAGCACGGAAGCTGCCGGGTCGAGCGTGATCGGACCATACGGAACGAGCTCGCCGCGCTGCCAAGCGCCGTCAGCGTAGCGAACCTGGACCATGTGCTCGGTAAAGAGCCGACCAAAGCCCAAGCTGCCTTTCAGGATCGCCTCGCGTTCGCTCGCGCTCCTGCGCGTGTTGCTCGGTTTCAAGTCGAAGCCAAAAGCCACCATGCCACTTCCGATACCATATTCGCCGGGGTGCCCCCAGCCGGCCCGGAACCAGCACAGAGCCAGAACCGGCCGCGCGAAGCCTCGAAAACGCTGTAGAGTCCTGGCGGGCGCATGGAGCACAGAGTCCGCATCAGCCAAACCGGCACGCCCGACGTGCTGGCCTACGAGTCGTTCGATTTGCCCGAGCCCGGGCCCGGGGAAGCGCTGATCCGCCACAGCGCGATCGGAGTGAACATGATCGACACCTATCACCGCACCGGCCTGTACCAGGTGTCGCTGCCAGCCACGCTTGGCGTGGAGGGCGCCGGAGTCATCGAGCGGCTCGGGCCCCAACCCGACGACTATGGCCTGCGCGAGGGTCAGCGCGTGGTTTACACCTCGCAAACCCCGGGTGGGTACGCCAGCGTCAGACTGATGCCGTGTGAGCGCTTGGTGCCGCTACCCGACACGATCTCCGACGAGGTCGCCGCGGCTTGCTTCTTGAAAGGCCTGACCGCCGAGATGCTGGTGCGCCGCGTCCACGCGGTGCGCTTCGCCGAGCCGGTAGTGCTCCACGCCGCGGCCGGCGGCGTCGGCTTGCTGGCTTTACAGTGGCTCACCGAGCTTGGCGCCAAGGTCATCGCCACGGTCGGCTCGGACGAGAAGGCCGAGCTCGCGAAACAAAACGGCGCCGAGCACGTCATCGTCTACACGCGCGAGGATTTCAAAGCGCGGGTCCGCGAGCTGTACCCGGAGGGCGTGCCGGTCGTCTACGACTCGGTCGGCAAGACCACCTTCGAAAGCTCGCTCGAGTGTTTGGCGGTGCGCGGCCTGCTGGTCAGTTACGGCAACGCCTCGGGCAAGCCACCGCCGCTCGAGGTCGGTACCTTGGCCGCCAAAGGCTCGCTGTTCCTGACGCGCCCGACGCTGTATGCGTACATCCGCACCCGCAAAGAGCTACTCGAGGCTTCGAGCGCGCTGTTTGCCATGCTGCAGCGGGGTTTGCTCACGACGCGGATCTCCCGGCGTTTTCCGCTGAGCGAGGCGGCCGCGGCGCACCGCGCGCTCGAGGGTCGCCAAACCACCGGCCAGCTCTTGCTGCTGCCGTAGTCAGCGTCGCCACGCATGCGCACCCGCCCTTATCGCCTGGCCATCATCGCGTTCGACGAGATGGATCTGCTCGATGTCGCCGGCACGCTCGAAGTATTTTCGACGGCGGGCCGCAAATGGAACTGGCGCGCGATCAAGGCCGAGCTGGTGTCGTCGGAGCCGGGTATGCGCACCACGCGCGCGCAGCTGCAGGTCGGCCCAGCCGCGACGCTCGACGCCTGCCCCGATCCCGAGCTGATCCTGATCCCCGGCGGCTACGGCGCTCGCTTGGCGCTCGAGAATCAACCGCTACTGGACTACCTGGCCCAGGTGCGAGCCGGCGTGACGCTAACGCTGAGTGTCGGGCTCGGCACGCTGCTCGCGGCGCGCGCAGGCTTGCTCGCGCGCGCCGAGGTCGCCGTGTTGCCGGCGTTGGCCGACGAGCTCGTCGCGCTCGACTCGAGCATCACGCCGCGCACCGACGCCCGCACGCTGGCGGCCGCAAAGTGCATCACCGCAGCCCAAAACGGCTCGGCCATCGATCTGGGGCTGGAAGTGGTCGCGCGCTTGCTGGGCAAGAGCCAAGCCACCGGCACCGCGCGCGATCTCGGTTACCCCTGGGGCACTGAAACGCTGTCGGTCGAGATCCTGCGCTAGCGCCGCTTTGGTCGTGGCTCAGCCAGCGGTGGCCGAATGGCTCAGAACGCGACGCCGCCGAGCATCAAGTGAGCCAGGAACCCCACCTGCTCCGAAGTGCGAAGCTTCTGCGGCCCGAGCGTCAGCGTCCCGAAGAAATGGTTGAACGCAACGCACGCTTGCGCGCCGCCGAAGGCGTCCCACTCTTCTTGTTTCACGCCGGCAGGCGGCGCCGCTTCTTCGTCCCCGAGCTCGCGTCGCACCCGCCCCTCGACGCCCAGCCGCAGCACGTCGAGCACGTCGTAGCCGAAACGGAAGGCCACTTCGCCGTCGGCCTCTTTTTCTTCGATGCCAACGCCGGCGATCAGTCCCAAGTCCAGGTGCAACTGGCGTTTGGCGTATGAGCCCATCAAGCCGCCTTCGACTTCGCCATCCATCGTCGTCAAACCCTCGGTGCGGTAGCGGCCGAGCGCGCCGAGCCCCCAGCCAGTTTGGCGATCGCCGAGCAGCCGAGCTCCGAGCGCGACGCTCGGCGCAAATCGCCCTTTTTGGTCGCGCGAGGCGTCACCCACGGCGGTGAAACGATTGAGGAAGCCACCCCAAATTCGCACCCCGCCGGACAGGTCGGACTTCGTCGTTCCCGACTCGATCACACCGACGCCGGCCGCCCCGACGCCACGCTGTCCCAGAAATGCAGTGTAGGTATCGACCCCATTCGGAACCGCTGCCAAGGTTCGTTGGGGCAAGGGCTCCGAAGTTACGATGTCGCGCTCGGCACCTGCATCCGCTGCGCGTGAGGGAGCCGCTTCAACTACGACGCAAGCGACGACCGCCAGCGCCAACACCAGTTTGGAAGTCTTCATCGGTCACCCCGCTGCTAACGCGGTGGAGGTTCCCACGGGGCCTCTTCATGGGTCAAGGCCGGCCCAAACCGGGCGACCCCCGCGTTGGTCATTGTCACAGAATGGAGCCGCCGCCGTTTCACGGCGCGAACAGCAGGCGTTCGGCGGTCGTTTTCGCGATCGCGGCGCCGCTCAGGCGCTCGACGAGCTTGAGCGCGAAGGCCATCGTGGTGCCGGGGCCGCGGCTGGTGATGACGTTGCCGTCCTCGACCACACTTGCAGCGACGAGCTCGGCACTAGGCAGTAAATTACCCGGATACACGGTCGCGCGTTTGCCGGACAGCACCCCGGCAATCTCGAGCGCCGTCGGCCCTGCGCACACGGCCGCGACGAGCTTGCCGGCGCGAGCAGCGGTTTTTATCGCCATTTGCGCGCGCGCGTCTTCGCGCAGCGTTTTCGCCGCCGGTCCCCCGGGCAGCACCAGCGCGTCGAAATCTTCGACCGAAACACTTTCGAAAAGCGTGTCGGCCTCGACCGAGATTCGATGGGAACCGGTCACGTTTTTGCCACCTAGCGACGCGGTCGTCACCGCGACGTCACCGCGACGCAGCACGTCGATGATCGTCACCGCTTCAATCTCTTCGAAACCGTCCGCCAGGAGCACGAGCGCGGTCGCCATGCCGCGAGTCTATCACTTCTTTTCGGCTGCCGCGTCACTCGGCCAAGCACAGTCGAGCGCCTCGAGCGCAATGCCGCGCCCGCGCGCGCGCTGCACCAAGAAATGCCCAGCGCTGACCGCGATCACCTCGGCGTGACCGAGCAGCGGATCGGCCTGCAGCACGCTCGCGTGGCCGCGCGCCAAGCCGAGCCGCGTGGCGTCGTTCGGCGCGCTCATCGCCAGCCACGGTCCCGGCAACTTGGCGTCACCGTCTATCAACAGCGCGGGCGCGCCGGCGCCGATCTCCTCGTCGTCCAAGCGCTCTTCGCGCACGCTGCCATCCGCCTGCAGCTCGCTGAGCAAGAGCGCTCCGCCTTCTGCACCCGGCACCGCGCTGTCCGAACGCGCCACAATCAACAGCGCGCCCGATGCCAGCGGCGCCACGTCGTACAGCAACACCTGGCGGCGCGGCTCACCGATCCGCCGTGCGGCGCCCTGCAGCTTGCCTTGTTCATCGAGCCTGGCCACCTCGACCACGCGCAGCCCGACGTCGAGCAGCTCGCGCTCTTCGGGGTCCGGCGGTGGGCCGGCGTCGACCGCGGGTTTTGCGGCCTTTTTCGGCTCCGGCAGGCTACGCACCCAGCTCAGCCAAAAGCCGCCGGGGCGCGCAGTCAGCCGCGGCATCTCGACGTCCTTGGCATCGAGCGGCTTCACCTCGAACGGCTCTTTCAGGTTGCTGGGCGAGAACGTGCCGAGGAACAGCCGCGTGCCGCCTTGCTTCTCTTCGCCTTGGTAGACCAACACACCTCGCGCGCTGCCGGCGGCGATCTCGACGCCGGTGACCGTCTTGCCGAGCTTGGACAGCTCGAAGCCCCATTCGACCGCGCTGGCTTGCGCTCCGGCGACGCGACCGAGACGCAACGTGAAGCCGGCGGCGTCCGTGCTGCGCAGGGCCAAGATCAACCCCTCGCCCGTCGCCGCCAGCGCCGGCGTCTCCGGATCACCGTGCAGCTCGCCCAGATCGATGCGCTGCGCTGCGTGCTCACCCAACAGCGCCACGAACGCCTGGCCGGCGCCACGAATGCCCGACACTGCAAACCCGGACGGCAGCGGGACCGCGGCGCCGATATCGACCCCAAACGGCAACAGCGCGTCGTCATCTTCGTCGCCCGCGCTCTGCTCCTTACCTTTGGCCGGCTTGGGCAGGGGCGGCGCCTCGAGCGTCAGCCCGAAGCCGGGCAGGCGCCGGCACTGCGGCGGCAGCGGCGCCCCGTCGGCGCCGTTCACGTCCTCCGCCGAAGGCGGCGCCGACGGAACCAACGCCGCGGCCGCGCTGGGCTCGGTCGGGGCCGGGGGGTGACGCTTGCAGCCGGCAAGCTGGCCCGAGGCGAGACCAACCGCGAAAGCTCCGTAAACCGCAGCCGACCTCGGCGAAACCATCGACATGAAACCTAAGCCTCGGTAGCCGGAGACGCCGGCCGGATCAACATTCGCGGCGCAGCGGGCGAGCTTGAGTATGATCTGGCGTCCCCTTCACCCCCTGCCATGCCCTTCGACCGCGAGCTCACCCAAACCTACCTGCCCAACCCGGTGCTGCGCGCGCTCTACCGGCGCTTCTTCGACAAGATCCAGGTGGACGAGGCGTGGCTGCGTGAGGTGCGCGCGCTTTCCGAGCGCGGCTCGATCGTCTACGTGCTGCGCAGCCTCAACTTCATCGACTTCTTCGCGCTCGACTACCTGACCAAGCGCTACCAGCTGCCGCAAGTCCGCTTCGTCAATGATCTAGGGCTTTGGATCTTGAATCCAATGGGCAAGGGCTGGCTCAACGCGATCTTGCCACGCCCCAACGTGTCACCGTCCGACGAGCTGGAGGACGCGCTGACGCGCGGCGGCTCGGCCGCGCTCTTCCTCAAGCGACCACCCGGCGTGCTCGATGTTGCGACCGGCGCTTCCGGCGGGCGCGGGCTGAAAGAAGGCGACGACCTCGTCAGGTCGCTGTTCGACCTGCAGCGCCGGCGAGAAAAGCCGATCTTCGTCGTGCCGCAAGTGTTCGTTTGGACCAATTTTCCGAACACGCGTGGCACCGAGCCGTTCGACTTTCTGTTGGGGCCGCGCGAATGGCCGAGCCCGGCCCGCACGGCCGCGCAGCTGCTGCACAACTTCAAGCACGTCGAGCTCAAGCTCGGCGAGCCGATCGATCTGTCCAGGTTCCTGCAAGAGCCCGGCGCCACCACTGACGCCGTACGGCTGCGTCGGCTGACGTACATGGTGCTCGGGCGGCTCGAGCGCGAGCGGCGCGCCGTCACCGGCCCGGCTCACAAAGCGCCCGAGCGCGTGCGCCAGGAGCTGGTGCGCAACCCGCGGCTGCGCGCGGTGATCGACGATCTGGCCGACGAGCGCAATGACCGTCACAGCCTGTTGCGGCGCGCGCACGAGATGCTGAAAGAGCTCCAGGCCACGCCCGATCGCACCACGATAAAATTCCTGGAAGTGATATTTCACCGGGTTTTTACGCGCATCTACGCCGGCATCGAGTACGACAAGGGCGACATCGAGCGCTTACGCGCGGCGGCGCGCGAAGGCACGTTGATCTTGCTGCCGAGCCACAAGAGTCACGTCGACTACCTGATCCTCAGCTACATCTTCAACGCGCAGAACCTACCGCTGCCGGTGATCGCGGCCGGCGACAACCTGAATTTTTTCCCGGTCGGCGCGGTGTTTCGGCGCGGCGGCGCGTTCTTCATCCGCCGCTCGTTTCGGGGTGATCGACTGTACGCGGCGGTGGTCGATGCCTACGTGCGCCGGCTGATCAGAGACGGCTACCCGATCGAGCTGTTCTTGGAGGGCGGACGCAGCCGCACTGGCAAGCTGGTCGCGCCGAAATTCGGCCTGCTCAACATGTTGATGGACGCGGCGCTGGCGGTGCCGGAACGGCCGTGCTTCTTCGTTCCGGTCAGCATCGGCTACGAGCGGGTGATCGAGGCTTCGGCCTACGAGCGCGAGCTGCAAGGCGCCGAAAAGTCCAAGGAGGACGCGGCCGGTTTGCTCAAATCGAGCGAGGTGCTGCGCCACCGCTACGGCGGCATCAACATGCAGGTCGGCCAAGTGCTGGCGCTCGAAGACTTGAAGCGTGAGCTCGGCCTCGAAGACGGCCAGGCGATTAGCCCGGCCAAGCGCCGCGGCCTGGTGACGCGCCTCGGCAACCGCGTGATGGACGAAATCAATCGCGTCACGTCGATCACGCCGGGTGCGCTGACCGCGATGGTGCTGCTTTCGCACAAGCAGCGCGGCTTGCCGCACCGCGAGCTGATCTTGCGCGCCGAACGCTTGCTCTCGGTTGCGCAGCGCCAGGGCGCCCGCTCGTCGCCTGCGCTCACCACCCAAGCCGGCCGCGTGCGCGCCGAGGCGCTGCGCGAAGCCGTGCAAATGTTCGTCGACGCCGATTTGGTCGAGGTGCGCTACCCCGACGATCCACTGACGAAATCCCCCAACTCGACCGATGGCGCCAGCTACGTGGTCGTCCCAGCGCGCCGGCTTCTGCTCGATGTTTCGAAGAACATCATCATCCATTTCTTCGTCGAGCGCGCGCTGGTCGCGAGCGCGCTGTTGTCGGCACCGCAGAAGCGCGAGCCAACGCTGTGGGTACGCGATCGCGTGCAGGCGCTCAGCCGGCTGTTCAAGTTCGAGTTCCGCTTCCGCGCCGACAAGCCGTTCGAGAAGATCTTCGACGAGACGCTGACGCAAATGCTCAGCGACGGCGAGCTGGTCAACGACAACGGCGCGCTCGGCATCGGTCCCGGCCGCGACGGCTGGAGCGGGCTCGACTGGCTGGTCTTGTACTCGGAGCTGCTGCGTAATTTCTTGGAGGGCTATTGGGTCGCGGCGCGCGCGCTGTCGGAGCTGGTCAAGGCGCCGCTGGCCGAAAAGGAGCTGATCAAGCGCTGCATCGCCTTGGGCAACCGCGCGTTTCTGGCCGGCGAGCTCGAGCGCAGCGAAGCCGTCAGCAAGTCGATCTTGGCCAACGCGTTCCAGGCCTTCGTCGACCACGGCTTTCTCACGCTACGCGACAACAAGTTCGACTTGGCCGATGGCTTCGCCTCCGACACCGGCGCCAAAAACGTCGCCGAGCACCTCAAATCTTTCATCCCGGAGCTGGGCTAAGTGCGCGTAGCCACAGGCACTTTCCTCGCCCTTGGCGTCACGCTCGGCGGCTGCTTCAGCGCGCCCACGCCGCTGGCACCGGGGCTCTGGGGCTCGGTCGGCATGCCGAACCAAGGCGTGCAAACCGGCGCGCTCGAGCTGCCGGAGCAGGGCAAAGGCTTCGAGCGCTACCGCCCTAAAGGCCGCAACCATTGGGGACGCCCGCGGCTGGTCAACGCGCTCACACGCATCGCGGCCGAGGTCGATAGCGAATTGCCCGGCGGTGTGCTGGTGATCGGCGACCTGGGCGCCAAGGATGGCGGGCAGATCCCCGGACACGCTTCACACCGCAGCGGGCGCGACGTCGACCTCTTGTTCTTCGCAGAGACGCCCGCCGGCGCACCGATCGCCAGCCCCGGCTTCGTGCGCTACGAGGCGGACGGCTTGGCGGTCGTGCCCGGCTCCGACGACTACGTGCGACTCGACATCGCGCGCGAGTGGCTGCTCGTCAAAAAGCTGGTCAACGATCGCGAGATTGGCGTGCAGTTTCTGTTCATCAGCCGTCCGCTCGAGGCGTTGCTGATCGACTACGCGCGCGCCCGCGGCGAGCCGCTCGAGCTGTTGTACCGCGCCCAGACCGTCATGCTGCAGCCTGGTGACAGCCTGCCCCACGACGATCACCTGCACCTGCGCATCGCCTGCTCGCCCGAAGAAACCCAAGCCGGCTGCAGCGGCGGCGGGCCGTACTGGGAGTGGTTGCCGGCGCTGCCCCAAGGCCAAGAGCTGGATCAAGCTTTGCTCGAGGAAATTGCCGCGGACGAGCCGCTCGAACCGCTCGAGCCCTCGCCGGTGGCCAGCAGCACGGTTGACGGCGGTGGTGGTACTTGAGCGCGCCCGCGACCGGCAGCGCGGTGCATCACGGTGACTGCCTCGACGTGGTGCCCGAGCTGGCACGCCGTGGCAAGTTCGACTTGGCTTACGCCGATCCGCCGTTCAACGCTGGCGGCAAGCGCGCGGCGCGCGTCGGCAAGGGTGAGCGCGTGCGCGGCCAGCACGCCTACGACGACGCTTGGAGCACGATCGACGCGTTTCTGCGCATGCTCGAGCCGCGGCTCGAGGTGGTGCGCGATGCCCTGAGCGAGCGCGGCAGCCTATGGCTGCATCTCGATCACCGCACGGTGCACGACGCCAAGGTCGCCGCCGATCGCGTGTTCGGACGCGCGGGATTTTTGGGCGAGGTCGTTTGGGTGCCCGGCAACGGCGGCAAGAAGCGCAGCGGGCCGAGCGTCACGCATCAAACAATCTTGATCTACGCGCGCGGCAAGCAGCCGATTTGGAACGGTGACGACCCAGCGCTGCGCGAAAGCTTCGCCGCCACCAGCCTGCGCATGCATTTCCAGAACGTCGACGCCGACGGCCGTAACTACCGCGAGCGGGTCATCTCCGGCAAAGCCTACCGTTACTACGCCGATCAAGGCCGTCGCCTGGGCAGCGTTTGGAGCGACTGTCCGGCGATGCGCGCGAATACGCCCTTGATCGCCGAAACGACCGGTTATCCCACCCAAAAGCCGCTGGCGTTGCTGGAGCGGGTCGTGCGCGCGTCGAGCTTGCCCGAAAGTCGCGTGCTCGACCCGATGTGCGGTTCCGGCACCACGCTAGTCGCGGCCAAGAACCTCGGCCGCCGCTTCGCCGGCGTCGACCAAAGTCCTTTGGCCGTGAAGATTGCCCGGCAGCGTCTGGCTATTTAACGACGACGTCCGGATCCTTGATCGTGAAGTTGCACTCGCTGGGCGGCGCAACCCAGCTGATGATGTTGTACCAGAACTGTTTGGTCTGATAGAGCGACCGAACCGACTGGAAAAAGCCGGCATCAGTGCCGGCGGGCGGCTGCCAGCACATGTTGCCAGCGTCCATGTTCATGTTCGTGGGCGTGCCAACCGGCTGCCACTGATTGGTGAAGATGATCCATTCGTCGCCGAACGATACGATTCGCCCCTTCTTGTTGACCTCGAGCGCGACGGCCATGTTCTTGCCCGTCATCGGATCGGTCGCCAGCACGGTTGAGCCGGCCGGGGCTTTCACGGGCCAGCCAATGTACGCCCCAACGTAGTTCAGCGAGTCGGTCAATTTGTCGAGCGGGGCAGCTTGCGGCATGAACTGAATCGCAGTCGTCTGCGACGCCTCGCGGTCTTCCATTGCGCTCCACAAATTGAGGCAGTTGCGCAAATCTGCGCTGCCGCTCTTGTAGTGAATCGGCGTCGATGAGCCGGCGGCGGGCGCCGTCCAGTCAGTCATGCCCGCGCCGGTGTAGCCCATGCCCGCGAAATCCACGAGCTGCGAGGTCGCGGCCGCCTCGGTGGCTACGCTGGTGAACCCGGTCAAGGTGACGATGCCACCCGCCATGTCGCTCACCCACTTGGCAACCGCGGCCTTTTCGTCCGCGGTAAAGGTCCAACCGTTGACGTTCGCCACCACCAAAATGTCGTAGTTGCCCAAGAACGTCGCGTCGATCGCCGGCGGCTTGGCGTTGATCATCGTCACTTTCGCCGTGCCGCCGCTGTTGCCGTTCAACCAATCGATGAACGGCTTGGTGTCTTTGGCCGTGGCGCTCGAATCCAACGTGCCGAGCAAGCCGAGCCGCAGGCAGGTGCAATTCATGCCGTTCGCGTCGCACATCTTCGGCCGCGCATCGATGTCACGCGGGTCGTTCGGGTCACGCGTGCCCGCGTTGCCTCCCACGGTGATCGTCGGGCCGCCAGCGTTGGTGTTGAGCACCGGTTGCGTGCCGCCAGTGCCATTGTCGCCGGTCGCGCCAGTGCCGTCGCCGGACTGATTCTTGGAACCGCTACCAGCCCCACCGGCACTGCAGCCGAGACCCGAGGCGAGTGTCGAAAATAACGCCAAACTTGCGACGAAACGTAGGTTCATGGGCGGCTCCAGGTGCGGCAACGAGAAGGACCAAGCGCTGGTCCATGGTGCCACGTATGGAACCGGTTTCAAGCCCATTTCTGCAAGCTGTCGACCGACAACGGGGCAGGCAACCCCGTCGGCCCCAGCCCCCACCCCGCCCCAGCTCCAGCAATTTTGCGGCTTAGCCGCCTTTTTCAGCTCTCACCAGCTCGACCAGCGCGTCGAGCGCCTGCGGGTTGGCCAGGGTGTCGCGGCTGGCGACCTTGTCCGGAGCTTCGCCGAGCAAGATGCGCTTGACCGGCACCTCCAGCTTTTTGCCGTTCAAGGTGCGCGGCACGGCGCTGATGACACGGATCTGGTCCGGCACGTGGCGCGGTGACAGCTCGTTCTTCAGCACGTCTTTGAGGCGGCGCTTCAAGGCCGTATCGAGCTCGACGCCGGCCTTCAGCACGACGAACAGCCACATCTTGCCGATCGCATCCGCGAGCGAGCCGGTATCGACGACCAAGCTGTCGGCGATCTCCGGCATCGCCTCGACCACGCTGTAAAACTCGCTCGTGCCCATGCGCACCCCGCCGCGGTTGAGCGTGGAATCGGAGCGACCATAGATGACCAGCCCGCCTGTGGCGTTGAGCTTGACCCAGTCACCGTGGCGCCAGACCCCCGGATACATGCCGAAGTAGCTGGCGTTGAAGCGTTGACGGCCCGGATCGTTCCAGAAGCAGATTGGCATCGAAGGGAACGGCTCGGTCAACACCAGCTCGCCGACCTGACCGATCAGGGCGTTTCCCGCGTCGTCCCAGGCCGCGATTTTAGCGCCTAACCCGCGGCACTGAATCTCGCCCGAGCGCACCGGTAACAGCGGGCACGACAACACGAACGCCGTGCAAACGTCGGTGCCGCCGCTGACCGAGCCGAGCAGCAAGTCGGCCGAGACGTTGTCGTAAACCCATTTGAAACCGTCGCTCGGCAGCGGCGCACCGGTCGTGCCAATACTGCGCAGCGCGTCGAGCTTGGCGACCTGCTTCGGCACGAGCCCGGCCTTCTTGCACGCGAGCAAGAACGGCGCGCTGGTACCAAAGTAGGTAATCTGCTCTTGCTCGGCCAGCTTCCACAGCGCGGACAAGCCGGGCAAGGCCGGGCTGCCGTCGAACAGCACCAAGGTGCTGCCGAGCGCGAGCGCGCTGACCAACATGTTCCACATCATCCAACCGGTGGTCGAGAACCAGAAGAACCGATCGCTCTCGCCCAGATCCATGTGCAAGGCGAGCGCCTTCAGGTGCTCGAGCAAGATGCCGCCGTGACCTTGCACGATCGGCTTCGGTAGGCCGGTGGTGCCCGACGAATACAGGATCCACAACGGATGCTCGAACGGGACGGCTTCGAACTCGAGCGGCTGTTCCTCGGCAACCAGCTCGCTCCAGGGCTGGGCCGTGACGTTGCCTACGCTGCCGACCGTCGCCGCGCCTGCGTCACCGATCACGAACAAGCCACGCAAAGTAGGCAGCGCTGCAGCGATTTCGCGGAGCTCGGCCGCGCGCGCGAAGCGCTTGCCGCCGTACACGTAGCCGTCGCACGCCAACAGCACCACCGGCTCGATCTGCTGAAAGCGATCGAGCACGCTCTTGACGCCGAACTCGGGGGCCGCGCTCGACCAAACCGCGCCCAAGCTAGTGACCGCCAAGACGCCGACCACCGCCTCGACGCCGTTGGGCAAAAACGCCGCCACGCGGTCGCCGGCCTTGACCCCGGCGCGCTTCAAACCAGCGCGCGCGCGCGCCACCTGCTCGCTCAGCTCGGCGTAAGTCAGCGTGCGGCGCGAGCCGTCCTCGGTCAGCGCCACGATCGCCAAATGTTGATCGCGCCGCCGCAGCAGCTGTTCGGCGTAGTTCACGGTCGCGTTCGGAAACCAGTGCGCGTCCGGCAGCTTGCCGACCAACGCGGGTTCAGGGCTACCGCCGAGCTCGACCGCAAAATAACTGGCAACTGCCTGCCAAAAAGGTCCCACTTGCTCGACCGACCAACGCCACAGCTCGTCGTAGCTGGTGAACGACAGCGCGTATTTCTGCGCCAGCCAGCGCATGAAATGCGCGATGCGTGAGGTCGCGCAGCGCTCTTCGCTCGGTTGCCACAGGAGCTCGCCTTCGCCGGCCGCGGTTTGTTCGTCGCTCATGACTGCCCCGTCGACACGCTGAGCTGCGTCGAGATTCGATCGATCAACGCTTGGTGGATGTTCGCTTCTTGCTCGGACAGCGTGCGAAACGATCGCACGGCGTAGATGCCGCAATCAGGGTCGTGCTGCAAGTGCTCGGCGCACACCAAGCACCGGCGTTCGTCGTCGTTCAACATGAACGGCAACAGTTGACCAACGCCCAGCCCCGCCAACACCAACGCTTTGACGGCGCTGAGGTTCTGGGTCACCGCAAACGCGTCGGCGTCAGCGTGAATCAGCGAAGGTTGGCCGGGCAGCGCCTCGATCTCGACCACCGGCAGCTGCCGCAGCTCGAGCTCCGTGGTGAGCGTGGCCAGCGCCGCGAAGCGCGGACTTTGGCCGTAGTATTTGAGCCCGTACGTGCCAATCCGGCTAGCCCGCTCCGAAGGCGGCCCCGAGTAAGCCACGAACGCCAGATCGAGCGTGCCGCGCTCGACGCGCTCGAGCAGGCTTTGGGTACGGCCCATCCACAGCTTGAGCTTAAGCTCACGGTGCTCGGCTTGCAGCCAGCTGAGGCAGCTCGGCAGCACGTGCGTGCCGAGGCTATCGACCGCGCCGATTCGCAGGTCGAAGTAGGCAGCGTCGGCCGCGCGCTGGACCTGTAACCGCGCGCGCTCGCTGTCGCGCACCAGCTGGCGTGCGCACGGGATCAGCGCCCGACCCGCGGCCGTCAGCAGCAAACCTCGCCCCTGGCGATCGAACAGGTCGGCGCCGAGCTCCTCCTCCAAGAGCTTGAGGCTGCGGCTCACGGCTGGCTGGGTCAGATTCGCCTCGCGCCCAGCGCCGCTCACCGTGCCGGTGTCGACGATCTTCAGAAAGAGCTCGAGGCGTTCGAGATTCATGCGCTCCCCCTATGGGTATCCATGCGCGGGGTGCATAGCCTTTTAGCGGGCCTGCGCATCGGATACTATAGCGCCCGATGCAAAGCGTACGGCCAGCGGTCGCCAACGGGTCCGGGTTTTGCCTGGTCGGAGCGCTGCTGTTCGGCTTGAGCAGCTGCGGAACCGGCGCCGCCGCCAACACCGATGGCGCCAAGCTCGAGGTCGTGCAGGTGACGACGCTGACGACCGTCCAGGCTTCATCCGGCTTGTTCCTCTCGCCGAGCCCGCAGCAAGACGTGCCCAGCTATATCGCGCTGGGCGAGCCAAGCTCGCCGATCGACCCGGTCGACGGCTTCGACCGCGCCAAGGTCGACCTCGCGTTGCTTTTCCAAAGCCCGCCGGCCGGCAACTTGCCGGCGCTCGAGGCCGAGCTGCGCCCAACCAGCGCGGGTGAATGGTCGCCGATCGAGCACTACTTTCCCGCGGTGGCGCCGGCCGCGGGCGGAGCGCATTGGCCGCTCGAGGTATTTCGCGCGGGCGCGGTCGACGCGGCGGGCATCTCGACCGAATGGAGCGGCTGGCAAGCCTTTGGGGGGCTCGGCGTACGGCAACCCATGGCCGAAGCCGAAGCCAGCGCCGCGGCCGCTACCCTCGACTTCGAAGTGCGTGGCACGCCGTCACCGCTGGTACTGACCCTGACCGACACCGAGCAGCTGCTCGTCACCAATCAGTCCGGTCAGGCAATCGAGCGGGCGCTGCTGATTTACTCGCATGCGGGCGGCGTGGCGGTCACGGTCGTGAGCGCGCTCGGCCCCGGCGCCAGCAGCATCACGACATTGGGCCCGAAAGAGCGGCCGCCCGAGCAGCTGCTCGAGCTGGCGCGCGGCGCGCTGGCAGATTTCTTTGCGGCTAGCGTCGGCGCTGAGCTGGGCGCAGCGATCGCCAACGCCAAGTCGATTCCGTTCCTCGAAACCCACGGCTTTCGTCTGATCTCGCTGCTGGACGCGAGCCAAGCCCCGGCCACGGTAGAATTTTCACAGCCGCTCGCGACCCAACGCCACGTCGTCGTTTCGCATTCCGAAATCCTCAAGCCGGAGGAAGAGGCGCGGCTGCTGACCGTCGTCGCCGACGACACGTTGGACGTCGCGACGGTTAGCGGCGACCTCGGACGTTTCAGCGAAGGCAAGCTGGAATTCGCGGCCAGCAGCGGCGACGCCGCGGTCAGTGCCCGAGCCGCGACGCTACTCGAGCAGCTCCGCCGTCGCTGACGCTCAGAGCGGACCCCAAAAGACTTCGGGAGCTGCCGCGAGATCGCCAATCGGATTGCTCGCGTCGTCGACGACCGCGCAGTGCAGCGTGCCGTCGTCGGCCGTCCTAATTTCGCAGGCCCGTCCCGCGTCAGTTACGAACTCGGCCGTCGGCACGACGCCGGGTGAAGCGCGCCGAAAGTCGGCCAGCACTGGCAACAGCTCGCTCTGGCCGACGCTGTACCAGCTCACGTGCAGCGGGCCCGTGCCACGCTGCAACTTGCTCGCCTTCGGGAAGGTCCCGGTCAGGTCACGATCCGGCGCTGCCGCCTGACCTGCGTCGTCGCCCGCGTGTGGATTGCAGACGAAGGTCACCGGATCGGTCGGCGGCAAAACCAGGTCCATGCCGAACAGCGCCGTGGCTTTGGTCATCGACAACACCTTGGGCGGCCCGGCGCCGTCGTCCGCCACCCCGAACTTGGCGGTTCCGCAGGCTGGCGCATAAGGCGCCTCGAATACCGGCACCGTGCAGTCGGCATTCAACGCCCCCCAGAATCTGCCGGACGAAGCCGTTGCCGGTCGCGCGATCGGCTCCGGAACGCACTCGCCGTCACGCTGAAATTCACACGCTGTTCCGTCGGAGCCGGTAACCCCCAGGCTGAGCTCGGCGCCGTCATCGGCGATCAACCGCGTCAAACGCAAGCCGTTGCCCACGTTCACGCTGACGCGCTGACCACGCACTAGCTCGGTTTCGGCCAGCGGCACCAAGCGATGCACCGGCGGCGTGACCTTGGCCGGCAGTGTCGCCGTTTGGCAGCGCCCCTCGCGCAGCTCGAACAGTGGGAACGACGGCAGGCCGATCACCTCTTCGCTCAGCTGCTCGGCGACGCGATACGCTTCGCGATGCGGCGGCGCGTCGCCCGGGCAACCGCCACCGGCGTCGCTCGCGATCGCACTCACGGCATCGCCGATTGTCCAGCCGTGACCGCCCCACGCCAACCGATCCCAGGCTGCCAGCTCCGAACAGCCCGCGTCCGTGTAGACTACGGTCGCGTCCGCGCTCGGCACGCAGCGCTGATGCTCGCCCGCCCGGTCGGGCACGAAGTTGCAGTCGAACCCCAGCGCTGGATCGTGAAACGTTCGAAATAGCCGAGCCTGGTTCGACGAGTAGCCCAACGCAACCAGCCGACTGCCGCCTCGAGCAAAGTCGAGCGCCATCGCCGGCGGGTCATCGTCGTCGCCAGTCGCGCCCGCGCCCGCGCCCGTGGCCGAAACGCCGCGCGTCTGGCCGCAACCGACCGCAGCCAACAGCAGCGAAACCGCCCAGCCCTTGGATACCCGTAACCTCATCGATCGTGAGCCTAGCTAGCGGCCAGAACCCCGTCCAATCGAGTTATCTCATGGAAGCGCATGCGTTTTGGTGATGAGTCGCGGTCCGGTTGCTATAACCAAAGCGCGCATGCAAAACCCTCTGCTCACTGTCGGCCAGCAAACCCTCGACGTCCCTTTCGATCGCATCTCCGCCGAGCATGTCCAGCCAGCGATCCTGGCGCTGATCGCCGAGACCGAAGCCGCTCTCGACGCGATCGAAAAGGCACCGCGCACCTACGCCGCGACGCTCGGCGCGCTCGAGACCGCCACCGAGCAGCTGGAGCTATCGATGAGCGTGGTGGAGCACTTGGAAAGCGTCGCCACGACGCCGGCGCTGCGCGAGGCGTACAACGCCGTCATGCCCAACGTCAGTGCATTTTGGTCGAGCATTGCGCTACGCGACGGGCTGTACCGCGCGCTCAGTGAGCTGGCACAGACCCCCGAAGCCGAAACGTTGGACGCCACGCGTCGGCGCTTGCTCGACAAGACCTTGGCCGACTTTCGCCGCCAAGGCGCGCAGCTCGCCCCCGCCGACAAACAGCGGCTGAAGCAGCTGGACGCCGAGCTGAGCGTGATCACGACGCGCTTTTCGCAAAACGTGCTCGACGCGACCAACGCGTTCGAGCTCTTGCTCGACGACGAAGCGCGGCTTTCAGGGCTGCCCGCATCGGCGCGCGAAATGGCAAAAGAGGCGGCGGCGGCCAAGGGCAAAGCCGGCTATCGCTTCACGCTGCAGGCGCCGAGCGTCACCGCCGTCTTGACCTACGCCGACGACGCCGCGTTGCGCCGCGAAATCTGGACGGCGTTCAACGCCCGCGGCACCGCCGGTGAGCACGACAACCGTGGTCTGGTGGGGAAATTGCTCGAGCTACGCCGGGCGCGCGCCCAGCTGCTCGGCTTCGCGCATTTTGCCGATCTGGTCACCGACGATCGGATGGCGAAAGACGGCCAGAGCGCCAAGCGCTTCATCGACGACTTGACCGAGAAGTCCTTGCCGGCCTTCGAGCGCGAAAAAACCGAGCTGGCCGAGTTCGCGGCCTCGCTCGGCGCCAAGTTGCCGCTCGAGCCGTGGGACGTCGGTTACTACGTCGAGAAGCTGCGCAAGGCGCGCTTCGAGCTGGATGAAGAAGAGCTGCGCGCCTACTTTCCGGCCGAGCGCGCGCTGCAGGGCGCCTTCCAAGTCGCAGAAAGGCTGTACGGCGTGAAGATCGCCCAGCTTACGGGCGTGCCGGTTTGGGATCCAAACGTCACGACGTACGAGATCAAGGACGAAGCCGGCGCGCGGCTGGGCATCTTTCACGTCGACTTGTACCCGCGCGAAAACAAGCGCGGCGGCGCGTGGATGCATGGCCTCTTGGCTTCGGTGCCGCCAGCTCCCAACTTGGCGGTATTTTGCTGCAACTCGAGCCCACCTTCCGGCGGCAAGCCGTCGCTCTTGCTGCACCGCGACGTCGAGACGCTATTTCACGAGTTCGGCCATTTGCTCCATCACTGCTTGAGCCGCGTCAACGTGCGCAGCCTGGCCGGCACGCGCGTGGCGCAAGACTTCGTCGAGCTGCCGTCGCAGATCATGGAAAATTGGTGCTCGGAACGCGACGCGCTGAATCTGTTCGCCGCCCACTACGAAACCGGTGCGCCACTTCCTGAAGCGCTTCTAGAACGGCTGCATGCGACCCGCACATTTCGCGCCGCAAGCATGCAGATGCGCCAGCTCGGCTTCGCTGCGGTCGATCTGGCCCTGCACATCGACTACGCTTCAGACAAAGACGGCGACGTGATGGACTACGGCAACCGCATTTTGCAGCGTTACGCCGCCAGCCAGTTGCCGAGCGACTACGGCATGCTGGCTGGTTTTCTGCATTTGTTCTCGCATCCGGTCGGCTACGCCGCCGGCTACTACTCGTACAAGTGGGCCGAGGTGCTCGACGCGGACGCGTTCGGGCGTTTCAAGCGCGAGGGCATCTTCAACCCGACCGTCGGCCGCGCCTTCCGCGACGCGATCTTGTCGCAAGGCGACGCGCGCGATCCGATGGATCTATTCGTGATGTTCATGGGTCGTAAGCCGGATCCGCAGGCGCTGCTGGTTCGGCAAGGGCTCGCTGCGTGAACGGAATCCGCTGGACCACCGGTATCGGAATCGCAGTCGGCGGTGTCGGCGGTGCGATCGCGGCCTTGATGGGCGCGCCGAAGTCGCCCGCTCCGCCTCCACCAGCAGCGCGCGCGGTGCCGGCGGCCGTCGCCGAGCCGGCGGCCCCCGCGTCGGCGCCCGAGCCGTCCGCCAGCGCGGCCGACGCCGCTCCTGCTGCCCCTGCCGCCTCGCCCGGGC
>FSUE01000938.1_pt1 | contig 26149 bp, 20 predicted proteins | sample 1637031 | NCBI WGS metagenome assembly FSUE01 (sample SAMEA3914819, study PRJEB12502) | metagenome | biome: forest; material: soil | place: Canada | collected 2010-06-26 | depth 0.3 m | reverse complement strand
GGCGGGCAGTACCGGCTGAACGCTGGCGCGCTGTTGCACGAGTCGTCGGGCGCTAGCGGTTGGAAGGTGAGCGCGCTCTGCGCGGGAAATTTCACGGGTGACGAAGCAGACGAGCTGGTCGTCGCCGCGGTGGTGAACGGCGTGCAGCAGATTCAACGTGGCGACGGGCGCTCCCCGCAAAGCGACACCGCCATGCCGGGCGTCGGCGGCACGTTGCTGTACTCGAGCCCGCTTTTGCGCGTCGTCGCGCTTGGCCACGGCGTTTTCGCGAACGGCAAGGAATCGCTGGTGACCGCGCTGCATGCACCCGCGCCCGCCGCGGACGCGCCGCAAAACGCGATCTACGTCGGCGACGGCGTGACCACCGCCGCTGACAAGCTGGTCTTCGACGCCAAGGCCAACGCCGTGCAGGGGCTGACCGTCGCCAAGCTCGGCGCCCAGACCCGGCTGGTCACGGTCATCGACGAAGGCGGCACGACGCGCGTCTACGTCGGCACGCCCAGCGGCGTCACGGCCAAGCGCCTGTACGACACCGCGGCGTGGCGCGTTACCTCGCTCAGCGCCGCGCGCATCGACGCTGACGCCGACGACGAGCTGGTCGCGGGCTTCGACCAGCCGGACAAGACGCAGGTGCGTTGGGGCAACGGCGGCAAGGCCCTGGACGACGGCGGCATCATCTACTCGTTCCCGTAAACCAGTCAGCTAGCTGCGGCCTTTGACCTGTCAGGTGGTCGTTGTGATCGGGCGCGGGAGTGCCTTCCACATACGGGGAACGCCATGCGCGGCCCCAATCCCTTTCAGTTCCGCACGACAATTGTAGTCGCGGCGCTCGCCAGCTTCGCCTGTGGGTCAGATCCGGCGGCGAAACGCCCGGGTGGCGCGACTCCCGAGGGCAGCAGCGGCAGCGGAGGCAGCGGTGGCAATGGCGCCACCAGCGGCGCCTCCGGCAGCGGCGGCAACGTCACGCCGGGCATGACCGTCGGCGGCCTCACGCTGGCGAGCGGAGAGACGCCGACGCCGCGCTTGCACCGCCTCACCGTGTCGGAGCTCAAAAACAGCCTGCAAGACCTGCTCGGCGACGGCATTCCGCTCAAAGAAACCGACCCGGACAGCGTGGTCGACGGCTTCGCGTCGATTGGCTCGCGCGTGGTCGCGGTATCACCCTCCGGAGTGGGCTTGTACGAAGGCGCCATGCGCGCGGCCACCGACTACGTGTTCGGTGACCCGGGGCGCCTGGCTGCGCAAATTGCCTGCGTTCCGCAAGCTGCCACCGACACGGCTTGTCTCGGTAAAGCGATCGGCGCGTTCGGGCGCCGCGCGTTTCGGCGTCCGCTGACTGACGCGGAAGTGACCCGCTTTACGACGCTAGCTACGACGATCGCCGGCAAGGCGGGTAGCAGCGTCGCGGCAGGTCTGCGCAGCGCGCTCAACGCGATCTTGCAGTCGCCTAGCTTCCTTTATCGGGTCGAGCTCGGCGTCGCGAGCGCTGCGGATGGCGGCAAGCTCAAGTACACCGACTTCGAGATGGCCTCGCGGCTGGCGGCGACGGTCTGGGATTCGGTGCCGGACGATACGCTGCTCGACGCGGCCGTGGCCGGTAAGCTGCAAACGCCTGACGGGGTGAAGGTCGAGGCGGCGCGGTTGCTGGCCGACCCGAAGGCGCACCGCGCCGTGCGTGCCTTCGCCGACGAGCTGTACGGCATGGGCCACTTGGGCGAAGCCACCAAAGATCCAGCGGTGTTTCCGCTGTGGGCTGACGCGCTGAAGCCGTTCATGCAGCAAGAGCTCGAGCTACGTGTCGAAGACATGGTCTTCACCCAGAAGGGTGACTTTCTGTCCCTGTACGACAGCCGCGTCAGCTTCGTGAACAACGAGCTGGCCAAGTTCTACGGTTTGCCGATGGACGCAGCGAGCGGGTTTCACCGCGTCGAGTTCCCGGCTGATTCACCGCGCCTGGGGTTGCTGGGGTCCGGGGCGTTCTTGGCGGGTCACGCCTTGCCGCAGCGCACGTCACCGACTCAGCGCGGCAAATTCGTGGCCGAATCGCTGTTCTGTCGCACGGTGCCGCCGCCGCCGCAAAACGTGCCGCCACTGCCGGCGATGGCCGGACCCGACGCCACGCTGCGCCAACGGCTGGAGGCGCATCGCAAGGCTCCGCAGTGCGCGGGCTGTCACGCGCTGATGGACCCGATGGGTTTCGGCATGGAGAACTTCGACGGCATTGGGCAGTTCCGCACCATGGACGGCACTCAACCCGTCGACGCTACCGGCACTTTGACCGGCGACGGGCTCGACGGCTCGTCTTTCAGTAACCTGGCCGAGCTGGCGACCGCGCTGCGCAAGCAGCCGATCATGGGCCCGTGCCTGGTCAGCAAGCTATATGCGGAAGCGCAGGGTCGCCCGGCGATTGAGCTGGATCGCCCGACGATTGACGCGCTCGCTGCAAGCTTTCTGGCCAGCCAAAACCACCTCGATCAACTGCTCGTCTCGCTGTTGGCGAGCGACTCTTTCCGCTTCGTCGAGCCGAGCAAGGGCTAGCAACAAACATGGCAAGCAGACGTTTCTTCCTCCCGCGTCGCAGCTTCCTGCGCGGCGTCATGGTCGGCGGCGTATCGATCGCCGTTCCGCTTCCGCGCCTGGGCGGCATGTTGAACGAGCACGGCACCGCGTACGCCGACGGCGTGGCTCTGCCAGTGCGCTTCGGCTCGTGGTTCTTCGGCAACGGCATCATCCCCGATCGCTGGGTGCCGCGTCTGACCGGCGCGGGTGACGAGTGGCAGCTGAGCGAACAACTGGCGCCGTTGACCGCGATCAAATCCCACCTTTCGGTGGTGACGGGCTTCGCGATCAAGATCCCCGACACCGCTCCGCACGCCAGCATGCCGTGTGCCGCACTCACCGGTGCCAACACCGACGGCAACTTCGTCAAGCTGCCAACCATCGATCAGCTGATCGCGCCGACGATCAGCTCTGGCTCGGCGTACCCGAACGGCATTCATGTCGGCGTATCGAACGTCTCGGGCGCTACATCGCTCGGCTTGGCGGTGTCGTTTCGCGGGCCGAACGCGGCGAATCCGCCGAATTTCGACCCCGCCAAGCTGTTCAGCGATCTGCTCGGTTTCACCAACCAGGGCGGCGCTGGCATGCCCAAGCCGGTCGATCCAGAGCTGCTCAATCGCAGCGCGGTGCTCGATGCCGTGGCCGAAGACGCCAATCTGTTGCGCGCGCGGCTCGGCATGGATGACCAGAAGCGACTCGAGCAACACCTCGAGGGCATCCACCAGCTGCAGGGGCAAATCGCCAAGCAGGCAATGCCAGTGGCGACGGGCCCGGCTCCGGATCCTGACAAGCTCTATCCCGGTCGCGGTGCGGTCGGCGCGATCTCACGCGCGCGTGGCCAGGCCTTCGCCGACCTGTTGGTGTTCGCGATGGCCAGCGATCTCACGCGCGTGTTCTCGTACATGTTCACGGCGCCGGCGTGCCATGGCAACTACGCCGACTGCGGGCTGGCGCCGAGCAGCTTCCACGAGGATTACGGGCATCGCACCAGCAAAGATGGCGTGAGCAAGGCGACGCTCGGCTTCAACACCGGCGTCAAGTTCGCGATGTCGAACCTGGCCGATCTGTTGACGCGCATGAAGGATACGCCGGACGGGGCCGGCAACCTGCTGGATAACTCCGCGATTTACGCGACCTCGTGTGTCTCCGAATCGCAGACGCACGGCGGTACCGATTTCCCGATCTTGGTTGCCGGCAAAGCCGGGGGCAAGCTGAAGGGCGACCAACACATCCGCCTGCTCGCCGAAAATGTCAGCAAGGTGCCATTCACGCTGCTGACGGCGCTGGGCGGCAAAGCCACGTCGTTTGGGCAAGGCGAAGGCCAAGTGACGAGTGGCGTGGCGGAGCTGCTGGCGTGACGGCACGTTGGCTTGTAGGCGCAGCGCTGGCGCTCGGGGCTTGCGGTGATCCGGCGAGCAACGGTGGCGCGGCTAGCACTGGTGGCAGCGGCGCGGGCGTCGCGAACGGCGCTGGCAGCTCAGGCGCAGCGAACCCAGGAGGCGGCAACGCGAGCGGTGGCAGCGGTGCTCCGGCTGGCGGTGCGGACGCGCAAAGCGGAGCCAGCGCCGGTGGCGCGAGCGGCAAGCCGAACGGCTCAGCCGGCGAAAGCAGTGGCGGGGCCGTCATCGGCGGCCCAGCGCCGCCCGGCATCACCATCAACGAGTACGCGATTCCCACCCCGAGCCAACCGGGTTGGATCGCCGCCGGCCCGGACGATCACATCTGGTACACGCACCAAAGCACCAAGCCGAGCGCGATTAGCAGGGTGGCCAAGACCGGCATGCCGTTCGACCTGCACACGGTCAACGTGACCAATATCGGGCCGCGCGGCATCGCGCCCGGCGCCGACGGAAACCTTTGGTACACGAAGCAGGGCGGCATCGGCAAGATGCAACCGACCGGTATGTTCGAGGAGTTCGGCGTCCCGAACGCTGGTGATTCGGCGGGCATTTGCCAGGGGCCGGACGGCAACGTGTGGTTCACGCAAGAACAGCACAACAAGATCTCGCAGGTCACGCCGGCCAAGGCCTTCAAGGACTTCACCGTCCCGACCGCCGACAGTGGGCCGCTGGCGATCACGACCGGCAAAGATGGCAATCTGTGGTTTACCGAGTCGGCGATCAAGGGCAACAAGATCGGCCGCTTGACGCCGGCTGGCATGTTCACCGAGTTCGCGATCCCGACGCCAGCCAGTAATCCCACCGGCATCACGGCCGGGCCCGACGACAACCTGTGGTTCACCGAGCACGACGCGCGGAAGATCGGCAAGATCAGCGTCGCCGGCGAGATCACCGAATACTTGATTCCGTCCGGCAATAGCCCGGGTCGCATCGCCGCCGGCTCCGACGGCAACCTGTGGTTCACGCAGAGCGGCAGCGCCAACTCGATTGGGCGAATCACCCCGCTCGGGCAGGTTTCCGAGTACGTCGTGCCGACCAAAGCCAGCGATCCGTACGACATCGTGGCCACCGCCGATGGCAACCTGTGGTTCACCGAGTTGTCGTCGAACAAGGTCGCGCGCATCACCGATCTGAAGGGTGGCGGCACGCTGATGGCTCGCTCGGGCATGAGCATGGACGGCGGTCAGCTGGGCGGCGACACCGCCTGCACCAAAGACATCGACTGCAAAGAGAGCGGTAAAGCTTGCGGCGGCGACGTGTGCAGCGCCGACAAAGTCTGCGTGCTCGCCGTCACCGAAGACAAGGGCACCTGCAGCACCGACGACGATTGCTGGTGCAAATCCGAAGGCGCCAAGTGCACCGCGGGGCATTGCTCCTTTACTGTTCACGGCGGCGGCACGTAGCGGCGAGAGCGAGCGAGACAACAGGAAGGCGGGAAGATTTTCTTTGTTCGAGCGTGGGGGGTGACCTCAACGCTCGGGTGAGAGATCGACGCCTGCCGATTCGCCCACCAAAAAATCTCGTTCTGGCCTTCCCGTCTTCCCGCCTTCCTGTCGGTTCGATTCCCGAGCTAAGCTCGGCCGTGATGAGCGCGCTAGTCGACGTGGTTTGTCCGATTTGTAGGCAAGCGCTCGATGTTGGTGATGGTCCAATTGTTTGTGGCGGGTGTCGGCAGGCGTTTCCGCGCGTAGGCGGGATCCCGGTCTTGTTGCCGCAGCCGGATGCGCACGTGCAGCTGTGGCGCGGGCAGCTGGGCCTGCTGCTGGAGCGTGGGCAGCAGACGCTGGAGGGCTTGACCGAAGCCGCCGCAGCCGACGGCTTGTTGCCGGCAACCCAGCTGCGTTTGAAGGCGTTGGGCGAAGCCGTGCGGCAGCAGGTGACAGACGTGGCCGCCGTGCTCGGTCCGGCGCTCGGCGGCGCCGCAGCGGCGGCGGAAGGCTTGCCGCGCGGCGTGGTCGAGTACATCGGCTACCTGTATCGGGATTGGGGCTGGCCGCACGCCGGCTATCGCGAAAACGACGCGGCGCTGTCCAGCGTGAGCGAGCTGCTCGGGCCGCGCCCGCTGGGGCGCGTGCTGGTGCTCGGCGCCGGTGGCTGCGGTTTGGCTTACGAGCTGCATCGTCGCCACGCCGCGATCAACACCGTGGCGCTGGATATTGACCCGTTTTTGCTGGCGATCGGCGAGCGGGTCGTGCGCGGCCACAGCGTGAGCCTGACCGAAGCTTCGCTCAAAGTGATCGATGCGCGCGACGTGGCGCGAACGTGGCAGCTGTCGGCGCCGTCCGGCGCGCTTGGCCCCGACGTCTTTCAATGCGTCTTCGCCGACGGGCTGGCGCCGCCGTTCGCGGCCGGTAACTTCGACAGCGTCGTGACACCGTGGTTCATCGACCAAGTACCGCGCGACTTGCCAGCGCTGATCGCGACGATTCACGGCCTGCTCCGCCCTGGCGGCTGCTGGCTCAATCAAGGGCCGCTGATCTACCCCGAGCACGTGCCGTTCGAGCGTCGCTATAGCGCGGACGAGCTGTTCGAGCTGGCGCGCGGTGGTGGGTTCACGCGGGTTGGCTCGTCGCGCGGCAGCTTCCCGTACTTGGTGTCGCCGCTGTCAGGGCACGGCAAGGTGGAAACCGTGCTCAGCTGCTTGCACCAGCGCGACCGAGCCTGAAACGGCTGGCGCGGCAGCTCCCGTCAGGTTTCGTGGTAGACCGCTTTTTGCCGTGAGCCAGAGCTGGAGGTCGTTCGAAGAGGTCTACTTGCGGCTCGATCGCCGCGTGCTGGGCGTGTTCCGCATCCTGTTCAGTGGCGTCCTGCTCTACGACCTGCTGCGGCGGTTTCCGGATGCAGCGCTGTTATGGTCGAGCGATGGCTTGCTCAGCAGTGCCACCTTGCACAAGGCACCGCAAGCCACGCCTCAGGTGTCGTTCTTGCTCGGTTTGTCGAGCGCGACGTCGGTGCAACTGGCGTTCGGCGGCTTGGGCGTGGTGTTCGGGCTGTATGGCGCGGGGCTGTTCACCAGACTCATGCAGGTGTTGGCGCTGGTCGGCTACGCCAGTCTGAATGCCCGTAACTTGTTCTTCGAAGATGGCGGCACCGGCACCGTGATCTTGCTGCTGGGTTGGACCTTGCTGCTGCCGCTGGGGGACCGCTTTTCGATCGATGCCTTGCGCCGCGACGCCGCGCAACCGACGGTACGACAGCGGGTGCAGGCGCGTGCCAACGCGCGCTTGCCGGTCGTCAGCTTGGCGGCCGTGGCAGTTTTGCTGCAAGCAGCGGTGATTTATTGGCTCAACGCGGCTCACAAGACCGGCCAAACCTGGCGCGGCGGCGACGCCGTTCACTTGGTGCTGTGGCAGCATCGCGTGAACACACCGCTGGCGGTTTGGTTCGCTAGTCATGAACCGAGGTGGTTCTCGCCGTTGTCGACCTTGCTGACCCGACGCACCGAGTTCGTGCTGCCAGTGTTGCTGCTCTGGCCGACGCATCCAGCCCAAACACGCTCGGCGGCGTTCGGATTGGCCATCCTGCTGCACGGCGGCATCGCGCTGTGCATGACGCTTGGCCCGTTTTCCTACGCGATGATCTGCTTGGTTTGGCTGGCGGTGCCGGGCGCAGCGTTCGACGCGCTGGCCGGCGTCGCGCGCGGTTCGGCGCGCCTGCGCGGTTGGCATGTCGCGCGGTACCGGGCCCGAGCCGTGCGGGTGTTGCGGCGTTGGCTCGGGCACCCTAGCTCGTCGAAGCGCGCCCAGCTGCCGGCCGTGTGGCGGCGCCGCGGCGTCATCGCGCGTGAGGTCGTGCTGGCTTGGATGCTGCTGGTCGAGACGGGCAGCATGCTGTCGTCGAATCGCGGGGTGCCCAGCGCGCTGCGCGTGAAGTCTCGGCCCTGGCTGGCCGGCTACAAGCCTTACTTGCGCGGCTTTCAGGGCTGGTCGATGTTCGCGCCCGACGCGCCGCAGGAAGATGGCACCATGGTCGTCGACGCGCTGACCGTGGACGGTCGTCACGTCGACCCGTTCACGGGCCAAGCGCCGAATTGGCAGCAGGTTCGCCTCGGCGTTACGCCGCATTCGATCGCGCTGTCCGACTACTTTTTCTCGATGCGTGACTCGCACAATGCGCGCTACCGGCGTGACCTTGCGCGCTACCTCAAAGCCTTGCCCGCCACATCGCAAGCTGGCCGGCTGCGCTCCGCCGAATTTTGGTGGGTCAGCTACGTGCCGCCAGCGCGCGGCTCGTACACGCCCGGGCCGATCAAAAAACAGTTATTGTGGCGGATGAAGCTCTAGACGTCGCGCGTCTCGGGCCATTCGCGTCCTGCAGAGTCTGCGCGAGCGCCTGAATTTTCACAGGGAGGATGGGAGTACGGGAGGTTCGCGAGGTTTTTTTATCGTTCGAGTCGCGATGCGTCGAACGGAAACTGCGCCGTCTGCTTGCGTCACCGCGCGACTCGAACCCAAAAATTCTCGCCTCGCGGACCTCCGTCCTCCCGTCCTCCCTGTTAATCTCGCAGGTTCCTGGCACGAGTCATCAGGACGACAGCAGCCCGAAGCGCTCGTACGGGTCGGCCTGGAGACGACCCGGAAGCTTCTGCGATTCGGGCTGCGCTGCGGCAGCACAAGATGTGATGAATCCTGGTTGTCTCGGCTCTAGCTGGACGGCGTCAACAGGCGGGTCACGGCCGGTAGAAAGCGCTCGATATGGTAGAGCTGCTGAGCTTCGACGACGCGCGCCTGCTGCGCCTGGTAGTCGACCTGGTGTAGGCGGTCGGATAAGCTGTCGAGCTCGCTGCGGCTCACGACTAGACCAGCGCCGGTTTGCCGCACCAGCGTGGCCATGTATTCCAGCTCTTCGCTGACCAGCACCGGCAAACCAGCAGCCCAATACAAGAACAGCTTGCTGGCGAGAGCGCCGCGCAGGTGGCGCTGGCCGACGACCAAGTCAGGGTCGAAATGGTAGAGCAGAATGCCGTAGTGAAACCCGCCGCGCAGCGCGTCGACCAACTCGGGTAGTTGCAAGTGCTCGCGAAAGTGCGCGTTCGGCTCGGCTTCAGCCAGCCGCTGGTAGTCGCCGAATGCGGCGTCGAAGCCGTTCGGATTCACGGCCGACGGAAACACCGTCACGTCCAGGCCTTGTGCGAGCAGACCCTGGTACAGCGGCACCGCATAAAGGTCGGCAAACGCGCGGCTGGCACCGGCGCTGCGCAGCCCGCCGGCGTGCGCCAGCCGGATCGGGCCGGATGGCGGCGGCAACGGCTCGCGCTGAAAGCTCCGCGGCGGGCACGGCATCAGTTGCACCGACGGTACGGTCGATTCGGCCAGGAGCTGGGCCAATGGCGCGCCGCCGTCCTTGTAAATGAAGCCGCTGGTGCGTGTCCGCACGTAGCGTTCGGACGCGCGCATGACGTCGATGTCGCCGCGACTGAACACCTGCTCTTGCTCGAACACGGCTTCGTGCGCCGGATCGACGAACGCGTCCATCCAGTCGTACACCTCTTGAAAGACGCGCAGCTCCGGGCGGAGCGCGTGCAGCAGCTGGCTCAGGAACGCGCGCGTTGCGTGGGCTTGCAGGTAGATTGGCACATCGGGCGCGCGCAAAATGATTTCGCTCAGCGTTCCGTACGATCCACAGCACGAAGTGCAGTCCTCGAAAGGCTCGGGCTTGGTCTCGTCGATCTCGGGCATCAAGTAGACGCCGAACGCGCGCACGCCTTGCTCGCGTAGACCGTGCACCAGGTAACCGAGGGTCGGGAAGTTTTCGCGATGCACGGCGACGAACAGCACGGCTCGGCCGGTGCGGCTGGCATCGCGCAGCCTGGCGCTGAGCTCGGCGACGCGCTCGAGCGCCGCGGGAGCGACCGCCCAACGCCGCGCCAGCTGCTCACGCAAATGCCGCGCAGATGGCGCGGGCAGCGCCGGAAATTCGAGCTCGGACGGGTCCGGACGGAGCGGGTGCGTGGGGCTCGAGATCACGACAGCCTCGCCGGTGCGCGCTTCAAGCATGCGCGCTCTGCGGGGCAGGGTCGACCTGGTTGGGTCGGCGCAGGTGGGCTTCGACCAACGCCGCCAGATCACTCAGGATCTTGGCGGCGCGCACCTGGTACGTGTGCTGCTCGAGCACGCGAGCCTGGCCGCGCAGCACGAGCTCGGTGCGGAACGTGTCGTCGGTGACGGCGCGCTGCAGCAGCGCCAGCATTTCTTTCTGATCGCGAAATAGAGGTAGCGTGTCGCCGAGCTGGTCGCAGGTCTCACCGGGCAGGTCGTCGACGGGATCGCGACGCGCGATCACCAGGCCGCCCGAGCACATGGTCTCGAGCACACGCGGATGAATGTTGCAGCCCCGGTTGATGTGGAGAACAGCGCGATGCTGCCGATACACTTGCCGCAGTGCGGGGCCGGCGGGCACGATGCCGCCGAGCTTACTGGCGAACCCCGGCAAGCGGTCCCAACCAAGCCCATACACGGTGAGCGGCAGCCCGGCGGCGACGATCTGTTGCGCAACGTGCTCGCGGTCCTGTTGCCGGGCCAGCATCAGTGCGTGATACAGCAGCTGTCGTGTCGCTTCCGGCGAAGCCGTAAGGCCAAGCTCTTGCAACGCCGACGTCAGCAGCGGCGAAATTCTACCCATTTCGAGCAAAATTTCCGGTAACGCGGCGAAGCGTGACGTCAACGCCGCGTTCAGGCCGGGCGCGCCGTCGGGGTCTTGCGTGAACTGGCCAATGTGCGTCGTGAAGGCGATGCCGCTGGCCGTCGCCAGCGGTGGCTCGGCGAAATAGCGCGCGGGATTCACCGCGAACGGCAGTTGCCCCATGTTCGGGTAGCCGAGCGCGCGGAAGCCGCGCATGACGGCGCCGTTGAAGCCGTACGTCAAATCGAGCGAACCCAGCAGCGCGATAGCGGCAGGGTCTTTGAGCTGTGGTAATTCGTCGAGCACCCAACTCACTACCGGCAGCCCGCTTGGCAAGAGGCCGGCGTACTCGGGTCGAATGTGGTCGAGGACGAACACGAAATCGGGCTCGAGCTCGAGCAGGCGCTGGGCGACGCCAAATGCGATCATCGCTTCGCCCGGTCGCTGCTCGTTCAGGACCCACGTCTGGTGCCCCAGCAGCTCGAACCCGTCTGCCAGGTCGCGTGTCACGTGCTGCAGCACCGTCGTGTAGCGCGAGGTCATCAACACGATTTTCAGCGGCCGGCTGCGCTGGTCCAAAACGCGGCGCAGTCGCTCCGGGTGCTGCTGGTAGCGGCGCTCGAGCTCATGAAACAGCTCGGGCGCGCCGGCTAGCCGGCGAAAGCGCCGCTGCATCACCTGCTTTTTCGCCTCGGCCGTCACGCCGATGCCCAGCTCGGGCACGGCCTGGTCCAGGTTGTCCTCCAAACCGGAAATCAACTCGGCGGTCGCGCTGGCGCCGACCGTGAGTCGGACTTGAGCCGGATCGAACCACGGCTCAAGCTCGCTTTTGCCGAGTAGGCTCAGCAGCGCTGGTGCGTCTTCTTCCTGCAAGAACGTGACGCGACGCCAGCCGTGGAGCTTGAGCAAGCTCGGCTCCGAGACCACGTGCTCGACCATCATCGCGTACTTGACCCAACGCCCGAACCACACGTGGTCTTGGCCGCGCTGGGCGCAAGCGCTGATCGCCGCCTCCAACTCCAGCAGATCGTCGAGCGGATTTTCTTCGCTCAGGGCCAGGCCCTGCGCGCGCACCAGCAACGCGTAGCTGCGGCGTTCCGTGGCTCGGCCGCTGGCCGTGCTGCGAAGTCGCGCCGGTTGGTCGGGCAGCTCAACCGCGAACAGGTTCGCCGCCGGGGCAGCGTGGCGTAGAGCCGCCACCGCCGTCGGGAAATTGGGCTCCAAGAACATCAGGTTGCGTTCGAGCCGGGCCGCGGCTTCGAGCTTGCGTGTCGGGTCGGGCGCGGGGATTTGGGCGCGCAAGAACTGCCGGCTGGGTTCGTCGAGCGGCGAATGTGCCAGCCAATGCTCGGTCAGCTCGGGGTTGCCGAGAGCCAGCAGACAACCGAACGCACCACGCACGAGCTCTTCGGTCATCTGCTCGGGGGCGATGCTCGAGTAGAATTTGAGTGCGTGGTAGTGCTCGCCGTGGGCAGCCAGGAACTTGGCGAGGCCGCCGAGCACGCTCGAAAACTCACGCCGAGGCGCGACCGCGCTCAGAAAGTCACGACTCAGCCCCCGCGTCAGATCGGCCAGCGCCGCCAACAGCGCGCGGCGCTGCGAGCCCTCGCTCGCGGTCGGGTCGACGATGCAGGTGACCTTGGACGGTGCCAGCCGTGAGCCGAGTAGGAACTGACCGATCGTCAGGTACGCGCCCACCAGGTCTTGCGCGGGGGCCAGCTGGTCGGGTCCGAACAACGCCAGGCGCTTGCCAAGGCGCGCCTCGCCCGCGAGCCTCTGCACCAGACTGGCGACGTGCGGATCGGGCTCCAGCACCAACAGCTGCGGCAACCCGGGAGCGCGCATGAGCAGCGCCTCCACCAGCGTGCCGGCGCGTGAACCAACCAGCACCACCAGCTCCAGCTGGTCTGGGCGGCGTCCAGCTAGCGCCAGCGCCTCATCGACCAGGCGCAGCGCCTCGATATCCGGGGTAGGGAGCACGAGGCCCCGTTTGCAACTCTCGCGCCGTCGGCGTGCGGCTGGCCCACGTTGGGTTTGCATCGGAGCGAGACAGCGCTGTCAAACGCCTGACACCGCGGGCGGCCGCTGCGTCAAGGCTTCGACGGTCGGCGTATTGAATCGAGACAGGCGCCGCCACAAGTCGCCCCTTGCGCTGCGCGTTAGCTGGCCCGCGGCTTGCAAACGGCCTGGGCCTGATGTCGGAGAGCACGCGCAAAGTCGTGGTCACGGGCGGCGCCGGATTCATCGGCAGCAGCCTGACCGAAGCCCTGGTGGCCGAAGGCGCCGAGGTCCACGTGATCGACAACCTGGCCACGGGGCGCCTGGAGAACCTGGCACATCTGTCGAGCGAGTCGCGGCTGGCCGTTCACGAGCTGGACGTCAACGACCTGGACCGAACGCGCGCGGTCTTTCGCGGCGCGCGTGAGGTTTATCACCTGGCTGCCCTGGCCGACATCGTGCCTTCGATCGAGCGACCGCTCGAATACACGCGCGCCAACGTCGATGGCACGCTTCACGCGCTGGAAGCCGCGCGCGAAGCTGGCGTGAAGCGCTTCGTCTATACGGCTTCGTCGTCGTGTTACGGCATTCCCGAGGCCTTTCCGACGCCGGAAAGCGCCGAGATGCGCCCGCAGTACCCGTACGCGCTCAGCAAGATGCTGGGTGAGCAGGCGGCGCTGCACTGGTGCTCGGTTTACGGGCTGCCGGTCGTGTCGCTGCGACTGTTCAACGTGTACGGCCCGCGCGCGCGCACCACCGGCTCGTACGGCGCGATGTTCGGCGTCTTCTTGGCGCAAAAGCTGGCGGGTAAGCCGTTCACGGTCGTCGGCGACGGCAGTCAGACGCGCGACTTCACTTACGTGACCGACGTGGTCGATGCGTTCTTGCGCGCCGCCAAGAGCTCTCTCTCGGGCGTGGTGTTCAACGTCGGCTCGGGCAAGCCGACCAGCGTGAATCGCATCGTCGAGCTGCTCGACGGGCCGGCGGTGCACATTCCCAAGCGCCCGGGCGAGCCGGACTGCACGCACGCCGACACCTCACGCATCCGCGACGCGCTCGGCTTTCAGCCGCGCGTCTCGATCGAGCAAGGCGCGCGCAGCATGCTCGACCAAATTGGGCATTTCGAGCGCGCGCCGGTGTGGACGCCGGAGTCGATCTCGGTCGCCACCGAAGCCTGGTTCCAGCACCTGGACCCGAGTCGCCGCGTCGAGGCAACGCCATGAAGACCGCCCAGCGCTTTTCTGCCGACTACGCCGCCGCCGAGCTCGAGCGCCTGCGTGGGCTGCGGGTGGCGCTGATCGGCGAGACGATCATCGACGAATACGTTTACACCGACGCGATTGGGAAATCCGGCAAGGAGCCGATGCTGGTCTGCCGGCACGTCTCGCAAGAGGCGCAAGGCGGCGGCGTGTTGGCGATCGCCAACCACCTGTCGGAGTTCTGCCAGTCGGTCGAGCTAGTGAGCGCGCTCGGCGCCCAGGATACGCGCGAAGAGTTCGTGCGCTCGACGCTCGCCGCGCGCGTGCAACCGCACTTCATCTACAAGCAGGATTCGCCGACGATCGTCAAACGCCGCTACTTGGACGCGTATTCGCTGGCCAAGTTGATGGGCGTTTATCACTACAACCCGGCGGCGCTCTGCCCCGCCGACGAAGCGGCGCTGAGCGCGCTGCTCGGTTCGGCGCTCGAGCGCGCAGATCTGGTGATCGTTGCCGACTACGGCCACGGCCTGTTGACGCCGAAATTGGTCGAGCAGCTGGTCGGTTCGTCGACGTTTTTGGCCGTCAACACCCAGATGAACGCGGCGAACCAGGGCTACCACACGCTGTCGAAATATCGCCGCTTGGACTATGCCTGTCTGCACGAGGGCGAGCTGCGGCTCGACGCTCGCGATCTGCACGGCGAGCTGCATGGCCTGGCCAAGGCCGCGCTGGCTCGTTTCGATGCGCGTGCCTTGACCGTGACGCGCGGCAAGCAGGGCAGCCTACTTCTGCACCGCGACGCCGGCGTCTTCGAGACCCCGGCCCTGGCAACCCGGGTTCTGGAGCGGGTCGGCGCTGGTGACGCGGTGTTGGCGTTGACCTCGTTGGCGATCGCCGGCGGCGTGCAGCCGGAACTGGTCGGCGTGCTCGGCAACCTGGCGGGCGCCCAGCAAATCAGCGTGATGGGCAATAGCCAGCACATCAAGAAGATCCGCCTGCTGGAGCAGCTGCGTGAGCACTTGCCGGAGCGCCCGCGCGCGCGTCGGCTGGCAGTCGCCCGAGGTTGATGCATGAGCCGCCGCGCCGTCTTTCTCGATCGCGATGGCGTACTGGTGCGAGACGTCGGACCGTTGACGAGCGCCGCCGACATCGAGTTGACGCCGGGAGTAGCGCAGGGGTTGGCCGCGCTGTCACGCGCGGGCTTTCTGCTCGTGGTCGTCAGTAACCAAACCGTGGTGGCACGTGGCTTGCTCGACGAAAGCGCAGTGATCGAGCTCCAGCGTCAGGTCGAAGCGCGGATTGTGGCCGAAAATGGCCCTGCGCTCGACGCATTCTACTTCTGCCCACATCACCCGAAAGCGACGCGGGTCGAGCTACGCACGGAGTGCGAGTGCCGTAAGCCGGCGCCGGGACTGTTGCTGAAGGCCGCGGCCGAGCTCGATATCGCGCTCGCCGACAGCTTCATGATCGGCGACCGCGCCAGCGACGTGGTGGCTGGTTTGCGCGCCGGCTGCACTACGATTCAGCTGATGACCGGCGCCCATCTGGCGCCGCCGATCGAGGTGACGGGCGGCTTCGAAGCTCGCGCCCCGCATCACGTCGCCGCCAACGTGCAACAAGCCGCCGAGCTGGTCCTGCGCCGTACCGCGACCGATGCCCCGCGCGCGCTTGGAGCCGCATCTTGAAGGCGCTGGTCTTGTGCGGTGGCTTCGGCACGCGGCTCGGCGCGTTGTGTACCGAGCGCCCGAAGCCGTTGCTCGAGGTCGGACAACTGGCGCTGGTCGAGCACACGCTGCTCAGACTGGCCGCGGCCGGCCTGAACGACGTGTGCGTGAACCTGCATTTTGGCGCCGAGCAACTGCAGGCGCGGCTTGGCGACGGCTCGCGCTACGGCGTGCACCTCGAGTACTTCACGGAAACCAGCCTACTCGGCACGGCCGGTACGCCGCGCGCGCTGGCGCTGCGGACAGGCGAGCAGGGCCTCTTGGTGCACTACGGCGACGTCTTGAGCGAGCATCCGCTCGGCGAGCTAGTCGCCCGGCACGTGGCATCCGGTGCCCAGGCGCGGATCGTCGTTCACGAGCGGGTGGGGTCGAATAGTCGGGTCGTGCTTGGCGCTGGCGACCGCGTCGAGCGCTTTTTGGAGCGTCCCAGCGTCGCCGCGGCGTCGCAGGCCGAGCCATCGCACTGGGCCTTTTCGGGCATCTGCGTGCTGTCGCAAGCGTGCCTCGCGAGCTTGCCCGATGCGCCGGGCGCGGACTTGCCGCGCGACGTTTTTCCGGCGTTGGCCGCCGCCGGTCACTTGTTTGCCGAGCGCCACGTCGGCTACCGCTGCGCGGTCGATTCGGCGGCTCGTCTCGAGAGCGCGCGCGAGGCCTGGCAGACCGGCGCCCTCACTCTACCGTCACCACGGGAGCTCACGTGATCGAAACCAATTTTACCAAAGACTACCTGCGCGCGATCGCCGGGATTCTGGATCAGCTCGAATCAGGGCCGATCGCGACGTCAGCGCGGATCTTGCTCGAGGCGTACCATGCCGGCAAGACCGTGTTCATCGCCGGCAACGGCGGCAGCGCAGCGATCGCCAGTCACCTGGCCTGCGACCTCGAGAAGACCGTCGCCGGACCCCGCGCGCGGCGCTCGCCGCGGCGGTTGCGTGCGGTGTCGTTGGGCGACAACCTGGCGACGCTGACGGCTTGGGCCAACGACGAAGGCTACGAAAGCGTCTTTTCAGAGCGGCTGCGCGCGCATGCGGACCCCGGCGACGTATTGTTGGTGATCAGCTCCAGCGGCAACTCGCCCAACGTGCTCGAAGCGCTGCGCGTGGCGCGCGAGCTCGACATGCGGACGATCGCCTGGGTCGGCTTCAGCGGCGGTCAAGCGCTCGAGCTCAGCGAGTGCTGCGTGCACGTCGCGATCGACGACTACGGCATGGCCGAGGGGATTCACGCCGTGATTGGCCACTTGGTCACGGATTTGGTGGTGCAGGGTGTGCGCGGTGCGCAGCGCACGAGCTACGTGCCGAGCGCACCGCGCATCGCAGTGGGTGTCAAATGAGCAAACAACGCAGCGTGATGGTCACCGGCGGCGCCGGCTATGTCGGTTCGGCGCTGATTCCGCGCCTGCTTTCGCAGGGGCACCGCGTGACGGTGCTGGATTGGTACCTGTACGGCGAGGACCTGTTCAACGACGAGCGCGGCAATCCGAACCTGCGCGAAATCAAGGGCGATATTCGCGACGTGAACGCCGTCGAGCGCGCGCTCGAGGGTGCGGACGCGGTGATTCACCTCGCCTGCATCTCGAACGATCCGTCTTACGACCTCGATCCGGAGCTCGGCAAATCGATCAATGCCGACGCGTTTCGACCGCTGGTGCAGGCGGCCAAGCGCGCGCGCGTGGAGCGGTTCATCTATGCCTCGTCTTCCAGCGTGTACGGCGTGAAGGCCGACGCCAACGTCACCGAAGATCTGCCGCTCGAGCCGTTGACCGACTATTCGAAGTTCAAGGCGCTGTGCGAGCGGATCTTGGAAGAAGAACGCGCACCCGGCTTCACGACCGTCAGCGTGCGGCCGTCGACGGTTTGTGGCTACGCCAAGCGGCTGCGGCTCGACTTGGTCGTGAACATCCTGACGAATCACGCCATCAACAAGGGCTCGATTCGCGTGACCGGCGGCGACCAAATGCGCCCGAATATCCACATCGACGACATGGTCGACGTGTACCTGCAGCTGCTGGACGAGTCGCCCGAGCGCATCGATGGCGAGATCTTCAACGTCGGTAGCGAGAACCACACGGTGCTCGAAATCGCCCGCATCGTCCAGCGTTGCGTCGGTGGCAGCATCCCGATCGAGGTCGTGCCCACCGACGACCCGCGCTCGTACCACGTGTCGTCCGAAAAGATCAGGAAGCAGCTCGGATTTCAACCGCAGCGCAGCGTGGAGCGTGCCGTGCGCGATCTGAAGGCCGCGTTCGATGCGGGTCGCGTCAGCGATCCACTCAACAACCCGATGTACTTCAACATCAAGCGCATGCAGGAGACTCATGCCCAATAGCGTCGCCCGACCCGAGCCGGCAACTGCGTCGCACCCGGCGACCGAGCTGCTGGAGCGCGCTTACCGCAGCATGTTGCGGATCCGTCGCATCGAGGAGCGGATTGCCGAGCGCTACGCCGAGCAAGAGATGCGCTGCCCAGTTCATTTGTCGATCGGGCAAGAAGCGGCGGCGGTCGGGGCGTGCCTTTCGCTCACGCCGGCTGACCAGGTCGTCACCACGCATCGCTGCCACGGCCACTACCTGGCCAAGGGCGGCGATCTGCAGGCGATGCTGGACGAAATCTACGGCCGCGCCACGGGTTGCTGCGGCGGCCGCGGCGGTTCGATGCACCTGTTCGATGACGCCGCCGGTGTCTTGTGCAGCGTGCCGATCGTTGGCAGCTCGATCGCCTTGGGCATTGGCGCTGCCTTGCATTTCAAGCAGGCGGGCGAGCCGCACGTGTGCGTCGTGTTCTTGGGTGACGGCGCGCTCGAGGAGGGCGTGTTCCACGAAGCCGCAAACCTGGCTGTCGTTCACGCGCTGCCGGTGGTGTTCTTCGTCGAGAACAATTTGTATTCGGTCTACACGCCGTTGAGCGATCGTCAGCCGAAACGGCCGCTGTCGCTTTTGGGCGTGGCGCATGCCATGACCGTCGTCGAAGCCGACGGCAATGACGTGATGGCCGTGCATCGCGTCAGCAGCGAGGCCACCGAGCGCGCGCGCTGCGGCGGCGGGCCGACGCTGATCGTGGTCGACACCTATCGGTTTCGTGAGCACTGCGGCCCGAGTGACGACGATGCGCTCGGCTACCGGCCGCAGGGTGAGCTGGCGAGCTTCCAGCAGCGCTGCCCAGTCGAGAGCTTGCGCGCCGAGCTGGCCCGCAGCCACGGCTTCACCCCGGAACGCGACGCGGCGCTCGAACGTGAGCTCGCAGCCGAGATCGAGCAAGCCTTCGAGCAGGCCAGAACCGCGCCGTTTCCCTCGAAATCGAGCGTCGCCGAACGGGTTTACGCGACACCGGCGCTGCGCGCCGTGAGCGCTGCGCCGGTCGACACGGCGCCCGCGGGCGAGCCGCGCATCATCAGCGCCGCGGCCGCCATTCACGAGGCAACCTTGCAGGCGATGCGCGCCGACCGCCGCGTGATCGTGCTCGGCGAAGGCGTCAACGATCCGAAAGCGATTTTCGGCACCACCGCCGGGCTGGTCAAAGAGTTCGGCGCCGGTCGCTCGCTCGAGATGCCGTTGGCCGAAAACGGTTTCACGGGCATGGCCGTCGGCGCTGCCTTGATGGGTACGCGACCGATCGTGATTCACCAGCGCGTCGAGTTTGCGCTGTTGGCGCTGGAGCAGCTGGCGAACAACGCTGCCAAGCTGCACTACGTGTCGAACGGGCAGCACCGGGTGCCGCTGGTCGTGCGGCTGATCGTCGGTCGTGGTTGGGGGCAGGGGCCGGCGCACTCTCAGAGCCTGGAGGCGATGTTCGCCTACTTGCCGGGCCTCAAGGTCGTCATGCCGTCGAGCGCGGCCGACGCCAAACGCCTGCTGCTGGCGTCAATCGCCGACGAAAGTCCGGTAATTTTCATCGAGCACCGCTGGGTGCACTACGCGACCGGGCACGTGCCGGAGGTCATGCCGGTCGAAGCTCTGGACGGCCCGCGGCGGATCCGCGAGGGCAACGACATCACGGTCGTCGCCAGCTCGTACATGACGCTCGAGGCAATCCAGGCGGCCGAAGCGCTGGCCAAGCGCGGCTGCCAGGTCGATCTGATCGATCTGCGCGTGGTGAGCCCGCTGCGCCACGAAGTGATCGCCGAGTCGGTGCGCCGCACCGGACGACTCGTCGTGCTCGACACCGGCTACGTCGATTTCGGCGTCGGCGCCGAGATCTGCACGCGCATCACCGCTGAGTGTTGGTCGAGCTTGAAATGCGCGCCGGAACGCATCGGCTTGCCGGCTCACCCGACGCCCAGCTCACCAGCGTTGGCCGAGCGCTACTACCCGCGTTCGCCGCTGATCGCCGAGACGATCGGTCAAAGCGTGGGCCTGTCCGACGAAGCGCTGCTGGCGGTGACGGCCGAGCTCACCGCCGAGCGCGATCGCTTGCCTTGCGATATTCCTCATCCGGCCTTCAAGGGGCCCTTTTGAAACTGCGGAGTCTCCGATGAAAGTTCGCTATTCCTACCTTTCCCAGCAGTTTGGCCAAATCGACGAATTGCTCGAGCAGATCCGCGCCTTCGTCAAGACCGGCGATTTTACGCTCGGCGCCGAGCTGACCAAGTTCGAAGGCCGCTTTGCGAAGCTGATCGGTGCCGAGCACGCGATTGGCGTCGGTTCCGGCACGGACGCGCTCAAGTTGCCGCTCAAGGCGCTCGGCGTTGGTCACGGTGACGAGGTCATCACCACCGCCAATACTTTCATTGCCACCGCCGGCGCCATCAACGAGGTCGGTGCGCGGCCGGTGTTCGTCGACTGCGGTCCCGATTTTTGCATGGACGTTTCGCAGGTCGAGCGCGCCATCACCAAAGCCACCAAGGCGATCATGCCGGTGCATTTCACTGGCTACATGACCGACATGCCGCGCTTGCAGGCGATTGCCGATAAGCACCAGCTGCCGATCGTCGAGGACGCCTGCCAGGCGATCTTGGCCGACATCGGCGGCAAGCGCGCCGGCACTTACGGCGTTGCCGGCGGCTTCTCGCTGCACCCGCTCAAGAACCTGAACGTCTGGGGCGACGGCGGGGTGATCGTCACGAGCGACGCGGCGTTCGCCGACAGGTTGCGACTGCTGCGCAATCATGGCCTGAAAAATCGCGATGAAATCGCGATGTTCGGCTACAATTCGCGGCTCGATACGCTGCAAGCGGTCGTCGGCAACTGGCTGATCGAGAGCGCCGAAAGCATCACGCAAGGCCGCATCGAGCGCGCCGCCTACTACGACAAGCACTTGGGTGCGATCCCCGAGCTCACGCTGCCGCCGCGCTACACCGACCGCCGCACGGTGTTTCACTTGTATATGGTGCACGCGCAAGACCGCGAAGCCTTGCAGCAACATTGCTTGGCGCGCGACATCGAGTGCAAGGTGCACTATCCGATCCCGCTGTACCGGCAAGAGGGTTTGCGTCACCTCGGCTACCGCCAGGGCGATTTTCCGGTTGCGGACGCGCAGGCGGCCAACGTGCTCAGCTTCCCGTGCGACCAACACCTGAGCCGTGAAGAGCAAGACTACGTCATCGAGAGCGTGCGCGAGTTCTACGGAGCCAAGCGCTGATGGCAGGTTCCGCCGCGCTCGTCTTGCCCAGCCAGGCTTTGGCACGGCGCCTGGTGCCGTACGTGGCGCTCGGGCAGCAATTTGCGGCTGAGGCTGCGGCATTGCTGCCGCGGCTGCACCAGACCTTGGCGAGCGGGCAGTGGGTGGCCGGTCCCGAGGTGGCGGAGCTCGAGGCGCTGCTGGCCGAGCGGCTCGGCGCCCGCGAGTGCATCGCGGTCGGCTCCGGCACCGACGCCTTGATTCTGTCGCTGCGCGCGCTGGGCATTGGTCCGGGCGACGAGGTGATCACGGCGCCGAATTCGTTCATCGCGACCGCCTCGGCGATCGTGCACGTCGGTGCAAGGCCGGTGTTTGCCGACGTGCTGCCCGATCAAAACATCGATCCCGTGCGCGTCGAAGCCGCGATCACACCGCGGACGCGGGCGATCTTGCCGGTTCATTTGAGTGGCCGCGCGGCTCACATGCCGGAGCTGCTGGAGCTGGCTCGCCGTCACGACCTGCGCGTGGTCGAAGACGCCGCGCAGGCGATTGACGCGCGGCTGGACGGCAAGGCCGCCGGCACGTTCGGCGATCTGGGCTGCTTTTCTTGCCATCCGCTCAAGAACTTGAACGCGGCTGGCGACGCCGGTTTCATCTTGGCCAACGACTCGCAGCTGGCGCAGCGGTTGCGTCGCCTGCGCAGCAACGGTTTGGTCGATCGCGAGACCGCGCTCGAGTGGGGCGTCGTCTCGCGGCTCGACAGCCTGCAGGCGGCTGTATTGCTCGAACGGCTGCCGGCGCTCGACGGCGTGACGGCGGCCCGGCGTCGCAACGCGCACGCCTACCGCCAGCTGCTCGCCGCCGTACCGCAAGTCTTTTTGCCGCCGTGCCGCGCACAAGAGCACAACGTCTTTCACACGTTCGTGGTCCAGGTCGAACGCCGCGACGAGCTGCAGGAGTTCTTGCGCGAACGCGGCATCGGTACGGCCATTCATTACAAGATCCCGATTCATTTGCAGCCGGCGGCGCGTGCGCTCGGCTACGCGCCCGGCGCTTTTCCGGTCGCGGAGCGCCAGGCGGCGCGGATCTTGTCGCTGCCGGTGCACCAATTCTTGACCCAAGCGGACCTCGAGTACGTGGCCGCTTCCATCCGGGAATTTTTCTCATGAGTATTGCAGCAGCACGCTTTCCCGACGCCGCGGAGATCATCGATTACGATGCGCTCTACGCCGACTATTCGCAGTCGCTGGTCGACACCTTGCGCGGCTTCTCACCGAAGGTGAACGGCCTGGAGCTGTGGGTGCCGGACGAAAACCTGCGCGTCAGCTTGCGCAACCTGCTCGATTCAGCCGCCAGCTTGGGCCGCGCCTCGGTTTGTTTGCGATTCGGAGCGGCCACCGCCGCGCAGCTGAGCGAGGCCCAATTGCTCGAGCTCGGCCGAAATTTCGGCCAGCCGCGCGTCGAACGCCGCGGTGTGGCGCTGCTCTTCGAAGTCAGTGGCCTAGGCACGGCTCCGCTCGCAGCGCCGACCGCGCGCAAGCAGCCAGCCAGCCCCGAAAAGCAAGCACCCGTGGCCAAGACTGCCGAGGTCGTCGACCCCGGCGTTCCGGGCGTGAGCTTCGACGGCTATGCGCAAGCCCTGCGGCGCGCGCAGTCGTCCGAGCCCGCGCCGGTGCCGGTAAAGCCGGAGGGCGCGACCGTGCGCGCTCGCGCAGCCCACGACGATTGCGTGCTCGAGCTGGTTGTCTCGACCAGCCAGAACGTCGTCTCCCGCGCCAATTGTGAGGCGCCGGATGAAGCTCGCGCCCTGCTGCTGGCCGAGCTGTGCCGGATCGTCGAAGGCTTGCCGGTGTTGGAGGCGTGTTACCACGGCGCGTTACGGCTCGAGCATCGCTTGCGCCCCATCGGTCAACCGCGTCCGGTCAGCGGCATCGTCCTGCCGCGCGCCGTTCATCCGCATTTTGCGCTGGTCGACGACTTGCTTCGTTCGGCGCTGGCGGAATACCGCAAGCTGACCGGCTTCCAAGTCACCCAAAGCCAACACGATGACCGCCCCGGCTCGGGCTGGCTTGCTGCGAGCGCCGAGCAGCGCCGCGGGCAGCTCGAAGCTGCGTTGAGCGCGGTGTTGCCCAGCTTTGGGCTCCAGCTCAGCGACGTCAGCGTGGCGTCAATCCGCTACGACGTGCGCGTGGAGCTTGGGCTCAGCGAAGCCTGGAAGAACCTCGACCAGCCGCGCTTGGTGATGGCGCTCGAACGCGAGCTGCAGGCGCGCGTCGACTCGCGGCTCGAAATTTACGTCCAAGAGCTGAAAGACAAGAACCAACTGCGGCGCCTGGCGCTGGTGGAGACCCCGTAATGACCGGAATGACCGACCACACTCAGTTGATCTTGGACGGGACTAAAATTCCCTGGCACCTCGATCGCGTCGAAGCTTGGCAGCGCGGCGAACGGATCGCGCCGATCACCATCGACATGGCGCTGACGCGCGCCTGCAACTACGCCTGCGAGTACTGCTACGCCATGCTGCAAGAGAACGATCGCAAGGTGATCACGCGCGACGTCATTCTGCGGTTTCTCGACGATTGCGCCGAAATTGGCGTGAAAGGCATCAGCTTCGTCTCCGATGGTGAAAGCACGCTGTCGCCGGCGTTCGTCGATGCGATCAAGCACGGGCACTCGCTCGGCTTGTCGATGGCGGTGGGCACGAATGGTCTGGCGATCACCCGGATGAAGGCCGAAGAAATTCTGCCGCATTTGACCTACCTGCGCATCAACATCTCGGCCGGTGAGCGCAAACGCTACGCGGAAATCATGGGCGTGCGTGAAGAGTGGTTCGATCGCGTGTGCCAAAACGTGAAAGACATGGTCGCGATCAAACAGCGCGACGGCCTGCCGGTGACGCTCGGCCTGCAGATGGTGGTGATGCCGAGCTACGAGGACCAAATTCTGCCGCTGGCTCAGCTGGGCAAAGAGTTGCGGCCCGACTACCTGGTGCTGAAGCATTGCTCGGACAACGAGGACGGCGACTTGGGCGTCGAGTACGACAAGTACGAAGCGCTCTACGAAAAGCTGCGCCGGGCCGAGGCCATGTCCGACGAAGGCTATCGCGTGGCGGTGAAATGGTCGAAAATCGAGGCCAAAGGCCAACGCAGCTACCAGCGCTGCTACGGCGCGCCGTTCATGATTCAGATCTCCGGCTCGGGTTTGGTCGCGCCGTGCGGCATGTTGTTCAACGAGCGCTACAAGAAGTTTCACATCGGCAACATCTGCGAGACCGGCTTCAAAGAGATGTGGTCGAGCGATCGCTACTGGGAAGTGATGAACCACCTGGCTAGCCCGGCTTTCAACGCGCAGACCATGTGCGGCTCGCTGTGCCTACAACACAAGGTCAACGAGACGCTCGACGCCCACGTCAAAGGCTTGGTCCAGCTGCGCAATCCGGCTGGCCAAAAGCCCGAGCACCTAGCGTTCATCTAGTCGCTTTGGGTCGATGGCGCAGGATGCCGCCGCCGAACGTGATTCCGTAAACGGAGCGCTGGGGGCCAGGCACTAGCCGTTTTGGTTGGCGACCCGTGCCCAGTGGCCCAGGCCGAGGCTCCCGATGGCCCAAACCTCGTCGGCATTGGGGCCCCAAATCGAGGTCCACCTGACTCCCCACACTCAGGGGACGACGACGTGGATGCCAGCGTCGGTTTCGGCCCAGCGCGCGACATCGCCAGCCGCCAAGCAGACGACGGGCGTGCCGAGCGCGCGCGCCTCGCGGACGACGGTCGGGGCGCCCTCGTGGAGCGACGCGGAGACCAGCATGTCGGCGGCCGCGACGTAAGCGAGCGCCAGCGGTCGCTCGACTTGGCCCACGAAGGTGGCCCGCCCGAAGCGTCGCATGAGGCGTGCGCGCTCCGGGCCCTCTCCGACCACGATCGGCTGCAGACCCGGCACGCGCTCGCACGCTTCGAGCGCTACGTGCACGCGCTTGCCGGCGATCAAGCGCGCGACGATGACCGCCACTGAAGCTTTGGGCGCGATGCCCAGCAGCGCGCGCGCCTGCACCCGCGACAATCCGCCCGACACATCGAACGCGCACGGCTCGATGCGCGAGCGCGGCTCCAGCACCTGGCGTTGCGGGCGCGGCAAGCTGCCGAGCACCAAGTCGTGCAGCTCGCTCGAAACGAAGCGTAGCCGGGCCTGGGCGCGCACCAGCTCGGCTCCAACCCAGCGGTGTCCGGCCGGCAGCTGCGCGAACAGTCGGGCTTCGCTGCCGTGCACCACGACCTCGATGTCGGCTGAGCGTGCGCCCAGACCGCGGGTTGCGATCGGCACCCCGCAAGGCAGCAAAAAATGCGCAATCAAGCGGGCTGGTGTCGGCGCCCGTCTGAGCCAGCTGATGGCGCTGGCTACGAACTGCACAACACCGGTGACGTGCCAGGGGCTCTGGCGCACGCGCGTCAGCACGCCCGGGAAACCGAACGCCTGCCCACCGTCCAAGCTGACGACGCGCTCACCCCAGACCGACTCGCGCCATCGCCCCGGCACCAACACGGTCACGCGGCTCGTCGCGACGAGTCGCCGCACTTCGGCCCCGACGAAATGCCCCTGCGCATCGTCGGGATGCTCCGGATACGAAGTCGTGACGACGTAGACGTCGGGCGGCGGCAACTGGCCTCGCTCAGATTCTCGGCAGCGTGCCCATCAGCTTCACGGCGTCCGGCCCTTGGGCGTCGAGCAGGTCACCCAGGGCGCGCAGGTATCGAAATGAATAAATACCCGTGTCGTGGCTGTCGCCCCAGCCGAGGCCGAGGGCGTAGTTGCCGACTTGCTCGATGTTGCGGAGGTCGGTGTTGCCGCCCTCCTGGAACACGATCATGCCCGAATGGCCCTGGCAACCTGCGCACGGGCAGTAGCCGCGCAGGATTTCGTGCGGCAATTTCGAGCGATGGCCGTCGGCCCAGCTGATTTCAAGCTCTTTGGCGCCGTGGGGGGCTTTGACCCCGGTGGGTTGCGTGCGCGGGGTGTCTGTCATGGCGTGCCTGTCATGAATTGCGACCGGAAGTAGCAGAAACCCTCGAGAGAAGCTTGCAATCCCGAGGGCG
>FSUE01001126.1_pt1 | contig 26639 bp, 22 predicted proteins | sample 1637031 | NCBI WGS metagenome assembly FSUE01 (sample SAMEA3914819, study PRJEB12502) | metagenome | biome: forest; material: soil | place: Canada | collected 2010-06-26 | depth 0.3 m | reverse complement strand
TGCGCCAGGAGGACTTGCTGTCGGCGGCGGCGCAGATCGCTGGGGCAGACGATGACGATCCGGTGCTCTTCCTTTTGCATCACCATCTGGTCCCGACACCCCTGCCATCAAAATGGCTGAAAACCGTAAATCAAGCGTCACGCGACTGCAGCAGTCTGCACCCCAACGCCATTGATGAATCGAGCCGACCGTCCATGGGTTTTGCGCCTGGCCCGAGCCCAAGTCGAGCGCCCCGCGCCATTTTTGCTGGTCTGCCTCGGCCTGGCGGCGCTGTGTGCTCTTTTGGCCACGCACCTACAGTTGCGGACGCGCTTCGAAGAGCTGCTGCCCGAGGCGCGCGCCAGCGTCGTCGAGTTGAAGCGACTGCAAGCCAACGTCGCCACCGGCTCGCACGTGTTCGTCGTCGTCGAGCGCGGTAGCCGCACCGAACAGCGCGCCTTGGGTGATGCGCTCGTCACTCGCCTGCGGCGATTGGCGCCGGCCTGGCTGGTGGCGTGTGACGACGGCATTCACGAGGCGCGCCAGTTCCTGACCCCGCGCGCCGCAGCGTTTGCCGAGCTTTCCGAGCTCGAACGACTCGACCAAGACATTCAGGCGCGCTGGGCGTGGGAGATCGGCAAGCAGACGGGCACGAATCTGGACGACGAGCCGCCACCCCCGCTGGACCTGCACGAGCTGAAGCAACGCCTAGCTCCGTCGGCGAATCTTCAGCAGTTTCCCGACGGCTATTTTCAAGCCGAGGACGCGCGCGCCTTGGTCGTCAATATCGACACCAGCCTCAGCAGCGGTGATCTGAAGGGCATGCGCGCCGCGCTGGCGCAAATCCGCACGACGGCCGACGCGCTGCGACGCGAGCCCACGCACACGGCTTTGAAGCTGAGCTACGCGGGCGATCTGGTCACGGGGCTGGCCGAGTACAGCGCCGCCGTCGACGACTTGCTCGACGTCGGTGCGATCGGGCTCGGGCTGGTGACGCTGGTGATGTTCCTATTTTTCCTGCGCTTGCGCGCGCTGTTGGCCCTGGCCGTAACGCTCGCGGTCGGCCTGTCGTGGACGTTCGGTATCACCTACCTCACGATCGGTCACCTGAACGTGGCGACTGGCTTTTTGGTCAGCATCGTGGCCGGCAATGGCATCAACTTCGGCATCATCTTCGTCGGGCGCGTCTACGAAGAGCGCGCGAAGGGGCGCGAGCTGAAGGAGGCCATCGCGTCGGCCAGCTTACTCACGCGGAGCGCTACGTTGTCCGCCGCCGTCGCCGCCAGCGCCGCCTACGCCGCGCTCGGCGTCAGTGATTTTCACGCCTTTCGGCACTTTGCCGTGATCGGCGGGGTCGGCATGTTGGTCTGCTGGCTGGCCGCGTTCTTGTTCTTGCCGAGCGCGCTTTTGGTTGCGGAGCGCGTGCGGCCGTTCCGGGTGCGCAGCGACGCGCCTCGCTCCGAGCGCCTCGTCTACGGCCAGCACTACGGCGCGCCGGTTGCGGCCGCGGTCGCCCGTTGGCCGCGGCTGTGGGCGGTGGCTGGCGTCGGCCTGGCGACGTTGGGGCTGTTTTCGCTGCTGGACTACGTGCGCCGCGACCCGCTCGAGTACGACATGCGCCGCATGCAGAACGACTTGGGTGACGGCAGCGAGATGTACCGCGCCGCCAAGCTCGCCGCCGGCATCATGGGCGCCAGTTTCGACAGCGCGATGATCATGCTGGCAGAGCGCCCCGAACAGACGCCACTGTTGGAGCAAGCTCTGCGCGCGCGCCGCGCCGCGGCTCCGCTCGACTCGAAGCCGTTCGAAGCCGTGCACTCGGTGTTCGACTTCGTGCCCGCGCAGCAAGCCGAAAAACTGCCGATTTTGCAAAGAATTCGCGAAAAGCTGGTGAAGGGGCGGCGGCGTGGCTTCGTCACCGAAGCGGACTTCGCCGAGGCCGAGCCGTACCTACCGCCCGCCGAGCTGCAACCGTGGACGGTCGCCGACTTGCCGGCTTCGATGCAGCGACCGTTTCAAGACAAGCACGGAATAACCGGCCGGTTGTTGCTGATTGAGCCGACGGCTGGCCAGAGTGACTCGGACGTGAAGTACCTCTTGCGCTGGGCCGACTCGTTTCGAGAGGTTACGTTGCCCAACGGCGAGGTCGTGCACGGCTCGGGCCGCGCCGTGATTTTCGCGGACATTTTGCAGACCGTGCTGCGCGATATCCCACGCACGGTTTTGTGCTCGCTGGCGATGACGCTGCTGGTGGTATTCGTGACGCTGCGGCGTGGCTCGCCGCGGCTGCTGGTGTTGGCTTCGCTGGGGGTGGGGCTTGGTTGCGTGGCTTTGTGCATGTGGCTCTTGCACATCAAGATCAATTTTTTCAATTTCGTTGCGCTGCCGATCAGCTTTGGGATCGGCGTCGACTACGCCGTCAACTTCGTGCTCCGCTACGAGCAGGATCCAAGCCAGGGCGCGCTTGGCGTGTTGCGCACTAGCGGCGGAGCAATTTTGCTGTGCAGCCTGACCACGATGCTCGGCTACCTGGCGCTGCTCGGTTCCAACAACCAAGCCGTTCGCTCGCTCGGCCTGTTGGCGGTGCTGGGTGAGGTCGGCTGCGTGGTTGCCGCGCTGCTCGTACTGCCGGGGTACCTGGTGTGGCGTGAGCAAGCCGAAGCCCGCCGCTCGCTCTTGCCCGCGACGCCTAGCTGAAGAGCGTTTCCGTATGACGCCGCCTTACCACCACGGGTTGACGCAGTCCCAAACCGTGTCGGCGGTTTCAAGACAACAAGCTCGGCAAGGGCGCGGGCGGCCACACGGTCAGCAACGCCATCTCCGCCTACAACGTGAAGACCGCCTACACCTCCAACGGCGCCGACAAGCTCTCGACTTGCACCGGCTGCAAACAGTGCTCCAACGGCTCGGTCACGGGCAGCGGCGACCACGGCATCAACGGCTCGATCGCGACGATGAGCCCGTATGCCGACTTGAAGAAAGCCGAGGGCCCGCGCAACGCCGATGCGTCGTTGCCCAGCTTGTAGCCGCGGCACCGCCGCATGACCGAGCTGTCGCGGTCTTGCGCGGGTCCACGCCGTTCAAGCTTGGCGGGCGCGTGGGCGGAGTGGCAACGGAATCCCGATTTGTCCGCGAATCGGCGGTCTTTGGTGCGCTATTCGTGCACGAAGCGAAGCTGGCACCGATGTTGCTCGTGCCTCGGCGGTGACCGCCCTCGGATTGGCGCGGTAGCCGAAGGAGGAACCGTGGGACAGCGATTGAACCATCTCGTATCGGGCGTGGGACTGTGCGCGTCGTTGCTTTCAGCCGCGCCCGCGCACGCAGAATGTAGCGCGGGCGCCGACTGCTCATCCAGGGGCGCGCCGGACGCTCAGCCCTCCAGAAGCGCCGGCTCAGCGCCGCGAAGCCGTCATTCGACCGCGATGATGGCTGGCGGCATCGTCATGGTTTCACTCGCACCACTAGCGCTGTTCAGCACGATCCTCGCGTCGGCGCGAGAGAGCGTATGCGAGGGAGAAGAGCCGGCCCTCGACGGAACGCGTCACGTCGGTAGCCATTGTGGTCGTTACCGCGTCGCCAAGTTCGGGCTGTTGGCCGGTGGCGCTGCGCTGCTAGGTGTTGGGATTCCGCTGATCGTCATCGGCGCCAAGCGCGAGCCCGAACATCGGCCCAGCACTGCCCAAGCCACGATTTCTTCTTGGCTCACCCCCAACGCGGCCGGGGTTGGTCTGCGCCTCGACCTCTAACGATGAGCAAGAGAAATGCGGCACTCGGCGTTTTCTAGCCGAGGCGTGCGGACCAAGCGTTGGCGTTGGTCGGTCCGTACCAGCCGTAGCTGGCGCAGGGCAAGAGCGCAGAGCCGCTTTCGGAGCGCTCGATCCAGGTGACTACTTCGCGGTGGCGCAGCGGCAGCGTTTCCAGCTCGGCCTTGTCCACCCAGCGCGCTCCGCGACTGTGGTGATCGGCTTGGCTCTTGGTGGGCGTCTGAATGCCCAGATAGCCAACGAACACGAAGCGCAGCTTGGCGCGCCCGTCGAGCCACGTGTGATCGACGCCCAGCAGGCCTCGCAGGCCGATCGCGACCCCAGCCTCTTCGGCGGTCTCGCGCACGGCCGCGGCGATCAGGTTCTCGCCTGGCTCGACCTTGCCCGCGGGCAGGTAAAACGTGCCGTCGCACTCTTCCACCACCAAAAAGCGCCCCTGATGCGGGACGACCACGAGCACGACCAAAGCCGTAGGAATCATCTTCGAATCTCCTTCTGACCTGAAGCTACGCTTTGCGAATGAGACGTTCCACGCATCGTTTGCGCCAACATGATGCATAATATGCATCATCGTGAAGCCCTACCCCGGTGACCTGCTGTTGCACCTCGAGTCGTACGTTGCGCTGTTGGCGCACGTGAGCGATGGCGGGCGCGGCACGTTCGAAAGCACGGCGCGCGCGCTCGGGGTCGATCGCAGTGTGCTCCGCCGGCGCTTGCAGACGCTCGGCGCCTGGCTCGGCACGCCGCTTTTGAGCGGGCGCGGCTCGGGGCTGACGCCGACGGCAGCCGGCAAGCGTCTCGCCGAGCGCGCCGCCAGCATGATCGCGCTGGCCCGAAGTCTGCCGGCGGACCTGGCGGAAGCCCGGCCAAAGATCACGGTGGCGTGCACGGGAACGATCACGACCGAGCTCTTGCCGCGAGTGCTGGTCGACCTCGAGCGAGCGGCGCGTCCGGTTTTGTTGGCAGTGCGGCGCGCCGGAGGCTCGGCGTGTGAGCGGCTGGTGCTCGAGGGCGACGTCGATCTCGGCGTCGTTCGCGACGATGCGCCGCCCCAAGGGCTCGCCAGTCGTCATCTGGCCGATGATCGCCTGTGGCTGGTGCTGCCCGCCTCGCACGCCTTGGCCAAAGCCGACAAGCGCCCGTCGCTGGCGGAAATGGCGACGCTGCCGCTCGTGCTGTTCGGGGAGTCATCGCGCACGCGCCTGCGCGTGATGGATCGCCTGGGGCCGCGCGGTGCGACGATTCGCGTAGAAATCGACGGTAAAGCGGCGGCGCTCGAGTACGTTCGGGCCGGGCTTGGGGCCACGTTTCTCTCGTTGCTTCCGGGCCACACGCTGCGGGCCTCGGGCGTCTGGGCTTGCGACGTCACTGCGCTGTTTGGAGCTTCCCGCTTCTACGTGATCGGGCGACGCGACCGCTGGCACGATCCTGTGCTGAGCGATGTCGTGCGCAGGCTCGTGCAGCATGCCAAGCCTCGTCGTCCCACCACGCGCAGCTAGACGCATCACGCGACTGGTGTATCAAGCCTGCGCGCAACCGCGACGGTTGCGAATAGTTGACTATGTTGTTTCAAGTGTGACGCATCTACGGTTCCGGTTGGAGGCACTCGGATGCGCTTTTGGCTGGGTCGTAGCGTTAGGACCATCGTGCTTGGCAGCGGAACGGTCGCGCTGGCGGCGCACGCAGAGCTGATCACGCCCACACCCGCGGGCTCGGCGAGCTGGGTGAGCCTGGGGCCAGCGGCCGAAAGGAGCGCCTACAACGCTAGCTATTACAACGCTGTCGATACCGGCCGCGTGAATGCCATTCGGGTGGATCCTTCGAACCCCGAGGTCGTGTACTTGGCAACCAGCGGCGGCGGGGTTTGGCGAACTGCCAACCTTTCGAACAATCGCCCCGATTGGATACCCCTGACCGACGCGCTGCCGGCACTTGCGATTGGCAGTATGGATGTGGATCCGAGCAACCCCAACCGGCTGCTGGTCGGGCTCGGTGATTGGTACGACCAGGCGTATGGCGCCGTGGTGATCTCGAACGACAGCGGCGCAACTTGGAGCGCTCCGCTCCCGCTCACGAGCGTTCACCCAGCCGACGGCGGTCTAGCGACCGCGACGCGCTTCCGTGACATCCGCGTCGACCCCGGCAACCCGAACATTGTGCTCGCTGGGACGGACGTAGGTCTATTTCGCTCCACCGACGCAGGCAGCTCGTTCACGTTGATTGACCTGCCCAACGCCGGCAGCCATGGCCTCACTCGCGAGGCGATTTGGAGCATTACTTACACCGGCGCGATCGACGCTTCGCATTGGGCGATTAGCGGCGTGTACGCATGCCCAGGTGGTTTCAATCCGCCCGCGCCAGCCGCGGGAACGGACAGTTGTGTTGCAGCTGCGGGCGGCAATCTGGGCGACGTCTGGCTGAGCTCGGATGCAGGTGCCACGTGGACCTCCGTCAGGGCCAGCAATGGCTTCCCCTCATTACCGCCCACGCCGCCGGTCGCGACTGGCGGCACCATCGGCCGTATCGCGCTGGGCGCTGGACCGGTGTCGGATCCTGCTACCACGACGCTCTACGCTGCTGTTTCGAGCGTCAAGGAGAGCTCGGGCAGGACCGAGGCCATCTTGACGAGCCTGGATGGCGGAGCGAGTTGGAGCGTGTCTGCGCGGTCGACCACCCCGCTTGCCAATCCTAGTACGGGCTGCAAAACGCTCGACCTGGGGGGGACCTCGAGCTTCTACGCGCTTCAAGTCGCGGTCGACCCAGGTAACGCCAACCGGGTGCTGATTGGTGGGACGAATTGTTCTGCGCGCAGCGTCGATGGCGGCGCAACTTGGCACGCCGCTACTCACTGGCTCCCATCTAGCGGCCAAGGCGATACGGACGACGGTCGGCTGCCTTATGTGCACCTGTTTTGGCACGCCGCGCAGATTTTCCGCCAGGGAGACTCGACTGTCACGCTCGGCGGAACCGATGGCGGCTTCTTCCTCTCGCGCGATTTGTTCGACCGAGAAACACCCGAGCAAGCCAGCTGGTTTCAACCTGGCGAGGGCTTGGTGACGCACCTGACTCGATCCGTTGCGTCTGGCGATCCGACGCAGGGCAATGGCAACGTACTGTTCATTGGTACGGACGGCAGTGGTACGCGCGTGCGGCTGTCCAGCACCGACGGCGCGTTCAGCACCGACTCGCAGATCTTCGATCAAGTTTTTGGGGGTGAGGCCGGCGGCACGGCGCTGACGAGTGATCCGACCGGGCAAAATGCGACCTATTGGTCCAGTGCCAATACCGGGCGCAGGTTCTGCCGTCCGGACCGCCGCGACTGCTCGTTGCCCACACGCGTCGAGGCTGACGGCAACGAATACGCTAACTGGGGGACTGTGCCTGTGTTCGCGCCGTCCGGTGACTCGAACCCATTCTACATACGATACAGCCCGATTCCCGATGCGGCCGGTAGCGTGCTCACGACGACTAACCTCAACGTTTGGAAGCTCAGCGCAACATCCCAAGAGAGCTTGGGGTTGACTCGACTCACGCCCATCGGTCTTTCTGGTCACTCCACCCGCGACGCTTTCGTGTCGCCTTTCAAGTACACCATCGATGGCAGGAGCTCGTTCCTCTACGGTGTGGGGCTGTCGGGCGGGTTCGCGGCCGTGATCGTCGACGATGGCTCCCTGCCGTTCGTTCCCCGGCTCAGCTCATCCGCGCTTCACGTCGGCACCGACCAGCTGGTCAGCGCCGAATCCGTCAGCTTCCCCCACGACGCTGCGAATCTCGGTGGAGTCGACGTTCGCCAGACGTACGTGGTGACGAGTATTGCTACCGCGACGACTCTGGGAGCTGCGGTGCCAGAGGCTGTGGGGCACGTATTGCTGACGACGGATGGCGGAGCCAACTGGCTGCCGTTTCACGGAGACGGCAGTGCCGACCTCCCCAACGTCCCCACGTATTTGCTGCGCTTCGATCCGAGCGATGCGACGGATTCCACCATCTACGCTGGGACCGAATTCGGCCTCTATCGCTCAACGGATCGAGGACGCACCTGGGCCCGCTATGGTGTCGGCCTGCCGGCGGCGCGTGTCACGGATATCTTCATTTCCAAAAACGGTTCGCTAATCCGCGTCTCTACCTATGGCCGAGGTGTCTGGGAGATTCAGCCTCGCAGTGAGGCCGCTTCTCGACCTGGCAATGGTGATTGGGACGGCAACGGCTTCATCGACTTTCGAGATGTGGCGGCGCTCGCCATCCGGCTCGGAACGCAACCCGGTGGGCAGACCAACCCTCGCTACGATTCGACGCTGGACTTGAACGGTACGCCAACCGCCCTCGAGGACGCCGACTTGAGTGCTGTGCTGGCAAAGCTCGGAGGGACACCATGAAAACGCTTCTTGGTTGGCTGCTGTTGATGCTTTGCGCGTTCGTCGGCGGTTGCGAAGCGGGCGAAGGCGCAGAATCGCTGCAAGCTGCTTCGTCCACCGCACCACCGCCCACCGTCACGGTTTTTGCCGCCGCGCCGTCGACCATCGCCAAGGGCTCGCCCACAGAGCTGGTGTTCGCCGCAACTGCGGGCGCCAAGCTTTCGATTGATCAGGGCGTCGGCGACGTGACTCGCCTGACGTCGTTCACGGTTAGGCCTTTGGTGGACACGACCTATACGCTCACGGCAACTCTCAATGGCAAGACCGTCAAGCGCAATGCGCGCGTACATGTCGTGTGTGAGTTGATGTCAAAATTTACGCTGTCATTTGCCGGGTCCAGCATGGTCGCTGGCAACAGCACGAAAGTCACGGTCACCGCGGTTACAACCAGCGGCGCCGTCGCCCAAGACTTCGTGGGACACGTCGAGCTGGCCTCCGACGACCCGTCGGCCACTCTGCCTGCTGCCTACGCCTTCAGCGAAAGCGAGCATGGACAACACGTGTTCGACGTCACCTTCAAAACCAGCGGCGAACGCAGCCTGGAAGTGGCCGCTGTTGGCAGCGGCATTACGGGTGACGCTAGCGTACGGGTACTGGCCGGCCGGGCAACCACGCTGGCACTGAGCGGAGTCGGCAACGGCGCGCGCCTCGGCCAGAGCCAGAGCCTAGCCGTCGAAGCGAGAGACGAATACGGCAACGTGGCGGACGGCTACCGCGGTACCGTCGCGATTGACCCGGGTGATTCGCTCGCCACGCACGACCCCGCTCACGTTTACGACGCTGCGGATGGGGGCCGGCACACCTTCAACTTGTCGTTCGGCAGTGTCGGTTCGTTCAGCGTGACTGCATCCGATGGTTCACTCAGCAGCAGCGTTGGCGTCGAGGTTCGCGGCGGTCTTGCGGCGAGCATTCGGTTGGCAGGCCTGCCAAAAACAACGACTGCCGGCGAAATGGTCGAGGTCTCCGTCAGCGTGATTGATGCTGCGGGCAACGAGGTCGGCGACTACGCCGGGACGCTGGCGTTCGCGAACAGTGATGGCGCCGCCCGTGCGACGCCTCCGTTGACGTTGACCACCAGCGACCATGGCCACGGCGTCATCGACGTGAGCTTTCATACGACGGGCGCGCAGACCCTCGAGGTCAGCGACAACTCGATCCACGGCTTTGGGCAGACAATCGTACTCGGCGGCGTCGCGGCGAGCTGTTCGATTACGGGTTTCTCGGCGCCATGGGTGGCCGGGACCGTGCAAGCGCCGCGCGTCGCTTGGCTCGACGCGTTCGGTAACGTCGCGACCAACTATACCGGGCTCGTGAGCTTGTCCAGCGGTGACGCCCGAGCGAAGCTCGGCCCCGCAGCGGTTTACGATGCTGCAGCCGATCGCGGCGTGCGCGACTTCAGCGCGGCGCTCGTCAGCGCGGGAACGCAAACTCTGACCGCCAGCGACTCGATCTTGACGTGTTCGACGGATGTAGTCGTCACGCCGGGGGCCGCCCGCTTCGTCGTTAGCCTGCCGGCTGACGTGAATGCCGGTGAGGCGGCCAATGGCAGCGTCTCGGTCGTCGATGATTTCGGCAATCCGTTGCTCGGCTACGCCGGCACGGTGACATTCAGCTGCTCGGATACGCTCGCAGTGCTGCCTGGCAGTGTGGTCTTCTCCGGTGCGGAAGCTGGGACGCTAGCGATTGTCGCAACATTTGGCACGCGCGGGGCTCAGAGCCTGGCGGCAACCGACGGCGCAATTTCGAGTAGTGCGGCGGTGAACGTCCACGGTCTCGTCTACACCAACCCAACCAACGAGGCGGACGTGCGCTTGGTTCTGAATGCTGCGGCGTCGAACGGACGTAGTATACGGCTCGACGCTGTTGCGGGGCGAACGGTGCGAGGCGCCTTCGCGATTGGCATGAACTTGCCGGTCGACAGTCATCGCGCCGTAGCCGACGCGCCGCTACTCGTAGCCGGCACTGCGCTGAGCGTTACCGGCGCGCTACCGGCAGTTGCGGCTGCACTACCTACGTCGGGGCCGGCTGCCGATCTGCTGCTGGTCGCGGTCAGTCAGAAGGCGGCCGGTGTAGGCGCAGTACCAACGAATCGGACGGTCCAGTTCGGGAGCACCTACTTCTCGGTACGCCTCAAACTTGCGGTAGGTGCGCCGCTCGGCATCGTGTTCGATGGCACAGCGCTTGGTTCGGCGTGGAGGGCGGCGGTCCTCGACCGTCAGGGGAACGACACAGTCAGCCTCTCCAAATTCTCGATCGGTCGGCTCGAAGTTCTCTAGCTCCGACGCGCTCCGAGAGGGTTGCTAGTCGCCAGCTAGCAACTAGCGAGCTTCTGGCGCGAGCTTTTGAGTTGGCAGCGTTATGCGTCAGGTGCGACGCTGAGCGCAACTCTCGATGCTTGGCACCACGCTTGGCGGTAAGTATCGCATCGTCCGCTTGTTGGGGGAGGGGGGCATGGGAGCGGTCTATGAAGCCGTGCATGTCGGCACCAACCGTCACGTGGCGCTGAAAGTCATCCTCGGCGACGCCTCACGCCAGAGTCCCGAGGTGATTGCTCGCTTCGTGCGTGAGGCCAAGGCGGCAGGGGCGATCGATACCCAGCACATCGTGCAGGTGCTCGATTTTGGCGTCGACGAGCAGCAGGGCGTCCCGTACTTGGCGATGGAGTTTCTGGCCGGTGAAGACCTCGAGCACCTGATGGAACGACTCGGGCCGCTCAGCCCCGAGCTGGCCGTGCGAATCGTGGCCCAGGCCTGCATCGGTCTTCAAAAGGCGCACGACGCGGGCGTCATCCATCGCGATATCAAGCCGGCCAATCTGTACTTGGCTCGGCGTGACGGTGGCGAGTTGATCGTCAAGGTGTTGGATTTCGGGATCGCGAAGGTCAAGCTCGATCACCTTGGCAGCTCCGAGAATCAAAAGCTGACCAGGACCGGGAGCGTGCTTGGTTCGCCGCGCTACATGTCGCCCGAGCAAGCCAAAGGGCTGCGGTCGATCGACCAACGCACCGATATTTGGTCGCTCGGCGCCGTGCTCTACCAGGCGTTGAGCGCACGCACGCCGCATCACGACCTGGAAACGCTCGGTCAGCTGATCATCGCGATCTGTTCCGAGTCACCAGCGCCGGTCCAAGACTTTGCGCCGTGGGTGTCGCCCGAGCTGGCGTCCGTGGTTCGCGGAACGCTCACGATGGACGTCGATCAGCGCTTTCAGAGCGCCAATGCCTTGCTCGAGGCGCTCAGGGCGCTGCAGCCGAGCAGCCTTGCCCTCCACGAATCGATGCTGACGCCGCTCGCGTCGGCCGAACGAACGCACCTGGCACCAAGGCTCGAGCCAAGCGAGGCGCGTTCGATCGGCGGCTCGAGCGGCAACACTCCGAACGCGAGCAGCGGTGGATTGAATGGAACTCAGCAGTCGCTGGCACGCACGACGCCCCCGGCGCGAAAGTCGACGGCGCCGCTGATGCTCGCGGCCAGCGTCGTTATGGTTGCAGGTGGGGCGGCTGCCTATCGGGGACTGTCTCTGCGCCATGCTGCCGATGGGCCAGGCGCCGCGGCGCCCGAGGTGTCGGTGGCGAGCAGCGCCTCGACGGCGCCGATCAGCACGCCCAGCGCGCCAGCGCCGTCACCAGTTGCCGAGCGAACCGTCAGGTTGGCTCTGGCGCCTGCAACCGTGAAAGCCGAAGTCGATGGCCAGTCGGTCGAAGCCCATGCTGGCATCATCGAGCTACGCGGTCCGCTCGGCAGCACGCACAAGGTTCTGCTGCGGCTCGGCGGGCAGCAGCTGACTCGAGACATCGCGATCACCGAAAATGGCGCGTTGCCCGACAAGCTCGAGCTGGCTGCGCTACCCGTTCCCGGTCACGCCCGCGCTGCGAGCCCGACTGCAACGTCATTGAGCAAGCCGGCCACGACCGGCGCGCCCACCGCAACCGTCGCCGTAGCCCCACCGGCGGTCGCCAAGCCCACAGCCTCTGCCAAGCCGAGCACGGTGCCGCTGGATCGAAATTTCGAGTGATGGTCCCGCCGTGCTGTTGAGATTCATCTTGGCCAAGTCTCGGCTCTTTCTCGCGATCGGCATTGCTGCGAGCTGTCTGTGGGCGAGTGCGGCCGGCGCCCAACCCGCCGACCCGAAGCGCGAGGAATCACGCCTGCACTTCGAAAAAGGCATCGCGCTGTTCGAGGAAGAATCGTGGGATGCGGCGCTGGTCGAGTTCTTGCGCTCGCGCGAAGTCTACGCCACGCGCGCGGCCACCAAAGACGCCGCGTTGTGCCTGCGCAAGCTGCATCGCTTCGACGAAGCGCTGGAGCTGTTCCAGGCGCTGCTGCGCGAGTTTCCGGCGCTGCCCGCCGAGGACCGCGCGCTCGCCGACAGCGCGATCAAAGAGCTCGCAGCACGCGTCGGCAACATCGACATTCGAGCGGCCGAGTCCGGCGCCACGCTCGTGATCGACGGTCGCGAACGCGGCACGGTGCCGGTGCCGCCGGTTCGGGTCAACGCTGGCACGCACCTGATTCGGCTGTTCCGTGAAGGCTTTTTGCCATTCGAAACCCAAGCGCAGGTGGTCGGCGCGCAGACCGTCATCGTGCAGGCCAAGCTCGCTCCGCTGACGCGCGGCGGGCGGCTCAAGATCGGTGAGCAAGCCGGCAAGTCAGCGGATGTCATCGTCGACAACGCGCTCGTCGGCAAGACGCCTTGGGAGGGCGCGCTGCCCGCCGGCAACCACATGGTCGTGCTGCGCGCACCTGACGGCTGGGGGACGCAACCGGTTGCCGCGCCCGTGCGCTTGAACGAAGTCACCGCGTTGACTCTGACGTTGGAGCAACTCAGCGCCAAGCTGCGGATCGAGCCGACACCAGCCGGGGCCAACGTGGCGCTCGACGGCATCGCGGTCGGGCGAGGCGTGTGGGAAGGTCCGGTGCGGATTGGCCGGCATCGCGTCGAAGTCGCGTCCGAAGCTTTCCTGCCGGCCACGCGCGAGCTCTCGCTCGGGCGCGACCAGCGCGAAGTCGTGACGCTGTCGCTCGAACGCGACCCCAGCTCGGCGCTTTTTCGCGCGCAGAATCCGCCGCACTTCGTGTTCGAAGCGACCGGCGCGTTTTTGCTTTCACCCTCGCTCGGCGGCAGCGTGCTCGAGGGCTGCACCGGCAGCTGCAACAAAGGTTGGGCCACCGGCGGGCTAGCCGTGCTGCACGGCGGCTACCAACTGAGCTCGGGTCTCAGCTTTTGGCTCGACGGCGGCTTTCTGTCGGCGTCGGCGCGCGCCAAGCAGCGCAGCCTGACGCTCAGGCCGCGTGGTCTTACCCCGTTCGATGGTATGGCGAGCGACAGCCTGCGCCTGAGCGGCGCGCTGCTCGGCGCATCGGCTGGGCTGAGTCGTGGGCAGCTGTTGCGTTTGCGCGTGCGCTTGTCTGCCGGAGCGTTCATCGGTAGCGCGAGTGACGAGCGCCGGGGGCAGGCGACGACTTCGGAGCGACCCGGCGTGCCTCCGGCGCTGATCGACTTCGACGTGACCGAGTCGCCGTCGGCCAAGTACTTGTTCGTTGCGCCGGAGCTGCGCGCCGGGCTGCGCTTGAGCTCGCACTGGGAGCTGAGCGCGGGCGTTGGTGCCTTGATCTTGCTCGGCCTTTCCGACGTGGACTGGCTGGACAGCAATCCGCCGAGCTACCCCGACAGCGTCGGGCAAGTCGAGTTCAATCCGAGCGGCGTCAAGACGAGCATCGTCGGCAGGACAATCGTGTTCTTCGCGCCGGAGCTCGCGCTCAAATGGGATTTCTAGCAATCGCTAGTCGGGAACTGGCAATGCCAGGAATGGTCGCGCGGTCGTTGGCGTGATCCACAGTCGGTGATCGCTCCATAACTAATGAGCACGGTGCTAAGCTCTCACGTCGCGCACGCACTAAGCGTGTCCATTCTCAGGATGTGACTGTTGCACAAGCCTCGCAGTCGGTTCTCCAGGTTTGCGATTTTGTGGGCGTTGCTGCTGACGCATATCCTCTATGCGTGCGCCTCGGGCGCGCCGGGAGACGAACCGCTCGACAAAATGACGCAGGCCTTCTGCATGGCGGGCGACCCGGTCTGCCCTGGCGCTGGCGTCGGCCAATGCTGCCTGCCGCCGGGGTTTTGCTGTGGTTCTTCGTGTATCCAAGCCGGCAACTGTTGCGGCGGCGTGATCTGCCCAATCAACGTCAACTTCTGTGTGGATGGCGTGTGTTGCAGCACGGCGTGCAATGGCAAGTGCCAAGCCTGCAGCGCTGCCAAAAAGGGCGGCGGCGCGGACGGCACCTGCGGCAGCGTCGCTGCCGATACCGATCCCGACAATGAATGCTCGACGGCCGCGCTGAGCTGCGCCACCGGTGACAATTGTAGCGGCGGCAACGCTTGCCGTCCGGCCTCGTCCAGCACGCCGTGCGCCGCGACGACGTGCGCCAATGGCACGGTCACCGGTTCGCTCTGCAACGGCTCGGGAACTTGTGTCAGCTCGTCGAGCTCGTGCACTCCGTACTTGTGCGCCAACGCCACCGCCTGCGGCACCAGCTGCAGCGGCGACAACCAGTGCACCGCGAATGCGTTCTGTCGCGCGAGCGACAGCACCTGCCAACCCGATCGCGACAAGGGCCTTTCGTGCTCTGGCAACTCGCAGTGTTTGAGCGGCAATTGCGTCGACGGCGTGTGCTGCGACGCGCCGTGCACCGGCACCTGTCAGGCGTGCAGCGCGACCAAAAAGGGCGCCGGCGTCGACGGCACTTGTGGCAACGTGATCGTCGACTCCGATCCGGATAGCGAATGCCCTGACGACGGTGCGGCGAGCTGCAAGCGCAACGGCTCCTGCGACGGGAACGGGGCCTGCAAACAGTACGGGTCCGGGGTCAGCTGTGGCGCCACGACCTGCACTTCGGGGCAGCAAAAGGGCCAGTCCTGCGATGGCTTGGGGAATTGCAAGGACTCGAACGTCACGCAATGCGCCCCCTACACCTGCTCCGGCAATGCGTGCGCTACGACGTGTGCCTCGGATACCACCTGCGTGGCATCGGCCTACTGCCGCTCGGACAACACCTGCCAAAGCGACCAGGCCAATGGCAAGGGCTGCACGGCGGCATCGCAATGCACGAGCGGCAATTGCGTCGACGGCTTTTGTTGCGACAGCGCCTGCGCCGGCACGTGCGATGCCTGTTCGGTGACCAAAAAAGGCTCGGGTGCGAACGGCATTTGCGCAGCGATCAAGGTCGATACCGATCCCGACGGCGAGTGCGCGGACGACGGCGCGACGACGTGCAAGAAGAACGGCGACTGCGACGGCAACCACGCCTGCAAGCAATACGCCGCTGGCGTCGCTTGCGGGGCTACCACGTGCGCCGCCGGCACGCAGACCGGCCATGCCTGCAACGGCCTCGGCATCTGCAACCCGTCGACCACCGGGCAGTGCTCGCCGTACGTCTGTGCGGACACGACCCAGTGCGCCACGACGTGCGCTGCCGATGCGGGCTGCGTCGCCAGCAACTACTGCGGGACAGACCAACTTTGCCACCCTGACCAAGCCAAAGGCGCCACGTGCACGGCCGCGTCGCAGTGTAGCAGTGGTAACTGCGTTGACGGGTTTTGCTGTGACGCGCCCTGCAACGGCACTTGTCAGGCTTGTTCGGCCGCGAAAACCGCCGGCGTCAACGGCACGTGCAAGGCCGTCTCGGTGGCGACGGATCCGGATAGCGAGTGCCCTGACGACGGCGCTCCCTCTTGCAGTCGCAACGGCGTGTGCGACGGGGTAGGGGCTTGTCAGAAGTATGGCAATGGCACGGCGTGCGGCAGCACGACGTGCGCGGCGGGTATGCAGACGGGCTTCGCGTGCGACGGCGGCGGCAAATGCGTGGCCGGCGCGTCCGCCAGTTGTTCCCCGTATATTTGCAGCGGCACGTCGTGCGGCAGCAGCTGCGTGTCCGATGCCGACTGCGTGGCGAGCGCGTACTGCGATGCGACCAGTCATTGCGTGCCCGATCAAGGCAATGGAAAATCTTGCACGAAAGGCTCGCAGTGCGCGAACGCGAGCTGCGTAGACAGCGTGTGTTGTGATCAGGCTTGCGCGGGGCCTTGCCAGGCTTGCTCGGCGGCCAAGAAGGGCGCCGGCAACGACGGCGTGTGTGGCAGCATTGCCGTCGGCACCGATCCCGACAACGACTGCTCGGCCGACGCGCCCAGCACGTGCAAGAACGACGGCGGCTGTGATGGCAAGGGCGCCTGCCGGAAATACGAATTGGGCACGGCGTGCGGAGCGAACCAGTGCTCGGGGGCGCAACTCACCGGGCGTCAATGCGACGGCGCGGGCAACTGCGTCGATGGCAAGACCTCGTCGTGCGCGCCCTACCTGTGCCTTGGCTCGACTTGCGCCTCGGGCTGCGGCGACGACAACGGTTGCGTCGGCGGCTCGTACTGCGCCGGCAGCGAGTGCAAGGCGAAATTGGACGATGGCGCCGCTTGTTCGGGTAACCACGAATGCGGCAGTGGCTTCTGCGTCGAGAGCGTGTGCTGTGATACGGCGTGCAACGGCGTCTGCCAGGCCTGCACGGAGGCCAACAAAGCTTCGGGTCCCGATGGTACCTGTGACTTGGCCAAGCTCGGCACGGACGCGCATAGCGATTGCGACGACGAAGGCGCGATCAGCTGCAAGCGCAACGGGCTGTGCGACGGGGCAGGCGCCTGCAGCTTGTACGATGCCGGCATTGCTTGTGGGATTACCAGCTGCCAAGGCAACGTGCAGACTGGCTTCGCCTGCGATGGCTCGGGCAAATGTGACGCCAACGCGACCAACGATTGTGGTCTTTACGCGTGCATGGGCGGGGCGTGCACCGTGACTTGCTCGGACAACAGTGACTGCAACAATAAAGCGTTTTGCGACATCGCACACGGGGTCTGCAAGAAGAAGGAAATTGACGGAACCGCCTGCGATGGGCCGGGCACGTGCGCCAGTGGCTACTGCGTGGATGAGCTGTGCTGCAATACGGCGTGCGGCGGGCAATGCCAAGCCTGCGACGTCGTGACAGCGCCCGGCACTTGTTCGCCGATCGTGGGCGCGCCGCACGGCATTCGACCGAAGTGCGACGCCGGCGCGCCCGACGACGTGTGTAGCGGGCGTGCCTGCGTCGGCGAGCAAGATATCAACAGCTGCGTCGGTTACGTGGGGGCCGATACGACGTGTCGAGACCAAACCTGTGCTGACGGCGTAGAGACCTTTTCGGCCAGCTGCGATGGCACCGGTACTTGCGGTCCCGCCGGCCCAGTGAAGACCAAAAAGTGCGAGCCTTACGTGTGTCAGGGCAACGGTTGCGGCGCCGCTCCGTGCGACGGCGACCAAGATTGCGCGCCCAAGTTTCGCTGCGATGCCAAAAAGCGAGATTGTGTGCCGCGCGACGTGGCCTCGTGCGACGGCGACCACGTGATCGGCAATCCGGACGGGACCACGACCGACTGCGCGCCTTTCAAATGCGAGGGCAGTGTCTGCAAGGACAGCTGCGCGTCGCTCGACGACTGCGTCAGCGGCTTCGTGTGCGATGCCGCGAGCCACTGCGTGGCCCCATCGAGCTCGGGCAGCGACGCCGGTTGCGGCTGCCGCGCCGCCGGCGCACCGCGCCAGGCCACGCCGCTTTTGCTCCTGATATTGGGGCTAAGCGTCGCGGCCCGGCGCCGTCGGCGCTGGCTCTAGTTCGAGGCGATGCCGCCCGGATGGCACTGCATGTTCGCGGCTTCGGCCGCATCGAGCATCAGGTTTTCGACGGTTTTCTTCGTGCGCGCTTGCTTGGTTTCGTTCTGGGCCTTGGGGAGCCGGGTCGGCGTCGTTCAAGCGATCGACTTTGACCACCTCGGTCCACCCGCTGCTCACATCGTCCTAGCCGGTCACGCGCTCGGACACGCCGGACGCCGTGGGGCGCAAGACCGCAGAGTCGGCGCGTTGGCTGGCAGCGCTCGTCGAGAATAGCAGCGACTCGATCATGGGCGTCGACGGCCGGGGCATCATTCAGAGCTGGAACACCGGTGCGCAGCGCCTGTTCGGCTACACCGCCGGTGAGATGATCGGCCGCCGCAGTGACGTGCTGATTCCGCCAGGGCGGACTGACGAGCTCGAAGAGGTGCTGGGAGACGACGAGCAGTTCATCGACTCGTTTCGTTTTGAGACGGCGCGCGTGCGCAAGGACCGAACGCTGGTGGAAGTCGCGTTCACCGCCTCGCGCGTGCGAGACGACCAGGGCAACGGGCTCGGCTGGTCATTGGTGGCTCGAGACGTGACCGAGTCCAATCGGCTTTGCGGCTCAGATCTCGTCGCGCGTTGGGGCGGCGAGGAGTTCGTCGCCATCGTTGGGGCTGACGTGGCGGGGGCTGCGGCGCTGTGCGAGCGAGCGCGCGAGGCCGTGGCGCGCCTGGAGATCCCGGGTGTCGGCCAGGTCAGCATTTCCGCTGGCGTGAGCGCGATCAGCGACGACTTCGACACCGCGCTCGAACGCGCGGACGCGGCGCTCTACCAAGCCAAGGCGCGCGGACGCAATCGCGTCGAGCGCGCGTGAGCCGGTTTACGGTGTTTCGTCGCCGCAGGGAGCTCCGCCGAACACCGGCGCGCAGGCGGTCGCGTCGCGCTCGGCTTCGGGCAGCGCCAGAACGCGACTGATCGCCAGGCCACGGCATTGCACGGTGTCGCCGCCCTTTTTGGCGTTTGCCACGCTGTACTCGCCGAGCTCGGCGCCCGTAAGCTTGGCGCACTTGTCGGCGCAGTCGTCGTCGTCCGCGAACTTGCTGATGAAGTCGTCGTGGCACGCAGCCTTTGACAGGAAGCAGTAGGCTTCGCAGTTGCCGGTCTCGCCGCACACGTTGGCACCGAGCGGCCCCGTATGCGGACAATGATCGGTCGCGCTGACCAGCAAGGCGTTGAAAGCGTGTGCGTTGCGGCAGCCGACGGTGTCGACCGCGTCGATGCTGATCTTGCTGCCAGGCGTGATGACGCTGCAGACACCTTCGCACTGCTCTTTGTTCTCGTAGACGGCGAGCTTGCCTGTACAAGCGGTGGTTAGCGCGAGGCAGAAGTTGGCGCAGCTGGGTGCCGTGCCCTCCTCCTGACACATACCCGACGGGCGGATGCCGGCCGGGGTGCAATTGTCCCCCGGGGCCTCGAACGCGCGGCTTACGAAGTAGAGCCGACAGCCGAGCGTGTCGCCTGAGGCTTTGCCGGTCTGCCACGTGTAGCCGGGGCTCGGCATCGGCGGAATCGCGCGGCATTTTTCGATGCAGTCGCTTTGCGTCCCGGTTAGATCATTGCCAATCGCGCCCATGAATGGATTTTCGGTGTCACCCTTGCACGCCAAGTCAAACAGGGTGCAGTAGCCTTCGCAATCTGATGCGTCGGGCATGAGCGTGCAAGTCGTGCCGCCGCCCGGTCCGGCTTGACTGCAGTACTCGAGGAGGTCCTGCGTCGAGCCTTTGGTGCCGGCCGCGTTTTTCAGCGTGTCGAGACGGCACTGGATGGTGTTGCCGACGCTCGCCGTCGAGCCCACGGCATTCTCGTCGATCGCGGTGCAGACCTCGAGACAAGTGCGACGGTCTGGGTACTGGCTGGCAGACGCCGGGCACACGTTGAAGACCTCATCGCAGTACTGCTTGCAGATGGGCGAGAATGAAACATCTGGAATGTCGGCGATGGCTTGGCAACCGAGCCCGCTTGCCAGCGTGAAGAGCGCGGCACCTCCGAGCGAGCGGCGGGCCCGCGATGGCTCTTTGCTCATAGCGCGAGTCGTCCCCGCAGCGAGAGGCCGAGGCTCGTTGGGCCGGCCAGCGGCGCCAGACCCACTTGTGTCTCGCGCTGGTTTGTCGGGAGCGTGAAGTACAGGACCACCCCTGTGGCGACAGCCGCTGTGCCAAGCGCGAACGAGACGTTCGACACCGTGGCTGCCGTGCGCGCGTCGTGAGCCAGCGTGTCTCCCTTTTGCTCGTTGCACAGGCCGTCGGGGCAGACCTGCCGCGCGTCGTCGGCTTTGGACATTGCCCGCAAGCCGAAGAAGCTACCCAGGCCGAGCCCGACCACGCCGACACCCCCGACCAGCCAGGGAAGCATCGAAGGGCTTTGTTTGCGCGGCGGTTCGGCTGGCGGAGGCAGCGGCGCCGGCGTCTGCGCTAGCGGCGCTCGGTATGCAGCGCTGGGCGGCAGGTCGCGAGCCTGCGTGGTGGTTGGTGGAGCTGCTGCGAGCGGCGTGGCGGGCTCGGGCGCGACGGCCAACGTCGGCACCGTCACGACCGCGTGTCCTTTGGCCGCGACCGTGAGCTTGGTCGAAAACGCTACGCGCCCCGGGGCCGATGCCTCGATAACGATCTCGCCAGGATCGACGGGCGTTGGTGTGCCGGCAAGATCGACGGCCACGACGACGCCGTTGCGTCGAAGCTGTAGCCCCGGCACCATTGCCTCTTTCGAGACCTCGATGTTCAGCCATGAAAGCCGCGGCTCCAGACGCGCGGCTCGGGCTTGGGCCGTCTTCATGCGCTCGACTTGACCGGATACTTCGGCGAGCGAGGCCGCCTCACGGAACATTGCCCAGCTGCTGGCGGTGCGATTCGTTTTCTCGTAGCACTCGCCCAAGTAGAGCATCGTGCCCACGGCCGGCTCGACGCGCTGGCTCATCTCGAACTTGGGACAGGCATCGGCGAAGTTGCCTTGCTTGATCAGCCGCATACCCTCTTGGAAGACCGCTTCCGCCGCGGCTTTTTCTTCGGGGGTCACTTGGGCGAAGGCTGCGTGCGAAATCGTCAAGGCGCTGATCGACCAAGCAGCCGCACACGCGAAGCGAGCGATTCGTCGCAACATGCGCGCAGCATACAACGAGTCTCGAGTCGGGCTAGTAGTCAGAATATCAGTTGCACGGCTTGCTCAGCGCGCTCGTGATGACTGCGCTCGCGTGCCGGACCGAAACCTGACTGACATGCGACGAGCGCGAGCTAGCGACGGCCGCCGAAGTAGGTGTAGCGGTCAGCGGGCGGTGACGATGGCGCGATCGCGCGCGCTGGCGGACGCTGTGCCGCAGATGCCGACGGCGCGGGCGTTGCTGGTGTGGCGTCGCTGGTCGCTGATTCGACCGCGGGTGCGGCGTGCGCTTCCGAGATGACGGCGTCGAGGCCGGTGCTGGGCGCGCTGCGTGCTGACGGCGTTGAGGAGCGCGCTAGTTGCGATGGCGTCGACTGCGAGCGCATCGCGAAAATCGAGAACAGGCCGAGCGTGACTCCGAGCAAGCTGGCCACGACCAAGGGCACGCGCCGCGTGCGCCCGCCCTTTCGACCGGTTTTTGACCACGGTGCCTCGGTGGCGCTCGGCGGGGATTGTTGATCTTTCATGGGGATCGCCGTGGTCCTCTCGGCGGGTGGGAGCGAACCTGGGGCAGGGTTCGACGAGTGAGCGCGCTGGGGAGGTGAGACCGAGTGGCGCGCGCCGCCGAGCAACCTAGCGGCGCGCTCGACGACGAGGTGCCATTTCGGAGCGAACGGCAGCAGCTCTTCTGCCAGCTCTGCGACCGACGCGTAGCGGCACGCCGGGTCCTTCGCGAGACATTTCGTCAAGACGCCGTCGAGCTCGTCGGGAGCGTCCTGCAAGAAGTCTTTCAACGGCCGCGGCGACGAATTCATCACCGCCAGGCAAACCTCTGGCAGCGACTGGCCGGGATGCGGCAGCTGTCCGGTCAGCATGATGTACAAGATGGCGCCGAGCGCCCACACGTCCGTGCGCGCATCGACGTCGCGCGCCGAGCGCATCTGCTCGGGCGACATGTACAAGGGCGAGCCGACGAAGGCGGCCGTGCGCGTCAACGCCACCTCACGTGGCCGACTACCGCCGAGCGACTTCGAGATCCCGAAATCGAGCACTTTGATGATGCGCGAGCCGTCGGCCCGTTCGGCTAAAAACAGGTTCGTTGGCTTGAGATCGCGATGCACGATACCGACGGAGTGCGCCTCCGCCACCGCGTCGATCGCTTGCAGCAAATAGCCGACCGCTTCAGCGAACGGCAGTGGACCGCGGAGCTCGAGCTCCTGCTCGAGATCATGTCCCTGCAGCAGCTCCATCACCATGTAAGGCACACGCTCGTCGAGCAGGCCGATGTCGAACACGCGCGCCACGTGCTCGCTGTGGATCTTGGCGGCGGCGCGCGCTTCGCGACGGAAGCGCTCGGCGCCCTCGCTCTGCAACCCGGTTTCCGATAGCAAGAATTTGATCGCGACCGGCTGATCGAGCTCGAGGTAAAAGCCCGCCACGACGACGCCCATGCCGCCCTGGCCGATGACGCGATCGACGCGGTACTTCTGCGCGATCACCTGACCGACGACGACCGGGAGCTCCATTCGTCGGCGATTTTACGATGAACCCGCGCGCTTGACGTAACCAAAACCAAAATGACCATAGGTGTGCGCTCGAGAAACGGGCGAGCAACGCGTAGGAATCGATGCAGCGCCGGCGTTGAACGTCAGCGCCGCGTCAGGGTGCCAGGCGGAAGCGCGGATCGTCCAAGAAATCCGTGTCAGTCAGCGCTTCCAAGAACGCCAACAGGTCGTCGATTTCATCGTCAGCCAGCGGCAAGGGCAAGATTTGCGGATCGGTGCTCGGATGGCCCAGTCCGCCGGCTGTGTACTGCTCGATGACTTCGCGCAGTGTCGCGAGCGAGCCGTTGTGCATGTAGGGCGCGCTCACGGCCACGTTGCGCAGCCCCGGCACCTTGAATTTGCCAAGATCGCTCGAGCGCCCGGTCACGGCTTTGCGGCCCTCGTCGCCCCCATCACGGTACGAGCCGTTGTTGAAGAAACCGTCGTTGGTCAGGGCGCCTTGCGGATGGCAGTGAAAACATTCGGCTTTCTCACTGAAAAACAGCTGCTCGCCGCGCCCGGCCGCGCTGGTGAACTGACTATCGTCGCCGGCCAAATGCCGATCGTACGGGCTGCCGCCGCTGACCAACACCCGCACGAAGCTGGCGATCGCCTTGCGCAGCGTGTCGGTCGAGACCGGCTCTCCGAAGGTGGCTTCGAAGTCACTCACGTAGCTCGGTTCGGCGCTGAGCCGCGTCACCGCGTCGTCGAGCGACAAATTCATCTCGAGCGGGTTCTCGATCGGCTTGCCGGCTTGCTCCTCGAGCGACGCCGCGCGGCCATCCCAAAAGAAGCGTTCGCTCCAGGCCAGGTTCACGAGCGCCGGGGCATTGCGGGTGCCTTGCAGCCCCTCGATGCCAGTCGATACCGCGTTCGGATCCGAGAACGCGTATTGTTGACGATGACAGCTGGCGCAGCTGATGTCCCCGGTGGAAGACAGGCTGGTTTCGTAAAACAGGCGTCGGCCCAGCTGGGCGCGCGCTTCGGTGAGCGGGTTGTCGGGCGGCGCCGCTTGCGCGACCGAACCCGCGGGAAAACCGGCCGGCGCAATGCCAGCGCTGAGCGCGTCGGCCGGGGCAGGCGTCGTGCTCGAAGCCCGTGGCGCGTCGTGATCGGCGCAGCCGAGCGCCGTCAGCAACGCCGCTGTAGCGGTGAGCCAGCGCGCGCCATCGGCGCGAACGCGGCACCTGGCGTGACGAGCGACGCTCACGGCTCGACGAGCTTGAAAATGGGGAGGATCGGCACGGCGCGCCGCAGCCGTTCGCCCGCGATCACCTCGGGGGTTGGAAACGCCACGTTGGATGTGTCTTCGGTGCTGGTCGCGCCGCGGAAGATCTCGTCGAACGAAACCTGAATCGTGCGGGTCAGCGTGCCCGTCGCAGCGACGGTGAGGGTACCTGCCACGCTGGCTTGTGGTGCGAAGACGCTGCCCACGAGCCCGCCCATGTGGATCATGATCGGCGGTGCGGCTGCGGCTGCGTCTGCGCCGGGTGTCCACTGCGCTTCGTAGCGAAAGAACAGGAACCCAGCCAGGTGTGGCCACGCCATTTGCGAGTTGAACGAAAGCGGCCCGTTGCGATTCGAATCACCGCTGTTGCAGGCGTCATTGATACCAAGCGTGAAGCGCGCCCCGGTGTAGCTGCCCGACGGCGCCAAGACGTGCAGGCTGAGCGACGCCGGCTCCTCGAAGTTCACGAGGTGAATGCCGTAGGCTTCGGGCACACCAGCGGGCGTCACCAAATCGACGGCGATCGGGCCGCCGTCGGCGCCAAGCAACGCAACCTCCGACACGTAGAAGCGGATATTGGTCGGCGATATTTGGCCGCCCGTCATCGCGTTGGGCTCGCCGAACACGAGCGGCTTGCCCGCCAGCATCGGCGCAAAATTCAGCTCGACCTGGGTGCCAGATGCTCGCAGCGGCTGGCGCACTTCGGGACAGGGCGCGGCGGTTCCCCCGACGCCGCCGCCGGCCGTTGCCGAGCCGCCGCCGGTGCCCGCGCCGGACAGGCCGCCCGCTCCGGCCGCGGCCATCGACTGGCCTGCCACGCCCGCGTTCGTGCCGGAGCGCTCAGACCCGCACCCCACTAGCGCGATTGAAACCAACATCCAGCCAGCAACCCCCGCCTGACGCATCATCCGAAGCCAGCTTTCTTTTCCATGAGACCTGCCTCGGTAAGTGGCGCCAACTCCCAAGACCTATCACTTTGCCTGAGTGAAACCTGGAGGCGCGTGGTCGCTGCGAGCCTCTGAATCGTAACGCCGTCGTTGTTTGGGGCGGCACAATGTCACGCGACCAGCGGGCCCCCGGTGCTACGGCGCCTACATGTCGTTGCGAGTTGCCCAGGCCACGTTGCCGAGCTGGTTCGGGATTTTGCTGATCGCCATGACCACGCTCGTGACCGCGGAGGCGACTGCCGCGGGGCCGTCGTCGCGGCGCGCGCGCGTGCTTTTCGACCAGGCGCGGGAGCTGGCCAAGCAAGCGCGCTACGCCGAAGCCTGCCCCAAATTCGTCGAGAGCTACCAGCTCGACGGTGGCGTCGGCACCGAGTTCAACCTGGCCGATTGTTGGGAGCACGTTGGCAAGCGCGAGCTCGCGCGCACGCTGTTCATCGACGTGGCCCAGAAGAGCCGCGAGGCTGGCCAAGCTGAGCGCGCGGCGCTCGCTAGGCAGCGCGCCGCGGCGCTGCTGTCACCGCCGCCCACCGCCGCCGTGGCGGAGGCCCCGGCCGCGCCCGAGCCCAAGGTCGAAGTCGTGCCCGACGTCGTGGTCGCAGCGCGAGCGCCCGCGCTCGAGCACGCCAAAACGCAGTCCGAGGCTCCGCTGCCGGTTAAACTGCGCGACGAATATTCGACGTTGGCAGACGCCTCGTCACGGATCCAAGAGCTGCGACTGAGCCTGGCCGCGCTGGCCCGCACACCGCAACACGCCGCGCGCGCTCGAGCCTTGGTCGAGAAATTGGCGACGGCTCAACGCGAGCTGGACGAGTCGATTCGCCTCGCGGGCCAGGTAGCGGCGCTCGCCCTGCGCCAGACCGAATGGGCGCGCCGCGCCGCGACTCCGCCGCTCAAAGCCGATCGCGAAAAGAGCAAGCCGCGCGTCGCCGGCCAGCTGGCGACGACAGCCGCCGAATCGCGTTGAACGCCACCGCTATGGGCCACCGAAAGAGTACGTGACCCCAGCGGTGGGATAGAACATCAGCGCGGAGTCGCCGAAATCTTGGGTGGTGAGCCCGCCCGCGAGATCGGTTTCCAGAAACAGCGACCAGTTGGGCGAAGGGCTGCCGAGGAAGCCGAACTGAAGCACCGAAAGTCGTCAACGGTGACGCTATCGAACACGCTGTGCACCGGCGGCGTGAATAGCGCTCGTCCAATGCCGAGGCCGAGCGAAAAATCGACGCCGTCGTCAGCCTGTGTGAGCAACTGATGGCGCGCGGCGAGGCGCAGGCCGCTGGTGGCGAGACGCGCGCCGACTTCCCAGCCTTCGGCCACGCCGTAGTCGAAGCCCGTGTGCGGCACCGCGGCAGGCGGATTGATGGCAATCGCGGCGGCGCCTTCGAAGATCTTGCGCTTCTCGTCGTCGCTCACGACGCGCGCGTCGGTTGCCTGCTCGACTGACTCGGCGGCGCGAATCACGTCCGGAATGGTGCCCGTCGGATACGACACATCGACGCCCAGCTCGGCGTGGGCATGGCCCTTGCTCGGCACGTGCGCGGGCTGATTGCTCGACAGGCCGACGCCACAAGCCGTGGCGTAGCCGCCCAGCGCCACGCACCCAAATCGCCTCCACATTGCGGAACGCGAGCTTACTCAAAAGGCCCGCGCGCCACAGCCCCGCTACGGCCCGAACGAGTCGGATTGCCAATCGCTTCGATTGAAATCGATAACCCGGGCCAGCCGAAAGCGGCCAAACTGGCTTGTTCCGCTGCCTGAGTCGCCTTTCATGCGTCGCGCTCGTCCGTTTTTCGCGTCTCTCGTGCCTGTCGCGTCTGTCGCCTGCTTCGCTTGCTCGTCGCCAAGCTCGGGCGGTTCGGGGGCGAGCGGCGGTGCGGGCAGCAACGCGACGGGCAGCGCCGGGGCCGCGGGCACCGTGGGCACTGCCGGTACGGCGGGC
>FSUE01000420.1_pt1 | contig 26913 bp, 20 predicted proteins | sample 1637031 | NCBI WGS metagenome assembly FSUE01 (sample SAMEA3914819, study PRJEB12502) | metagenome | biome: forest; material: soil | place: Canada | collected 2010-06-26 | depth 0.3 m | reverse complement strand
GGGCACGCTGCTGTTCCGCGCGATCAACGTCAACGATTCCGTCACCAAGAGCAAGTTCGACAACCTGTACGGCTGCCGCGAGTCACTGACCGACGGCATCAAGCGCGCGACCGACGTGATGTTTGCCGGCAAGGTCTGCGTGGTCGCGGGCTACGGCGACGTGGGTAAGGGCTGCGCCCAAGCCATGCGTGGCCTCGGCGCGCGCGTCATCATCACCGAAATCGACCCGATCTGCGCGCTGCAGGCGGCGATGGAAGGTTACGAAGTCCGGCAGATGGACGACGTGGCCGCCGTCGGCGACATCTTCGTGACTGCCACCGGTTGTTGCGACGTGGTGACCGGCAAGCACATGGAGCAGATGAAGAACGAAGCGATCCTCTGCAACATCGGTCATTTCGATAGCGAGATCGACATGGCTTGGCTCAAGAGCCGCAAGGACATCAAAGAAGACAACATCAAGCCGCAGGTCGATCACTTCATCTTCCCGGACGGCAAGCGAATCACGATCTTGGCGCAAGGCCGGCTCGTGAACCTCGGCTGCGCCACCGGTCACCCGAGCTTCGTGATGAGCGCCAGCTTCACCAATCAGGTGCTGGCTCAGATCACGCTGTTCGGCGAGAAGCTCTCGGCCGGCGTGCACATCTTGCCCAAAAAGCTCGACGAAAAGGTGGCGCGCCTGCACCTCGGCAAGTTGAACGTGAAGCTCGACACGCTCTCCAAGAAGCAGTCGGACTACCTGAACGTCTCGGTCGAGGGCCCGTACAAGCCCGAAATCTACCGGTACTGAAAGCGTCCTGGCCTCGGCTCGGGGTTTCTGCCCCGACCCGAGGCCGCTTTTTGTCCGGCCGCAGTCTTCGACGAAAGCCCGCCGGGTAGCTATTAGTGCGGACGACTCCAAAAAAGGGATCAAAGCTGGTAATTTCGCCAGCATGCGAGAAACCGCGCGATCGCTTGGCGTAGTACCGGACATCAAGTGGGGGATGGCACTCGTTCCCCGATTCCTGATTCCGCTTTGCGTTCTGGCCTACTTCCCCTTGGCGTGCTCGTCGACGAACGACGGCCCGACCGCTTCGCCGACCGGCGGGAGCAGCTCGACCGGTGGCAACGCCGCCGGCGGCAGCTCGAGCGGCTCAGGTGGCATGTCGACCGGGGGCGCTACGGCCGGCTCCACGGGCTCGGGCATGGCGTGCACCGTGACCAAGGACTGCTTGGGCACGGGCTTCTTCTGCAAGATGGGTATGTGCGCCTGTTCGGCTGACGTTCCGGACGTCTGCGGCAGCGGCGCGATGGGCGCCTGCGTCAACAAGATGAGCGACGCGGACAACTGTGGAGCTTGCGGCACCAAGTGTGACGCGGGCGCTACCTGCGTCGCCGGCAAGTGCGGCGCCAAGCCGACCGAGCTCACGAAGGCTGACGGCTGCGGCAGCATGCGCATCGCGATTCAGGGCACCACGCTGTACTGGACCGAGAAGATGAGCGGCAAGGTGCGCAGCATGCCGGTCGCGGGTGGCGCGGCTGTGGACATCGCCACCGCCCAGGTTTCCCCGTCGGCGATCGCGGTTGACGCCAAGGGCGTGTATTGGCTCGCTGGTGGCGATGGGATGGGCGGCGGCAAGAAAATCATGAAGCTAGCGCTGCCTTTTGTGGCTCCCGGCACGCCGGAAGAGCTGAAGGCTTCGACCACCGACATGATCTTCGGCATCGCCGTCGCCGCCGACAAGCTGTACTACACGCTGGCGAACGACGTTCACCAGATCTCGACCGACAAGGCGGTCGCGGCCGACATCAAGGTGGGCACCGCCGTCAACTACGATCCGCCCGCTCCCAAGATCGAGGGCAACCCTCACGGCGTCGCTACCAACGGCACGCTGTTGGCCTGGACCGACGTCGGTGACCGCAACGGCGTCGAGGGCGACGACGTGATGGCCGAGACGGATCCGCTGACCGACAAGGCTGGCTACGCAGAGCTGGCGCAGTCGGTGGGCGCGCTCAAGTGGGATATCGCGGTGGACGCGACGTATGCCTACTGGATCGACGGCCAGAACTTCGTCCGCAACAAGCTGACGGCTGCCACGCCGGTGCCAGATCTACCGATCATGGTCACGGACAAGGGCGACCTCAACACGTTCGCCATCAACGCGATGAGCGTCTACGGCGCCACGACCGAGAACAAGATCCTCAAGCACTCGCTGATGGCGCCGACTGACGAGAAGACCGTCGTCCTCCCCACCGCGATTGCCCGCGACCAAATGTCGCCCACGTCCGTCGTCGTAGACGCCGCGAAGGTGTATTGGTCGACCGCAGATTGCGCGATTCGTTCGAGTGATTTGTAAGGACGGCTGGGGGCCACCGCGCAGTCGCACGGCCCCTTCGCTCCCTCTCGGAGGACTCCACATCGGAGCGCCTCGCTCCGTCTTAGAAGACTGCAAAGCAGAGCGCTCTGCTACATCGTGAGCTCGCGCAAAGCGCGAGCCCGAACCACCTCAACGGACCTTGGCACGATCAGATCACGATCATCCAAGAAGACCGGAGTAGATGAGAAACTCGGCGAGGCCGAGCGCCGAGCGCCCCTCAGGTCAGGTGGATCGCCTCGCCGCTCCACGCAGGGCGCGCAGGGGAACAAGAACTAGTGCGCGTTCGCGTAGGCGATGTTTTCCGGAGCAGGCGCCCAGATCACGTCCATCACCGGCCAGTAAGTCTTCTCGTTGAAATCCAGGTGGCCTTGGCCTTGGGCGATGAAGCGGTGAGTGTCGTTGTAGGGCGCTTTGACGGTGCTGATGTCGACGGGCATGCCGATGAACTTCATCCGCTCCATCGCGAAGATGATGTCGCCGTACTCGCTGTCGGTGGTGCCAGCCAGGCCGTACAGGCGCTCGGGCGGCGTCATGCTCGTCTCGTCGAGCCAGGAGCTGATCACGTCTTCCTTGCAGGTTTGGCCTTTGTAGATTGAGCCGCACAAGTTGTCGCGCGGGCCCGAGCGAGCGACGGCGCGCCACACGCGCACGGCTTTGGCCCAACGCACCGAGCTGCTGGCGCCGTGCGAGTAGCCGGTGAGGCCAACGTCCGACCAACGCACGCCGCCGTCGGCCGCCAGGTAGTAGCCCCAGTCTTCCTCCGGATACATGGTCTGCAGTTGCGCGAGCGCGGCTTTGAGCTTGCCGGTGACGCTGTGCGCGGCGTCGACCATCGCGTGGCCCGTGGCCGTGCCCTTGTCGTGGTCGACGCCGTCGAACGTTTCGAGCCGGCAGTCACCGTTGAAGGCGCGGCCTTCCGCCGTGTAGGTGTTCTGGGCTTGCGCGATGTTGCAGTGGAACATCGCTGGGCCGATCACGTGGAAGCCGTGCTTGAGGCCGTAGTCGTAGGTGCCACCGCCGTCGACTTCGACGTCGACGATCAGCTTGCCCATCATCTTGGGAACTCGGGTGTCGATGCCGGCGGGCAGACCGTTCGGCATGTCGGGGATGCCGGTCGCCTTGTGCAGATGCTCGCCCGCCGCCGCTTGGACGTTGAGCTTGTGAGTAGGCGGGATATCGAGCGGATCGACCGCGCCGCCGCTGCCGCCCGCGCCAGCCGTAGCGCCTCCGCCCACGCCGCCGGTCGTGACGCCGCCCGCGCCGCCAATCGGGGTTCCGCCTGCGGTGTTCCCGCCGCCACCCGTGCCGTTGCCGCCGCTGGGCGCACCGGCGCCGGTTGCCCCGGCGGTGGGGTTGGACGTATTACCGGCGGTCATCATCTGGCCATTGCCGCCGCTGCTGGCGCCGGCCGTGGACGTTCCGGCATCCTGCGGGCTTCCGCAACCCACGAGCCCCAAGCCGATCACCAACGAAAAGCGGCAAATTCCCGTCATGATCTGAGAATGTCCGGCAATCGCGCAAATGCGCCCGGGATCGCGGGGGGCGCGCCCGATTTGTAGGTGAGGAGCCGCCTAGAAGAAGAAGTGCAGCGCGCCTTCGTTGCGGTAGTTCTTGGCCTTGACGTTGTCGGCGAACGTCTGCTCGACCTGCTGGAACGAGTAGCCAATTTGCAGCGCCTCGGTCAGCGCCACGAACACGCTGCCGTCGACGTAACGCGCCTGCTTGTAGATCGCCGATTGGCCGGCGATTGGCGTGTACTTGACGATGTTGTTGGACTTCAGCTGTGAGAAATTGCCGCTCAACCACACCTTGCCAGCGCCGATCGGCAGGTAGTACTGCGCGCCAATCACGAACGCCTGCCAGTTGATCAGCCGGACCTTCCCGTTGCCGTCGTAGGTGAGGATGCCGCTGTCGACGTTGGGAATGTAGATCGGCGGCGGGTTCGCCGGATCGACGCCGCGGTTCTGCGGATTGGGTAGCGTCGGGAACAGCACGCCGCCCGTCAGGTCGGAGTTGTACATGTCGGAGATGCCCGACCCAGTCGAGAACTCACCGGTGATCGACAGCGCGTTGCCGCGGTCGCTCACGCTCTTGGCCGGAATCACCGGTAGGAACACGTTCGCGGCTGCGCCCCAACCGTTGACGCTATTCGAGCCACCCGGGAACTCGACGAATTGAGCCACCTCGAAGCGGCGACCGATGCCGGATACGCCGACCGACAGCGGACTGAGCGCGGGCTGGCCGTAGCCTTGCTGACCGATGCCCTTCCAGCCGTTGAGCGCGAGGCGCAGACCGGCTTCGCCATCCGGCAAGCCCGAGGCGCGTTGCACCGGTCGAGCGGCAGCCACGGCCACCTCGAAGTCGACGGCCGCGCTCGAGATCGTCTTCGACAACCGGAACTGCGGTTGGCGATGATAGATTTCGCCGGTCACGCCCAGGAACGCCAGCGTACTGGGGTAAAAGCCCTTGCCGCCCCAACCGAACAGGTCGTGATACTGCCCGGCCAGCACGTCCACCACCGGCGTCTCCGCCTTGATGTAGTAGTGCCGCATGCGCAGCGGGTTGGTGATGTACGTGGTTTGCTCGTTGACCTCGGTCGGTTGGGTCGACCCGAAATCGGTCTCGACGGTGGCCGAAGCCTTGACCCAGCTCGTTGCCGGAGCGCCTATTTTTAGGCCAATACGCGAGTCGCGGGCGGTGAACTGCAGCTGATTGTTGTTGCCGCGAAAGGTTCCGACGCGCTGCAAGATGGTATTGCCAGCGGCGGTCGAGAAGCTCTGCGTCGAGTCGTGCATCACGTTCAGCGCAGCAAAGCCGTACACGCCGAGCGACCAACCTTTGACGTGAACCGTGAGGCCTTCGTTTGCAGCGTCCGCCTTGGCATCGGTCGGGGGCGCTGGTTCGGCCTTCGTATCGAGCTTGAGGTCGGCTTTGGCCGTGGTCGGCGTGGCGGCTGCGGTTGCGGTGCCGCTGGTGTTCTCGGCGGCGCCGCCAGGCGTTGCTGGCGCAGCGGGGGCGGCCGGCAGGCCAGTGTCGGTGTCGTCGTCTTGCGCGTAGGCAAAAGGAGCGACCAGCAAAATTGCGCCCGCGGTGAGGCTCCGCAACGTACGATGAGTCATTTCCGTTCTCCGATGAGCATGCGCACGAGGCTGTCTCACTATTAATCGCAGGGAGGGCATTGGCCTCCGCAACCGATGCCGGCTTTGTTGATGCCGGTTTCACCGAGAGTCTTGCTTTGCACGGCGTCAGTGCACGAAGGCGCGTGCAGCTGCAGCGTCTTCAACGAGTTCCGATTGAACAAGTCGGTTTCTTTCGAGCCCGTGAGCTGCAAAGAGCCGGGGTTCGCGCAGTAGTCGGTGCGCGACGGCGGCGCGGCCAGCTCGTCGAAGAAGGTGAGCTGCCCGTGGTCGTCGGCGGCCCACGGCCCCTTCGTCGTCGTCGTCAGCGACACGTTGTAGCCGCACGAGCAGCCGCCCTCGTCCGTCGCACTGCACTTGTTGCCGTAGACGACCGCTTTCAAGCCGGTAATACCGCTCAGGCGCTTGCTGACGAAGACCTGCAGCTGGTCGGCGATCGCCTGGCAGCTCAGCACCACGCCCTGCGCGACCAAGCACGTGGGCGAAAGCTCCACCCGCTGCGAGGCCAACTGGGTCGTGGTCAGCACGTACTGATTGGCCTGCATCATCTCGAGCTGCGCCGTGTAAAGCGGGATCGACGGGAACCAGCCGTTGTAACGCTTGAGCGTCTCGTACCAGCCGTCGTCCAGCGCGGCGATCGTTCCGTCACCCATCAGCACCAGACCCGAGCACCAGTCGATGGTCGAGGGCTCGACCGCGCGCACACCCGACGGGCGCGGCGGAATCAGCGACAGCTGCGGCGGATCAGGCGGATTGGGGACCTGATCGATGCAGGCGTCCTTGGCAGCCAGCGTCGCCACCCACTCGCTCGAGAGTGAGCCGCTGCCCAGATCGCTGGCCGTGGTTAGGAAATCCCCGCCGCATTTGGTGAGCCCATCGCAAAACGGCTGGGTGTTGCACCCGCCGAGCGATGCTGCCGACAGCAACAATACCGCATTGAAGAGCCCGATCTTCATGAACGCTTACCTTCTGCTTCGAGCCGTGCACGAGCGGCGGCCACACGCGGTTGGCGGCTAGCTACTACGGGCATACCGATGCACCTTTGTCGCTGAAGCGCGGCTGGCATTCGCCGCCGCAGTCGACACCCTCAGGGTGTTTGCCGTCGCCTTCGTTGTCGTCGTGTGCGCCGTTCTTGCACGCGCAAGTGAGCGAGCACGGACCGCCGCAGTCAACGCCCTCTTCCCAGGGGTCGCGAGCGCCGTTGAAACAAGCGCAGAAGTCGGGGCAGCTGCCGCCGCAATCGACGCCCGTCTCGTTGCCGTTCTGGGCGTGGTCGCCGCAAGTGCTGCACGCGTTGCCGCATGCGCCGCCGCAATCGATGCCTTCCTCGTCGCCATCTTGAAGCCCGTCACTGCAGCCCGGTCGATGAAAGACCAGCGTGCGTAGGTCGGCGCGCCCGAACAGTCGCTGCCCGGCGTGACCGGTCATCTCGAGCGTGTCGCCTTTCACGCAATAGTCTGCGGGCGCCGGCGGCGCGTTTGCTCCCGATTCATCGTAAAAAGTGACGATGCCGTCGGCGGAAGCACCCCACGACCCAGGCAGGCTCGTGAACAGCGACAGCTCGTAGTCGCACGTGCAGCCGTCTTCGCCGTCGTCGTAACAGCGCATGTTGGCGACGTTGGACTCGGACGCGATGGCTGCTTTGACGTGCCGCCCGAGCTCGGCACAGCTGAAGTTGATGCCTTGCGCCGCGCGGCATGCCGCCGAAAACGCCATTTGTTGTGGCGCGGCGGCCAAGAAATGCGCGTCGTAGGTGCCGTTCGTGTAGATCTTGAGGTGCGCGTTCTGCAGCGGAATGATCGGGAAGAATGGCTGGTAGCGCAGCGAGCCGTCCGGCTTCTGCAGCAAGCTGGCGCACCAGTCGACGGTTGCCGGAGCCGCCCCCTTGCGCCCGTTGGCTTTGGCCGGTTGCTGGGACAGCGACACCGGCACGACCGGTAGCTGCACCTGATCCATGCACGAGCCGCTGGCCTCCGCCACCCACTCGCTGGTGATCGTGCCTTGATCGTCCTTGGCGCCGGCGAGCAGGTCACCGCCGCAGCGGGTCAGCGGCTCGCAGAATGGCGCGGTCGTGCAACCGGGCAGCAGCGCCGTGGCAGACGCGAGCGCCAACGCTACGCCCAGCAGGGGCGCCGCTCGTGCTCGGGGGGGGCGAGGGTCGCACCCGTGGCGGTCGAAGAAGAGCGTAGCCAAAAACATGGTGGAGACAGCTCGTCGTTCGGGCTTACTGAGGATCCATCAAGTTGAAGAACGTCGTGAAAGCGGGGATGGCGCTCGACGCTTGGTCGGCGTGGCCGAGGCCGCTGGTGGTGCAGAAGATCAGCGGGTAGTTCTTGGCAACTTCGGCGGGACAGCCGGTGTACTCCTGACAAATGCCGTTCTGCAGGCCCATGATCTTTTCGGCCGGCGCCCAGGGCTGCTTCGGACCGTCTTTGTAGTTACCGGTGCAGCCGTTGGTTTGCAGGCTCAAGTTGAGCGCTGCGATGTTGGTCGCGATCAGGTTCGAGCCGTCGAGCGCGTCGTGGAGCCAAAAACCAGCCGACGGACCGTTGCACGGCACCGGTTGGTTGTCGGGCTTCGAACCGGTCACGTTGGCGTGACCGCGAATCGCCCAATGCGGCGCGAACTTGCGTTCCGTGAGGCCTGCCGCGAGGTCGGGCGCGTCGAGCGGGGGCGACGGCGTTCCGCCGAAGTAACAACCCCACATGTTCGAGAGCCAGCCGCCCGTGCTGTAGCCCGCCACGTAGATGCGGTTGTTGTCGACGCAAAACTTACTTTCGATCAGCGTGTGCATCAGATCGAAGGCTTCCCACTCTTGCGATTGTGGGCCGCTGTTGTTGTCGTAGCAGCCGGGGTTGGCGGCGTTGTCGGGCACCGACACGCCGACGTAAATCGCTTGTTCGCTCCCGCCCTGCGTCTCGTTGAAGAGCGGGTAGGTGTTGGTCTTGCCAGCGTGCTGCGCGCCGCAGCCTTGCCCAACGTAAACGATGCGGTACGGGCGATTCTGATCGTAGTCGAACGGCACGCGCACGAAAAATTGCCGCTCACCGGCTTTGCTCGGGTCGACCGTGCCGAGCGTCGCGCCGGTTTGGGTCACGTGATACTCGGTGTAACCCGTGCGGGTGCCGGGGATCGTTTCGACCTGGTCGGCAGGCTTCTCTTTGCCGCAGCCCGTGCTGGGCCAGGGCTTGGTCGGATCTTTCGAGCTGCCACCGCCGGTCGGAATGACGCTGCCGCCACCGCCGCCGGACATGCCGCCAGCGCTCGAGCCGCCAGTGGCGGCCGGCGTGAAGGTGCTCGGGGGTGGGGGCGTCGTGACGTTGCCCTCGTTGTTCTCGGAGCAGTTGCAGAGCAGCACACCCAGGAGCGCCGTGGCGGCCAACATCCGTAGGGTCACCGCTAGTTCAAACCAACTTGATCGCATCTAACAGCCTCCGAGTCCGCGCGCGCCTGAAGGCTGGCTGGCGGGGACGTAGCTCATGCCCAAGCGCTCGAAAACCGGAACGTCGACGCCGATTCGGCGCTTGAAAGCGGCGGGAGTAAACCAGGCCCGACTCGATCTGTAAAGGCGATCGGCGCCGCTTAGCAGCGGGCGATCTTCGCGCAAGAATTCGAAACGGGGCAACGCAGAAGCGGACACTAAACGGCTCCGGACAGGTCGTCCGCCGCGCTCCTCGACGCGGTGTCGCGCACTTACCTTCGGCGCTGCGGACTGAGTCGAGTCGCCGAGTGCAAGTGTCATTCAGAGTTACCTGGGCTACCTAGTTTGCAGCCTAGTTTGCTGGGGCTACTTGGCCGCGCCATGGGTGGTACTCAACTGATGTCGCCATGTCTGACGGCTGATCTCGCTATCTGGTCGATGCGGCCCTCGCCAGCGCGCCTGGCGGGCCTCTCATGGTAGGTAATTCGGGCGCGCTGCGCGCGAGCGCTTTGGCGCCTTGGGCGCCTGCCTGAGCGCAAGTCGCGGCGCCTGATGCAGGCTCAGAGCCAGCGTGCCGACGATTGTTGCGGTGCAAGCTCTGAGGGTTGAGCGCTGCGGCCGCTTTTACCGGGCGGCCGAGATATTTCGATCGAAGCGCACCTTACCGGACAAGTAGGTGGGCATGCATCAACGGCACTTGGCGGGCCTATGCCTGGCCGCGCTCAGCCTCTTTCCCGTGTGGAGCGGCTGCGCCGAGCAGACCGACCAGGTGCAGCGCTCGGCTGGTGCGACCGGCGCGACCGCGGGCACGAGTGGCTCCGGCGGTGACGCCGGGTCGATCGCCGCGGGCGGCAAATCGGGCGGCGCCGGTACCAGCACGACCGGGGGCGGCGGCGCGCCGACCAACGCTGGAACGGCGTCCACCGCGGGCAGCGAGCCGGGAGCGGCCGGCGCTGCCACTGGCATGTCCGGCGCCGGAGGTGACGGCGGCGCAGGCGGGGATTCGGGCTGCAAGGTGCCCGCCGATTGCGACGATACCAATCCGTGCACCACCGACAACTGTTTGATCGGCCACTGCTCGTACACCAGCAACACGACGGCCTGCGCCGACGACAATGACCCGTGCACCGCCGACATTTGCGCCGTTGGCTTGTGCACTCACCCCGACAACAAGCTGTGCGAGTGCAAGCTGGACGCTCAGTGTGACGACAAAAACGTCTGCACCGACGATCACTGCAATAGCTCCCACAAGTGTGAAAACCTAGCGAACACCGCGCCGTGTGACGACAAAGACGCGTGCACCACCGACACCTGCGCCAACAAGCTGTGCGCGACGCATGTCGACAATGGCAGCTGCGGCGTTGGCAAGGCGTTCACGGTAGATAGCTTCAATTCTTCGGCAGACTGGCTAGCCGCCGTGACGACGCCGGACCTGCGAGCGATCGTCGTGAGCGGCATCAACTCGACCAATCTCGAGGGCAACGCCGACTTGTGGATTGCCGAAGCCGACACTGGCACGATCGACTTTGCGCTGGCGTCGATGGTCGGCTTGGCCAAAGTCCGAATCGTGATCCGCTCGACCGTCGCCAACACCGGGGGCATGGTGTTCGTCGGTCTGTGGAACGGCACGGCTTGGTCGGACAAAGCGCTGAGCGCCTACGCTGCGATTCCGGTTGGAGGCTACGCGACGATCGAAGTGCCGACCGCAGACTTTGGCCAGCAGCTGGCCGACGTGACCAAGCTGCGCCTGCGCTTCGCCGTGACTGGCGGCGAGAAAACCTGGCAAATTGACGAGATTGCGGCGGCGAAGTAGCCGCGGCGCGCAGGCTCAGCGGCTCAAGCGCAGCTCGACTTCCCGCTCGACGAATTGCCATTCCTCGCGCGAGCGGAGAAAACTCAGCAGCTCGTCGAACGCTGGCGCGTGCTCGGGCGCGAACTCGAACCAGGTCAAAAAGTCGAACGGCCCGCCTAGCTCACGCGCGTGGTACAGGCGGCGCGCGATCCGCGGCAGGTACGCCATGCTGCCGGCGATGTGCTGCGAGCGCGTCTCGAAGATCGCGCGGCGCTCGTCTTGCGGTAGCGCCCACCACGCGGCGTTCTTGCGGATTGGAATCAGCGCGCCACAGGTTGCCTGCGGGCGGCCAAGCGGCGGAGAGAGTCGATCTAGCTCGCCCTTCTCCGAGCGTTCGACGTAGCGCACGTGACCGGAAACGGCTGACAGCGTCCAAGTCGCGGCGGGGACGGCCAGCACTCCCTCGCGTACGTCGAGCCGCGCGGCGTTGGCCAGGCTCTCGCCCTTCACCGGCAGGATCGCGTCGATGCGCCAGCCGCCCAGGCTACCGGCGACGAACGTCGCGGGGCTGATGCCGGCTGGATATGCTCGGGGCATCGCTCAAACCGGCGCGAGGCCGAGCTGGACCGCCTCGCCGTCGATATTCTCTTCGACGGCGTGCGAGCCGCTCGGAAAGCTGGCGCGACTGGCGCGTCCGAGCCCAACCGCCAGCGTCTCGCGTTGGATCAGCGCCTGCAGCTCGGCGCTGTCGAGCATCTTCGCCACCGGCCCTTGGGCGTCGACGAACAGTTGGATGCGTTGGCTCACGGCCAGGTTGGCGTCCTTGCGCAGGCTTTGGATGCGACTGACGACTTCACGCGCCAGGCCTTCGGCTGCCAGCTCGGGAGTGACATGGGTGTCGAGCACGACGGTTACTCCGCCCTGAGTTTCGGAAGCGTTTCCCGGCAACGCCTCGCGCGCCAGCGTGATGTCGTCACCGCTCAGCGCTTCACCTTCGACCTCGACACTTTCACCGCGCTCGAGCCGCGCGATGGCGTCGGCGTCGAGCTTCTCGACGGCCGCCGCGACGACCTTCATCTTTGGCCCCAAGCGCTTGCCGAGACGCTTGAAATTGGCTTTGGCCGAGAGCGAGCACAGCGCCGAATCGTCGGCGATCGCGACTACTTCTTTGACGTTGAGCTCGCCGCGTAGCGCGTCCGAAAGCTGTTCGACGGCAAGGCGCACGGCCGGATCAGGGCTGGCGACGGTGACGCTTGCCAACGGCCGGCGCACGCCGATTTTCTCCCGCTCACGGATCACCAGGCCAAGCGCGATCGCCGCACGGGCAGTTTCGATACGTTGCTCGAGCTCGAGATCGATCAGGCCCTTGTCGGCCTTGGGGAACGCCCGAGCGTGGACGCTGTCGCCGGCTGGCGCGAGCCCGGTATCGACCATCAGCCGTTGGTGCAGGTACTCGGTGAAAAACGGCATCACCGGCGCCATCGCGCGCGTCAGCGTGATCAGCACGCGCAGCAGTGTGGCGTAGGCCGCCTGCTTGTCGGCGTCGCCGGCTGCGCTCTCGCTATTGGCGCGCCAGTAGCGACGTCGGCCGCGACGGATGTACCAGTTGTTCAGGTCATCGCACAGGCGCGTGAAAGCCGGGATCAAATTGGAGAGCTCGTAGCGCTCGTATTCGAGCGTGAGCTCTTCGACGAAGCGCTCGACACGGCTCAAGATGTAGCGGTCCAAATCGCCGCTCGGCTTGACTTCGAGATCTGCCGGCGTCGGCGACCAGCCGTCGGCGTTGGCGTAGGTAGCCAAAAAGACGTAGGCGTTCCACAGCGGCAGCACGACTAACCGCACGGTTTCCTTGACGCATTCGCCGGTGGTGTCATTGGCGTCCTTGCCGAACTTCATCGGCTCGGCGCGCACCACGGCGCTGTCGATCAGGTAGGCGCGCAGGGCGTCGGCGCCGTAGTTTTCCATGACGTCGTTCGGGTCGGGGTAGTTCTTGAGCCGCTTCGACATCTTCTTGCCGTCGGCCGCCAAGATCATGCCGTTGACGATCACGTTCTTGAACGCCGGGCGTTGGAACAGCGCCGTGGCTAAGACGTGCAGCGTGTAGAACCAGCCGCGCGTTTGGTCGAGTCCCTCGGCGATGAAGTCCGCGGGCAGGTTTTGCTCGACGTAGGCGGTTTTCGAGGCATCGAAGGGGTAGTGGTTCTGGGCGTACGGCATCGACCCGGACTCGAACCAACAATCGAACACCTCGGGAATGCGCTGCATCGTACCGCCCGGCGTGTTCAACGACGGGAACGTGATGTCGTCGATCGATTCACGGTGCAGATCCTTGACCGAGCCGGCGGCGAGCCCAGCGCGCTTTTCGAGCGCTGCGACCGAACCGATGCACTCGAGCTCGTTGGGCGCCTTGTCGCAGCGCCAAACCGGGATCGGCGTGCCCCAGAAACGGTTGCGGCTCAGGTTCCAATCGCGGGCGTTCTCCAGCCAATTGCCGAAGCGCCCCGAGCCAACGTGCTCCGGCACCCAGCGGATCGGCAGGTTGTGCTTCACGAGCTGATCCTTGATCTGCTCGACCTTCATGAACCACGTCGACAGCGCCATGTAGAGCAGCGGCTGATCGGTGCGGTAGCAGTGCGGGTAGGCGTGAACGATCGTGTCCTGATCGACGAGCTTGCCTTCGCTCTTCAGCTTTTGGACGATGCCGCGATCGGCGTCTTTGGCGAATTGGCCGGCAAAGTCGCTGACCCGTTCGTCGAAGATGCCGGTCAGACCCATCGGGCGGATCACCGGCAAGCCTTCGCGCAGGCCCACCTGGTAATCGTCTTCGCCGAACGCCGGTGCCTGGTGGACGATGCCGGTACCGGAGTCGGTGGTGACGTAGTCAGCCGCCACCACGCGGAAGCACCACCGCGAGCCGTCGTCCTTCGTCTTTTTGTTCGCGAAATACGGAAACAGCGGCTCGTAGCTGCGCCCGACCAACTCGATGCCGCGCATTCGCGCAAGCTCGGTCGTCTTGCCCACGCGGTTGCGCGCTTGGTAGTCGGCGAGCCGACTCGGCTCGAGGTAGGCGACCTCGCCGGTGTCGTCGACCCGCACTTTCACGTACTCGACGTCGGGGTGCACGGCGAGCGCGAGATTGCTGGGTAGCGTCCAGGGCGTCGTCGTCCACGCCCACAGGTAGGCGTCTTCGTCCTCGAGCTTGAAGCGCAAGGTCACGCTCGGATCTTGCCGCCGCTTGTGGCCGTCCTTCTTGGTGACCGGATCGCGTTCTTGCGGCCCTTGTGCCACCTCGAAGTTGGATAGTGGCGTCCCGAGCGCCGGCGAGACCGGCTGGATGCGGAAGCCTTCGTAGATCAGGCCTTGTTCCCAAAGCCGATTGAACACCCACCACACCGTCTCCATGAACTCAGGGTCCATGGTCTTGTACTCGTGCTGAAAGTCGACCCAGCGTCCCATCCGGCGCACGGTCGATTCCCACTCGCGCGTGTAGCGCTGCACGCTGGCACGGCACGCCGCGTTGAACTTCGGTACGCCGTACGCCTCGATCTCGGCTTTGCCGCCGAGGCCCAGCTCTTTCTCGATCAGGCTTTCGATCGGCAAGCCGTGGCAATCCCAGCCGAAGCGGCGCTCGACGTCGAAGCCCTGCATCACGAAATAGCGCGGCACGATGTCTTTGATCGTGCCGGCCAGCAGGTGGCCGTAGTGCGGCAGCCCGGTGGCGAACGGAGGTCCGTCGTAGAACACGAACGGCTTCTGGCCCTTGCCGGCCAGGCTGTTCTTCTCGACGCCGTGCTGGTCCCAAAGCTCCAAAATCTCGTGCTCGAGCTTCGGTAGGTGAAACTCGGCGACGGGCTTTTGGAACGAGGACTTCGCGGCGTCAGACATGGCTAAGGCGCGCGAATGTAATGCCTGATCCGCCCCCAGGCCAGCGGGGCGCCAGCACTGGCAAGCCAGCGGCTTTTCTGGGTGTTTACTTCGGTACGTTGGTCTCGGTCGGACAGCCCAGCAGAATCTGCAGCGACGCCATCGGATCGGCCGTGACCGTGTCGCAGGTCGACTTGCACAGGATGATCCGGCTCGGGTTGACCGCGTTGTCGTAGTACCAGCCGGCGGTGGTCGCGCAGCCGGCCTCGTTCGCGACCTGGGTCAGCGTGGACTTGGCGCCGCTGCTCGGCGTGAAGTTCACGTTGATGAGCGCTGGGTCAGCGCCGGAGTCCTTGGTGGGCGTCGGCATCGGGAAATCGCAGTCCAAGATGGCGCCACGGATGGCGCCCAGCGCGGCGATCAGATCCTGCGTCGTGTTGGCGCCGTCGGCCACGAAGATGCCCTTGGTAGTGCCGCCAGACATTGCGATTTGATCCATGTCGGCTTCTTGCGAGCCGGTGAGGCCGATGGCGTAGGTGCGGGTGCCGTCGGCGGCTAGCGCCGCGGACGCGAGGCCCGCGATGGTCGGGATGTCCGTGTCACAGCCGTTGGGTTGGCCATCGGTGACGAGCACCACGACCGTGTTCTCGTCGGGCGTCTTCTGGTGTTGCGCTTTGGCCCATTGCAGAGCGCCGCCCAACGCAGCCGAGATCGGCGTGCCGCCGCTCATCATGCCGCCGTTCATGCCGCCGCCGCGCGCAGCTGGGGTCGCGCCCGCGGTGGCGTCGATCAATGCCTTCTCGTGCGCGTCAGCCGGGGCGGCTGCGGCTGTCAACGTGCCGAGGTCGACCAGCGGCGTGGCGCAGGCGTTGACGTTGCAGCCGTTCTGACTGCAGCCGGCGGCCGGCACGTCGTGCGGGAAAAAGCGCAGCGCCAAATTGAGGCCCGCGGCGTCGGTGCTGGCGAAGAAGCCTTCGAGCGCCTTCGATGCCGCGGCCCAACGCGACGGACTGTTCCTGTTATTGATGTCAGTCGGATCATTCATCGACGTGGAGCGATCGAACATCACGAACATGTTCACGCCGGCCAGCGAGGCGTTGGCGGTGCCGGTCGCACACGCGTCGTCCGGGCTGATCACGACGCCGTTCGAGCCCCCGATGCCGTTGCTGCCGCCGCCTGGATTGCCGATATTCAAGCCGCCGGTCGAGGACGAGCCGCCCTTGCCGTTGCCGTTGCCGCCATCGACCTCGCTGCCATCCTTGCCACCGCAGCCGGCCGACACGAGTCCCAACAACACCAAGGCGCCGAGCGAGCTAGAGATGATTCGCATAGTCAAAGTTCCTCTACCAATTGAATGGGCAGTAGCCTTGGGTTCTTCAGGCTGAACCTACACGGGGGTACCCCGACTCACCGCCGGGCAGGCGCGCGCCCCGGAAATTTCCTTTCACCTTTCCGGCTACAAATTGGCTGTTCCGTGAGTGTGGAAAGGTTGACTGCAGCCACCCGGATGGCGCGCAGCCAGGCGCCTCGATTCGCCTCGTAACTTTGGCTATCGTGGTGCCCGATGACGCCCAGCGAGAAGAACATCGTCAAGTCCCTGGTTGCGGTGGCTTGGGCCGACGGCAAAGTCGCGGCCCCGGAAGCCGGCGTCATTGAAGGCATGCTGTGCGGCTTCGACGCCAGTGAGGACGAAGAGCGCGAGCTGCTGCAGTACGCCAAGCAGAAACGCACCTTGGCCGACGACGCGCCAATCAAAGAGCTGAGCCGAGAAGATCGCGAGCTGTTGCTGGCGAACGCGGCGTTGCTTACCCATGCCGATGGCGAGCAGAGCGAGTCGGAGCAAGCGCTGCTCGAGAAGCTGATCGGGCTGCTCGAAATCTCCGCAGCCGACGCCAAGCAGATCCTGGACTCCGTGCAAGACGGCGCGCTGACGCTTTCGAGCAAAGCCCTGGAAGGATAGCGAGCGCAGAATGCGCGAGCTGGGTCGCCGTTAGCCAACTTTGGCGAGAGCAGATCACGATCGGATGTGAGAGGTAGTTTGGGGTATCCGGGCGAGGCCGGGCGCCCGTTGCGCTCCTGGTCGAAAAGATCGCGTGGCTCCCGCTGCATCGGGGGACGCGAACAAGAAAATTACCCCCGAATGTTCACGCTCGTGAGCGTGGGCGGCGGTACCAACGACTGTCCGCGTCCGAAGCCGGAGATCCCACCCGAGACGATGAACGTCATGACCTCCGAGCTGGGGGCGTCGAGCAGCTCGACTTGGTCGCGTGGCACGACCGCCAGTTGCCCGGCAAAGTTGTACGACTGCGGAAAGTAGACGGCGACGAAGTCGGGCATGCCCAGCATGTGCAGCCCGTCTCGCGTCACGAAGCCCAAAATCCGCGCGCCGCCCGGTGTCAAGGCGACCGCAGCCGGCCGATCGAAGCTCTTGTGATCGCCCACGAACGCGCGAATCAAATCCTTGATCGACGTGTAAAGCAGCTTCACGAGCGGCATGCCCGACAGCAGCCGATCGGTGAGCTGAAACACGCGTTTACCGATCACGTTCGACGTAAACAGCCCGACCAACGTGATCAACGACAGCGTGACCACGAACCCAACGCCCGGAATGCCGAACGGCAACAGCTGATCGACGAAACGCAGCGTGCCCCAAACAATCCAGCCCGTGATCGCCAACGGCACGGAGACGAGACAGCCACGAATGAAGTACCTAACGAGCCGCTTGCCCATGCCGGGAACGTAGCAGAGGGGTTAGGGGTGAGGGGGTAGGGGTTAGTAAGCGAGGGATCGGGGCACAACGACACATGCCGAACACGTGCTGCGAGCCGCCACGACTGCTGCAGTTGCCAGATTGCTGCTGCTGTCGATCTCCGCTCGAACGCCACGGTTGCTGAGAAACGCGAGCTCGCGCAAAGCGCGAGCCAGAACACCCTTGCCCGACTTTGGCGAGAGCAGATCGCGATTACTCACGGAAGACCGGCGTGAACGAGAAACTCGGCGAGGCCGAGCGGCATCAAAGCTCAGGTGAAAAGGATCGCGAGATGATCCCTGCGTAGCCCCCAGGAAAGCTAATTCCCCTTAACACTATCCGACTGCAACCTGGCCATCCGCTCCAAGCCCTCGAGCCGCTGCAAAACGAATCGCTCCGTTGGCGAAAGTGAATCCGTAACGACGCGCAGCGAGTCCACGTAGTCGCGCAAAAGCGCGCGATCTACGCCGCGGACGCGGCCGACGAGGGTGTACAGCTCGTCGACGATCGGCAATGGCATGGGCTGCGCGAGCGCGCGGTAGAGGCGGACGGCGAAGTCGAGCCAGTTACTCTTGTTGGTGGCCGCCGCGAGCTTGAGCGCGTAGCGGGCGGCGGTGCGGGCGATATCGGGTGGTACGCCGCGACCGGTACTGGCGTCAGCCAAGGCCGCCACCAAGTGGGTGCCGATCAAGTGCTCCGCCTCTTCACCACGGCCGAGCGCCAGCGCCTTGTCGACCACGCCGCTCAGCAGTTGGAAGGCGTCGGCGCGGCGCGTGGCAATCGACACGTCGTCGTCGGAAAAGCTCGGCAAGCGCGGCGTTTGTTCCGGGCGCACCGGGCGCATGTCCGAGATGGTTTCGGTGCGGTGCTCGCCCGGCTCCTCGAGCACAATCAACGTCAGCGAATCGTCACCGATCGTGATGATGTCGCCGGAACGCAACGCCTGCGGCCCGGTGATGCGCTCGCCGTTGACGAACACGCCGTTGCGGCTGCCATGATCGGAGACGTCAACGCCGGTTTCGGTGAGGCAGAAGGTGGCGTGACGCCGGGACACCAACGCGCCAACGAGCGGAATGTCGGCCGCGGAGCTACGCCCCGCCGTGGTGATGCGTGACTTGAGCTTGATCTCGCGCGTTCCGAAACGCAGCGCGTACGCGGGCCGCGCTCGTTCGCGCAGACCGCTGTCCGCCGGCGTATCCAGCTCGAGCGCCTTGCCGTTCATCGGCTTCATGAAATAAAGGATTTGCCCACTCGTGTCTACACACAACTACATGTCATGCGCACAGGGCAATACCGCCTAATGCAGCGCGTTATGCACTGTTTTCGATGTTCATTTCGGCGGTGTCGAAGCCGGGTCGGCGCGCGGATAACTGCCTAGAACGCGCAGCATGGCGCCGCCCTTTTGCAGGCGTTCGAGCGCACGCTGCACTCCGGCATCCTCGCGGTGGCCTTGTAGATCGCAAAAGAAAGCGTACTGCCAGCGTTGACCACGCAGCGGGCGAGACTCGATTCGCGTGAGGTTTAAACCCTCTTCGTCGAAGACCTCGAGCACGCGTCGCAGAGCCCCACGCTCGTGCGGGGTCGAAAACACCAACGTCGTCTTGTCGTGGCCGGTCGGCGAGGTGAGCTGCTTGCCGACGACCAAAAAGCGCGTCGCGTTGCCTGCGTGATCTTGTATGCGTTCCCGCGCCACCACCAACCCGAGCTCGGCTGCCAGGCGACTGCCGACGGCCGCTGTCTCCGGATCCTTCAAGGCGTCTTGAGCGGCCGCGGTCGTGGAGATGGCGACCAGCACCTCGGCTTGCGGCAAATGCTGGCGCAGCCACTGTTTGCACTGCCCAAGCGGCTGGGGGTGCGAGGTGACGCGGCGGATCAACGACAGATCAGCGCTTTGGGCCAGCAAACATAGCTCGACCTCCAGCACGAGCTCCGCCGAGATGGTCAGGTTGCTGTCGAACAAGGCGTCGATGGTGGCGTTCACTCCGCCTTCGATCGAGTTCTCGATCGGAACGATCGCAACGTCGGCCTGACCCTCGCTGGCTGCGTCTACCGCGTCGGGAATCGTGCGCGTGACGACGAACTCTGCCGTCTCACCGAACATCTGCAGCGCGGCGGCATGCGAGAACGTGCGCGGGGGCCCCATGTAAGCGACGCGACGGGGCGGAGCGGTCGTGACCGAGGTCATCAGTGCCGCGCTTCGATCACCGCTCGCAGGACCGATGCGGCGTGGATCCGCGAATAGTCCTTCCAGCCGGCGATATCCGAGACGCCCTCGACGATGGCGGCCCAGCCATCGGCTTGCGCGTGCAGACGGCGGACGGTGGCGGCCACGCGCTCGAGCGGCATGCGTTCGCGGATCGTTCGCGGCAACCCCGCGTACAGCACGCCGGCGCAGGCGTTGATGGCGACTTGCAGGTCGGGAACGCTGCGAGTTTCGCGAATCGCGGTGTGGGCGCGCTGTACGACGCGCGCCACTTTGAAGATCTCTTGCTCGGTCACGCCGCCGAGCGAAAAGGCCGCCCAGGTTCGGGCGATGGCTGCTTCTTCCACCGGCGGCAGGTGGCCGCGCTTGATCCGCACCTCGAGCCAGTCGGCCAACGCGCGCGCCGCCCGCATCCATTCCGGCGCGGCCGGCGGCAGCGACTCGCGCATTTGGCGCACTTCGCGCTCGATGCGTTCGGTGCTGTCGGGTGGCTCGGGGCTGGTCTTGAGCGCCGCGAGATCTGCGGCCGGCGGCTCGAAGTCCGTGACGGTACGCTCGGCATCAGCCGGAAACGGCTGCGCGTCGCCAAACAACGGCCAGGTGATTTCGAGATTGCGCTTCGGACTGGTGGTCATCGGGTAGGGCGGAGCCGCTTACTTGAGGATGTCCATCAGCGGCTGCAAACGCAAAGCCAGGCTCATGTCGCCTTCGACTTTGAGGCGGCCGGTGAAGAACAGCTGCTGGCCATTGGCCTTGCCTTCGGTCAGATCGACGAAGTCCTGCGACGTCATGCGGATCGTGCACTCGGCCGGGCCATCACCTTCGGTCACGCCGGGGTTGTCCTTGAGATTGACGATGAAATTGCCGCCGCCGTCGCCTTCGAGCGCGAACTTGAAGACGGCGCCGATGGCGCTGGCTTGGGCCTTCTTCTCGGCGATCTTGGCGCCCATCTGCTTGAGTTTGTCGCTGGCGGTCGTCATCTTGGGGCTGGCTCCTGGGGAAAAACGGGTCGCCAGAATATCCCCACGATGGGCCGTGAACGTCAACCGCGGAGAGGCCCCGGCCAAGGCCCGCCTTGATTCAGAGCGCAAACTGCAGGCCAAGCGACATGCGGTGCTGGGTGAATAGGATCGGCCAGCCGGTGAGCCCAGGCGCCGGCAGTGCGAGGTCCAATGGATCGGCGGTCAACGCCACGCCATCGGCGAACTCCCAAATCAAGCCCATCGCGCGTACGTCCAGGTACATGCCCAAGTTGCCGGCGTTCACGCCCAGCATGTCGGCGTTCAACATCGAAAAGCCGAGGCCGAGACCGAAGCGCAGCACCAGATCGCGCCGCAGTGGGTGCAGGTAGTGGCCGAGCACGCCGAAGTTGGTGGCGCCGAGACTCATGCGCCGCCGGTCGATGCTGTACCAAGGATTCAGCTCGGCGAAGACGCCGACGTCGGCGCGCTTGAAGCCGTAGAGACCGGCGACGCCAAACGCGTAAGCTGGGTTGTCGACGCTGACAGACGCACGCGCCTCCAGGCGTGGTCCGCCGACTTTGCGCGGCTCGCGAGCCGCGACCGGCTCATCGCCGCGTTCTTCGGCGCGGGCGGCGCGCGGTGCGAGCAGCAGTCCGGCGCCGAGCAGGCCGGTGGCGACCGCGCGCCGACGGCGTAGGCCAAAGGCGGCCAGCGCCAAGGCGCCCGCGAGCAGCAGGCCGTGGTTCGACACCGGCTTCGGGCTCGCGCTATGGCAGCCGAGCGGGCCATCACAGATATTCGCGTCCGACCGATCGCTTTGCCGTAACCAGGCGTACACGGCGTTGTCGCAGTAGCTGTTTTCGAGCGTGCAGTCGGGCTCGTAGGTCATCCAAGTCTCCAAGAAATCGGCGATCCGCTGGGCTCGTTCGGCGTGGTCGCCGGGGGTCGTCAGCGCGCTCAATAGGTCGGCCGACGCCTGCGTGGCGACCTCGAAGCGCTCGGCTTCGGTCGGATCGCCAGCTTCGCAGTCGTCGAGCACGGTCTCGTGGCCGTGGCCGTCGCGCGCCTCGTCCAGCGTGCAGCTGACTTGGTCGCTCCAGTTGAAGACGTGGCGAATGTGGTGCCAATCGGGCCCGCGAAAGCTGTGCGTGAAGCTGTCTTGCACGGCGTGGATGGCGCGGCCGCCGTAGTAGTAGAGCCCGCTCAATCGGTACGAAACGCTACCCTGAAATTCGGTGGCAACGGTGGCTTCGGTGCGCGCGTCGGGTGAGACGTCGCCGTTGTCGTCGAGCGACGCCAGCGCCTGCCAGTACAGTGACTCGATCCACGCTCGGCAGTCGGCGATCGCCTCCGCATCGCCGGCCGGGCCGTCTTGGCTTTTGGTGCGCAGGCAGTGCGCGCGCTGGTCGTCGTCGGCGTTGGCGGCGGTCGCGTTGTTACCGAACGAAAAGCTCGCACCACCGTGGGTGTCGGCGTTGCGGACGCCGATCACCAGCGACAATGCGTACAAATTCGCGTCGTAACGCGAGGCCTTGAAGTCGACGTTGTCACGCAGGCGCGCGTCGTCGCCAGTCAGCGGCGCTGGATCTTGCACGTAACCCACGCGGTCGAGCGCGGCTTGGCTCAGCCGTTCGTGGCACGGCTTGTGAATCACGTCTTCGATCTGCCACGCGCTGGCCGGCGCTGCACACAGCGTGGTCAGGACGAACGCCAATCGAAAGGGCGCCTGCTGCATCGGGCGCCACGATACTTCAAGGCGGCAGCGAGGCGTAGCGCCCGAATTTCTCGGCCAAGATCGCGAAGGCTTCGGCGCCGCGCGGCGTCGACGGCGCGTAGGCGTCGGGGATGACCTTGGGCGGGCGCTGGCTGACCTCACCGGCCGAAACACCGATCAGCGCGTCGAGGTCATCGACCAGCTCCTGCATCCCGAGGTAGCGGTTGTCCGGGTGCTTGCGCGTCGCGGTCAAGATCATCCGCTCCAGGCGCACGTCCAAGTCGTCTTCGAGCCACGACGGCGGCGGTAGCGAGCTGAACAGCTGATGTCGCAGCAGATCCGCCGGGGCGTTGGTGTCGAACGGTAAATGGCCGGTGAACAGCCGGAACATCACCACGCCCAGCGCGTACACGTCGGTGCGAGCGTCGACGGGCTCGGCCAAGATCTGCTCGGGCGCCATGTACTCGACGGTGCCGAGGATGGTGTGGGTGCCGCTGGTTCCGCCGGAGCCGTCGAGCTTGGCCATACCGAAGTCGATCAACTTGAGGCCGTACGGCTCGTCGCTTGGCCCGACCAGCACGAAATTGTCCGGCTTCACGTCGCGATGCACGATGCCAGCGCGGTGGGCTGCCGATAGGCCTTGCGCGGCTTGTCGCACCAGCGCCAGCGCCAGCTCGAACGGCGGCGTGCCCTGCCGGCGCAGAAAGTCGCCCAGCGTCTCGCCCGGCAACGCTTCGAGCACCAAATACGGCACGCCGCTGGCGGTTTCGCCGGTGTCCAGCACGCGCACCACGTTCGGGTGGTCGATGCCGCGTAAGGCCTCGGCTTCGCGCAGCATGCGGTGCGACAGCTCGTGGCTCTTGTTCGACTCCGGCGCGAGCATCTTGATCGCGACCGGCACGTTCTCGATCAAGTCTTCGGCCAGGTACACGCGCGCCGTCGCGCCGCGCGTCAGGTAACCGTGCACTTTGTAACGGTTGCCCAACACCATGCCGGTGAGCTGTGACTGCGAGGGCCGAAACTCGTGCAGCGACGCTGAGCGTCTTTCGACGCTCGGCTCACTCGGCCTCGGTGCGGGTAGGCCCCCCTTGTCTCGCTCCTCCGTCAATACGTGCCTAGTCCGTCTCGCGCGCGCCGCTCTTCAGCTCGGGCGTGACCGCGGCGGTACGGTCTTTCATTTGAACGAACTTGCGCTCGTCGTAGCCGGTGTAGATCTGGCGTGGGCGCGCGATCTTCTGGTCCTTGTCGAGCAGCATTTCTTCCCACTGCGCGAGCCAACCCGACGTGCGCGGGATCGCGAACATGACCGGGAACATGTCGACCGGGATCGTCAGCGCCTCGTAAATCAGGCCGGAGTAGAAGTCGACGTTCGGGTACAGCTTACGCGACACGAAGTAGTCGTCACTCAGCGCAATCTTCTCGAGCTCGAGCGCGACCGCCAACAGCGGGCTCTTCTTGCCGACGAGATCGAAGACCTGATCGGCCAGGCGCTTGATCACCTGGGCGCGCGGGTCGTAGTTCTTGTAGACGCGATGGCCGAAGCCCATCAGCCGGCTACCGACGCCGCCCTTCACTTCTTTGATGAAGGCCGGGATATTCGAGAGCGAGCCAATCTCGCGCAACATGCGCAAGACGGCCTCGTTGGCGCCGCCATGCAACGGGCCGTACAGCGCCGCCGCCGCGCCGGCCACTGCCACGTACGGATCGGCGCGCGAGCTGCCGACCGACCGCATCACGTTCGTGGAACAGTTCTGCTCGTGATCGGCGTGCAAGATGAAAAGCACGTCGAGCGCCTTGACGACCTCCGGATGGACCTCGAACTTCGGCTCGGCAATCCGCTTGACCATCTGCAAGAAGTTCGCCGAATAGCTCAGCTCGTTCGACGGATACACGAACGGCATGCCCATCGCGTGGCGATAGCTCCAGGCGGCCAGGGTCGGCATCTTGGCGATCAGCCGCACCATCTGTGCGCGGCGGATGTCGCGATCCATGACGTGCTTGGCTTCGGGATAGAACGTGCTGAGCGCGCTGACGCTAGCGCACAGCATGCCCATCGGATGCGCGTCGTAACGAAAGCCGTCGATGAACGTGCGCACGTTCTCGTGCACGAACGTGTGGTGCGTCACGTTGTCGACGAACTTGTCGAGCTCCGGCTGGGTGGGCAGCTCACCGTTGATCAACAGGTAAGCGACCTCGAGGTACGAGGCGTTCTCGGCGAGCTGATCGACCGGGTAGCCGCGGTAGCGCAAGATGCCCTTGTCGCCGTCGATGTACGTGATCGCCGAGCGACATGACGCGGTGTTCATGAACGCCGGGTCGTACGTCATCAGGCCAAAGTCGTCTTTGTCGACGACGATCTGGCGAAGATCGAGGGCGCGAATCGTGCCTTCGCTGATCGGCACCTCGTAGGTCTTGCCGTTCCGGTTGTCGGTGATCGTGAGGGTGTCCTTGGCCATTTTTCGCTCGCTCTGATCTTCCTGTCGAACTCGGTGCGCTTGGGGTAGGCGAGCCTTCCCCGAGAGAGCCGGCAGCGCAAGACTTTCTGCCGGTTTGTTGGCCACCTGCGCAGGTTTTGGCATGGGCAAGGGGATGGCATCGCTCCGCACTGCTCGAGCTGGACGCGCCTGGGCGACCTCGCTCGGCCTGCTTTTGGCCGTGGCGCTGGCGGGGTGTGACGGGAACAGCTGGCTCTCGAAGAAAGATCCGGCCGCGATGCGGGTCAAACCGGAGAATGGCGGCATCACCCCACCGGTCGATGACTGGTCGCACGTGCCCGTCCCGCCGATTGACGGCCCGCAATTGGCGCCGATTGCAATGCAGGCACCGGTTTACGCAAAACCTGACCCCAAGGCCGAGGTGGTCGGCTACCTGCGGCTGGGCGCCAAGGTAGCTCGCTCGGCGGCGCCGTTGACCAAGGACGGCTGCCCGGAGGGTTGGTACGCCGTACGTCCGCTCGGTTTCGTGTGCGCCGGCCCGAACGCCACGGTCAAGCTCGACCACCCTTTGGTGCGCGCGATCGCCGTCGAGCCTGATCGCAAAAAGCCGATGCCGTACCCCTACGCCTTCCTGCGTTCGATCGCGCCTTCGTACATGAAGGTGCCGACGAAGGACGAGCAGTTTCAGTACGAGATGCGGCTCGAGCGCCACCTGCGCAACCACGACAAGCTCAAAGACACGTGGGACAAGCTCGACGTCGGCGCCAACGACGTGCCGCTGGACGAGCGGGGTCTGGCGATCGGCGGCATTCCCGAGCATGCGCGCCCGCTCGGGCTCAGCGAACGCTATGGCGGTGACGGCTCGGACAAGGTGCCGTGGTGGCTGGAGGGCGGCCGCAAAATCCCCAACGTGTCGACGTTCAAAGTGCCGGGCTATGCGGTGATCTCGAACCGCATGAAGCGGCACACCGGCGTCTCGCTGATCGGTTCGTTCGTTGCCGGGCAAGACGCGCAAAATCGTCGTTTCGCGGTCTCGACCGACGCGCGGCTGATTCCGGCCGACAAACTCAAGGCCGACTCCGGCTCACCGTTCCACGGCTACGACATCAAGCAGGTCGGGTTGCCGGTGGCATTTACCCGCCAAGAGGGCGTGAAGAGCTATCGCTTGAACGGCACCCAGCTGGTCGACGGCGACAGCATTGCTGGTCGCGCGCTGCTGGCGCTGACTGGCGCGGTCAAGGAGCTGCATGGCGAGCGCATGGTCGAGACGCGCGATGGCTCGTGGATCCCCAGCGCCGATCTGAAGACGGCAGCCAAGAGCAGCAAGTTGCCGGGCTGGGCCAAAGGCAACAGCAAATGGATCGACGTCTCGATTCAGAACCAGGTCTTGGTGCTGTACGAGGGCGCGCAGCCAGTGTTCGTCACGCTGGTTTCGACCGGCAAAGACGGCCTCGGCGACCCTGCCAAGACGCTGAGCACGCCGACCGGCCAATTTCGCATTTACCAGAAGCACATCACGACCACGATGGACTCGGCCGTGTCCGATCACGAGTTCGAGCTGCGTGACGTGCCGTGGGTCATGTACTTCAAAGGCGGCTACGCGCTGCACGCCGCGTACTGGCACGACGAATTCGGCCGCGCCCGCTCTCACGGCTGCATCAACCTGGCACCGATCGACGCGCGCTACGTCTTCTTCTGGAGCTCACCCAGTGTGCCCGAGCACTGGCACGGCGCCTACTCCGGACAGGGCGGCTTCGAAGAGGGAACTTTGGTTTTTGTTCATCCTTAGTCGGGTCGAGGCTGGCCTGAGCGCGTCACGCCGCCCCGGGGCCTCGGAGCTTGGTCCCCTGCGGGCTTGGCTTGAACGTCTTGCGGCTTCTCTGACTTGAAGGGTCGAGGCGCTCGGCCTCGCCGATTTCTCTCGCCCCGGTCTTCCGTGGACGATCGTGATCTGCTCTTGCCAAGGTCGGGTGAGGTGGCCCCGGCTCGCGCGTTGCGCGAGCTCACCCTGTTCAGCAGACGTGACGAGTGGGAGACCCCGCGCGGCTCGGTCCGCGAGCCGCCCGCGCAAACGCTGAGCGCTGCACGCCCGCGCCCGCGCTTACTGCACGCTGAACGACTTCGAGACGGTGACCGCGTCGCCGGAGAAGGCCGGAACTTTGGCGCTGCGGAACAGGCGCGCGACGCAGCCGCCGACGGCGGTGCCGGCGAGATCGCCGGAGACCTGCGTGTTGGTGGCGCGACCGCTGGGCATGAACGTGATCGACACTTTGCCGCCACCG
>FSUE01000858.1_pt1 | contig 27065 bp, 27 predicted proteins | sample 1637031 | NCBI WGS metagenome assembly FSUE01 (sample SAMEA3914819, study PRJEB12502) | metagenome | biome: forest; material: soil | place: Canada | collected 2010-06-26 | depth 0.3 m | reverse complement strand
TCCAGCGGCTGCGCGGCGAAGTTTTTCTGGCCGGAGACGCCGGGGACCAGCTTTGACCTGAAGGTGTCGCTGGCGCCGCTGGCGCCGTACCAGGCGAAGATGACGGTGATTCAGGGTCTGTCGATTGGGCCCGGCTCGAATCACGGCTTCGGTATGGCCAACTGCCTGACGGTGGGTGCGGAAACGTCCTTCGAGCAGACGCTGGCCGATGCGATCGGGGCGGATTTGCTCAATCTCTCGGTTGCGCCGCTGGCGGGTGGCAACGAGATGAGCTTCCGCAAGGGCGTGCGCATTCCCGGCATTTACGATCCGTTCCAATCGCGGGCCGAGGTCGTGCGCACGGTGGATCCGTCGGCGCTCGGCGCGCAAGGCGCGAACGTTGCGGCGATTCGCCAGTTCAAGTCGCTCGCGCTCGGCCTTTCGCAGAAGGAGCTCGACTTGCTGAAGAAGCAAGTCACTGGGTTGCCGTACGAGAGCGCCAAGATCCAAAGCCACATCGAGGCCGTGCAGGCGGTCAAAATGAGCCTGGCGCAGAACCCCGGGCAGGGCACCGCGCCGCAGCTGAGCTGCTCCATGTTGTCGACCACCGCGCTCGACAAAACCAAGGGGCTCGTCACCCACGGCGACGCCGTGCAGCCGAGCTTGCCGGCGCTGCTCGACGCCCAAATCGAGAACGTGGTCGAGGCGTTCACGTGCGGGCAGCGCACGATGGCCAACTTGCAGGTCATGCACGCTTGGGGCAATCACGTGTTCTCGTGGCTCGGCTTTTCAGGGGCGCACCATCAGCAGCTGTCGCACTGGGTGCCTTCGGAGCCGACCGGCAAAAATGCGCAAGACTTCGCGACTTGCCACAACTGGATGTCGACGCGCTTCCTCACGCTGGTTCAGGCCCTCGACGTGCCGGATCCGCTGTCGCCTGGCAAAACCATCCTCGACAACACGGTCATTCTTTGGACCTCGGAGGTCGACGGTGGTGACGCGCACACGGTGCAGTCGATCCCGGTCGTGCTGATGGGCAACCTCGGCGGCGCGCTCAAAACCGGCCAGTATCTGAGCTACGGTCCGCCCGGCGGCATCGCCGGTATCCCCACCCCCGGCGGCCGCAACATGGGTGACTTGTTTGCGACGCTCTCCAACCTGATGGGCGCGCCGAGGACCACCGGCTACGGCCCGCGCCCCGGCATGGGCCTCGTGCAGGAGATCCTGGCGTGAGCGCGCGTTCACGCTTGGGAGGTGCCAGGCTCAGGGCGGCGTTGCTACTCGCCATCTGCTCGAGCGCGTGCTCCAGCCAACCGAGCGCCTCGAACGGCGCCGCGTCGGGCATGGCGGGCTCCGGTGGCTCGGCAGGAACGACCGGCGGCGCGGCTGCCGGCACCGCGGGCGCGACGGCTGCGGTACCGACCGCGACTTGCGCGAGCGGAGAGAGCGGCAAGTCTGCGTATCGGATGTTGCGGCGGTTGTCGGAGGCCGAATACAACAACACGCTGATTGAGGCGTTCGGCGCTGATGCCAAGAGCTGGCAAAATATCCAATTCGTCGGCGATATTCGCCAGGCCGGCGCGTACTCGACGTATTCGGCCGCGCTGTCGGTGAACCAGCCGTGGATGTCGGCGTTGGTCGATGCCACGTTCGACCGCGCCCGGGCGCTGCTCACGGGCTCGCAAGCAGCGTCGCTCTTGGTCGCGCCCTGCTCGATGGCGGCAATCGACGCGGCGTGCGCGACTGCCGTCGTCAAAAACTACGGCTACCGGCTGTTCCGCCGTCCGGTGACCGACAGCGAAATCAGCGACTACGTCGGACTGTTCAGTCAGGGCATCTCCACCTTGCAGATGACACCTGCCGACGCGCTGGCGGGCACGCTGGCCGCGCTGATGCAGTCGCCCAACGCACTCTACATTCAGGAGCTCGGTCAGGCAGCGGCAGGCGGCTTCAAGCTTTCGGGTTACGAGCTGGCCTCGATTCTGGCTTACGGCTTGACCGGCACGGCTCCGTCGGCGCTGCTCGATAGCGCGGGCATGGGCGCGCTCGACACATCCGCCGGCATTGCGGCCGCCACCCAGGCCTTGGTCGCGAGCCCGCAAGGGCAAGCGCACATGAGCACGTTCTTCCTGCAGTGGCTCGCCTACGACGGTGCCCCCTACGCCGCCAAAGATCCGGCCGTGTACACCTTGCCCAACCCAGTCGCCACGGCGATGGTGACCGAGACCAAGCAACTCGTCGACAAGACCTATCAGTCGGGCGGCAGCCTCACCGATCTGCTGACGTCACCGAACACGTACGTGAATCTGTCGCTCGCCAAGTTCTACGGCTGGAGCAGCGCGGGTCTGACCGATACCGATTTCACGCTGCAGCAGCGGCCGGCCGGCAAAGGCATCGGAATTTTGGCGCAGGGCGGCTTCTTGGCGCGGCTCGGCACGCCGAACAGCTCCTCCCCTACGCAACGTGGCTTGTTCATCCTGCGCCAGCTCGTCTGCGGTGACGTGCCGCCGCCGCCCGCCGACGTACCGGTGATTCCGGCCCCGGTCGCCAACAGTACGACGCGCCAGCGCTACGAAAAGCAGCACGCCGCCGGCAGCTGCGGCGCCTGCCACACGCACATCGATCAAATCGGGTTCGGCCTCGAAAACTTCGACGGCGTCGGCGCCTACCGCACGATCGAAGCGGGCCAACCCATCGATAGCTCGGGCTACATCGAAGACCTGAATCACACGACCTTCAACGGCCCTGAAGAGCTCGCGCGGAAGCTGGCCGCCGCCCCCGAAGTGAGCCAGTGCTTGGCCGCCCAAATGACCGCCTACGTGCTGGGTGTCAGCGTCCACGACGGCAAATGCATCGCGCCCGCCGCCGCTTACACGCCGGGCGCCGCGCCGCTCAGCCTCGCCAACGTGCTCGCTCAAGTCGTCGAACCGACGCACCTGCAGACGCGCGTCACGCCGTGAGGCGCGAGCGGCCTCGCGCCACGGCCGCTCAGGGCGACTCCCCGCGTCGAGCCCGTTGCCTGACGAAGGCGCGGGCGCGCGCGACACGAACCCGCAAGTTGCCTTCGGAAACGCCAAGCTCGGCGGCTACCTCGTGGGCGGAGAGACCGCCCACGCAATGCAGCATGAACGCCTCGCGCAGGGTGTGCGGCAGCTGCTGCGCGGCGCTGAGCAACGCGCTCTCTTGCTCCTTCCACAACTGGAGCGTCTCGGGAGGCAGGTCGGAGCCACGGCCGAGCCCGACGCTCGCGAGCTCGCTGAGCGCGCGCGATGCGTTGGCCTCACGGGACAAATGACGACGTGCAAGATTGAAGGCGATGCCGCACAGCCAAGTGCTCGCGCTCGACGAGCCGCGAAAGCTCTTCCAATTCTTGAACGCCACCACGAATACTTCGTGAGTCAAATCTTCCGCGTTGGTCGGCCCGGACGCGCCGACCAAGCGCGTGACGTAGCGCTGGACCCGAGCCGCGTGGCGCTCGTAGAGCTGCGTCCAGCTCGCGTGGGTGTCTCGAGAGTGAGAGTTAAGGAGATTGGGCATGATCTCACTGCAAAATTCCCCCGCGCTCGCAGCTCGCAGCGCGCCAAAGCAATAGTGGCAAAGCTCGGTGCCCATGTGTCAGAGCTGGTGTTGATTTGTTCGTTTTTTTGCGCGGATTGCGAATAGTGAAAGTCGGGGGCTCACACGGCTCATGGTGCAACCAAGTCCAGACGTTTCTTGCTTCGTAAGCTTGTAACGCTCGCTTTCCAATTCGCACTCACATCTCGGAGGTTCGAGATGGTCAACAACGCAAGCTCGCGACGTCGCCGTGCGCTCGTGCTCGGTGGTCTTGCCGCCGCCGTGGTGTGCGGTGGCAGTATCGGTGCCTACGCGCTCGTCACCAGCGCCGCGGATCGCACCGTGGTCAGCAATGTGCAGGGAACTGCGATCGGTGCGCTGGGCGGCCACATCGTCCAGTCGACGCTCACCAACCTCGTTTTAGGCGGAAATAACGCCGCCGCGCTCAGTTTGGCTTTCGGCAACGGCGACGCCATGTTTGCTGCCAAGTTCAACGCCGCCGATGGTAGCGGCGCCAACGTCGGTGCCAACTCCCGCTTCACGCGCATGCCGCGGGCGGATCTAAAGGGGACGGGACAATGGGCCAACCACGCGCCTGCGCGCGCTACCGGCCCGAATACGGTTTCGTGCACCGACTGTCACACGCTTGGTGGTGACGACGGTGCCGGGCCAGCGAGCAGCAACGTGCACCGCGACGCCGAGCACCTAGGCCTACTCAATCGCATGGTGCAACGCAATACGCCGCATGTCTTCGGCCTCGGCGCGCTGCAACGCCTGGCCGAAGAAATGACGGTCGATTTGCAGACTACCAGAAACACGACCCGCGCCAATCTCGGCTGCGACGTCACGACCACCGGCACCGGCAACACCTCGACGGCGAACCTCACCAGCAAGGGTGTGAGCTTCGGCCAGATCCGCATCACGCACACCGCTGGTTCGAAAAATTGCACCGAGACTCTCATCGCCCCCACGACTGGGGCTGCGCTAGCGCTCAGCCTTGACCTGGTGGTGCGGCCTTTTCAATGGAAAGGCTCGGTGGCTTCCATTCGCGACTTCGTGCGCGGGGCGGCCCACAACGAGATCGGCATGCAGGGCACCGAGCTGCTCGGCTCGCCCACGGTCGACCCGGCCACCGTCGACGGTGACGGCGACGGCGTCGCCAACGAGTTGTTCGTCGGCGATATCACCGCGTTGACCATCTACCAAGCCGGCCAGCCGCGGCCGACCACGCTGCAAGAGCTGGCGGCGCTGGGCGAGATCCCAGCGCTGACCTCGGACCAGGTGGCAGCCATCAACGACGGGTCGGCAATTTTCGACCGGATCGGGTGCGGCAGTTGTCACGCGCGCCGGCTGGTCATCAATAATCCTGTCTTCCAGGAGCCAAGCGCGCTGGCGGCGTTCCGCGACCCGGGCGATGTGTTCCCGAACGGGCGCAGCTACGGCAATTCTGCACTGCGCGCAGACGCGGCCGTGCACTTCGATCTGACGCGCGATGCGCTAGAAAATGACGGCATCATCACCAGCAACGGGCAACCGCTCGGCACCTTCCAACGCGACGCCCAGGGCCACGCGCTGGTCGATCTGTTCGGTGATCTTCGCCGCCACAATATGGGCGCGAAGCTGGCCGAAGAGGTGGACGAGGTAGGCACTGGCGCGTCCGTGTTCATGACCGAGAATCTCTGGGGCGTCGGCTCAACGGCACCCTACCTTCACGATGGTCGGGCAGCCAGTTTGAGCGAGGCGATTCTCGAGCACGGCGGCGAAGGCCAAAACGCGCACGACAACTTCGTGAGCGCCTCGCTCACGGCCCAACAACACTTGATCGCGTTCCTGAACAGCCTAGTGCTCTTCAAGGACGAGGAATAACCCGCGCCACTAGGGAGCAATCATGTCGACCAAACAAACTCTCGCGTTTGCGCTACTGACGTTGGCGAGCCCACTTTTGTCCTGCAGTATGAACGCCGGCGCCGGTAGCAGCACCAGCTCGGAAAACCCTGGCATAGCGTCGGCGCCGCGGCTGGCGGCTGCCCGCGCCAGGCTCGATTTTAGGCAAGCCGAGCTCGAAAGCGTGGCGCCAACCTCGGTAATCGTGGCCAAAACCAACGCGCTCGCGGCGCGGCTAGGTAACGCCATCGGCCAACGGCACGCCGTGCGGATCGCGTTCGTTACCTGCGAACAGTCGCCGTGTGGCGCTCGGCTCAGCGGCTCGAGCCTCGAGGCCCTGCAGCAAGCCATCGGTGCTGTCGAGGATGATCAGCAGGCGCCAGTCACCGTCGTCACGCGCGAACGCCTCGACCCGTACATGGGTCGCAGCTTCGAGGCGGACCTCACGCTCGCGCCAGACCCGGAGCCGTGAGCGCTCGTTTGCAACGTGCGCGTGACCAGAAGTTGTAACGATGAAGGCGCAACGAGACATCGCAACGAGCAGTCGTTGCACAGCTTGCTTTGACGCAAGGGCACCCTTGCGGCTGCGCAAGGGGCGTGAGCGTTCGCAACGGACATCTCCGGTGGTGGCACACGCCTTCGGCGTCAGATGTCTCCGAAACACCACGTTCGAGTTGTCGGCACATCGGTTGCTTAGACGCCGCCAGCTCGCGCTTCACGTGGCAGCGAGCGCAGGGCGGTATTCAACCTCTCACAGCCGGAGCACGACATGAGCTTCGTTCGGATCATTCTTTCCAGTGCGCTTACGCTTACCCTCACCGTTGCTTGCAACCGCTCGCCCGGCGCAAAGATCGGTACGGCAGATCCACTCGATCCCGTCCAACTCCTCGAGTCAGCGCGCCTGACCAGCGCGCCGAACGTCCCGCCGCCGATCGCGCGCACCAGCGCCGCGCGGGTGATTTTGAACGTCGAAATCAGGGAGCACACCGACAGCCTGGCCGACGGCGTGCCGTACACGTATTGGAGCTTCGGCGACGAGACACCGGGCAAATTCATTCGTGTGCGCGAGGGCGACATGGTGGAAACGCACCTCAGCAACCACCCCGATAACTCGCTGGCGCACAATATCGACTTTCACGGGGCGACCGGTCCGGGCGGTGGTGGTGAGGCGTCCTTCGTGGCGCCCGGGCACACCGCAACCTTTACCTGGCGCGCCATGCGTCCAGGCCTGTTCCTGTATCACTGCGTCGCACCGCCGGCGGGCCTGCACATCGCCAATGGCATGTATGGGCTGCTGTTGGTGGAGCCCAAGGGCGGTTTGCCTCCGGTCGACAAGGAGTACTTCGTCGTGCAGGGCGAGTTCTACACCCAGGGCAAATACGGCGAGCGCGGGCCGCAACACTTCGCGATGGACAAGGCCTTACGCGAGCAGCCCGAGTACGTCCTGTTCAACGGCCGCGTGGGTGCGCTGATGGGTAGCGGCGCACTCAAGGCCAAGGCCGGTGAGACCGTGCGCCTTTACCTGGGCAACGCCGGGCCCGCGCTCACGTCGTCCTTTCACATCGTCGGAGAAATTTTCGATTCGGTGTACGGAGAGGGCGGGATTTTGGCTAATCAGCACAACGTCCAGACCACCAGCGTGCCGGTTGGCGGCTCGGCGATGGTCGAATTCCGGGTCGACGTGCCGGGCGACTACACGCTCGTCGATCACTCGATGTTCCGCGCCTTCAACAAGGGCGCCATGGGCCAGCTCAGCGTCGATGGCGCACCCAACGACCTGATCTTTTCGGGCCGCACGTCCGAGGGCGCCTATGCACCCGGGACGCACCTCCAGCAGTTGCCCAACGTGGCGCTGGCCAGCGCGGATGGCGCGAAGGGCTTCGAGCCCGACCCCGGCGCGCAGCTATTCGCGACGATCTGTTCCACGTGTCATCAGGCGGGCGGGCAAGGTTTGCTCAACGTTTTCCCACCTTTGGCCGGCTCGGATTTCTTGATGGCCGACAAGGCCCGCTCAATCCGCATTCTGCTGGGTGGGCTGAAAGGCGAAATTCACGTCAACGGCTCGCGCTATGTCGGTGAAATGCCCAAGCTGCCGCTGGGCGACGAGCAGATTAGCGCCGTCCTCAGCTACGTGCGCTCGAGCTTTGGCAACAGGGGTGAGCCGGTGACGCTGGCGGAGGTGAAGCGTGAACGGCTCGGGCTGGAGGCGACTCAGGTCGCCGGGCTGCGTGTCTCGGCGGTGGAGGCGCAATGACATGGCTCAACCAACCCTGGTGCTCGTGCTCTGGTCTGCTGCCGGATTCGTAGGCTCGTTGGCGCTTGCTTCGAACCGGCCGACCCCAGCCAGCCGAGCCCGCGAGCCCAGTGCACCGCTGGCGCAGACGTCGGCAGCCGTCGACAGCCTGGAAGCGCGTGCCGTTCCTGAGCGGTTCGACCCAATGCTGAGCGTGCCGGCTGGGGTGTACCAACCGTTCTACCGCGCGCAAGTCGGGGCACAGCCAATCTTGGTCCCGCGCTTCTGGCTCGACGTCGCGCCGGTGAGTCGCCAAAGCTTCGCCGGCTTCGTTTCGCAACGCTCGGGTTGGCGGCGCACGCAGGTTGAGCGGCTGTATGCGGAGCGTGCCTACCTTGCTGATTGGCAGAGCGAGCTTTCGCCTGGCGACGGCGCTGCGATGGCGCCGGTAGTGTTCGTGTCGTGGTTCGCGGCCCGGGCGTATTGCGCGTGGCAGGGCAAGCGCCTACCGAGCGTCATGGAGTGGGAAAGGGCTGCCAGCGCGGTCCGCGCGCTCGAGCTGAGCGCTGCGGCAGCCTCGCCAGCGCTGTGGGAGTGGACGCTCGACTTCAACTCGCTGCCGGTCGACGGCGGCGACGGTACACGGAGCGCGAGCTTGTTTTGTGGGGCCGGAGCGCGCGCCACCGACCCGCGCGACTACACGGCGTTTCTGCGCTACGCGTTCCGCAGCAGCCTCAAAGCCGACTACGCGCTCAAGAACTTGGGCTTCCGCTGCGCCAAGGCGGACGCGCCATGAAACTTTTGCCAGTCGCGTTCTGCGTGCTCGGCGCGTTGGGGGGTGCGTTGTTGTTGCGCGCCCAGGGCCATCCGCTGCCCGGCGTGGCGCAAGCCGCACTCGCAACGGCGCCTGGGGGCCTGCCTAGCCCGCGCGCAACCAGCGCCTCGCTCTACCGATTGCCGACGACCTTCGAGACCGACGCCGGACGGCGGTTCCTGCTGACCGAGCTGAGTGGCAAGTTTCAGATCGTGGCGCTGATGTTCACCCGCTGCCCCTCGGTGTGTCCCACGTTGGTGCGTGAGCTGCACAGCCTGGAGCAGCGCATGCCGGAGCGCGTGGCGGCTGCCACCGGCTTCGCGTTGGTCAGCATCGACCCCGAGCACGACACGCCGGACGCGCTGCGAGCTTACCGTGCGCAACTCGGGCTTGGCGCGCGCTGGACCTTGCTGCGCGGCGAGCCGGACGGTGTACGGCAGCTCGCCGCGGTGCTTGGCTTCAGCTTCAACAGCGACGGCAGCGCGCCCGCGGTGCACTCCAGACTGGTGACGTTGCTGAATGCTCGAGGGCAGGTGTTGCACCAACAGCCGGGCATTGCCGACGACCCCGCTCGCATCATCGAGCTGATAGCGGGCGGGCTTTGAAGGCGTTTCTCGCCCACCATTTCGACACGCCCAGCCAGCAATTCGAGGCCGGCAAGCTGGGTATTTGGTTGTTCCTGGCGACCGAGGTGCTGTTCTTCTCGGGGTTGTTTTGCGCCTACGCCGTGATTCGCGCCTCGCACCCCGAGATTTTCTACTACGCGCACTACTTTCTGGATCTACGCTTGGGTGCGCTCAACACCTGCGTGCTCTTGGTCAGCAGCTTGAGCGCCGCGCTCGCGGTGCGCTATGCGCAGCTCGCGCAGCGTCGCGGCTTGATCATCAGCGTCGCCATCACCCTGTGCTGCGCGCTGAGCTTCCTGGCGGTAAAGTACGTCGAATACGCGCACAAATTCGAGAGCGGCCTCTTGCCGGGCGTGCACTTCAACCCCGAGCAGCAGCTGTGGGAGGTGCCGGCCTTCAGGCGCCAGCATCCAGCCGCGGCAGCGCTGGCAGAAAAATTACGCCAACGCGCCACCCAGCCGGACACGCAACCCATGCCGAGCGAGCTGTCCCGACCGAATCGCGAGGCGCTCGAGCCGCTGTTCCGGGCCGGCGTGCTCGGCCCCCGCGCCGAAGACCCCAACTTGCCGTCGCGGCCCAACAACGCGCACGTCTTCTTCAGCCTTTACTTCTTCATGACGGGGTTGCACGGCGTGCACGTGCTGGGCGGCATTGCGGTATGGCTCTGGATCTTGGTGCGGGCCGTGCGCTCCGAGTTTGGGCCGAGCTATTTTGGCCCCGTCGATGGCGCCGCGCTCTACTGGCACTTGGTAGATCTGATCTGGATCTACCTATTTCCGCTGCTGTATCTGATTCACTGACCCGGCTTCGAGGAATCGCGTCGCGATTTCCGCAGGCCGTAGCGGTCGAGTAAGCGCAAGAAATGGACCCGGTCGATTTCGGCCGCGCTGGCGGCCGCCGTGATGTTGCCCATGAATTGGGCCAAGACGGCGGTCAGATACTCGCGCTCGAATTTTTCGACCAGCTGCGCTTTGGCCTGCTTGAACGGTAGCTCCAACGGCGCGCTCGTCCGCTCCGCCGTCTCGACTAGCGCTACCTCCTCGATGCCGAAAGCCACCAGCTGCTCGATGGCATTTCTGAGCTCACGCACGTTGCCCGGCCAGGCGCGTTGCATCAAGCGCTGCAGCACCTCGTCATCGAGCCGATACTCGACGCCGTCTTTGCGCGAATGCAGCTCGAGGAAATGACGTACGAGCAACGGCACGTCACTGACGTGCTCACGCAGCGGCGGCAGCCGCACGGTGGCCACTGCCAAACGGTAGTAAAGGTCTTCCCTAAATGCGCCGCGGTTGGCTTCGCGCCGCAGGTCGCGATTGGTGGCCGCGATCACGCGCACGTCCACCGGGATTGGCTGGGCCGCGCCGATCGGCTTCACTTCACGGCGCTCGAGCACACCGAGCAGTCGCGGCTGCAGCTCGCTGTCGAGCTCGCCCACCTCGTCCAGAAAAATCGTGCCACCATTCGCGTTCACGAACGCGCCGAGCCGCGAATGACTCGCGCCTGTGTACGCGCCGCGCTCGTGCCCGAACAGCTCGGCCTCGAGCAAGGTGCGCGGGATCGAGCCGCAGTCGACGACGACGAACGGCTTGCCTTTGCGGAAGCTGGCTTCATGCACGGCCTCGGCCGCCAGCTCTTTGCCGGTGCCGCTTTCGCCCTCGATCAACAGCGTGATGTCGCGGGCGGCCACGCGCGCCAGGCGGGTGAACGCGACGCGCATCTGGGTCGTCTCGCCCAACAGCCTGCCGAAGCGATTCTCTGGGTAGAGATTGAGCTCTTCTGCTGCGCCGAGCAGGCTGAACGACAGCTCACTGCGACCAATGCTGATGCGCGCCTCGGAGGGCAGACAAATCTCGCGAATCAGCATGCCGGCGGTGCGTGTGCCGTTCATCGATGCGAGGTCGCGCAGGATGAAGCCCTCTGGTTCGGCGACGATTTCGCAGTGAATGCGCGAGACGAACTCGTCGTCGACCACCAGATCAGCCTGCGGGCTGCGGCCGACGATCACGCGATCTTCACTCGAAACGAGCTCGGTCGAGCCCGTGCCGCCCTCCAGCGTCAGCCGGTAGCGCTGGCGACTAACCGACGCACGAGCCTCACGCCGCACGGTGATTTTGGTTTGCTCTTCGCCTGCCATGGCCGCCCACAGGCCGACTACTCGTTCGCGACGCGAGCGAGGTCAGAATCACGGCATCATACACAAATTGACTTGGAGTGAGGCACACACCAAGTAGCCACTTCGATGCTTCGATTCAGGGCTGCACGAGGCAAAATTGAACATCGAAAAATGTAACAACAAAAGTCGACTTTCGACGCGGCTCGCGCGCGCCTGGGTTTGCCAACCAAGTTGCGTGCGCGGCGGTCGTTTGCCCGGCGCGCTTTCGACGTGGTCCGAGCTCGACGAGCTGGAGCGCGGGCTGCGGGCGCTCGTCAACGGCCACGACCATGCGCCGCCGGTAGACATCGGCCTGGGCGGCTGCTGCTGCGCTGAGGCCGAAGCTGGGCTTGGCAGTAGCTGAGCCATGCTACGCTGTGGGTGATGGGCCAGCCAATGCGCGTAGTCGGTCGTCGCTTACCGCCTCCAGCCGGGGAGTTCCCCGACGCGCGTGCCCGAGAAGCCATGGGGCAGATGGCCCAGTACCGAACCCGCGCTCCCAAGGGCGTGTTTCACTACAAGAGCCACGAGGAGGCCAACCGCGACCGCGACCGTTGGCTGACCGACGCGATCGTCGCCAAACAGGCCGAAGGCTAACCTGCTCAGCCGTGATGGCCTTCACGCGCCCTGCTACCTGGGAAGACCTCAAGCTCGTTGCGCGAGCCTTGAACGCCCAGGGCACGCGCTACGCTCTGATCGGTGGCTACGCCATTGCGGCGCATGGCTACAACCGCTTCTCCGAAGATCTCGACATTCTGGTCGATCCGGCACCCGACAATACCCGGCGCTGGATCGCGGCATTGAGTGAGCTGCCCGACGGGGCGTGCCGTGAGCTTGCCGGTCAGGACGACCTGTTCCAGCGCGAGGGCGAGTACACGATTCGCATCAACGACGAGTTCACGATCGACGTCATGCCCGCCGCCTGTGGGCATAACTACGCGGAGTTAGCGCCGCACATCGAGGAGCGAGACCTTGACGGCATCAAGGTGCCGATTCTGGGGCTGGCGGGGCTGCTGCTCACCAAGCAAGGCATGCGTGAGAAGGACCGCGCCGATCGACGGGTGCTCGAGGCAGCGCTGGCGGCGTTGAAAGCCAAAGCTCCCTGACGGCAGGTAGCCACGCGCGTCGGGGCGGTCGCTAAGGTTGCAGCGGAATTTTCCATTCGCCGCTCAGGCATTTGCCGGGGCTTGAGCCGTGTCGGCGAGCAGGCGCCTTTCTTATCGATAGAGGCGCTCGATGACCAACAAATCGCGATCACTTTGGCTCGGCTGCTGGGTCGGCGCCGCTAACCTGCTCGTGAGTGGCTTGGCGTCGGCGCAGGTGGCCACGGACGCCGCTTCGACCGCAGGTACCGAGGCGAGCCGGCGCAGCAACGTGCGCGACGAGCTGCCGCTCGCGGCGTATGCCTATGCCGCGCGCGGGGTTTCTCCACGCAAAGCCGGCGCGCAAGGCTTTGCCCTCGGCTTGATGGCGGCCGACCAACGCACCACGCTTGGCGGCGGTGCGATGGTGTGGGGCGCTCCGCTCAAGCGACTGACGCTGATCGGCGACGCGCAGCGCAATATTTACGGGAACTTCTCACCGTCGGCCGCCGTGATCGGCCACCTGCTCGGCGACCGGCGCCACGGTTGGTCACTCGGCGCCCTCGGAAAATTCAAGATCGACGGCTTCGCGTCAGGCCCGCACAAGGACGAGGTCGAGAGCGAGCTCGAGCTTGGTGCGCTCATCTCACTGGCTGAGTCCGGCTTCAACCTCGACATCAACCTGATCGCGGGTCGAGGTCTGGGCGACGACGGCGAAACGGACACCGAGACCCGGCTGCGGTTCGGGCGCGAGCTCGGCCGATTGGTTTGGTTGGGCCTCGATGGTCAGGGCCGCCAGCGCGTCAGTGGACCGCGCACGCTGCCCAACGGTCGCAGCTGGGATTTTGCAGGCGGTCCGCAGCTGCTGGTCGGCTCAGGCAGCTTCTTCGCCGTGCTGACCGCCGGTCCCGCCACGATCGGTCTTTTGAGCACGAATATCGGCTTTACATCCATGCTCGGCATTGGAGGCACGACCTGACATGCAGCTCCTGAATACCAGTCGACGGTTAGTCCCCGTAGCCGCGCTTTGCGCGATCGCCGCCGCGCAGGCGTGCGGCAACTCGACCGGTGGCGGCAACGGCGGAACAACGGCGGGGGGGGGCGCCGCGGCCACGGGCGGCGCTCCGGGCCCAGCGGGCGCCGCCGGCACCGCGATCACCGGCGCTGGCTCGAACAGCGTCGCGAGCGCGGCCGGGGCAGTCGGCGCGGCCGGCTCGGCCGTCGGAGGTACTGGCGGTGGCGGCGGCGGCGGCGGCAGCGGCGGTCAGGGCGGTGCGGGTACTGCCGGCGGCGGCTCGGGTGGCGCCAACGCGGGCTCGGGCGGCGATGGCTCGGGCGTGCCGCAGGTCGATCAATTCGAAACGTCGTGTCTGTCGGTTCCCGATCCGGACATTGCCGCCAGCACCGATCTGGTCGGCATGGTCGGCCAGTGGACGGCGTACTTCTACAAAAAGAACGGCATGGCCGACCACGAATACAAGTGGAAGGCGCTGCAGGGCTCGCTGATCTCCGACACGCACATCGTGTTCGATCCGCAGTCGCAACGCTGGTTTCTCTCGACGATCGTCGAGAAAGTCACCGGCGCCAACTACGGAGTGCAGCTGATGGTGAGCACCGACGCCAAGGCGACCGACTGGAAGGTCTCGATCCCGGCGCACGAGACCGATTTGATCGACAATCCGCAGCCGACCGTCAGCGCCGACAAGGTCTTGCTCGCTTACCACGGCGATTGCGCCTGGGTCGTCGACAAAGCCGACCTGTACAATGGCAACGCGGCCGTCGTTCAGCCCACGACCTGCAGCCTGAAATCTGCCGACAACTGGGTAGCCGTGAAATATGGCGGCACGCCGCCCAGCACCGCGTACGCTGTCACGCTGCTCGACGACACGCACCTGAGTTGGATGTCGGTCGAGGGCACGCAGGCGGCGAAGAACGTCAATCTGCAGGTGCACAATATCACGGTGCCGAACGTCGACTACCCGCCGGTTTGGGGCTCGGACGGCGTGATCGTGAATGGCGCACAGATCGAGGCCGGCGAGGTCAAGGCCATGTGGCAAAACGACCACCTGTACTGGGCCAAGAGCGTGCACTGCGGCAGCGACATGTGTGAGCGGCTGTTCGACATCAACACCAAGGACAATACCGCAAAAACCACCGATTTCCCGCTGAAAGGCGAGCAAATGTGGTTCGGCGTGCCGGGCGTCGACGCGCACCAGAACGTGTGGATGCTGGCCTCCGCGGCGACCAAGCAGGGGCCAGTCGGGCTAGCGCTGATGGGCGTTTACAAGTCGGGCAAGATCTACGACGCGCATCACATCTTGGACGGCCAGTCGCAGTTCGCCAACAGCGGCCAATTGCGGCTCGGCGACTACACGTCTGCGGCTCAAGATCCGGACGGCTCGCTCTGGTTGATCGGCATGTACGCCGCGAAGAATCCCAACCCAATGAACACCGAGGGCAGCAACTCGGGCTGCCGCGCCGTTCACATTACGCCCAAGTAGCGGCCAGCTATTTGGCCTTGGGGCGCCGTGCAAAGCTGAGACAGCAGGCGATGTCTTCGATGTCGTCGCACGACGGAGCCGCGCCCGCGTCGCAGCTGATCTCGTCGCCCTTCAGGCTGCAGCCAGCGATGCCGGTATAAGCGTCGACGACGCGAAATACACCGGCCTGGCACTCCAGCGCCGCCTTCTGATCCAGCGCGCAGGCAAAGTCGTGCTCTTCATCGCAGGCATCGCCGGTGCGGGCCAAGGCGTTGTCGCACACTGCCTTGCCATCCGTTTGCGTGCAGCCATCCGGCCCGCGGCATTCGACGAGTTTTTCGGCTCCGTGTGCGCAGGCGAGCGCGCTCTTGGCCCCCACGCAGCGCAAGCGGTCGGTGCAGGTGCCTTTGCTGGCGCTGACTTGGGGCAGAGTGAGTTGCTGCAGGCGCTCGGGAACGCGCTTACACCCGAGTGAGCAAACGCCCAACGCCGCCGCCAGCAACCATCGGCTCGCGCGTACCATCATCCAATCAGTATGCCCGCAGGGGCTGCGGGCGGCTCACGCGACGTGGCGTCCTGGCGATCGTGGTAGCTTGGCGCTGGCGCGATGCCGGCGATGCTTCGTTTTTTCGTAGCGGTTGGATTGGTGGGGTGCGGCGCTTCGGCCGTCGCCGGTCGCGAGGCCGTAGTCGAGCCTGCGGTGCCGTGTCCAGTGGTGCCGGCCGCCAGTGTGCCGGCGGCGGTCGTGCCGCCGAGCAAGGCCGAGCCGTCGGCGGAGACCACCCGGTCGAAGCGCGAGCAGGTGAGGGTCGAAGCGTTCGATTGCTTTTCGACGTTGGAGGAGAAGCGGACGGACTCCCTGCGCGGCTGGGCATCGGGTGGACCCGACGGCGCAGCGTGGAACGTCGAGGGCGCGCCTCTGCGCTGCGAGCTGAAGCTCAATGCACCGTGCGCAGGTACCGTGGCGTTGCGCGTGTTGGGCAACACGAAGCCAATCGCCAAACGCGAGGCTGTGCTCGCTGCCGACGAAAACACGCTCGAGATGCGGTTACCGTCCGCAGCGTGGGAGAAGGCGCTCGAAGCCTCAGCTGGGCCCTACAGCGTGCTACTGATTTCGATCAGCGGCCTTCTGACTTGCTCGACCGATTCAGGTGATGAGCGCTTTCACTTTGCGGACGCGTTCGTGGCCGGGTTTTCCGGCGGTGAGTGACGAGCCAAGCCGGCGCGCGGGCATCCGGCCGAGGCTCTCGACAGCCAATTGTAAGAGTTCGCAAACTGGCGTTGCAGGGTGTGGGGTTGCGCGCTTCTTTTTGGGCTTACGAACGTAAGGAGTTTTCGTCAATGATTTCGCGGCCGCAATACGAAGTGCTGACGCTCTAACAACTGTGAGCGTTCCGGATGGCAGTACTCGAATCCTTACGATTGCGAGAGCGTCATCTCGCCCGCAGCGGGCCGCGAATTCATTGCGCAATTTTTCTTACGCTTGTAACCCCGAGAACGGGAGCAGCGGGCTCGCGCTTAGCTCGACGATCCGTGTTTGCCGGTGGGCCGGCATTGCAGGCCGAGCCACTTGAGGGGCACCGGGGACATCCCACCCGCGAGGGTTAGCGTTGGTGGTACAGTGGCGCGAATGTTGATTGTGGTCATGGGCGTCACTGGCGCCGGAAAGTCGACGTTCGGCAAGAAGCTGGCGACGCGACTGAGCTTGCCGTTCTTCGACGCCGACGACTTTCACCCGTCCGCCAACAAGCTCAAGATGGCCGCGAATCAGCCGTTGGCCGACGAGGATCGCGCACCTTGGCTCGATCATTTGGCAGCCGAAGCCGAGCGCTGGCAGGCCAGCGGCGGCGCCGTGCTGGCGTGCTCGGCGTTGAAGCGCAGCTATCGCGCTCGACTCTTGGCGCGTGTAGCGCGTGCCCACACCGTGCTGCTCGATGTCGAGCGGGCAGAGCTGGTGCGGCGGCTCGAAGCGCGTCGCGGGCAGCATGAGTTCATCGGCGCGTTCGATCGCATCCTGGACGAGCAGCTCAGCAATCTCGAGCCGCCCGACGACGCGATCGTGCTGCCCGGTAGCCTCAGCTTCGACGAAGGCGTCGAGCGCGTCGCGCGCTTGCTCGCGGGAACTGGCGCGTAGCCGCTCAGCGCAGGCCGCTCAGAAATGGCCCGACTGCGGCCAGGCCGCCGCGTTCGAGGACGCGCAGGGTTTCGCTGCCAACGACGGCAATGTCGGCTTTGCTGCGCAGAAAATCGACGTCGGGCTTTTCTTTGACGCCGAAGCCGACCGCCAGCGGCAACGACGTTGCGGCGCGTGCGCGCGCCAGGTACGTCGACAGCTCGGTCGAGAACGCGGTGGCGCTGCCGGTGACGCCCTTGCGAGCCACGCAGTAGACGAAGCCATTGGCGTAGTTGGCGATCGTCTTCAGGCGGTCGTCAGTCGTGTTCGGCGAGTAGATGAAGATCGGCGAAAGCTGATTTTCTTGCATCGCCGCCAGGTAGTCACCAGCTTCTTCAGGCGGCAGATCGGGCACGATTGCGCCGCGCAGCCCCGACTCTTGCATACGCGCCACGAAGCTGGCGACGCCGCGCTTGAACAGCACATTGTAGTAGCTCATGAACAAGAACGGGATGTCGAAGCGGCGCGCCACCTCGGTCGCGACCTCGAAACAGCGCTCGACCGTCGAGCCGGCGCTGAGCGCCTCTTGATTGGCGCGCAGAATCACCGGACCGTCGGCCATCGGCTCCGAAAACGGGATCTGCAGCTCGATCAAGTCGACGCCGGCCTGCACCATGCTCTCGACCAGCCGCAAGCTGGTGTCGAAGTGCGGGTGCCCGAGCACGATATGAGTCATCAGCAGGATGTCCTGCTTCTGGCGGCGGTCTTTCAAGTATTGCTCAAGCACGACGGTAGCCCTCGGCCTTCTTCTGGATGAACGCTTCCCACAGCGGATCTTTGAATGCGTCGGCGACCGTGAAGATGTCTTTGTCACCGCGCCCCGACTGGTTGATCAAGACGACGTCGTTCGGCGACAACGTGCCGACCTCTTTGAAGGCTTGCGCGAACGCATGTGACGACTCGAGCGCCGGGATCAGGCCTTCTTTGCGGATCGTGAGCTTCAAGGCTTCGACGACTTCGGTGTCGGTCGTGGCTTCGAAGCGCGCGCGCTTGGTGTCGTGAAAGTGCGCCAGAATCGGCGACACGCCGACGTAGTCGAGCCCCGCCGCCACGCTGTGGGTCTCGTTCATCTGCCCGTCGTCGTTCTGCAAGAAATACGTTTTGTAGCCTTGCGCGACGCCGACCGAAGCATCCTTGCTCGACAGCCGCGCCGCGTGACGGCGCGTATCGACGCCGTCGCCACCGGCTTCCACCCCGACCAGCTCCACGCCCGGATCGTCCAGAAATCCGCTGAAAATTCCGATCGCGTTCGAGCCGCCGCCGACGCACGCGTAGATGCGCTTCGGCAACTGCCCGGTGCGCTCCAGCACTTGTTTGCGCGCCTCTTGGCCGATGATCGACTGAAAGTACGTCACCATTTCTGGAAACGGGTGCGGGCCGCAGGCGGTGCCGAGCACGTAGTGCGTGTCGTCCATGTTCGACACCCAGTCGCGGAAGGCCTCGTTGATGGCATCTTTCAGCGTGCGTGAGCCGTCCTTCACCGGCACGACGGTCGCGCCCAGCCGCTCCATCCAAAATACGTTCGGCCGCTGCCGCTCGACATCGAGCTCACCCATGTAGATGGTGCACGCCAAGCCGAACTTGGCGGCCATCGTAGCGGTAGCGACGCCGTGCTGCCCGGCGCCGGTCTCGGCGATCACACGCTTTTTACCCATGCGCTTCACGAGCAGGCCTTGACCCATCACGTTGTTCGCCTTGTGCGCGCCGGTATGATTCAAGTCTTCGCGCTTGACGTAGATGCGCGCTCCGCCAAAATGCTGGGTCAGGTTTTCGGCGAACGTCAGCGGCGTCGGTCGGCACGAATACGTGCTCATCAGCTCCGCGTATTCGTTCCAAAAGCCGGCGTCGCGGCGCGCGGCTTCGAACGCCAGCTTCAGCTCCTCGAAGGTGGCGTGCAGCGCTTCCGGAATGAAAGCGCCGCCAAAGCCCTCGAAATAGCCTAACGTGGCTCGAATCGACTCAGTCATGTCGTGACTCTGCTCCTATCGTCTGCGAGAACACCAGCTCTTCGGTGCGGCAGTAAAGCTCACCGAACACGGCCCGCGGCGCGCGCGGAAAGAACAACGACCGTTTGACGAGCAGCAGCGGGGCGCCGCTCGCAAGCCCGAGCGCTTGCTGCACGTCTTCGGCTGGGATTGCCACGCGGAAGCTCTGCTCGGCGTGGGTCGCCTTCAGGTAGTAGCGCTCCTCCACCACCCGCGACAGCGACGCGCCGGCTAGCGCCAACTTGTCGAGTCCCGGGAACACTTCGGGCTCGAAGAACAGCCGTTCGAGCAGCACCGGCTTTTCGTCGACGCTGCCGACGCGCGTGACCACGTACGCGCGCCGCTCCGAAAACGGATTGTCCGGATCTGCCGTTACTCGCCGCTCGGCGACCTTACCCAGCAACGTGGTGCAGAGCTCGAGCCCGCCTGCGCTGAAGCTCGACAACGTGCCGCCGAGCGAAAACAGATCGACTCGCCGCGGCGTACTCCGCACGAACGTACCGGAGCCGCGCCGGCGCTCGATCAGGCCGCGTTGCACCAACAGCTCCGTCGCCTGGCGCACGGTGGGGCGGCCGATGCTGTGGCGCCGAGCGAGCTCGGGCTCCGAGGGCAGACGGCCTCCTGGCTCCAAGGCGCCGCTCGCAATCTCGCGGCTCAGCAGCTCAGCGAGCTGTTGGTAGAGCGGCAGTGGGGAGCCCGGGTTCAGCATCCGCTTTTCCGAGCCCGGAGAGTCCCGTGAAACCGCCAAGTTGTCAAGACAACTTAACAAATAAGCGGCTGTGCACCACTTTCCGGCCGGCTTGCTTAAGCACCACCGCCCCTGGCCGTTCCCGACGGGCAAGGGCATGTCCTACTCCGCACCTCTCGAGTTGCTCACGGATGTTGCAGGCTCCGTCACCTTCGGGTGGGCCGATGACGGCGTGTACTACGCGCGCTTCACGCGCTGCTTGTCGGCGCGGCTCGGCGAAGCCTTTGCCACCCACCTCCGCTCCTCGTTGCCGGCAACCGGCAGCATCAAGTACTTCGCCGATGGCCGCGCGCTCGAGAGCTACGACCTTTTGGCGCGCAGCGCCTTCGTGCGCGTCGTGACCGAGCATCGCAAAAAATTCGAGCAGATCAACCTACTGGCTTGGATTGGTGGCGAGATGAGCCCGGCCTTTCTGAATGCGCTGGGCGAGCCCGTAATGGTCCTGCGCGACGACATCGACTTCGAGTCGCGCCTGCTGGCGGTCGCGCCGCGCGCCCGCAGCAAATTGGGCGGAAAATCCGAGCCTGGGCCGCGTTCGCGCTGGCTGCACCGGCGCTGATTCAACGCGTTCGCCAACGCTGCCACGGCGGAGGGCGTCGCTCACTCGGCGTTCGTGGAGACGATCGGATGTTGGGCGGCGGTTTCCCACGGCAGCTGCGGCCACCAGCGGGTTGATGGCGGGTGCTGGGTCGGTTCGACCGGCTCGCCGGGGCGCGGCGTGAGCAACCACGCGTGTTGCGCTTGCGCGGCGACCAGCGAGCGTTCGACCGGCTCTGTCCAGCCGTGCATGGCGAGGCCGAGTAGCGCCCAATGCACGGGCAGCATCACCTGGCCGCGCACCAGCTGGTGCGCTCGCACCGCCTGCTCGGGGCCGGCGTGCCAATCCGGCCAGGCGCGGTGGTACTGGCCGGTTTCGATCAGCGTTACGTCGAAAGGGCCGAGCTTTTCGCCAATTTGGTGCAGCGCCGGAAATAGCCCGGTGTCGCCCGAATAGTAGGCGCGATGCCGCGGGCCGAGCAGCGCGTAGCCGGCCCACAGCTTACTGTCCTTGTCGAACAAGAACCGGCCGGAGGCGTGGCGCGCCGGTGTGGCGACGATCTTCAAGTCACCGACTTGCGTGCTGTCCCACCAATCCAGCTCGACGATGCGCTCGAGCGGCACGCCCCAATACTCGAGGTGCGCACCGACCCCGAGCGGCACCACGAATTTCACACCCAGCGCGTTCAGGCGCACGATGCTCCGGTAGTCGAGGTGGTCGTAGTGGTCGTGCGAGATGACGACGGCGTCGAGCTTGGGCAAATCTTCGAGCGCGATCGGCGCCGGATACCAGCGCTTCGGCCCGAGCCAGCTGAGCGGCGAGGCGCGCTCGCTCCAGATTGGATCGGTCAGCACGCGCGCGCCGTCGACCTCGAGCAACATCGACGAGTGACCGAACCAAGTGACACGCAGCCCACTCGCTGGCGGTTCCGCGAACGCTTGCCGAGTCAGCTTGGCCACCGCCACGGGCTCGCTCGGGTTGACGTCGTCACTCACGTGCCAAATGCCGCGCAGCATGCCCCAGAAGTCGTTGAACAGCGGCTGCGGGTTGACGAAGACGCCGTCGTGAAAATTGAGTGAGCGCTGCATGCGCAAGAGCCGCGCACCCGTGGCGTTCTTGCCGAACGCGGTCCAACCTTGCACCAGCACCACGCCAGCAAATAGGGTGACTAGGCACAAAAGCAGCTGTACGGCGCGCAACGCCAGGCGCCGAAACCGGCCGCGCGTAACGCTGCGATGGCCCAATGCCGACGAAATTGACAATCGCGGCTCGGGTTGTCAAGTTTATCCGTGAGCAGCAGATTCAGCAGATTCACCCAGGAGGCGACATGAAGGTCATCTTGTTCGGAGCGAGCGGCATGGTGGGGCAGGGCGCGCTCCGCGAGCTGCTGAACGATACGGATGTCGACGCCGTCCTGTCGATTGGTCGCAGCGCGACCGGTCAGCGCCACGCCAAGCTCAAGGAGCTGATTCAAGAAGACGTCAGTGATTTGCAAATGCTCGAGCAAGAGCTGAGCGGCTACGGCGCTTGCTTGTTCTGTTTGGGCGTGTCAGCCGCCGGCATGAGCGAATCGGACTACAAGCGCATCACCTACGACCTCACGCTCAAGGTGGCGCAAACGCTGGAGCGGTTGAATCCGAAGATGACGTTCGTGTATGTCTCGGGCGGCGGCACCGACAGCACCGAGCGCGGTGGCGTGATGTGGGCGCGCATCAAAGGCGCGACTGAAAACGCGTTGTTGTCGATGCCGTTCGAGCGCGCCTACATGCTGCGGCCCGGCTTCATCCGCCCGCTGCATGGCATCGTCTCGAAGACCGGCTGGTACCGGATGCTGTACGCGGTGGTCGGCCCGCTGTACCCGGCGCTCAAACGGTTTTTTCCAGGCCAAGTCACCACCACCGAAGAGCTGGGGCGCGCGATGCTGCAGCTGCTCAAAGGCGGGTTTGCCGAGCGCGTGCTCGAAAATCGCGACATCGTGGCGTTGGCGGGCGGCAGCGCGGCCCTTCACGCCTGAGCCGCGCTTCGACTAGCGTGGCGGCGGCCATGGCTCGTCGCTGCCTGTACTACCCGTTCATCCACTTTCGTGACGAGGCGTGGCTGAAGCTGAGCGCGCTGTACTGGGACGACGTGACGCGGATCGTGCCGCGCGCGTACACGCCGCGCGACAACCGCGAGGTGCGCGCGCTCGAAGACGCCGGCGTGTTGAAGCGGGTCGACCCTAGTAGCTACGAGCAGCCGGTCGGCGACCTGTTCAAGGTCCTGCTCGAACGCCACGCGTCGAAATTGGTCCGGCGCTACGGCATTGCCCAGCGTGATGGCTGGCCCCCGAACCCAGAGCGCTTTGGCGTCAAGACCGGGCGCGTGTCGTCGCAGAGCTTGGCGTTCATTCATTGCTCCAAGCTCGAGCCCGCGCTGCTCGAGCAGCTGCTGCAGCGTGGGCTCGGCGTGCCCAGCCACGACCGGCGCTGGCTCGGCATGCATCCGTCGATCGTGTCGGCGTACATGATCGCGTTGGCTGGCGAAATTTCGCGCCGCCGCGGGTTGCAGCCGATCTCCGACAACGTCACGCACCTTTCGGGTGTCACCAGCTGCACGGTCGAAGATCTGGCGCGCGCGCTGGTCGGCGACGTCAACTTGTCGAAGAAACGCCAGTTCACCGTCGAGGCGGCGCCGAAACGCGACGGCAAGCCGGCCGAAGTGACCGCGGAGCGCGTCGCGTTCGTGACGCTGCGCATGGTCTTGCCCGGACGGCTCGACGGCGTCTCGGCCAAGCGCATCCTGCAGCTGCGTGCCCAGCATGGCGGGGCACGGCAAGCTTTTCACGGCTACGTCGACAGCGTGCGCAGCCAACTCGCTTCGGCCGACATCGCCGAGCCGGACGCGCTCGACGAGCACATCCGCCTCGAATACGAGCGGCGCCTCAAGCCGGAGCTGGCGGAGCTGTCGCGCGGCTTGCGCTCGCTCGGCATCGGCTCGTTCTTGGGCACGTTCGGCGTCGCGGTGGCGCTGCCGCTCGGCTCGTCGCTGGGCGGCTCGCCAAGCGCGGCGGCGGCGGCGGCCGTGGCCGGCGCTGGCTTGGGCCTGGCGGCGCTCTCGCACCGCCAGCGCGACGGCGCACGCGCGCTGGTCAAGGCGTCACCGGCGTCGTTTCTGTTCGTGACCGAGAAGCTGCGCCCGCAAACGCTGGCCGAGCGCGTAGGCCAGAGCCTGCGGCGTTTCTCGCTCGGTGTGTAGCGTGTCGCCTCGGTAACTCCTGTCTTTTTACCGAAACCGCGATTTGAATCGCCGGCGCGCACGGGCAGACTTGCGTCGACGCCCGCCGCGAGAAACATTGTAGGTTTGTCCCTGTCAGCACGAGACACCGCCACTGCTCGCCGCCGCCGCCGTGTCGCCCTGCTGATGGACGCGATCGAAGACGACTATCAAGCCGGCATCGTTCGCGGCGCGGCCAGCGCCAGTCAGCACCTCGACATCGAGCTGATTTGCTTGGCCGGCGGTGTCGTGGGTGATCCGCTGGTCGACCACCGTTCGCAGCGTAACTTCTTGTTCGACCTGCTCGATCTCAAACAGCTCGATGGCGTGCTGGTGCTGGGCGGTGCGCTCGGAAACCAGCTCGGCATCGCTGCCTTCGGCGAGTGGATGCGTCGCTTCACCGGCCTACCGATGGTCAGCCTCGGCGTCGAGCTGCCGATCTGTCACAGCATCGTGGTCGACGGCGCTCCAGGTATGCAAGAGACGCTGCGGCACCTAGTCCAAGCGCACAATCACCGCCGCATCGCGTTCATTCGCGGCCCGGTCACCAGCTTCGAGGCCGAAGAGCGTTACGCAGCGTACCGCCAGGTGCTGCAAGAATTCGCCATCACCGAGGACCCGCGTCTGGTCTTGCAAGGTACCTGGCTGCGCGAATCCGGAGCGGCGGCAGTCAGCGAGCTGTTCGATCTGCGTGGTATGAAGGTCGACGCCGTGAGCGCGCTCGTCGCCGCCAACGACTACATGGCGCTCGGCGCCCTCGACGCGCTGCGCGAGCGTGGCGTCTCGGTGCCGGGTGACATTGCCGTCACCGGCTTCGACGACGTCGACGCCGGCAAGTGCGCGGTGCCACCGCTCACGACCGTTCGCCAGCCGACCGACGCCCTCGGCCGTGATGGCCTCAAGCGGCTGGTCGCGCTGATGGACGGCAAAGACGAGCCACGGCTCACGCGCTTGCCGACCACCATCGTTGGCCGGCGCTCGTGTGGCTGCGCCAAAGCCTCGGTTTTGATCCACCGCCGCAGCCCGGCCAAGCCGGGCCGCACGCTGGAGGTGGCCGTGCTCGAGCGGCGCGCGTTGATCTTTGCCGAGCTTTCGCGCAGCGCACGCGGCTCTTTGGTCGGCGCCGGCCCGCGCTGGGAAGAGCGGCTGTTGAGCGCGCTGTTGGCCGAGCTAACCGGTAACAGCGACGGCGCGTTCTTGTCGGCGGTCGACCAGCTGATGGCCGGCCTGCAGCGCGCCGGCGCCGAGCTGGCGCAGGCTCAACCCGTCCTCACCACGCTGCGCCGCGCCTTGCAAGATTGCGCTGGCTCCGATCAGGATGCTGCGGCTCGCATCGACGACGTGCTCGACTCGGCGCGCGAGCTGGTCGGTGAATGGCTGGTGCGCGGTGAAACGCTACGCCGGATCGAAGTCGTCGACTTCCTGCGCGGCCTCGCCCAAGTCAGCGGCATGCTGTTGGCCGCGCCGAGCGCAACCAATCAGCGGCAGGCGTTCGAAGAGCTGCTGCGGCGGCTCGGCATCGTCGGGCTCTCGCTCGGGCTCTTCACCGAGCCGGGTCGAGCTTCAGCGCAATGCCTGTGCCTGGCTGGCTACGAGCCCAGCGGGCGCGCGCGGCCCGAGACCCACTTTCGCTCGGCTGATTTTGCGGCGGCCGGGGTGTTTCAGCAAGAGCGCGCCGCCTTGCTCGTGCAGCCGCTGGTCTACGACTCGCAGCCAATCGGACTATTGACGTTCGCGCTCGGCGAACAGCACGGCAGCATTTACGAGCAGATGCGCGAAACCTTCGCCATCGGGCTGCGCGGCTTCCGGCTCGCGCACGGTGCTGGCGCTTAGCCTGCGCACCGGCAGCTCAGCACGGCAGCTTGTCGCCCGGCGCGACCCCGAGCACGGTGCAGAAACGCTGGTAAAAACTCACGCGCGAATTGACGGCCTCCGACGAACCGCCGTTGCACTCGACGTCGCCGTTGATGCTACGAATCGTCTCGCCAAAGCCGTGATCGCCCACGATCGCATCGTGCGGTGTGAACGTGCCTGCGCCGCGTTGAGTCATCCAGAACCACAGCCCGGTGGCCCAGGCGATCGTCGCGTTCTGCGCCACCAACTCCGGCTGCGCGCGCAAATCGTAGCCGAGCGCGGCGCCGGCGCTGCAGTAGTTGTAGTTCCAAGAAATCTGGATCGGCCCGCGACCGTAGTACGATTTACCCGGCTCGCACGGACACTTGGCGCTCGACGAGCACAGCACGTCCTTCTGGATCTGCTCGACGTAAACCAGCTCGCCCGTCTCGCGCGCCACGTTGGCCAAGAACGCCGCGACTTCGCGCTTCTTCTGGTCGGTGCTGCCCGTGCCGGCGAAGGCCGGGTACTTGCGCGTCGCCTCGACGAGCCCCGCGTACGTGTAGAAACTCTTGCGATCGGGGAACAGCTGGTTGAACCGACTCGCTCAAGATGTCGTCGAGCGCGCTGTCACCGAGCGGTGCGCTGCCACCGGCGCTGCTGCTGCCGCCGCCTCCGCCGGCCGTTGCGCAGCTGTACGGATCCCAGAAGTAGTCGCTGACGACCGGGTCGTAGCCCGGGTTCTCGTGCACCGCGACGTAGTAGGCGCCCTGGAAGAGGACGATGGCGCCTTCGGTGTAGGCGGTTCCCGCGACCCAGGCGGGCCCGCAAGGCTTGCCCGCGCCCCCGCTCGCCCCGCCCATCGACCCACCGCCGCCGCCGGAGGTGGTGCCGGCCATGCTGCTGACGCTGCCGGCGGTCGGGGTTCCGGAGCCGCCCGCGCTGCTGCCGCCCATGCCGAGCGGGCCGGTGCCGGCGCTGGTTTCAGCGCTGGGGCGCGCGCCCTCGATGCCTCCGCTGCAACCCAGCGAAAGGCCCAGACTCAACCCCAAACCCAGAACCAAGCTCGCGGCCAGCGACTTCATGAGGATAGGTGAATGGTAGCCGCCGAGGCCTGATCCCTTGCAACCGTTCTTCTCGTAAACTTGTACAGATCAGAACCTCGGAAACACTGACAATACGCTGTCACTCGGGACCGATACGACTCTTTGCGACGTCGCACCAAACCCCGCGGCGTCGCGGAGACCTGACTCATGACCAACACCATCAACTGGTTCGAAATCCCCACCACCGATCTTGACCGCGCCAGTCGCTTTTACGAGGCCGTGCTCGGGACTTCGCTCAAACGCGAGCACTTCGCCAGCACCGACATGCACATGGCGGTCTTTCAAGGCGAAGAGGAATCGGTCCGGGGTGCGCTGATCGCCGACAAGCGCCGCAAGCCCGTGGCCGACGGCGCGCTGGTTTATCTGCATGCGCGCGATCTCGACGCGAGCCTAGCGCGCATCGAGCCGGCGGGCGGCAGCGTGGTCTTGCCCAAAACCGATATCGGCGACCCCGGCTTCATCGCGCTCGTGCGCGACACCGAAGGTAACGTGGTCGGGCTTCACGCACCGCGTTGAGCGCATCTTCCAAATGCGCGGCTACGTGACCACAATTCGGTCGAATTCGTGATAATTCGCCGCGCTGCCGGAAACCACGGAGCATGCGTGCTGCAGCTTGGCTTTGGGT
>FSUE01000504.1_pt1 | contig 27129 bp, 23 predicted proteins | sample 1637031 | NCBI WGS metagenome assembly FSUE01 (sample SAMEA3914819, study PRJEB12502) | metagenome | biome: forest; material: soil | place: Canada | collected 2010-06-26 | depth 0.3 m | reverse complement strand
GCTGCACCCAGTCGCTACGAAACGATGCTGTTCCGCCAATGCGGCAAGAGCGGTTTGAAATTGCCCGCCTTGTCACTCGGCCTTTGGCACAACTTCGGCGACACCACGCCGCTCGAGAAGCAACGCAGTCTGCTGCGCACGGCTTTCGATCTCGGCATCACGCACTTCGACCTCGCCAACAACTACGGCCCGCCCTTCGGCAGCTCGGAAATCAACTTTGGCACGCTGCTCAAGCAAGACTTCAAGCCGTACCGTGACGAGCTGATTATCTCGAGCAAAGCCGGCTGGGAAATGTGGCCGGGTCCGTACGGGCAAGGCGGCGGCAGCCGCAAATACGTGCTGGCCAGCCTCGACCAGAGCTTGCAGCGCATGGGCCTCGACTACGTGGACATCTTTTACTCGCACCGCTTCGACGCCGACACACCGCTCGAAGAGACGATGGGCGCGCTGGCTACCGCCGTGCAACAGGGCAAAGCGCTGTACGTCGGCATTTCGTCGTACTCGGCCGGCAAGACCGAAGAAGCCGTCAAGCTGCTGCGCGAGTGGAAGATCCCGATGCTGATCCACCAACCCTCGTACAGCATGCTCAATCGCTGGCCCGAAAATGGCCTACTCGACGTGCTGGGCAAAGAAGGCGTCGGCTGCATCGCGTTCAGCCCGCTCGCTCAAGGCCTGCTCACCGACAAGTACCTGAAGGGCGTGCCGGAAGACTCGCGCATGAACCGCGCGGGCGGCGGCACCTTGAAGAAGGATCACTTGAGCGAGGAAAACCTGGCCAACGTGCGCGCCCTGAACGACATCGCCAAATCGCGCGGTCAGAGCCTGGCGCAAATGGCGCTGGCTTGGGTGCTGAAGGACCCGCGCGTCACCACGACCTTGATCGGCGCTAGCTCGCCCGACCAACTGAAAGAGAACGTCGGCGCGCTCAAGAACCTCAAGTTCACGAACGACGAGCTCGCCTCGATCGACAAGTACGCCAAAGAGGGCAAGCTCAACCTGTGGGAGAAGCCCAGCACCGATCAGCGCGTCTGAGCGCTAACCGGCGATTTTTTCGACCAATTCGACGTCGGCGCGCTCGAGCGGAACATCGAGCGCGCCCAGGTCGAGCCGCATGTGCTCGGCGCTGGAAGTGCCGGTTAGCGGCAGCATGCCGACCTCGACCGCAAAGCGAAATACGAGCTCTGCCGCGCTGCGCCCGGTGCGTTGACACAGCGCCTTGATCGGCGCCGTTTGCAGCTCGGCGCGATTCGCCGTCAGCAGCGAGAAGCCTTGATACACGACGCCGTGCTCGGCGCACAGCTGGCGCACGGCGCGATCCCAGCCGGTCTTGGCGTAGCAACGGTTCTGTAAGAAGCGCGGCGCGACCTCCGCGATCTTCAACAATTCGCGCAGCTGCCCGAGCGTGACGTTGCTGACGCCGATGAAGCGCGCGCGACCGTCATGGGCCAGCGCTTCGATCGCACGCCACGCCTCGACGTCGGCAGGCTTCAAACCGTCGCGCGAGCTGGGCCCGTGTAGCACGAAGCAATCGACGTAGTCGGTGGCAAAGTGCTCGAGCGAGCTTACAAAGGATTGTCGGACCTGAGTCGCGATCGGCGCTTTCGGATCGTACGGCAGCCGATGATCTTGACCGTCTCGAAACGTGAACTTGGTTTGCAGAAACAACTCGGCGCGGGTGACTCGGCCAGCTTTGACCGCCGTCTGAACGGCCTGACCCACCGCCGCTTCGAAGTAGTGTTTGCGTTGATTGGCGGTGTCGATGCCGCGAAATCCAGCCTCCAGCGCGAGCGTCGTCAGGTCCTCGGTGCGCTGCTCTTTCCACGCGGTGCCATAGAGGAGCTTCGGAATGGGCGCACCCTGAGTCATGTGACCTAAACATATCAGATGTTGGGGCTTCCTTTTTTGGAGACGAGGCCCAAGGATTCGCCCCATGGCCAAGTGCTTCACGACCTGGACGGTGCTGCCCCACGACCCGATCGAGAAACATGCAGAAAATTTGTGGAGCGTGTCGGGCAACATGCCCGGCGGCAATCAGCGGCGCATGACGCTGGCGCGCCGCGCCGACGGAGGCCTGGTCATCCACAACCCGATCGCGCTCGACGACGCGGAGATGAAAGAAGTGGAGGCGTTCGGCAAGCCGGCGTTTCTGATCGTGCCCAACGCCTTTCACCGCCAAGACTCGATCATCTACAAGCAGCGTTATCCGGCGCTTTCGGTGTTGTGTCCGCAGACGGCGCGCAAGAAGGTCAGCCAAATCGTCGATGTCGCCGGCCACCTGGACGAGATGCCAAAGGACGCAAACGTCGAGGTCTTTCACTTGCGCGGCATGCAGGAACGCGAAGGCGCGATCCGAGTGCGCTCGCAGCAGGGCAACGGTCTGGTCTTCAACGATGCGCTGCTCAACCTCGAGCCCGGCTCGGGCGTGGCCGCTTTCTTCATGGCGCCGACGGGTACGCTCAGCGTGCCGCGCTTCGCGCGCTGGATGCTGATGAAGCGCGGCGCCGAGCTAAAGGGACACCTGCAGGAGCTCGCCGGCTCGTCGGGCCTAACGCAATTGGTGCCCGGTCACGGCAAAGTCATCACGTCCGACGCCGCCACCGCCTTGCAAGCAGCCGCCGCGCGCCTCTAGCGTCAGCTAGCCCATCGTCTCGAGGACTTCTTTGGTGACTTGGTAGCGCAGCGGCTTGCCGGAGTCCCACGCGACGTACTCTTCGATCATCGCGTCCGAAAGCCGCGTCACCTCGTCGCCGATCGTGCCGCCGATGTGCGGGCTGAGCACGACGTTGGGCAACGTCCACAGCTGCGACGTTGCCAGCGGCGGCTCGGGATCGGTCACGTCGAGCAACGCCGTGAGATCAGGCCGCGCCTTGAGCACGCGGATCAGGTGTGATTCGACGACTTGGGCACCACGCCCGGTGTTGATGAAGGTCGCGCCGTCGCGCATCGACTCGAACAACGACGCGCCCAGCATCTGTTTGGTCGATGGCAGATCGGGAATGTGATTGGTGACGATGTACGAGCGCCGAAACAGCTCTTCCAGCGAGACCTTCTCGACGCCCAGCTCTTGGGCTCGCTCCGGGGTCAAGAACGGATCACTGGCCAACACGCGAAAACCGAGCGTGCGCAGCTCCGCGGTCAGGCGCCGACCGATCCAGCCCATGCCGATGATGCCGACGATTTCACCGGCCGCGCCGGCGCGGTGAAAATCTTTGGCCGCGCGCAAATCGTGCGTCTGCGCGTAGCGACGCAGCGACCGAAAGTAACCGCGACAGGTCAGGAGCACTTGCGACAACGCCAGCTGCGTCGTGGCAATCGCGTTGATCGCCCAGGCCGAGACCAGCACGATGTGGTGGTCGACCAACGGCTGCGCGAAGCTCTTCACGTTACCGCCCGCGTAGAAGACGGCCTCGAGCGCCGGCAGCTGCGCGAGCTGCTCGTCGGTCAACGCCGGCATGCCCCAGGTCGCGAAAATGACTTCGACGTCGGCCAACGCGGGTGCGTGCGCCGCAAAGGTCGCACCTGTCACCACCTTGGGGAACAACGTGACCAGCTCGGCGATGCGTTCGCGCCGACCGCCACCGAACACGTCGCCGTCGCTCGCCGGATAGTCGTAAAAGAATGCTGCTTTGCGCATACGGGCTCGGGCATCGTAGTCGTGGCAGGCGCGCCAGTCACTGGACAGGTTACGCCCGGGGCGACGGCCACAAAGGCGGCGTTTCGCGGAACCAGGCTGGTCCAGGTGGTAAACTGCGCCTCTGCCATGCGAGCCCTATTCTCGATTGTCGCCTTTGCGAGCGTGTGTTTGCTGCCGTTGGACGGCCGCGCCCAAGACGTGAACGGCTTCGAAGCGCGCATGCTGCAAGGCAGCAAAGGGCTGACGCTGCCGTACCGATTGTTCAAGGTAAAAAACCCAACGGCGGGCATGAAGTACCCGTTGATCTTGTTTCTGCACGGCGCGGGTGAGCGCGGCAACAACAACACCTCGCAGCTGATGGCCAACGCGGGTGCCACGGTTTGGGCGACCGATGCGCATCAAACCAAGCATCCGGCTTACGTGATTGCGCCGCAGTGCCCGGCCGACAAGCAATGGGTCGACACCGATTGGGGGAAGAATTCGTATTCGACCACGACCGTCCCGGTCAGCGACCAGCTGACCACGGCGCTCGAGATCGCGGATGCGATCGCCACGGAGTTCACGACCGACCCGGCGCGTCAGTACATCACCGGCTTGTCGATGGGCGGCTACGGCACGTGGGACGCGATCGTCCGCAATCCGGATCGGTTCGCCGCCGCTATCCCGATCAGCGGCTCCGGTGATCCGAGCAAGGCCGACTTGATCAAGCTGTTGCCGATCTGGACGTTCCAAGGCGACGCCGACACCACCGTCCCACCGAAGGGCACGCGCGAGATGGTGGCTGCGCTCAAGGCGGTGGGTAGCCCGGTCAAGTACGACGAATACGCGGGCGTCGGCCACGACGCGTGGACCATGACTTACGCCAACGAGGCGGTCATCGACTGGCTATTCACGAACCAGAGGGAGTCGCCGGCGATGGGCGGCCAGGGTGGCGCGGGCGGCATGGGCGGTAGCAGCGCCGGTAGCGGCGGTACGGCTGCTGGCGCGGGCGAGGGCGGCATGGCACCGGGCGCGGGCGCGGGCGGCATGGCCGCGGGTGCGCCCAGCGGCAGCGGCGGCACGGCTGGCACCAGCACGGCCGGCAGCGCCGGCACGCCTGGCAGTGCGGGCGCTGCTGGCAGCAACCCCGTCGGCACCACCGACGCTGGTGACGATTCGAGCTGTAGCTTTCACACGCCGGCACCCGCAAACGGGCCAAGGTCGGCCGGGCTGTTGCTCGGCGCTGGTGCGCTGTTGCTGCTGAGCCGCCGGCGCCGCGCGCGCGCCGCCTGATTTCGCGGCAATCCGCTGTTCGGGCTAGGGTCATCGCCATGGCCGATGACTGGGTCTTGGAGGCAGATGGCCTGGTGAAGCAGTTTGGCCCCAAGCTCGCGGTCGACGGCTTGTCGCTCAAGCTCGCGCCGGGCGAGATCGTCGGCCTGCTCGGACCCAACGGCGCCGGCAAGACCACGACGCTGAAGATCTTGCTCGGCATGCTGCGACCGACGCGCGGACGCGCAGCGGTGCTGGGGCTGGACTGCACGACGCACGCGACCGCGATCAAAGAGCGCGTCGGCTACAGCCCCGACGAACCTTCGTTTTACGACTTTCTGACCGGGCGCGAGACGCTGGAGTTCGTGACCCACGTGCGCGGCGGCAACCCAGCGCACGTATTTCAGAACATGGCGTCGATGATCGACGCGCTCGAGTTTGCGACCGATCTCGACCGCTTCGTGGCCAGCTATTCGCTGGGAATGAAGAAGAAGCTCGCGCTGCTGGTGGCGATGGCACACGCGCCCCGGCTGCTCTTGCTCGACGAGCCGACCAACGGCCTCGACCCACCGTCAGCGGTCAAGATTCGTCGCCATTTGTCGGAGTTGGCCGAGACTGGCGTCACCGTCGTGTTGTCGACGCACCTGCTCGACATGGCCGACAAGCTCTGCACGCGCGTGGTGTTGATGGACCATGGCCGACTGATCTTCGACGGGCCGCCGCGCGCCGCCCGTGAAGCGGCCGCGCTCAGCGCCGACGCCTCGCTCGAAGACGCCTTCCTCAGGCTGGTCGCCGCCTGATGAGGCTAGTGCAAGAGCTGCGCGCCCTGGGCTGGCTCGTGCTGCGCAGCTGGCATCGGATGGGTCCAAAGCTGCGCGGCGGGCGCAAGCCGGAGCCAACGCGCGGCGTGTCAGCGGTGCTGATGCGACTGGTGTTCGCCGCGTTGATTTACAACTTTGGCTTCACCACCAGCTTGCGCATTCCAAGCCAGCCCGAGCCCAGTTGGTCGGCAACCTGGGCGGGCCTTGGCGCGGGCTGCTTCGTGCTGGCGGTGACGTTTGCGCTCGAGTTGCCGTCGCCGCGCATGCCGACCCAAGCGCTCAAGAGCGAGCTGCTCGAGCTGTTGCCATTGTCGCGGCTGTCGAAGCTGATCTTGGTACTGGCGCAGGCCGTCTTCGGGTTGCCGCTGTGCCTGGGCCTGATCGTCTCGGTGCACTCGGAAATGGCGCCCGAGCAGCCGCTGCTCGGTGCGCTGGGGCTGGCGTTGGCGCTGTTCGTCACGTCGGGGTTGCTTGGCGTATGCCTGGGCAAGCTGATCAAGCTCACGTTGTCGGCCTACCGCGCGTCGCGCTTGAGCTGGCTGTCGGCGGTGCCTATGGTCGGCGGGATCCTGCTGCTGCAGTTCGCGCCGACGAGCAGCTTGCTGCGACGGCCGCCGTTCGGTGACGGGCTGGGGCGTGCGCTGGTCGGGCGCGACGTTGGCAGCGCGGCGGCCGAGCTGTGCGCGATTTCGCTGCTGCTCGGCGCCGCGTTTTTCGCCCTCGATCGTCGACACGAGCTCGCGGAGCCAGTGCGCCCAGGCCTGACGGCTTCGGCCTTCGGAAGCGGCGCCGACATGCGGACGCTCGAACGGCTGCTCAACCGGCGCGAGCCGGGCGGCTCGTTCCAAGTCCCGTTCGCCACGCTGTTCGGCGCGGCTTTCGTCGGTTGGATTTCGTGGAAGCTGCATCGGCACGCGCCGCACAGCCGGTTCTTGTGGAACGTGGTGGTGATCGTCACGTTGCAACTGGTGACGACACTCGGCATGCAACGCGCCACGCGCGGCGCCACGCGCGACATGCTGGCGCGGCCCCTGCTCGGCTCGTTACCGATCTCGCCTCGGGATACGCTGGCCAGCAAGGCCGCTGCGCTGCGGCGCACACTGTTGATCGTCGCGTTTCCGATCAGTCTCGTGCTGGTCTCGACCCATTGGCGCCCCGACTGGCTGCTGGGTTTGGCGTGGCGGGTTGGTGCCACGCTGATCGCGGTCGGGATTTACGCCTCTGCCGCTACGTACGTGGCGTTCCTGACCGCCGGGCTGGGGTCGACCCGACCACGCGGTGGGGCGCTGGGCTCACTGGAGTCCTTCCTGCTCGCGGTTCCGTTTGCGAGCGTCCTGTTCGCGCCGGGTCCAGGCAGCGCGGCGCTCTCGCTGCTGACGCTCGGGGCGTTGAGCTTCGAAGCGCGGCGTGCGGCGCTGCGGGCGATCGATTGGCTCGACGACGCCGAGCGCGAGCACGGCACCGAGGTCTGGAAAGCGCTGGTCGTTTTCGGCGGTTTTCAAGGCGCGCAGCTGCTGACCCAGCAGATGGCCACGGCGCTCGACGGCCTGCTATCGCCAACGCTGCAGATGCTGGCAGCTTACTCGATCGCCGCCGTCGCGCTTTGGTTGATGACCGAGCGCGAGCAAGAGACGACGGCGCCCACGTCGCGCGTCAAGCTGGCACCGCTCGGGCTCGTGGCAGGCGCGCTGAGTGGCGCGTGCGCCTGGCTCTACCTGCGGCTGGTCCACCCGGTCGTCGATGGCGCGGCACACCTGGCAGCGCACGGCGCCGCGGAAGTCGCGCTGGTCGCGGTCGCGATCGTCGGCGTCGCGCCGCTGGTCGAAGAGCGGTTCTTTCGCGGCTGGCTGCAGCCCGCGCTCGAGAGCGCGCTGGGCGCGCGGCGTGTCTGGGCGCCGGTGCTGACCGGTTTGGCTTTCGCGGCGGCACATCCAGCCTATTCGTTCGCTCCGGTGCTGGTGCTGGGCCTGCTCAACGGCTTTTTGATGCTGCGCTGGCGCTCGCTCGCGGCGTGCGTCGTCGCGCATGCGCTGCACAATGCGCTCGCGCTCTACTTCGGCAGCTGACCGCGCACGCCGGAGCCAGGTTCAGCTGGCGACGCTGCCGCGCACGCCGTGGCGTTCGAGCAGCCGACGGAAATTCGACCGATCCATGCCCGAACGGCGCGCCGCCTGGCTGAGGTTGCCTGCGCTGTCTTGCAAGACTTGGTCGAGGTACGTGCGCTCGAAGCGCTGGCGGGCCTCGTTGAAGGTCAGGTCGGCGACCGCGCGCAGGCGCGAGTTGGAGCTCGAGCTGCGAGGCCGCAGCTGTTCCGGCAACGCCTGCGCGGTCACCACGTCGTCGGCGGTCATGATCGCCGCGCGCTCGATCGCGTTCTCAAGCTCGCGAATATTGCCGGGAAATTCGTAGGCCGACAGCGCCAACAACGCGTCGCTCGTAAAGCGCATGCCGGGCTTGCCCAGCCGACTACCGTGCTTGCCGAGCAGGTGATGCGCCAACAACAGCACGTCTTCGCCCCGGTTGCGCAGCGCCGGCAGCTCGATGCTGACAACGTTGAGCCGATAGAACAAGTCCTCGCGGAAGCGCTTCTCGCGCACCTCCACGTCGAGATCGCGATTGGTCGCGGCGAGCACGCGCACGTCGATCGGCCGCGCATGGTTCGAGCCGACCGGGCGCACGCAGCGTTCTTGCAATACACGCAACAAGCGCACCTGCGTGCACGGCGTCAGCTCGCCCACCTCGTCCAAAAATAGCGTGCCGCCGCTGGCTTCCTCGAACAGGCCGCGACGCTTGCTGTCGGCGCCCGTGAAGGCGCCGCGCTCGTGACCGAACAGCTCGCTCTCGAGCAGGCTTTCGGTCAAAGCGCCGCAGTTGATCGCAACGAAAGGCCGTGTCGCGCGCAGGCTATGCTCGTGCAGCGAGCGCGCCACCAGCTCCTTACCGGTGCCGCTTTCGCCCGTAACCAGCACCGTGGCGTCGGTGGCCGCAACGTTGGCGATCAGCTCGAAAACGTGGCGCATGGCCGGCGAATTGCCGACGATGCCCGAAAAGCGCTGCGATGCTTCCAGCCGCTGTTCCAAGAAGCGGTTGCGGTTCTTCAGCCGCCGATGCTCGATCGCCCGCCCCAGCGCGAGCGTCAACGTCTCCGAGCTCAACGGCTTGAGCTGAAAGTCGAACGCACCCTCACGAATCGCCGTAACCGCGGACGGCACGTCGGCGTTGCCGGTCACCACCACCACCGGCAGCTCCGGATTGGCTTGCCGGATGTGCATCAACAGATCCATGCCCGAGACGCCCGGCATGTACAGGTCGGTCAGCACGCAGTCGATTTCGTTCGTGTGCTGTTCCAGGAGCAACATCGCGTCCGCGCCCGAGCTGGCGCAGAGCGCCTTGAAGCCGAAGGCCGCGATCAGGGCGCGCACGGCGCGCAGCGATTGGTCGTCGTCGTCGACGACCAGAACCGTGCCGATCGAGAGATGAGTGGGCATCAACCTGTCGGAACGCTCGGTGACGGGTCGGCTTAAGAGCGGCCCGGGTCGAATCGACTCCCCCCGGGTCGCCAGCACCCGTCCGCGCGACCCAGGCCGTCGGAAAAAATCGCGGAATCCTGCGGATATCGCGCGGACGACCGGTTGGCACGGCCGCTGCAATCACGCCCGCCGAGAGCCATGATTTCGACCTTGCCCAGCTCAACGACCGAGCCGCTGATCTTACTGCGCTTTCGACCGGCGTGGGCGTACATCGACGGCGTTCGCGAGTTTTGCCGCTTCTTCTGCGAGACCACGTACCGGCAACAAGACTTGGCCGAGCGCGCGCGGCTCGTGCTGCAAGAAACGCTCGAAAACGCGGTCAAGTACTCGACCCCCGGCCAACTCAGTGAGCTGGAGCTCGAGGTACACGCCGACCGCGAAAGCTTCCGGATCGCGATCACCAGCCGCCCCGATCCGCGCCACCTCCAAACACTCAAGAACGAGCTGAGTCACCTGAGGCTGCTCGATCCCGAGGCCGCCTACATCGCGGCCTTCGTGCGCGCCGCCAACGAGCCAGAGGCGCCGGCGCGCTTGGGCCTGGCTCGCATGCGTTACGAAGCTCGCTTCGAGCTGCACCTGAACGAGCACGCCGACGGACGCGTCTGCATCACGGCAACGGGCAAACCATGAGCAATCTGAGTCAAATCGACCTTCCGCAGCTCGCCAGTTTCGAGCTGAGCATTACTCCACCCAACGCCGTCGCCATGCGCGGCACGATCGCGATCGCCGATCCGGGCTTGGTGCTCGGCGGTTGTTTTCGGCGCATGCACGAGGCTGCGCTGGCCGACGACCTGCGCGAGCTCTCGGTCAACGTGCGCCAGCTCACGTTCGTCAATTCCTCGGCAATTCGGCTGTTCGTCGATTGGTCGAGCTGGGTCGCGATCGCCGGCCCCAAGGGCTACGTCTTACGCTTCCAGACCGATCGCCGCATCACTTGGCAGCGCACCAGCTTCGCGGTTCTGCAATCGCTGGGCGGCAAAGCCATCGTCTTGGACGCGGAGTGAGGGTGTGAACAAGGTCGACGCCATCCTGTCGCGCGCGCGAGCTGCTGGCGCCGACGCGCTGGCGCCGACGAATGCGTTGATTCATGTCAGCTGGGACGCCAGCCCGGACCTCGACCAATTCCTGAATTTCATCAGCGCCTACACCAGGGGCCGATTTCCAAATAGCCTGGCCGAGCGCGTGACGCTCGCCAGCACCGAGCTGTTGGACAACGCCATTCGCTACGGTTCGCTGGCGCGCGACTTCACGTACCGCCTGGCCATCGAGGGCGCGGGTGTCGCGGTCAGCGTGCAGAACACGACCGTTCGCGCGCGCATCGACATGCTGAGCGCGCAGCTGCGCCGCCTGGAAACAGCGCCTGAGCAAGTCTACGCCTCCGAGCTCGAACGCTCGATGACCGGCAACGGTGGGCGCCGTTCGATGTTGGGTCTGGCTCGCGTCCGTCACGAAGCCGAGATGACGATCGAGCTCGACGTGGAAGTTAACGAAGTAACCGTGCGCGCCGTTTGCAAGCGCTAATCCGTCATGAAACGCCACCCGATCGCGCTAAAACTGCTACTTCTGGCCGGATTTCCCGTGCTGGGCGTGCTGCTCTTGGCAAGCCTGGTCGTCGGCAGCGCGCGCGACCAGCTCAAGCGCGGCGCGGCGCTCGGCTCGGTCGAAAGCTTGGCCGAGCTGTCGGAGGACGTGAGCACGCTGGTGTACCGACTGCAGTCGGAGCGCGCGCGGCTGGCGCTCGACCTGGCCAGCCAGAGCGCGCCGCCCACAGACGCCACCGCGCCCGCGGGGCCTGTGCCGGCACTCGGACCAGCGACGCTCAGCTTCCGAGCCACCGACGTTGCGCTCGTGCGGTTGCGCCGCTTCGTGTCGACGCGCGACCTGTCGCGACTGCCGGCGCGCCTGAGTGATGGCCTGACGTTGACGATGAAGCACCTGGAGCGTTTGAACGAAGTGCGCGGCGAGGCCCAGCGCGGCACCACGTCACTCGACCAATTGCTCGGCTACTACGCCGAGCCGTCGCGGCGGCTGATCCGCGCGTCGGCGGCGTTGAGCGAGCTGACCGATGACGGCGAAGTGCTGCGCTCGATCGCCGCGCTGGTCGCGGTGCTGGAGCTGGAAGAACGCGCCAGCGCCGAGCACGCGCTGCTCGGCTACGTGTACGCCACTGGTGACTTTCCACCCGGTTCCTTCCGCGACCTGATGACGCTGGTCACGGAAGAGCAGACTTTCGTCGAGGTGCTCAAGACCAACGCCTCGACGACCCAATTTTCCGAGTACCAAACGCGCATGAAAGATCCGCGCTTGGCGGCCGCCGACGGCCTGCGCCGCGCGGCCATCGAATCGATCGACGGCGAGCTTTTGCATGGCGCCCAAGACTGGTTCGCCGCGCAAGGCGCCAAGGTCGACAGCCTGCGCACACTGGAAGAGCGCTTGAACCGCGACGTGCGCCGCCGCGCCGAGAGCAAGCTGCAAGACACGCGCCGAGCCGTGTTCACCAGCTCGGGCCTGGTGGCAGCCGCGTTGCTCGGTAGCGTGGCATTGGCGCTGGTGATCGGCCGCGGCGTGACACGCAGCGTGCACGTGCTGCGCGATGCCGCCAATCGCGTCGCGCAGGGCTCCACCAGCGTGCGCGTCAACCTCGACACCAAAGACGAGCTGGCCGCGCTCGGCCAAGCCTTCAACGACATGACCGGCGAGATCACCCGCGCGCGCGAAGCTCTGCGCGAGCAAACACGCATGTCGCGCGATCTCGAAATCGCCGCCGGCATTCAGTCGGCGCTGTTGCCGCCGTCGCTGATTCACCCCGAGCTCGAGTTCGCCGGCCGCATGCAACCCGCCCAAGAAGTCGGCGGTGATTTCTACGACGTGCTGTGTGACGACCGCAGTCGCGCGCTGTGGGTCACGATCGGCGACGTGTCGGGCCACGGCGTCCCGGCCGGCCTGGTAATGCTGATGACGCAATCGGCATTTGCCGCGTATTTCCGCGCAAATCCGCTGGCGCGCCCGGACGAGGTGATCCGCGGCGTGAACGATCTTTTGAACGAGCAGATCGGCGTTCGGCTCAAGGACGACAAGTACGTCACCGGCCTGTTGCTGCAGCACTCCGGAGCCGGGCGCTTCGTGTACGCGGGCGCGCACGAATGGCCGCTGGTCTGGCGCAAGGCCAACGGCAAGGTCGACGTGCTGGAGGCGCCGGGCCCGTGGCTCGGCATCAAGCGCGACTTGGAAGACATCCCGGTCAGCTCGCTCAGCCTGGCGCGCGGCGACCTACTCTGCCTGTACTCCGATGGCTTGATCGAGGCGCGCGACGCGACGGGTGAGCTGTTCGACATGGACCGCCTGGCGAGCGCGCTGGAGCGCGCGGCGCTGCACCATGAATCGCTGCAAACCATCGCCGACGAAGTGCTGCGAGCCGTCGCCGACCATGCCCATGAACGTGAAGATGACTGGACCCTGCTGTTGATTCGACGCGCGGCCTAGCCGCACCAAGCAAACGAAAAACCTATGCCCCCTGAACACCCGAAAAATTCGCGCGCGCGCTGGTGTGCGCTCTTCATCCCGCTGGCGGCGCTGTTCGTACCGGCTTGCCTGGTCGACCTGGATAGCCGCTGCGGCGACCACCAGCACTACGACGCCGAACAAGGCGTCTGCCTTTGTAGCGGCGACTATGCGCTATCCGGCAACATTTGTGTGAGCTGCGCCGAGCACGAAACCGGCTCGCCCGACGGCTGCGTCTGTGCCGAGGGCTTTTTTCGAGCGACGCCCGACGCCGCCTGCGAAGAGCTGGCTGGCCTCGGCCAAGAGTGCGCGAGCGACGCCGACTGTGGCGACTCCGACTATGGCTACTGCTACCTCGAAGCCGGCGGCGCCCCGGGCTATTGCACCGCGCCCGACTGCACCACGGCAGCAGACTGCCCGACCGACTACGGCTGCAACGCGCGTGAGACACCGACCTTCTGCGAACGACCGCCATCCGGTATTGGCGTCGCCTGCAGCTCGAGCGCCGACTGCGATGGCTACGCGGCTTCGTACTGCGAAACCGTCTCGGCGCATGCCTGCCTGGTGAACGACTGCAAGCCGGATCCGAACAAGTGCCACGGCGATTGGGTGTGCTGCGACATCGGCCTGCTTTCGCAGTCGCTGTGCATCCCGCCCGACCAGCTCGAGGCCGGCAGCTGCCCCGCCGGCGGCACGCTCATCCCGAGGAACGAGTAACCCCATGCGCACGCTGTTCCTCGGCTCCGCCCTGAGCCTCCTGCTAGCGACAAACATCGCCGTTGCGCAACCCGCGCCCGCGCCGACGCCCGCGCCCACACCCGCGGATCCCGCACCCGCAGCCCCGGATCCCGCACCCGCACCCGCTAGCGCTGACGCACCCGCACCCGCTCCTTCCGACGCCGCCTCCTCCAACGCCGCCGTCCAACTGGACGACGATCAGCCCGGCGCCGCCGACTCCGTCCTCAACGGGGGAGGCGCTCAAGCTCTATGGCTTCGGCGACGTCGGCTACCGCCACATGCTCGTGCCGCAGGACAGCCCGTGGCTGGTGTACCTGAATCGCCATCCGAGCCTGTTCGTCGGCCACTTGAACTTCTACTTCGACTCGCAGCTGGCCGAGCGCTGGCGTGCGCTGGCCGAGGTTCGCTTCACCTATCAGCCGCAGGGTGGTTGGCGCACCGGCTCGGACGGCGTGGTGCGGCACGGCAACACCGACACCGCCGACTACACCGATTTTACCCGCGACCATTCGGTCGGCGGACTGATGATCCAACGCGCGTTCATCGAATACAGCGCCGCGACGTGGCTCTCGGTTCAAGCCGGACAGTTCCTGACGCCGTACGGGATCTGGAACATCGATCACGGCTCGCCCGTGATCATCGGCGTCTCGCCACCGTACTTGGTCGGGGCGCGCCTGTTGCCGGAGTCGCAGGTTGGCCTGTTGGCTTTCGGTCGCGTCAGCTTGGTCGACGATTTGGAGCTGAGCTACGCGCTCGGCGCCTCCAACGGCCGCACCGATCAGATCGCCTACGAAGATCTCGACGACAACAAGGCCGTCACGGCGCGCCTGGCGCTCACCTACCGCGGCCTCGGCGAGCTAACGCTGGGCAGCACCTTCTACACCGGCACCACGACCGACAACACGCGCGCCATCTACTTCGAGAACGGCTCGCCCAAGAGCCGCGAAGACGTCTTCTATCAGGTCAAAGAGCGCAGTTATGCGTTCGATGTGCGCTGGATCAAAGACGACCTGCACTTTCAGGCCGAAGCCATCGTCAACGATCGCAAGTTCACCGCGCGCGGTCGACCGACGTTGGGCAGCGGCCTCGAACCCGATCGGCGCAACGCCGGCTTCTACGCATTGGTTGGCTATCGCACACCGCTCGCTGGGATCATGCCGTACGTCAAAGGCGAGTACAGCCCCGATCCGGCGCTGCAAACGATCGGCGTCGATCAGAACGTCGCGTTGTTCACCGGCGGGCTCAACTATCGCCCGGTGCCGCGCGTCGTGTTCAAGGCCGAGTACACGCACGGCTCCTTCCCGGGCCATAAGCCCGGCACCTTCGGCGACAACCCCGTAGCAGGCGTCGACCTGCAGATCGCGTGGGCGTTCTGATGAACACGCTCGGCTTTCACCGCAGACAGTTTCTGCGCATCGTAACCAGCTTGGGCTTCGGCCTCGAAGCGGCCAGCGCGTTTGCAGCCAACGAACCGATCGCGGTCGTGATGAGCTCCAACAGTCGCCAGCGCGGCTTGTCGAGCGACAAGCTGCGGCGCGTGTTCTTGGCGCTGCCAACCGACGACGACGACGGTCACCGCTTCGTGCCGATCAACCTCGCCCAAAGCTCGCTCGTCCGCGAACGCTTCGACCGCAACGTGCTCAGCATGGGACCCCAAGAAATCGCACGCTATTGGATCGACCAACGCCTGCGCGGCAACAAACCGCCACGCAGCGCCAGCTCACTGGACACCTGTCGCCGTGCCGTCCAAGAGCTGCCCGGCGCGATCTCCTACATACCGCTGTCGCAAGTCGGCTCCCTGCGCGTCTTGAGCATCGACGGCCGCATCCCAAGCGAGAGCAACTACGCACTCAAATAGCGCCCGGCTATTGGCGCAGGTCCCTACGAATTCGAAACGTCTTGGGCTGCCAATTCGCAGCTCGAATTGCAGAAACTATTGTCGCGAACCCGGGCAACTCCGTGCGGCTCGAGATTTTCTCACAAAGAGATCGGGAGATCGGGAGGACGAGAACGCATTTTTGTCTTTGGAGGACCAAAGCCAAAAATATTTCCTTCGAGGTGAAGCCGAAGCCGCCGCAACGCAACTTGCCCCGACTTCGGCAGGTTCGCAGGCGGCAGCGCGAACCCCAAGATCTGGGCTCCCGATCTCCCTCCCGATCTCGTTGTGAAATCCCAGGGCCCCTATCACGAGCGATCCGGTCGGAAGCAGCCCGAGGCGTGCCGATCGGAGCGACCGAAGGACGACACGTGAGTTTCTGCAGGCGGGCTGAGTTTTGGCAGCCCCCGGCAAATGGGCATCGCCGCACGAAGTTTCACGGAAATCGGCGATGGCGATTGGCAGCGTAAAAATCGTCCGGAGAGCGAAATAATCGCTTGAAACTGATACGGATTTGGCGCGATCGATCTGAAGATGCGCGTCGACGGCGCCCATTTTTCAAGTGAGGTCGCATGACTCTGCGCGTAACAAGCTCCGTCGTCCTTTTCGCACTGAGTGTAGGTGGATGTACCGCCGACATTTCCGGTGGCGCTGGTGGTGGGCTCAAGCCTGGAGATCCCGGATACACGGGTCCCGGCGCAGGCCCCGGCTTGACTGGCGGCGGCGCCGGTTCGAGCGGCGTCGGCATGCCGGGTCCGGTCGTCGGTATTCCGGGTGGTGACCCGACCACGCCGGCCGATCCGTTGGCAGCCGGTCCGATGCCGCTGCGGCGTCTCACCCATCGGGAATACAACAACACCGTTCGCGACCTGCTCGGCATCACGACCACTCCCGCCGATGCCTTTCCGCTCGACGTGGATGGCACCTTTCTGTTCCACCGCTCGGGCGTGGTGTCGTCGCTCGACGCCAGCACGTTGAAAGACGCCGCTGAAGAGCTGGTCAAGAAGCTCGACATCGCCAAGCTGTTGCCGTGCCAGCCAACCGGCGGTGAGGACGCGTGCGCCGCGACGTTCATTTCGACGTTCGGCGCGCAGGCTTACCGTCGCCCCGTCGCAGCCGACGAGAGCGCACGGCTCACGGCGCTGTTCAAGACCGCCCGCACCACGCTGATGCTCGACTTCAACGAGTCGATCCGCGTCGTGGTCGAGGCGATCGTGCAGTCGCCTGGCTTCTTGTACCGCTGGGAGCTCGGCAACAGCACGGCCACGCTCGAGGGCGCGGTCGCCAAGCTGACGCCGTACGAAGTCGCGTCGCGCTTGTCGTACTTCTTCTGGCGCTCGATGCCGGACAAAGCGTTGTTCGACGCGGCCGCCAAGGGCAGCCTCAAAGACGCGGCGAGCGTGACCGAGCAAGCCAAGCGCCTGCTCACCGATCCGAGGTCGAAAGCCATCATCTCGGCGTTCTTCGACGAATGGCTGGGCCTGGAAGAGCTGCCCGAACGCCCGAAAGACATGATGGTGTACCCCGAGTTCGGTGAGCCGCTGGCCAACGCGATGCTCGACGAGAACCACGCGTTCGTGCAAAACGTCGTGTTCGGCGCCGACCCCACCTTCACCGCGCTGCTGACCGGCACGGCCACGAATGTCTCGAGCGCCGTCGCGCCGATTTACGGCGCGCAAAGTGGCGCCATGTCGCTGGACCCGTCGCAGCGCGCGGGCTTGATGACGCGCGCAGGCTTTCTGACCGTCACCGGTTCGCCGACCGGCTCACACCCGGTCAAGCGCGGTCGCAAAGTGTACGAGCGCTTCTTGTGCGGCGTCTTGCCGCCTCCGCCCAACAACGTTCCGCCCGCCAAGCCCGCGTCGGCCGGTGGCACCACGCGCCAACGCTTCGAAGAACACGACAAGAATCCGTGCGCGCAAGGCTGCCACACGCTGATGGATCCGCTCGGCTTCCCGTTCGAGCACTACGACGGCATTGGCCGCTATCGCACGATGGACAACAACTTGCCGGTCGATTCGAGCACCAGCCTGAGCCTCGACGGCGCGACGCACACCGTGGCCGATGCGGTCGACTTGTCGAAGCTGCTGGCGGCGAGCCCGACGGCGCAGGGCTGTTTCGCGGCGCAGTGGGCGCGCTTCGCCATGCTGCGCGACCTAACCGACGCCGATCGCTACTCGATGCAAACCGCGCAAGCCGCGTTCACGCAAAGTGGCTTGAAAGTCCCTGACATGTTGGTGAGCGTCGCAACTTCTCGCTCGTTTCTCTATCGAAGCCTCGCCGAAGGGGAGGCACGCTAATGACCCAATCCAACAAATTCTCGCGTCGTGCCGTCTTGGCTGGTCTTGGTGCTAGCGCGGCCATGCTGCCGTTGCTTCACGCCGAAAAAGCCCCGGCCGCGGCCCCGGCCTTTCCGAAGCGCATCGTCACCGTCACGTGGGGCAACGGCGTGATCGCCGACACGTTTTACCCGAAGAGCACGACGCTCGAGCTGGGCGCGACGCTGGCCGCGCTCGAGCCGTACAAGTCGAAAGTCATCATTCCGCAGGGCCTCGACCTGAAGGTGCTGCTCGATCTGAACAACCGCGAATACGACGGTCACTTCACCTATCCGACGCTGTTCACCGGCACGGGTGAGAATGTCTCCGAGAGCAGGAAGCCGCTCGGCCCTTCGATCGACCAGGTGATCGCCGACAACATCGCCAAGACCACCAAGCTCACGGCTTCCAGCCTGCAGCTCGGGGTGCGCTCGGCAGGTGACGGCGAGCCAACCAGCTGGAAGGGCCCCGGCCAAAAGAACGTGCCCGAGACCGATCCGAAGCGGCTGTTCACGCGGCTGTTCGCGGGCATGTCGACACCTGCACCGCAGGTCGACGCGCTGCTACTTCGTCGCAAGAGCATCCTCGACTTCTTGGGCAAGGACCTGGAAGCGTACGGCACCAAGCTCGGCACCGAAGACAAAGCCAAGGTGCAGGCCCACCTGCAAGCAATCCGTGATCTGGAGAAGCAGCTCGAGGGCGGCTCTGGACCCGGCCTGGCGTGCACCGCACCGGCCGAGCCCGCTGCTACCAAAGACGTGCCGACGCTGATGAAGCTGATGTTCGAAATGGCCGGCATCGCGCTGACCTGCGACCACACGCGCGTCATCACCATCGACCTTTACGACGACGGCGGCGGCGACGGTAACAACTTCCCCTGGCTCGGCATCAGCGACGACTACCACGCGGTCGCGCACGCCGGCGCCGGCATGGCCACGCAGAAGACCAAGATCGATGCTTGGATCTTCTCGCAAGTTGCCCTGATGCTCGCCAAGCTCGACGGTGCCAAAGAGGGCGACGGCACCGCGCTCGACAACACCGTCGTCGTCACTGCCAACGACATGGAAGACGGCGCCAGCCACTACGTCGGCAAGATCCCGTTCGTGCTGATCGGCAGCTGCGGCGGCTTCTTCAAGACGGGCCAAGTCCAGAAGTACAGCAAGACCGGCCACAATCGCCTGCTGGTCTCGCTGCTCAACGCCATGGACGTCCCCGTCACCACGTTCGGCGCAGCCGGCTACGGCGGGCCGCTCACCGAGCTGCACGCGTAGCCGCGAAAGCTCGAGACAAATCGCGTCAGGCGTCACGTGCGTCTGACGCTTGGTTTGCATGGCTTCCGCGCGAAGCTCGGGTGAGCATGCGGGTCTTCGGGTTTCTCCGAGGACCAGAGGGAGGAAGCCATGCTGCGAGCGACTCTATTGAGCGCGTTGGGTTCTTGTATCGCCGTGCTGTCTGCCACGGTCGCGCACGCGGCAACGCTGCGGGTGCCCGCGCAATACCCGACGATTCAAGCCGCGGTCGACGCTGCGGCGCCGGGTGATCGCATTCGCGTCAGCCGTGGCCGCTACTGCGGCGCCACCTTGACCAAACCGGTCTTGCTCGAAGGCCGCGGCCGGCCGCGCATCATCGGCTGCGCCACCAGCCCAAGCATCGCGACCAGCCTGCGGGTTGGCTTCTTCCTGCCGGGTGCGCAAGGCATGAACCCGGCCAGCGGCAGTCGTATCCGCGGCTTCGTGTTCGACGGCCGTGGCGTCTCGAACACCAATCTGACGCCGCTCGCGTTCGGTGTCTTCGCGCGCTTTGCCAGCGACGTGGTCGTCGAACGCAACCGCTTCGACGGCACCGTACAGGCCATCACCAGCACCGCCGGTGACCGCTGGCGCATTCAAAACAACCGTATCCGCCAGCTGACCGTGCTCGATTGCACGGGCTACTGCACGGGTGGCGACGGCATCGTGCTCGGCATCGGCCGCGGCGAGCTGGCAGCGCCGGGCGGCGAAGCCGTGGCGCTCAATCGCTCCGAAGACAACATCATCCTCCGCAACCGCATCGAGGGCACGCCGCCCGATGGTTTCAGTGCTTTCTCGATGGCCGGGGTGCTGATGCTATCGGCCGATCACACCACGCTGTTGTCGAACAAGCTCTCGCTGCGCGACAACCCTGCCGCCGACGCCACCGGACAAGGTATTTTGGTGTCGAACACGTGCTGCGGTCTCGGCACGACCTTCTTGCCGGGGTCCCGCTTCACGACGCTTGCCTTCAATGACGCACGCCAGAGCGAAGTCGGCATCGTGGTCGAAGGCAGCGACGGCGCCAACACCGAAGGGCTCTTCATGCTCGAGAATCGCGGCTCGGTCGTGATTGAAGGCACCCATGTCCAAACCCTGGCCGCGCGCCGCGTGCTCGCCCCAGTGCGCGCCCAACCGATGCTGTGACGTCTCAATCCGCGTCGGCGATCGCTTTGAGCAGCGAGGCGTCGCCGGCGGCGTCTTGGCCAAGCTCCCAGACCATGATGCCGCCATAGGTCTTGGCTAGCACCGCCTTGGCCGTGATGGTCGTGCGGCTGTTGAGGTAGACGGGCGAGCCAGCCAAGTCGACTTGATCTTGGGTCGCGGCCGCCGGTGCTTGGCTCAAGATGTCGGCGTAGGTGAGCGCCTCGCCTTTTTTGCCGCCGCTCCAGCGGTAGCCATAGAAGGGCACCCCGAAGACGGCCTTGTTCTTGGCCAAACCACGCCCGACCCAGTACTCGACTTCGGCAGTTGCGTCGGCGATCGACGACGACTGCACGGCCTGGGTAGCACCGCCAGGATTGTGCAGGTCGTAGGCCATGATGTTCATGAAGTCGAAGGCTTGAATCGCCGCGGCGGTGATCTTGTTACCGAACCAGCTCGAGACCGCCGAGGTCATTTGTTTGTTTTCGGCGTGCAGCTTGGTAACAAGCTCGGTCACGAAGGCTTCGTAGTACTGATTCACGCCGTTACCCTCGAGATCGACGTCGACACAGTCGAGCTGGTGAAGGCTGGCGTACTGAGCGAGCTTGTCGACCAGCATCGGCCGCGTGGCGTCTTGTAGCACCGTGGCGTACACGCCACCGTTGTCGATCACCGACGCGCCACCGATCGCCATGCAGACTTTGACGCCCTTGGCGTGCGCGGCCGTTACGAACGCGTCGAGCCCGGCATCCGGGTACGAGACGTTGCCGGCGGCGTCGACCTCGGCAAAACAGACGTTCAAATAGCTGATGCGTGAAAACTCGATCTTGGGTGTCCACGTCGCGAGCGCCCCGCGCCAGCTCGGCAAATAGACGACCGTGCGCTGCGCCGGATGCACGAGCGGCCCTGGGTTGCTGGACCCGCCGCTGCCTGCGCCAGCCAGCGCGCTGCTGCCTGAAGCGCCAGCGACCGTCGCGGCTCCGCCGCTGCCTACGCCCGCTGCACCACCCGCAACGCTACTGCTGCCCGCCGCGCCGGGGCTCGTGCCCGCGCTTGCCCCGGACGCGCCAACTGGGTTCTGTGCGGCGCGCGGCCCGTCTTCACCGCCGCCGCATGCAAACGCCGACAGCACGATTGGCAATAGCCACGCGGCCTTCATAGCCTTGGCTATAGCAGTCGAGCTTCGCACAGGTTTGGAGCGAACCTATTGTGGTTATGTCCAGTTTTGGTGGCTCAAGCCAACAACGCGAGCTGGCACATGTCGAGCAGCAGCCGCGCGGCGGCCTCGGGCGAACCGGTCACGTGACAGGTCGCGTCGAAGGTTTGAAACGACGTGAGCAGCCACAAGACTTGGAATGCGCGTTCTCGCGAGACACCGCGGCGCAATTTTCGTTGCGCCGCCAGCTTGCCGACCAACACGCGCACCAGCTCTTGGCGTTTCTGGTCTTTCGCTTCCATCACGGCGCGCAGCTCGGCATCGACGTGAGCCAGCCCGAACAATTTACGGAACATGTCACGCTCGCGCGCCCACACGCCGCCACCCACTTCGAACGCGGCGCGCAACGACGCCAGCGCGTCCGGCTGCTGCAGCACTTCCAGCAAGCGCTCGACACCCGCCCGCTCACTGACCGCTAGCTCGACCGCCTGCAGCAGACCCTGCTTGTTCTCGAACTGCTGGTAAACCGTGGTTCGCCCGACCGACGCGCGCTCGGCGATCGCCTCCACACTGACGTCCTGAAAGTCACCGTCGAGCAGCAGCTCACGCGCCGCCTCGACGACCTTTTGGCGCGTAGCGGCCGAGGCTTGCGCGCGCTTTTGCTGGCGATACGGCCGAGGTTTCGGGGCGGGCACTGGAAGTCACCGAAACTATAGCACAAAACGCCGACCGGCCAATTTCACCAAACACGCTGTACCTCGAAACTTATTTCACCGTACACTCCGTACACTCAATTTATGAAGCACGCGATCGAAGCAAACTTGAGTGGCAAGCAGTGTGTCGTCACCGGCGCCAGCGCCGGCATCGGCAAGGAGCTGGCGCGCACGCTGTCTGGACTAGGGGCGACGGTTACCCTGGCCTGTCGCGATCTCGCGAAGGCGCGCGCCGTCGAATCCGAGCTCAAAGCCGAAAACCCGCAAGCCAAGCTGAAGCTCGAAGCGCTGGACGTGAGCCGTCTCGACTCGATCACGAGCTTTGCCGAGCGCCTCGCGGCCTCGACACCCAAGCTCGACGTCTTGCTCAACAATGCCGGCGGCTGGGTGATGCAACGCCAGCTCACGGGCGACGGATTCGAGCAGCAATGGGCGACCAACGTGCTCGGCCCGCATTTGCTGACACGACTGCTCGCGCCCCAGCTGGCAGACGGCGGCCGCATCGTCAACGTGGCTTCGACCGCGGCGGGTGGGCTCGATCTGAACGACACACAGTATGAGCAGCGCGGCTACAACGGCGTCAATGCGTACAGCGCCACCAAGCAAGCCTTGCGCATGCTCAGCTGGTCGTGGGCCGAGCAGCTGAAGCCGAGCGGCGTGATGGTGAACGCGATGTCGCCGGGCCTGGTAAATACCGAGCTGAACCGCAACGCCAAGGGCTTTTTCGCCGTCGTTTTCACGCTCACCAAGCTGTTCGCCAAAACCGCCAAAGACGGCGCCGACACGGCGGCCTGGCTGGCAGCCGCGCCCGAGCTAGCGAACGAAACCAATCAGTTCTGGGAGAACCGCAAGCGCATCGCCTGCAAGTTCCGCGACGCAGAACAGCAGCGACGACTATTTGACCTGTGCGACGAGCAGCTGCAAGCGCGGCGCGCACGGCAGAGCGCGGCCTAGCGCAGTCAACTACGGTTGCGCCAGCAAATGCGCAGGGCCAAACTCGCTGCGCACGCGGCCTTTGCACGAGGCGCCGGCGTTGCCACTGCACGTATTCAGACGCTCGAAGTCGAGCAACAACGAGCGCGGACCGACGCCGTCGAAGTCGTAGTGAAACGATAGCGAGTAGTTTTGCGCGCAAGCCGGGCTGAGCGGGCCGTCCAGCGACACCGCCAGGCTGCGTCCGCTGAAGGTGGCATCGAACGCGCGTTCGTCGAGCAACGGCTCACCGGTGCCGTGCAACGTTACCGTGCCGACAGCCAAGTTTCGCGATTGCTCGATCGAGATGCGAACCGTGCCGGGCAACGCGCGAACGGGCAGGGACTTGCCGGCGGCCGCACACGGCTGCTCTTCGCCGCATGCGACCAGCTCGTAGTCGCCCTGCATGTTGGCCAGGGACGTTACTTTGTCGCAGGGCACGCCGGACAAGGGCGGCACCGTGGGAATGGCCCACATCGGGCCCTCACCGACCGGGCAAGCCGCTGAGATTGGCCGGTAGTGCCCGACCTGCAACACCTCACACGTGTCGGTGGTCACGAAGTACCAATACTCATGGTCGATGCAGCCGGACGGGCAGTCACCGCTACCGAGCTGGAACGCCAGTGCGAAGCCGCCGTTGTCGAGCTGAAACGCGTAGATGAAGCTGCCGTGGTCGCCGCGATTCGGATCGGGCACGTACAGCTGGTTGACCGCCTTCAGCTGCGGCACCAGCGCCTGCGCCCGGGCGATCACGTCGTCGAGCGATTGGCCCTGACATGCCGCCGAACCCGGGTCGTCGCGATCGAAATCTCGAATGCCGGGGGCGCGGTAGCGGGCGTCGGGGTCGCAGACGCTTAGGCGGTCGGCAGCGCCGCCGACGGCAACGCCAGTGCCGCCAACACCAGCGCCACCGATCGCCACGCTCGGCTCGCCCGCCTCTACCTGCTGCGCCGAACCGGCCGTCGCGCTCGACGAGCCGCCAACGTTCGTGTCGCCCGCGGTGCCGGTGGCGGCACCCGAACGGTTTCGGACGTCACGGCCTCCGCACGCCACCGCGAGCAGCAGCGTCGCGCACGCCATCTCCCGCCACGCCATCCGCGTCATCGCTTCGATGATTGGCGCGGCCACCCGACCCGTCAATCCGACGGCTCGATCGGCCCGTGTTTGTGGGGCGGGCGTTCGCCCGCAACGCTCAGTGCGGTGACATACGGATCGCCGGGCATGGGCACGTTCGCGGCCACGTTTACCGGCAGCCGCAGGTAGGGACGTGCGGTTGCCCACACGTGCGCACCAACTTGCAGTTGTCATGACCGCTTTGACCAGAGCGCGATGTTAGCATCCGGGCATGAGGCGTTTCGCTGGCCGCGCGGCAACGCGCTGGCTTGGTTCCGGTTTGATCGTTGGCGTGCTCGGCGCAACGGGTTGTAGCGACGACACTCCGCACTCGAGCGCGCACAGCGCCGGAGCAGCCGGCACGCCGAGCAGCGGCAACGGCGGCGGTCATCCAACGGTCGGCGGTAGCTCGAGCGGGCACGCCGGCGAACCAGGCAACGCGGGCCAAGGCACGAACGTCGACGCTGGCGCAGGCGGTGGCTCCGACGCGACACCGACCGCAGCCCACGACTTGGTCATCTACGGCTGCACGTCGGCGGGCGTGATCGCCGCCGTGCAAGCCAAACAAATGAAGAAGAGCGTGATCTTGGTGTGCCCCGAAACGTACCTGGGCGGGCTCACGACTCAAGGCTTGGGCTGGACCGATACCGGCGACAATTCGGTGATTGGCGGCCTGAGCCGCGATTTTTACGCCCGCATCAAGCAAGCCTATGACGACGACGCGCGCTGGAAGCAGCAGACCAAGGTGTCGTACAGCCACTACGACGCAAACGCCGACAGCATGTGGGTGTTCGAGCCGCACGTCGCCGACGAAATCTTCGAGGCGTACGTCACCGACAACGCGCTCGACGTGCGGCGTGACGAGTGGCTGGACCGCGGCCAAGGCGTCGAGAAAGACGGCGCCCGCATCACCGCCATCACCACGCTGAGCGGCGCGCGCTACGCCGGCAGCGTCTTCATCGACGCCAGCTACGAAGGCGACTTGATGGCGGCGGCGGGCGTCTCGTATGCGGTCGGGCGCGAAGCCAACGCGACCTATGGCGAGACGCTAGACGGCGTCGAAACTGCAGCCGCCAGCGGCCACCAATTCGCGACCAAGATTTCGCCGTACGTCGTCGAAGGTGATCCGACGAGCGGGCTCCTGCCGCGCGTGAGCGGCGACGCACCCGGCGTGGACGGGCAGGGCGACAAGCGCGTGCAGGCATACAACTACCGCGTCTGCATGACCAACGACGCCAGCAACAAGATTCCGTTTGCAAAGCCCGACGGCTACGACCCGAAGCAGTACGAAATCTTGCTGCGCACGCTGTTGGCTGGCTCGCAACACGTGTTCGGAAAGTTCGATCCGGCGCCGAACAAGAAGACCGACACCAACAACAGCGGCCCGTTCAGCACCGACGATATCGGCATGAACTACGACTATCCAGAAGCGTCGTACGAAGTACGCAAAGCGATCCTGCTCGAGCACGAGACGTACCAGAAGGGCTACTTCTATTTCATCGCCAATGATCCGCGCGTACCCGCCGACGTGCGCACCAAGATGGCGACCTGGGGTCTCGCCAAAGACGAATTTGCCGACAACGGCGGCTGGCCGAAGCAGATTTACGTGCGCGAGGCGCGGCGCATGCTCAGCGATTTCGTGATGACCGAAAAGCACCTGCGCGGCACCACCGCCACGCCGGAGCCGATCGGCATGGGCTCGTACAACATGGATAGCCACCACACGCAGCGCTACGTCGTGCACGACGCGGCTGGCGACTACGTGCGCAACGAAGGCGACGTGGAGGTCAATCCCGGCGCGCCCTACCCGATTTCGTACCGGGCGATCGTGCCGAAAAAGACCGAGGCTTTGAACCTGATCGTGCCGGTTTGCTTGTCCAGCTCACACATTGCCTACGGCTCGATCCGGATGGAGCCGGTGTTCATGATCTTGGGCCAGTCGGCGGCAACTGCGGCCGCGCTGGCACTCGACACGGGCGTCGCCGTACAAGACGTGCCGTACGCAGATTTACGGACGCGGCTCTTGGCCGACAAACAGGTGTTGGGCAACGGCACCGTACCCGATGATTTCGACGGTACGGTGGTCGACGACAGCGTGGCCACGCTAACCGGAGCCTGGACGACGGCTGCGGTAACCAAGCCGTTCGTCGGCGCCGGCTACCAGCACGACGGCGACGCCGCCAAAGGCACCAAGACCGCGCGCTTCGTCGCCACGCTGCCGAAGGCTGGCCACTACGAAGTGCGGCTCGCCTACACCACCAACGCCAACCGCGCGACCAACGTGCCGGTCGCGATTGAACATTCGGCCGGCACTGCCAACGTCGTCGTCAACCAACAAACGCCGCCCACCGTCGCTGGTGTGTTCGCAATCCTGGGCGACTACGACTTTGGCACCAGCGCCGCCGTCGAAGTTTCCACGCTTGGCACGAACGGCTACGTGATCATCGACGCCGTGCAATTCGTCGTCAAGTAGGGTGCGCGGGCGGCGAAAGCGCGGCGCCCCCGTCCCACTGCGGCAATCTGCACCGCGCCTGCCCCAGTCGTCACGCCACGGTAAGAGCGACCGCCAGCGCACGCGGTAGCCATTTCAAGCCGTAGCGCGCGCTTGCGTCAGAGGCGCGCTCACTGGAACGGCAGCTGCAGAGGGCCGAGCCGATGCTGCTTAGTCACCTGGCCCGCCCACTCATCCCTGCTTCCTTACTACTTGCCTGCAGCCACTCGGTACCAGCGCCTGCGACCGCGGCTAAGCCGACGCTGAGCTCCGAGTACCGCACGATCCAGCCGAATGAATCGGTCTGGCCGCCTGAAGCAGCCGCCAATGTCCAGCCACCGCCCGTGGACCCCAACACCGATGTGATGGCCGAGATCCTGGCGATTCCGCCCGGTCGGTAGCTCACGACATGCGGGCGGGCCTTGGACAGCTAGGCTACCCCCGATGGACGGTGCTGGGCTCGACGAGTCGTTGATCACAGACCTCGAGGTGCTGATCGTCGATTGCCAAACGACCGGTGCCTCGCCCGCCCACGGCTCCGTGCTCGAGCTGGGTTGGTGTGTGGCCAGCGTCCAGCAGCCAG
>FSUE01000187.1_pt1 | contig 27860 bp, 23 predicted proteins | sample 1637031 | NCBI WGS metagenome assembly FSUE01 (sample SAMEA3914819, study PRJEB12502) | metagenome | biome: forest; material: soil | place: Canada | collected 2010-06-26 | depth 0.3 m | reverse complement strand
GGGCAGCCCCAGCCCCAAGGCTAGCTGAGCGCTTCGAGGGTGGCTTGGGCTACGGCGACGCTGGAGGCGGGGTTTTGGCCGGTGATTAGGTTGCCGTCGCGAACCGCGAACGACGACCACATGGGGGCGGCTTCGTGCTTGGCGCCGCGCTCTTTGAGCTTGGTTTCGAGCGCGAACGGCACGATTTTGTCGAGCCCGACCGCGGCTTCTTCGGCGTTGGTGAACGCGGCGACGCGCTTGTCGGCCACCAGGTAGCGGCCGTTGCCGAGCCGCACGTTGACCAGCGCTGCGGGCCCATGACACACCGCCGCGACTACGGCGCCGCGCTCGTAGCCTCGCGCCAAGAGCGCGCTCAGCGCGGTGTCTTCTGCCAGGTCCCACATCACGCCGTGGCCGCCGACGACGAAGTAGGCGTCGTAAGCTTCCTTCACGTCCGCCAACCTGTGCGTGTTGGCGAGCTTGCTGGCGGCTTCGCGGTCGTCCAAGAAGGCGCGCACGGCAGGCGACGGAGCGGTCTCGCTTTTCGGATCCGCGGGTGGCTTGCCGCCGGCGGGTGACGCGAGCTCGAGCTGTGCGCCGTGTTTTGCGAGCTCGAGGTAGGGGGCAGCCAGCTCCTCCAGCCAGAAGCCGGTCTTGGTGTTGGTGGCTCCGAGCTGCGCGTGGCTCGTGACGATCATCAGAATACGTTTCGGCGTTGCCATAGTGCCTCGGTCCGGTGTCGGCGCCGACAATCAGGCGCAGGAACCTTTTCTACGTCGCGGCTACAGATGAAACAATTGAAATAGTCTCGTGATAAACATGAGGCATGCTCATCAATTACGGCCTGTTGCCGACGCTGTGCGAGCTCGGTTCGGGGCGGACTTTCGCGGAGGCCGCCACGCGCCTGCGCCTCACGCCGTCGGCGATCAGCCATCAAATGCGCACGCTCGAGGCCCAGCTCGGCTTTCGGTTGTTCGAGCGCGTCGGTCGGCGCGCCAAGCTGACGGCCGAGGCGCAGCAGCTGGTCGCGGTGGTCGCGCAGCATTTGTCGCCGATCGATGCCGCACTCGAGGCGTTACTGGATGACGGCAAAACGGTGCGTGGCGTCGTGAGGGTTGGCGGCGTGCTGCCGTTTTCGCGGCTGTGGCTGCGGCCACGCATTGCGCGGCTGATGCGGCGCTATCCGGAGCTCGAGCTTTCGGTGAGCTTCGGTGCGCCGTCGGTGTTGGTGCCCAAGCTGCAGTCGGGGTTGCTGGATTTGGTGATCTTGGCCGAGCAAGTGGCCTCGCCGCTGTTGGCCGCGCGCAGCGTCTTTGTCGAGGAATTTTGGGCGGTCTGCTCCGAGAGTTACCTGGCGGGCACGCCGCCGCCCGTGACCGCCAAAGACTTCGAGCAACAGCGTTTCATCGTCTATGACGACAGTCGCCCCATGCACGACGCATGGTGGCGCAGCGTCGTCGGTCGCCGCGCTACGCCGTCGCCCACTGTCGTCTGCTCGATTGCCAACTTGGACGAGATGCTGCACCTGGTGGAGCAGGGGCTCGGTGTGGCCGTGCTGCCTAACTATTTGGTGAGCGAGCTGGTCAGCCGCGGCAAGCTGCTGCGGCTTGGGGTCCGCAAATCAGCGCCGCAAAACCCGGTGCGCCTGGTGTGGAAGAAGTCGTCGATCGAAACATCACGCTTCAAAGTCGTGCGTGATGCGCTGCTCGCGCCGAGCGGGCGGTGACGCCGAGGACCCAATTCGTCAGGCCACCTTACAAATTCGCCCCCGTAGCGTGGCCTTGGATGTTTTCGTGGTCGCTGAATTCGTGCCTGTGGAACCGGTTCTTTTCGAAGAAAGTGCGGGACTTGCCCAAGCTTCGCGTCACGATGGGGCAGAATGCGAGACTTCCGCGGCGTGGTTTGGGCTTTCGGTTTGCTGAGCACGGTGGCCGGTTGCGGCGACGACCCATCGCCGTCTGTGGCTGGCGCTGCCGGGCAGAGCGCGACAGCGGGTCAGGCGTCAGTTGCCGGGACTGCCTCGAACCCGCTGCCTGTCGCCGGTAGCGGTAGTGGGGGCGTTGCCGGAAGCGCGAGCGTCGCCGGAAGCGCGAGCGGTGGCAGCGCGAGCGTCGCCGGAAGCGCGAGCGGCGGTGCGGGGAATGGCGGCGTGAGCGCCGGCGGCGCGGCTGGCGCTGCAGGTAGCGGCGGCAGCGCCGTGGTGATGACCAACAAGGTCTTCAGTCAGTGCCGGTTGCACTTCGGTACCATTGACAGCAAGGCCAAGGAAAACGCGGCGCTGATTCCGGAGCTCGATTTTTTCACGCCGGGGTGGATGGGTCAGTCGGACTCGTTCGACCAAAAATTCGTTTGTGACGAAGGCAAAGACGGCGCCGTGTTGGGTAAACAAGTGCCGGTGATCGTGGCCTACGTTTCGGCGTTTTACGTCAAGCGCCACCACGGCAGCTTGTGCGACTGCAACGTGACTACGTGCGGCCAAACCAACGGCAAACCCAATGATTTGTGCAATTTTGGCGCGCAATACATCAAGCAAGACGTGGCGGCGATCGTCAACGTCTACAAGAGCTACGCGCAGGGCTACGCGGCTTGCTACGGCACCACACGCCCGATCATCTTCGAGATGGAGCCCGACTGGTATCAATACACGGGCGCGTCACAGGGCAGTCCGATGAGCAAGGCCGAGGCCGGCACGATCCTCGGTCAATACGTGGCCGCGCTCAAGCAGTCGCTGCCCAACGCCTACTTCTCGATCGATATCTCGCCCTGGGTCGACGACAACGGCGCCACCAACGGCAAGGATTGGTATTCGCACTTCGACCTGTCGCAGTTCACGTACGTGAACACCTCCGGCGGCAGCACGCTCGGCGCCAATACCAAAATTCGCGGTGACAACAACATGACCTGGAGCGGCGTGAACCAGGTGACGGGCAAGGGGGTGCTGGCCGACACTGGTTACGGCGCCAACGGCGTTTCGGCCGGTCACGACGCGAACTGGGACGACGTGAGCAACCTGAACGCGCGCCTTGCCGACGGCGTGGTGTCGATCGGCCAGTACAACCCAAAGTCGGATTGGGCCACCACGATCAAGAGTATTCGCAGCCAGCTCAAGACCCCCAAATACTGCCCGTGAGCTTTTTGTGACGGGCCAAGGCGCGTTGGTGTTTTTGGGCGGGCAACTGACGGCATCGGCGAGCATCAGCGCGGGCTCGATGGCGCTCGGGCGCAATTGGGGGGCGTACGGCGCCGCCGCGTTCTTGCACACGCAATTGGGCGCGCACATCAAGCCCGTTGGCTGGCTGGCGATGGGCAGCAATACCCTCGACACGGCGCGCTTCTCCGAGTTCCAGACGACCGGGCCCGGAGCCAGCGCAAGCGCGCTCGCTGCGCGCGCCTCACAATCCAAGCAGCTCACCACGCAAGACGCCGCCAACTACACGCTGACCAAGATCTTCGGCGCTTGGGTCCCGAGTTACAGCAAATGAAGCGCTACGCCATTGCCGCGGGTTGACAGCGCTGGTCGCCGTGACACCATGCGCGCCGCCATGTCCCAGGCTGAATATCCGAACGTCACCGCAGTCGCCAAAGCCAACGTTTACTTCGATGGCAAAGTCGTGAGCCACACGATCTTGCTCGCAGGCGGCGTGAAAAAAACGCTCGGTTTGATCTACCCGGGCGACTTTCACTTCGGCACCGACGCGCCCGAGCGGATGGACATCACGGCCGGCAGCTGTGAAGTGCGGCTCGACGGCGAGACGAGCTGGCAGACCTACGCCGGCGGCAGCTTCTTCCAGGTTCCGGGCAAATCCGGCTTCGACATCAAGGTCGCTTCCGGTATTGCCGAATACGTCTGCTCGTTCGAATAACCGGCGCGCCGCAGTTTTGGCGGGCATTTTCGCCGCCGCCGGACACACAATAGGCATGCGCGCGCAGCATGGCTCGTGGCCGGCTCTGTTCCTCGGCTTGGTCTTGGCTGGCTTCGGTTGCTCCACGGCTAGCACCAGCGGCGGCGCGGCCGGTTCAGCCAGCAATACCGCGGGAAACCCCAACGCAGGCGGCAGCAGCTCGATGCAACCTGGTGGCGGTAACGTGTCCGTTCAAGGCGGTAGCGGCGCAGTCCAGGGTGGCAGCTCAGGCACGCAACCTGGTGGCGGCCAGGTAGGCGTGGGTGGGACGAGCGGCACTGGCACCGCCGGCACGGCGTCGGGCGGCGGCATGGCGCCAAGCGGACCGGCGATCGGTCCGGCGCAGTTTGCGGCCGGTGACCTCGACGCGGCCAGTGACGGCGGCACGTTGACGTTTCAGAGCCTGGGCAAGGCTGGTTTTTATCCAAGCCGGCGCGATCCGGCGTCGGGCACGTGCGACGTGTATTCGAACGGCACGTGTTGCATGACCAAGCACCCGCTGGCCGACGACAAGCTCACGCCGTGGAACGAGGAGCTGATCGTCACCTTGCGCGGTCCGATTCAGCTCAAGCAGTTCGTCGTGTACACGGCCGACCCAACCGGCATGCAGTGGGACGTGCAGTCGGCGTGGGATTCGAAAGACCCGGCCAGCGCGTTCGGTATCACGTTCGACGGCAACGCCACGAAGGGTGCGAAGTTCGCCGGCACCGTCGGCAGCGAATGCGTCGCCGACGCGATGACCGACAAGGCGTTTCCGTGCGGACCGAACAGCGTGCCGTATTGCCCGGCCGGCGGCACCGGGCCCAAGAATTACGGCTGGAACGGCTCCAAGCTGTTCGTCATGACCGCGCGCATGCCAATGATGGGCGGCGCCAAGCTCGACGCCGCGACGGCTTGCGGCACCGGCACCAGCAACGGCTGGTACAACGCACCGTGGATCGGCATCAGCTTGGGCGAGCTGATCCGTGAAGGTAAATTCGGCGACTGCAATTGTTACGGCAAGACGCCGCCCGAGTGGTACGCCGGCGACGGTTGCGGACAGATCAACGCGTTCGAAGTCGTGAACGACAACAACGCTTACCAAAATTTCGACGTCTTCAGCTCGAACATCTTCGCGTACTACGGCAACGTGGGCGAAGGTCCGTGCGGCAAGACCTGCAACCTGACTGGCGTCGGACCCGCCGATCTGATCGACAAAGCCACCAGCATGCCCGCGGCCAAAGGCGGCGTCACGACGTTCGGCGGCGCCGCCGCCCACGTCGCGTTCCGTCGTCCGACCGACGGCTACCGCTACGTGGTGGCGCTGTTCGACGTGAACACGCGCACCATGCAACTGGCGATCATCCACCCCAGCAAGGTGCCGGCCGCCGCTGCCGGCTTGCTGCCGAGCCTGCCGCGCTCAGTCGGCCGCGCCACCATCGACGCCCTGCTCGCCCTGCGCCTGCCCGGCTAGCAGCAGCCGTACGGCGTCGTACGGGATGAATCCAACAGGGAGGAGGGGAGGTCAGGAGGCCAGATCGAGATCCTGTTTTTTGGGGGCTGCCCCCAAAAAAGCAAATCCTCCCTGCCTCCCCGCCTCGCTGTTTGCTCGCCCCGACCGGGGACGTATGCTGCCGTTTACCGATGAAGTTCGACGCGCCTTATTGCCTGACTCACCAGGACGGCAAGACCCATTACGCAAGCGGTGAAATCCGAAAGCAGCGCCTGCTGGCCGAGGTGCCGAGGGGTGGACGTTGGCCGGTGCTCAGCATGGTCCCGTTTTCGCAGCTGCGCGAGCGCGGCTTCGACGTGCACGACCACGGCGAAGAGATCTTGTCGCTGGTGCCGAGTGACTACCGTGAAATCGAGCTCGGGCAGGTGCTGCCTGACGGCGTGGAGCCGGAGGTGCGCACGGTCGGTGCGCCCAGCTTCGAGATGGGCGATGCCGAGTTCGAGGCCAACGTCGCGCGGCTGATCAAAGACGAGATCTGCCGCGGTGAGGGCTCGAATTTCCTGTTGTCGAGGAAGGCGCGTGTCCAAATCGCAAGCTTCGACTGGAAGGTCGCCAACACGATTTTCAAGCGCCTGGCCCAAAACGAGTTCGGCGCCTACATGACGTTCTGCTTTCACGACGGCGAGCGCTTCTTCGTCGGCTCGTCGCCGGAGCGCCACGTCACGATTCGCAAGGGCGTCGTCAAGATGAACCCGATCTCCGGCACGTTGCCCAAGAGCGCGCTCAAGCAACGCTCCGATCTGATCGAGTTTCTGTCGGATCCCAAGGAGATCAACGAGCTGTTTCAGGTGGTCGACGAGGAGCTGAAAATGATGTCGCGCATCTGCAGCTCGGGCGGCGACGTGCACGGCCCATACTTGAAAGAGATGAGCACGCTCATCCACACCGAGTACCTGCTGCAAGGCCACACCGACGGTGACTACATGGACGCGTTCCGCGACTCGATGTTCGCCGCCACCATGATCGGCAGCCCGCTCGAAAACGCGGCCCGCGTGATCAAAGAATACGAGCGCGAGGGCCGTCGTTACTATTCGAGCGCGCTGCTCGTCACCGGCCTGGACGAATCAGGCCAGGAGTTCTTGGACAGCGCGATCACGATCCGCACGATGGAGGTTTCGGCCACGGGTGAAGCGACGCTGCAGAGCGGCGCCAGCATCGTGCGCGACTCGGTGCCCGAACGTGAATGCATCGAGGTCAAAACCAAGGCCGCCGGCCTGCTGCGCGCGATCAACAGCGCCGAACCGAGCGCGCCTGTGCTGGCCAAGTACCAGGACAGCTTGGTCAATCAGATCTTGGAGTCACGCAACAAGTACTTGTCGCGCTTCTGGATGGAGAAGCAGCATCAGTCGTACGTCGACGCGCGCCTCGAAGGCAGGTCGATCCTGATCATCGACAACGAGGACGAGTTCACGCACATGCTGAAGCACCTGCTGACGCACTTGGGGCTGCGCGCCAAAGTGGTGGACTTCCGCGCCGCCGCACCGCTTTTGGCCGACGCCGAGCTGGTGCTGGTCGGACCGGGCCCGGGTGACCCGACCGACTTGAACGACCCCAAAATGCAGGTCGTTCACGCCATCGTGCAAGACCTGCTCGCGCGCAACGCCTGCTTCATGGCCGTCTGCCTCGGGCATCAGGTGCTGTGCCACCGCCTGGGCATGCGCGTCGAGCCGACCGATCCGCCGCTGCAAGGCGTGCAAAAGTCGATCGATCTGTTCGGACGTCGCGAGCCGGTCGGCTTTTACAACACGTTTTTCGCGCGCCGGCCGGAGTTTGCGCCGCCGAAGGTCGAGATCGCCAGCGAAGCCGACGGTCGCGTCACCGCGCTGCGCGCCGACCGCTTCTGCAGCTTCCAGTTTCACGTCGAATCAGTCCTCACCACCAACTCCGTCCCCATCCTCCGCGACGCCCTACTCTGGCTGATCGCCCGCTAAGCCCGGCCGGCGCCGCCTCGGGCCCCTCGCGTGTAGCTAGGTCGATCCGAGTCCCTGATTTTCACAGGGAGGATGGGAGGACGGGAGGTCCGCGAGGTTTTTTGTTGTTCGAGCCGCGACATACCGCACGGAAACTGCGCAGTCTCCGGCCGATCGCGGCACGGTCCGAAATCCAAGAAATTCTCGCCCTCGCGTACCTCCCGTCCTCCCATCCTCCCTGTGAATCTCGCAAGGTCCCGCCGCGAGCGATCAGGACGGAAGCAGCCCGAGACACCCGCCTCGGCACGACCGAGGGTCGCCACGGAAGTTTCTGCGAGTTGGGCTGCGGCGTGGCAGTCCGGTTAGCCCAGGGCGCTGAGCAGGACTTTGAGCTTCCAACCGGTTTCTTGGAGCTCGCTCTCGCTGTCGGAGCCGCTGACGATGCCGGCGCCCACGTACAGGTGCGCGAGCTTGCCGGCGATCACGCCCGAGCGCAGCGCGACGGCGAAGTCGGCGTTGTCGCGCGAGTCGATCCAGCCGATCGGACCGCCATACCAGCCGCGCTCGTCCGGCTCGTGCTCGGCGATGAAGCTGAGCGCGGGCGTGGTCGGGTAGCCGCCGACGGCGGGCGTGGGATGAATCCGCGACAACAGCGAGAGCGCGCTTTGCGGGGCGCGCAGGGTGGCGCTGATCGGCGTCTTGAGATGCAAGATGTGGCGCGCGCGATGCGCGAATGGACGTTCCGGTAGCGGCTGCAGCTCGGCCACCGGACGCAGTCGCTCGAGCAAGTCTTGCACCACTGGCGCGTGCTCGGCCAGCAACTTGGCGTCGCTCAGCAGGCGCTCGGCCGCCCCGGCGTCGCTGGCTGGCAACGAGCCCGCGACGGCCTCGGTTTCGATGCGCAGCCCGGTTTTGGCCAGCAAACGCTCGGGCGGGGAGCCAATGAAGGTGCTGCCGTTGACGCGAAACGCGAAGCGCGGCGCGTTGGGGCCGCTTTCCCGCAGCCGCGCCAACACGCGCGCCGCCGACAGCTCGCGCGCGAACCGCACCAAAACCCGCCGCGCCAACACGACCTTTTCGAACGAGCCGGTCGCGATCGCGCGCTTGACGTGCTCAATCTGCTCGCGCCACTCGTCGGTGCTGGGCTCGGCGAGCTCGAACGGACCCGGAGCGGCATCCAGCTCCGGTTGCGCTTCGGCGCTGGCCGCCGCCACCAGCTGCGCGGCTTCGTTCAGGAAGCGCGCGCGTTCCGTGGCCGACGCCAGCTCTTGCGGGGCCGCCGCCAGCGTGAGCCAGGCGCGATCTTCACGCCGCGTGTAAGTGAGGCGTGGCAGCACCAGCTGGCCTTCGCCAAAGCCGTCCCACGGCGTTTGAGCGGAGCGCCCGGTTTGAAATGCAAAGCCGCCGACGACGCGCGGCTCGGGCGCAGCGGCGTCGACCGACGCATGCGGCTCGAGTGAGCTCCACAGTTCTTGCAGCTGGTGGTCGATGCTCGCGAAGCGTTCGGGTCCGTGACCGGTCAGCCGTTTGGCGACGCCGATGCCGACGAACTCTTGGTCGCGCCCGCCTGACCAGTACCAAGCGTCGGCGTGCGGCTCGGCCGCGAGCAGTGCCTCGGCCTGCAGCAGCGGGGCGGGGACGCTCAGCCACTGTAGGCTCTTCGAGCTTGCTGCTTCGGATAGGCCTCGCTCCAGGAGGTGGAGCGTGCGAGCGACGGACTCTTGCTGCGTCATCAACGTGAAGCGGCTGGTCCGCTTTCACGAATTATTGAAACTTTAGAGGTATCTGTCAAGGCGCCGGCCGGAACCGGGTTTGTGGCATTAACGCCATGAATTGATTGTGAAATATCCGCTACGGGGCGTCCGGGCCGCGATCGAACAACGTGCGCAATTGGCAGGCGTTGAGGGCGGCGCCGTAGATGCGCAGCTCGTCGTAGGTGCCGTGGTAGGCGTGGTCCTTCGACCATTGCGACTCGCCGACGAAGTCGTTCACGTCCTTGATGTCCGTCAGCTGCACCGGGGTTGGTGATTGGATGAGCGACTTGCCGTCGAGGAAGAGCTCCAAGCTGACGCCGCTTTGGACCGCGAACGCGACCTGTGCGGGCCGATTGAGCATGTCTTCCGCCGAGCCCAAGCCGAGCGTGGCGAAGCCGGGCGCCGCGACCTCGGCGCCGAGTCCGGTGCCGTTGGCGAAGCCAGTCGAGGGCATGACCGCGATGTAGCTTTTGCCCGTGTTGCCCTGGCGCTCGCCCAAATCACTCATGCCGAAGTCGAACACGCGCTGGTAGCCAGCGCCGCCCGCCCACGTCGTCCACGCCACGATCGTGACGCCGCTGTGCGACGACACCAGGCCGTTGGGCAAGTTCAAATATTGGTCGGGTTGACCATCGTGCTCACCCGGCAACGTGAGCACGCCACTGCCGTCGAGCATCGCACCGCCCACCAGCGAACCGTCGGCGACGCCGACGCTGTCGGCGACGGTGGTGCCCGTGCCGTCGAAGCTGTAGCGGTGAATCAGGCTATCGACGGGCGGTTCCTCACCAGCCGTGCACGGGGTGCCGCTGGTTGCGCCGTCGGCTCCAGCTTGGCCGGCCGCGTTGCCGCCGGCGCCGCTGTCGGTGGCGCTGCCGCCGCTTTCGGTTGGCGAGCCGCCGGTGGTGGCGACGCTGCCGCCGGCGCTGGGAATCACGCTGGCGCCGCCGACGATTACCGGTGCCAGCTCGCCGATGATCAGGTCGCCCTTGGAGCCGCAGTACGTGAGCAGCAGCGGAAGCGCCAGGATCGGCAGGGTGGTGGCGCGCATGGGCGACTTGGATAGTGTCCGCGGCGACGGTCAGCCGTGGTGTCGGCGCGTTTCTGCTGACAGCGGACTGGCTGAGCGCGAAACGTGGACTAGCGGCGTGCGAATACGGCCAGCGTTTCGAGGTGCTCGGTGTGCGGGAACAGATCGAACGCGTCGAGCGCGACCAAGCGTAACGGCGCGAGCAGCTCGGCGGCGTCACGCTCGAACGAGTCGATGTCGCACGAGACGTACACGAAGCGCTCGGGCGGCGTTTGCGTCAAAGCTGCGTGCAGCTCCGGATCGAGTCCCTTACGGGGCGGATCGGCGACCACGAAATCGGCGTGCGCGACGAGCGCGGCGTGCGCGCCGGCGGCACCGGCGTGCAGCGTGACCTTCGAGCTGAGCGCCTCCGGCAAGGCCTCGACGCCGCGCTGCAGGCCGGTGAGCGAGCCCTCGCCCAGCTCGTTCAAATGCAGCTCGGCGGCTGGCGCGGCCAGGCCGAGGCCGATCGCGCCGACACCGGCGTAGTACTCGACGACGCGCGCGCCGGGTCGCACCAGGTCGCGAACGCGCGCCGCCAGTTGCATGGCCAGGTCGAGATTGCTCTGCCCGAAGGCGTCGGGTGGATAGAAGATGCGCGCCGCGCCAGAAAGATCCTCGACGTGCGGCGGCCCTGCCAGGTGTTGCCAATGTGCGCCCAGGATGGCGTTGGTTCGCTCGGGGTTGCCGTTCCACCACAAGCTGTGCAGCGCTTCGCCGAGCGACGTTTGCAGATCTCCGAATAGCGGTCCCAGGTCGTTCGGGGCAGAGCCGTTGGTGACGAGCGTGACCTGCGCGCGGTCGGTCAGGCGCTCGACCACGACTTGCAGGTAGCGAGCGACGCCTGCGTGCGCGTTGTCCGAGTAGGTGGGGATGCGATGGCACGCCAGGGCGTCACGCACGGTGGCGGCGACACGATTGATGACCGGGTGATGCACCAGGCAACGCGGAATGTGCACCGCGCGGTGCGAGCCGGCCTCGAAGATGCCGAGCTTGGGGGCGTCGGCGCGGCCGCGAATCGCCAGGCGCGCCCGGCGCCGAAACGCCGTTGGCGGGCTTTCGTGCAGCAGGGGCGGTGGCAAGCCGACGCGCGCTGCCAGCGCCTGCAACCGCGCAAGCGGCCCCGCCGGCAGCCCCGGCTCCGCCAGGCGCGGGCAACCCGGGCAGCTCGGCTGGTGGGGGCAGATGAGGCTTGTCATTGGTCTCTTCTCAACTGTTATCCACGCCGGCCGATCCTGGCTTCTGGCTTCGTTTTCGCTGTGCTCCGGTGCTCACGTAGCCACGTACGCTCAAGGAGAGGCGACCGGGCAAGCCGTCGCTTGGTGCTCGCGAAAGCCTCGCCAGAAGCCAGGCTTGGCCAGCGGGCGGCTGGAAGCTTAGTGCAAGGGTGGGGCAGATGAGGGCGGCCATGTCGGAAGGCAGCATGCCTGCGCGCCGAGCCTGCTAACAAGGGCCTTGGCCGTGTCCAAGGTTGCTTCGTCCCCGGTTCAGCGCACGTTGATGTTGGCGTTCTGGCTCGTGGTCGCCGGGTTGGTGGTCGCGGCTGTCGTCAAGGCGGTTCGGCAACGTCCGCTGACCGCGCACTTGCCGAGCTCGGTACCGGTAGCCAAGCCGCGGCTGCCGGCGAGCGCGTCGGCCAGCGTTGCGGTCGTGCCGCCACCACCGCCGCCGCTGCTCGATGAATCGCCGGACAACATTCCGGCGCAGCGTGAGGTGCTGTTCAAGAACCTGCAAAGCCAGCTGTCGTTGAACGACGACGCGCTGGCCAAGACGCGCGCGATTTTCGAGGGGTCGCGTTGGATGGGCCAGGGCAATCCGAAAATCACCAAGCATCCGATGACGCGCGCCGAGTGCCAAGCGACGCGCGCCGCTCAAAAATTTCGCGGTGGTGACGCGCGTTGCGGCGCGCCGAACATGGTCACGGTCTTCGACCCTGCCGCGGGTGAGAGCCCCGCCACGGCCAAGCTGTGCATCGATCAATACGAGTACCCGAACATCGCCTGCGACTATCCGGTCACGTGGGTGAAGTCGGACGAAGCCGAGAACCTGTGCCGGGCGCAGGGCAAGCGCCTGTGCGACGCGCACGAGTGGGAAGGCGCGTGCGCCGGTGCGCTGCACACGCCAGAGCAGGATTACACGTTCGGCGAGCGGCGCCTGATGCAGGAATACCTGCACAACAAAAGCCGCGAAATCGTGTGGGCGTACGGCCCGACGAAGGACCACAAGCTGTGCGCGACCGGCGGCAGCAAGAGCCCCAAATGCTACGAGCCGAGCTGGGAGCTGTGCGGCAGCAACACCTACCCGGCGGGCTCGTTTCCCCAATGCGTGAGCTCGTTCGGGGTTTACGACCAACACGGCAACGCCGCCGAGCACATGAATTTGCCGTTGGTCGCCGAAGAGCTGGGCAGCCGAGGCGGCACCGGCGAAAACGAGATGAAAGGCAGCTGGTGGATCTTCCAACAGCTCGACGCACACGCCGACGACTGCCGCTGGCGCGCGTTGGCTTGGCACGAAGGCAAGCTGATGGCCGACGACGCGCACCGCAACTACCACCTGAGCTTTCGCTGCTGTAAGGACTTGTAGGGGCTCAGTGCTTGAAGTCGCGCACGATCTTGACCAGCGCCGTGAGCTCTTCGGGCTTGTCCTTTAGCTCGGGGTTGGCAGACATGGCGACGCTTTTGCCGACGCCGGCGCCACCTTCGAGGATCGTCTTCTTGATCTGATCATCGGTCACGCTGGCTTGCCATGTCGGATCCGCGAAAGCCCGCGGCTTGGGGTCGAGTGGGCCCGAAGCGGGACCGTCGCCCGCGCCATGGTCGCCGTGGCAAGCGATGCATTTCGAGCGAAACAGCGCCCGCGCATCCGCTGCAGGATCGGGCGGAGGTGGCGGTGCGGGCGGCGCGGCGGGAGTCGTGGCCGCCGTCTTGTCGGGCGCCGGTTTGGAACAAGCCGCGCCCAGGAGTGGTGCAGAGACGAGCAGACCCAGTGCGTAAACGTGAAGACGTGACATGTTGGTACCTCTTTGGTCACACTCGGGCGATGCGCACGAATGGGATTTTGAGACGCGAGTGCGTCGGATCGTTTTCGGTCAAGCGTTGCGCGTGCGCCGACAACAGATCGCTGCGCGTCAGAATGCCGACGACCTTCGTGGGCTGCGTTTTCGCGACGACCGGTAGGCGGCCGATGCCCTGGCTGACCATCAGATCTGCCGCTTCCCTAAGCGAGCTGTTCTCGAACGCCACCGCCGGCGCGCGCTTGAGCAACTGTCGCACCAGGAGCTCCCCAGCGCAGTGTTTGTCCAGCACTTCGCGGCGAGTGACGACGCCGAGCAGCGTTCCTCCACCGTCCACGACTGGGAACCCGTGATGCGCCGTGCCGCCGACACCCGAGTCGAACCAAGCGCGCAGGTGGGCGATGGTGTCGTTGGCGGCGAACGCGACCACGTCGCGCGTCGCAAAATCCCCGACCCAGACATGATCGAGGAAATCTGCCCCGTACTCGCTGGGCACGCGGATTCCGCGGCGGGCGATCTTCTCGGTCATGATCGTGGTTCGCATCAGGAAGCACGACGCGAGGTAGGCCGCCGTGCAGCCGCCCAACAGCGGTAGCAGGCCCAACGGTTGCAACGTCGTCTCGAACGCAAAAATCACCGAGGCCAGCAACGCGCGCGAGGCTCCGGCAAAAATCGCTGCCATTCCGACCAAGCCTGCGATGCGCGGGTCGATCCCGACGTGCGGCAAGCCTAGCGCCGCGAGCGCGCCCAACGTGGCGCCCAAGCCGCCGCCGATCGTGAACAATGGTGCGAGCGTGCCGCCCGAAGTGCCACTGCCGAGCGCGATCGCCCACGATACGAATTTCAGCACGAACAGCAGCAGCAGCGCTTGCCCGGTGAGTGAGCCGGACAAGATGTGCTCGATGTTATCGTAGCCGACGCCCATCGTACGCGGCGCAAAATACCCGACGCCTCCGACGGCCAGCCCGCCGATCGCCGGCCACCACATCCAGTGAATCGGCAGCTTTTCGAAGGCGTCTTCGACGGCGTACACGGCGCGCGTCACGCCGGTGGCGACGACGCCAATCACGCCACCGAGCAGGATGTAGAACGCCAGCGCGGCGGCGCTCGGTTGCTGAAGCTGCGGCATCGCAAACACCGGCATCGAGCCGACCAGCGCCATCCGCACACCAGCAGCGGTCGCGCTGGCGAGCGCCACCGGGATGATCGAGCGCGCCTTGAGCTCGAACAGCAACAGCTCGACCGCCAGCAGCACCGCGGACACCGGGCTGCCGAAGGTGGCCGCCATGCCGGCTGCCGCGCCCGCTGCCAGCAGAGTCTTGCGCTCTGCCGAGGAGGTCTTCAGCACCTGACCGACGAACGAGCCGAGCGCGCCGCCAGTGGCGATGATCGGCCCCTCGGCACCGAACGGACCACCGGTTCCGATGGCGATCGCAGCTGACATTGGCTTGAGAAATGTGAGCCGCGGTGGGATGCGACTCTCGTTGGTCAGCACCTGTTCCATCGCCTCGGGGATGCCGTGCCCACGAATCGCCTTCGAGCCATACCTGGCCATCACGCCGACGACGAGGCCGCCCGCCACCGGCACGACCAGCACCAGCGCGCCGAGGTGGTTCTCGGCCGGAGCGACGCTGCGCAGCGATAAGCGGCCGAGAAACGCGGCGTTCGTCACCAGCGCGATCGCGCCGACCAGCACGCGCGCGATGATGCCGGCGACGAACGCGACGCCGATCGCCAGTGCGCTGATGAAGAGCACGCGCGGGCCGACCACGGCGCTCACCTGCGGCACGTGCGCTGCCTCGAGCACCGGCCCCATCGAGGGCGAAACTGGCAGCCGTCCGGTTTTGGAGATTGGTGGCAGCTCGCCTGCGTCATGCATGGCGGGAGCGGCCCTTGGCGACGACCAGCGTGGGCCCCTCTTCGAAGAACAAGCTGGGTGCTTCGGTCGCGACATCGGCGATATCGACCACTTTGCCGAGCAGCCGCGCGAGCGACTTCAACTCGGCCGTCGACAGCTGGGCCAAGGCTGCGATCAAGCGATCTTGCGCGGCTTCCGGAGCCTGCTCGAGTAGCGTGCGCCCGGAGCGCGTCAGCGTCAGATCGACGCGACGCCGGTCGGTCTTCGATGTCGTTCGGCGCACGTGACCGCGCGCGACCAGCCGGCTCACCACCACCGAAACCGAGCTTTGGTCGGTCGCGGTTCGCGCCGCAAGCTCGTTGACCGAGCACGGGCTCTGGCGCGCCAAGCACTGCAGGACGAACAGCTGGGCCCCGCTCAGACCGACCTTTTGCTCGGCAGTCCGTGACGAGACCCGCAGCGAGCGGACGATTTGCCGCAGCGCATTCAAGACCACGCGCAGCTCGCCCGGCACCGCCGCCTGGGCCGGCGGTTTTCGCCCGGGCGCGCGAGAATTTGATTGGGCTACCATATATTGGCTCCAATACGATCGGTCCGGGCGCCGCGCAAGGGTCAGCTGCGGGCCGGCGTTCGCGACGAAAATCGCGGCTCAGTTTTCGAACAGCGTGCCCTGCACGGCGGCGACGACCGGAATCGCCAATGCGGCGGGCTCGTTGCTCAGCGCGCGGCGGCCGGAGACAATCACTTCTTCGCGGCCGTCTTCGGTGACTTTGCGGATCAGCCGGTAGGTCGTGTTGCCGTCGGCGCGCGCAACTTCCGGCGCGGCGATCAGCAGCTGCAGGTCGAGGCTTTCACACAGATCGAACAGCGAGCCCAGGTTGTCTTGCGACAGGCGATTGGCTTCGTCCAAAAACAAGAAGCGCAGTGAGCCGGGGCCGCGGCGCGCGCGCAGCAGGTTGGCGTCGCGCTCCCACTCGGCCAAAATCACCATCATCAGCGCGGCGCCGACGCCAATCGCCTCGCCGGTCGAGAGCCGCGTCGGGTTGGCGGGCTCCCAGCTGCCGTCGGCTTTGCGTTGCACCTCGACCACCAGCTCCAAGTACTCGCGGTAGTCGAGCACGCGTCCGCCGCCGCTGCGCCCGCCGCCGTAGCGGCGCAAGATTTCGCTCAGCGCTTCTTCGGTCGGCAGGCTGCTTTGAAACAGCAGCTCTTGGGCGCTGCCTTCGGCCAGCGCTCGCAACACCGGCTCCATCTGCTGCGAACGGCGCATTTCGACGCGGATGCCGGCGATGCTGCCGAACGACACGCCGTCGAGGTTTTGGTTCAGGCGTCGCACTTGGGCTTTGGCGCGGCGCAGCTGGACCTCGATGCCGCGCGCGATGTCTTCGGACGCGCCGCGCAGATCGGCTTCTTGATGGCCGAGACGCTGCTCCAGCACCGTCAAGTGACCGCGCAGCCGCTCGAGCGCCAGCAGCGGATCTTCGACTTGCGCGACTTGCGCGGGCACGCGCCGCGCCAACCATTCGCGAACCCGCAACCACAGCGTGAGAAAGGCGTCGTCAGCGTCGAGCGCCTGAGCGCCGACTTCGCTCGCCAACGCGTCGCCACCGCGCGCGGCCGCCAAGCGATCTTGCAGCAGCTCGGCGCGGCTGCGCGCCTCTGCCGCCAATTCCAGCGCGCTGCGTGGTGCGTCGTGGTCGCTCGATTCACCGGAGTGCAGCACCAGCGCGCGCTCGGCGTGGTCGCGCAGGGCTTGCCAGCGTGCGCGAGCTGGCTCGGCCGCCGCCTGCGCGGCGTCGCGATCACGCTCGATTTTGGCCAAATCTTGGCCGAGTTGGCGCACGCGCTCGGCTCCCGCACCGCGTCGCGCCAACAGCTCGCGTTCTTCGAGCGTGAGCCGCTGGGCCGTCGCCCGCAGCTCTGCGAGCTGCGCGGCAGCGCGCTCGGGGGTGAGGTCCGCCGGCAGGCCGGAGCTCGCTAGCTCCTGCGCCAGGCGTTCGGCGTGCGCCGCGATCGCGCCCAGCTCGGCTTCGGCATTCTGTAGCTCGGCGGTGGCCTGCTCCCAAGTGGCTTCGGCAGTCAGCACGTGCAGCTCGGCGGCTTCCATGGCGGCGCGCGCCCGCTGGTGTTGCTGCTCGAGCGCCGGCGCGACCTGCTCGCGATTCTGCAGCGAGCGCTCGGCGTCCTCCCAGGCCAGGGCCGGTAGCTCCTGGCTGAGCTGCGTGAGCGCCTCGAGCAGACGAAAAATGCGATCGCGTTCCGCGCCCAGCTCGCTGCGCTCGGCCTCGAACCGGGCAAGGTCGTCGACCGACGGCGGCGGGATGCGCAAGGCTTCGAGCAGCGCGCCGAGTTTCCGGCGTGGGCTGGCCAAGCGCGAAAGCTCGCTTTCGGCTTCTGCCAGCCGCGCCAGCTCCGAGCCGATAGCGGCGGCCACTTCGGCGTGATTTTCGGCCTCGAGCAGGAACGCTTCCGAGAGCAAGTTGCGCTGACGACCGGCTTGGGCGCGGGTTTCGTTCACGCGCAGCATAAGGTCGGCGATCGATTGATCGAGCGCCTGCTCGTCGCGCGTCAGCTGCTGCTCCGCCGCTTGCAGCAAGCTCTGCGCCTGAGCCGGGTCGCCTCGCTCCAGCAGCTCCGCGTCGGGCAGCAGCTGATCGATTTCGCCGAGCGCCGCGGTCACGGCGCGCAGCCGCGCTTGGCGCCGCTCCAGCTCTTCGCCCAGGCCCACGGCTTCTTTGCGCAAATCCTCGATCCGCGCTTCGCGAGCTTTGCGGCCCAGCGTCGGTCGCTCGGGGCGCCGTGTGACGCGCAGCGCGGGGCCTTCGGTCACGTACAAGTCACCAGCGTTCTCGCTGGCGTGTTGATTCAAGAGCTCGAGATCGGTGCCGGCGGCGATCAAGCGCAGCTCCGAGAGCTCGCGGGCTTTGCCCTGCAGGCGCAGGCTGGCCTGCGCGACGTCGTCGACGACGATCGCCTGCGTGAGCGGGCCGAGCAGAGCCTCGAGCCGGGCCGCGGCTTTGATGTCCAGCTCTTCGAAGCGATTGCCGAGCAGCTCGCCGTCCAGCTCGTCGCGCAATTTGAGCAATTCCGGCGAAAATTGCCCGCCTGAGCCCTCCAAGTGATTGGCGTCGTGCAGCAGCTGCTCGCGCCGCGCGGTGGCCGCTTGCAGGGCACTCTTGAGCTCTTCGCGCTCGCCGCTCAGGCTGTCGCGCAGCCGCAGCACGGCTTCACGCGTGGGTGCGAACGGACCCGTGCTGGCCGTGATGCGCTCGACGCGTTGCAGGAGCCGGCGGTGCTTGCCCAAGGTGGCCTGAGCTTGAGCCAACTGTTCGCGCGTGCTTTTGCGCTCGGCGACGACTCGGCGCCGCTCGTCTTCCAGCGCACGCGTTTGTCGTTCGAGCTTTTCCAACTCGCTATCGGCCGCGCTGAGCAGTCCTTCGAGTTGCTGCAGCGCGCCGGGGCCGGGCGTGAGCGCTAGCGCAAGCGCCGCCTTGTGCGCCGCTTGCTGGCGTTCGGCCAGGCGGCGGTGCTCGCTCAGGCGTTCGCTCAGCGCTGGCTTCTCGGCTAGGGCTTGTTCCAGCTTGTCGAGCTGGCGCAGCGCGTCGCGAGCTTGCTGGTAGGCGGTGTCTGGTGCAGCGGCGCAGCCGAGCTCGCTCGACAATGCCGAAGCCGCACGCCATTCTGCCTGGCGCTGCGCGGCGAGCGTGAGCGAACGTTCACGCTCGAGTCGTTCGGCATCGATTTCGCGCAGGCGGCCCTGAGCCTGCTCGATCCGCGCCGGCAGCTCCACGGCGCTCGGCGGCTGGCCGCTCAGCGTCGCGACTTCCGCCAGCAAACGTTGGGCCTGGCGGTGAGCGCTGGAACGTCGATGGAGCTCATCCAGGCCCGCCTGCAGATCGGCCAGGCCCCGCGCGGCGCGCTCCTGGTTCTGCTGCGCGGCTTCGCGCTGCTTCTTCTGGCTTCCGCGCTCGCTCGCCGCGCTCTGCTTCTTGGCGCGCAGCAGCTCGACTTGCGCCGTGGCGGTCGTGCGTTCCTGGTCCACGTCGCGCTGGATGGCGCGCAGCGCTTGGTGGCTTTCGCTGATGCGCGTCTGCTCGCGCAACAGATCGAGCGCGTCACGCTGCTGGCTCAGCTGCTGACCGAGCTCGTGCTCGCGCGCTTCGAACGCCTCGGCGGCACGCACGCCGTCGGCCAGGGTTTGGCGAAGCCGCGCGGCGGCGTCTTCGAGACCGAGCGCGGCCTCGCGCTGTTCGCGGGCGTGCTCGCGCGTGGCCTGCAACGCGGCCGCGAACATGCCTTGCCCGGCGTCGTACACGCCGGAAATCTCCTGCTCGAGCAGCTGCGCTTCGCTGACCTCGATGCGGGTGCGGCGGCAGGCGTTCAAGTTTTCGCGCATGCGACCGAGCGTGTCGCCGATGCTGGCTTGCTCGCGCAACAGGAACGAACGCAGCTCGGCCGTGATCGCGCGCGAGATGCCGCCAGTCATGCTGGTGCGCAGCATGTCGCCGAGGCGACTGCGATCTTCGTCGCTGGAGAGCCGCAGCGCGCCGATGCCCAGCTCGAACAACGCGGCGAAATAGTCCTTGGCGGAGCCGAATACCTCGATTTTGGCCTGCGCAGCCGCGACGTTCAGGCGCAGCTCGGCCAGCTCGGGCACGGCTTCTTCTTCTGCCGTGACGACCAGCAGCAGATCTTGCAGGCGCACACCGGGCTGAAGCTCGCTGATCAAAAACGGGGTGAGCTCGAGCGTCGGCTCGGCTTTGCGGGTGAGCAGCACGCCGGCGATCACGCGCAGGCCGTCGCCCAAGTCGAGCTCGAGCGCCGCGTACGAGGGTCGCGACGGCTCGCCCAACCGACCCCAGATGCCGCGGTCGCCGCCGATCGCCGCGGTCTCGCCCAGATTGGTGAAGCGCAGGCGCGACATGTCGGGCAAAAGCACGATGTACGCCGCGATCATCACGGTGGTCTTGCCGGCACCGTTGGCGCCTTCCAGCGCTGTCACGCGGCGATCGAGCTGGTAGCGCTCGTAAAAGACGCCCTTCCAGTTGACCAGCGCGAGCGCCGTGGCCCGCGCGCGCGTCATGTCGACGGCTCCGAATCGGGTGCGGGTTCGAGTCCGGGTTCAGGTTCGCGCTCGGACTCGGACTCGGACTCGGTCTCGGACTCGGACTCGGTCTCGGTTTTTGCTTTGGGGAGGGTGCGGAGGGCGGGGTCGATTTCGGATGCTGGCGTGTCGAATGAGGCGCCCCATTCGCTGCCCTCGTTCCATGCTGGCAGGGGAGCGGCGCCAACGTTGGGCGACGAGTCGGGTTCGGCGTCGAGCGATGGGGCGTCGTCGCTGTCGGGTGCCACCTCGTCGTCGCTGGTCAGCGCCACCTCGCCGGACGCTACCAAGCGCGTGAGCGCCTCGAGATCGGCGCCGCTGCCTCGGACCGGCTCGGCAAAGCGCATCAGGCTCGAGCGCAAACGCAGGCGATCTTCCGGCAAAAGCTCGACGAAACCGAGGCCCGCCAAACGCCGAATCGCTTGGCTCACGGCCGCGCGCACCAGCTCCTGGGCGACGCGCTCGTCCATCTTCTTTTTCTTGGCGTTGAACGCGAGCATCAGCTGCTCGGTGCCCATGCTGGCCGACAACTGCGACAGCAGCTGGTCGCGCGACGTGACGCCGCCTTGCTCGACGGTGGCTGGCTCCAGATACAAGAGCGTCAGCCCTTGCCCGACCAGCATCTCGCTCGGCGATAAATGCCGCCGCCCTAGCTTGTCGCCGCTGGGCAACAGGAAGAAAAAGCCGTCGGTGCGCTGCACCAGCTCGGCGCCGTAGCGCCGGTAGAATCGCTCCAGCTGCGCTTGGGCGTCGGTCAGAAAGCCGTACCAGGCCGCGTCCTCGCGATCGATGTGACGTCCGCGTCGCAACGCCAAATCCACGTCGGGGAACAGCTCGTGCTCGACGACCTGCGCGAGATCTTCGAAGGTCTGGTTGGTGTCCATGCTCATGCGCGCCGCGCTTTCATCCCGCGCGGCCGTCAGCCGGCGTTGTTGCCCTTGCGGGGCAGGGTCCACTCTTCGATCGCGAAAGCCTCATCGACCGGCAGCCAAGGCCGCTCACGCTCCGAGCGCGTCCGCGCCAAGCGTGCCACCACTTGCGCAACGCGCCCGGCGGCGCGAAAGCGTTCCTCTTCCGGCAGCTCGGCGGTCACCTCGGCGGTGACGTCGCGCAGGCTGGCCGCGCCCGCGTCCAGCTTTTGGCGCACGCTGTCTTCCAGCACGGCGAACGCGTCGACCGCCGCTTGCTCGGTTGGTGGCGTGTCGCGCTCGGCACGCGGCCGCTTCACCGGCGGTTGTTCGGGGGTGGTCGCTACGTCGCGCAGCAACAGCGGCGCCGGCGTGCTCGCCACCGCCAACGTGAAGCGTTTGCCTGACTTGCCGCTCAGCTGGTCGCGCAACCGCGCCGTCAACGCGCGGCTCGGATCCAACCGCACGACGTCGCGCAAATAGCGATGCACGTACTGGTAGTAATCGGACCAGGACTTTTGCCGACCCGAGCTCCAGGCGGCAATTCGATCGATCTGATCGGCGGCGCGGCGGATCGCATCTTCGGCAGCGCTGGCGTTCGCCGTCTGCGCCAGCTCCTGCAAATCCTCCAGCTGAGCCTGCAGGCGATGCGACTCGGAGAGCAGCACGTGGTTCAGGTCACGCAGCGTGCTGGCCGTGCTCTCGAGCAAGGTTTGGCAGCTCTCGACCGCGCCGAACCAGTCGGCGCTGAGCAGCGCGGAAATTTCCTTCTGGAATTGCTCTTGCTGCAAATCCAGCCCGCGCTGGCGGCGCTCGATGCCCTCCATCAGCTCGTGCACGGTTACCTTCAGTGGACCGACGACGGCCTCGTCGAGCTGTGCGGCGTCGGTCGCGCCGCGCGCGTGCGCCAGCACATCACGCAGGCTGCGCTCGAGCGTGCGCGTCAGCAGCGTCAACGTCTCGGTCGTCAGCACCTCTTCTTCGAGGAAGAAGCTGACGATCGACGCCGCTAGCCGCGACAAAGCGTACTCGCCGACGCGCATCACGCCGGCGCCGTCGACGCGCGACAAGAGCCGTTGCGCGCGTAGCCGCGCGATCGCGTGCGTGGCGCGTTTGCGAACCGAGCTCGGATCGCGCTCGGCGATTTGGGCGGCTTGCTCGAAATGCTCGAACAGCTGCTGCTCGCTGAATGCCGCATGGCCCGAGCTCCGGCCACGCAGGTACAGCGTGGCCAAGAAGCACAGGTCGAGCGTCGAAAGCTCGAGCTTGGGCGCCCGCGATGACAGGGCCAAAAGCGCGGCAGCCTCGCCGGAGGGGCTCGGCGCGGCAGAGGGGGCTTGGTCGGGGGGCTCCAAGGGACGGGCCGGGTCTCGTAACCTCGACCCCTGCCGCCCACAATCACAACCGAATCAATAAAATAATCCCAATAACTACGGCTTGTTACTGGCTCGCCGGCTTGACGAATTAACACTGTTCTCTAGGTTAACAGCGTTAAGTGTTGGAACAGCGTTTACGCATGGGCATGGGAACGAACGAACGGCGCGAACGCGAGCGCTTGGCGATGCGCGAGCAGATCCTGAACGCGGCGCGCGAGCTGTTCGCCACGCGTGGCTACGAGGCCGTGACCATGCGCGAGATCGGCAAGCGCATCGAGTACTCGGCAACCTCGCTTTACAATCACTTTGCCGACAAGGAAACGCTCGTGCGCGAGTTGTGTCGGCGCGACTTCAGCGACTTTGCGCAGCGCTTCTTGGCCGCGGTGGTGGGCAGCCAGAGCCCGGTCGAAAGCATGTGTCGCGCCGGGCTCGTGTACCTGGGTTTCGCCGAGCAGTTTCCGCAGCACTACCGGCTGATGTTCATGACGCCGCTGCCCGATGCGCCGCCCGAAGCCGGCGAACGCGAAGATCCGCGCATGAACGCCTACGTCTTTTTGCGCCAGTTGGTCGACGCGCTGTTGGCCGGCAACTACCTGCGGCCCGACCTGACCGACGCCGACCTGTGCGCGCAGACGATTTGGGCGATGGTCCACGGCACCGCCGCGCTCGAGCTGACGCTCGACAAGCAGCAGGCGTGGCTCGATTTCAAGCCGCGCCGCGAGCGCTTTGCGGAGGCGTTGCGCACGCTGACGCGCGCGCTGCTGCGCGAGCCCGAGGCGGCAGAGAAGCAGCTCGAACGAGCGCTCGCCGGCACGCCCGACTTTGGCGCGCCCAAGACCAAAACCAAAGCGGCGCGGGCCAAGCCGACTTCAAAAAGGGGCTAAACCGATGGTGGATCTGGGACTAAAGACGCTACTGCACGACAAAGTCCGGTTCCTGATCACGATGTCGGGCGTGGCGTTTGCGGTCACGTTGGTGCTGGTCCAGGTCGGTTTGTTCGTGGGGCTGCTGGATAACTCCACGATCACGATTCGCAAGCTCGAAGCCGACCTGTGGGTCACCTCCAAAAATTCGCCCAACCTCGACTTCGTTCATCAGTTTCCTGAATCGAATCTGTATCGCGCGCGCTCGGTGCCGGGCGTGGCGCGCGCCGACAACCTAATCTTGTCGTTCGTGCAGGTGGCGTTGCCGACCGGCGCCGAAGAAACGGCGATCGTCTACGCGATGGAAGACTTTCGGCGCTGGGGGATTCCGTGGCAAATCACCGCCGGCAACGTCGACGATCTGAAGCGCGGCGCGTTCGTGATGTTCGACGAGTCGGCGGCCAAGCGCTTCGGTGCGTTTGCAGTCGGCGACTACCGCGAGGTGAACGGCCAGCGGCTGAAGGTGATTGGCACCTCACGCGAGGCGAAGAGCTTTACCACCACGCCGCTTGCATTCATGGATTTTCGGCGCGCGCAGGAGCTGCAACCCGAGCTGCTCGGCGGCAAGACGTCGTACATCGTCGTCAAGCTGCAGCCGTCGGCCAACGTCGCGGCCGTGCGGGCAGAGCTTGCCCGGCGCTTGCCGTACAACGACGTCTTCACCAGCGCGGCCTGGGCCGAGCGTTCGCGCGGTTACTGGATCGAGAACACCGGGCTCGGTTTCAACGCGTTTTTGACGGTGTTCTTGGGCTGCTTGGTCGGCGTCGTGGTGGTCGCGCAGACGCTCTACACGTCGACGATGGAGCACCTGAAAGAGTTCGGCACGGTCAAGGCGATCGGGGGCTCGAACCTCGACATCTATCGAATGCTCGGCAAGCAAGCGACCGTCGCCGCGGTGCTCGGCTTCGTGCTCGGCTACGTCCCGGCACAGTTTCTGAAGCCGGTGATCGCTTCAGCTGGCTTGAAATTGATCATTGCGCCGCAGCTGACGTTGGTCGTGCTGGTCGGAACGGTGCTGTTGTGCCTGGCGTCGGCGCTGATCTCGTTCCGCAAGGTCGCCGGCATCGATCCGGCGTTGGTTTTTCGCACTTGAGGCAGAAACAGATGTTCAACCTGGCCGCTGAAGACGTCACCAAGACTTTCCGTGAGGGGCGCGAGACGGTGAGCGTGCTCAAGGGCGCTTCGCTGCATCTGGCGCCAGGCGAGGTACTGGCGTTGGAAGGGCCGTCGGGCTCCGGCAAGACGACCTTGTTATCGATCTTGGGGTGCTTGCTCAGCGCAACCAGCGGCCACGTCGAGGTCGCCGGCACGGCGGTCGACGCTACGAAGCCAGCCAAGTTGCAGGCGGTTCGGCGTCGGCACATCGGCTTCGTGTTTCAGCAGTTCAACTTGTTTCCGGCGCTGTCAGCGCTCGAGAATGTCGAGTACGCGCTGAACCTCAAGGGCGTTTTGGCAGACGACGCCACGCGCCAGGCGCGCGAGCTGATCGCGCGCGTCGGATTGACCGATCGCGCGCGGTTTCTGCCGCGTGACTTGTCGGGCGGTCAAAAGCAGCGCGTGGCGATTGCTCGCGCGCTGGCGGCGTCGCCTTCGGTCGTGCTCGCCGATGAGCCGACTGCGAACCTGGACGCTAGTGTCGCCGGTCAGGTGCTCGACCTGTTTCGCGAGCTGGCCCGCAGCGAAGGTCGCTCGCTGTTGATCGTCACGCACGATCCCAAAGTGCGGCGCGTAGCGGATCGCGTCGTGCGCATCGAAGACGGACGAATTGCAGCTTGAAGGGGAAAGGCATGTCACTCATGCAACGTTTGAAGTCACACGTCAGCACGCTGGTGCTCGGTTCGTTGTTGTGCGGAGTCGCCGCCTACGAATACGAGCAGGCCAAAGCCGGCACGGCGATTCCGAGCGCGCACGCCAAAGTTGGCCAACAATTGCCACAAAACGTGCTGGCCGAGGGGCGGGTTGCTGTGCCGGTCGGCGCCGAAATCACGCTTGGAGCCGAGCTGAACGGCAAGTTGGTCCGGCTGCTCGTCATGGAACAAGCTCACGTTCAGGCCGGCGACGTCGTGGCGGAGGTCGACGTAAAAGAGCAACAAGCGGCGCTCGGTGAAGCCTGGGCGCGCGTCAAGGAAGCCGGCGCCGACGTCGATTTTGCGGCGCGCGAACGTCGGCGTAGCCAGCAGCTTTGGAACAGTAACGTCGTCGCCGAGGCAACCCTCGATCGCAGCGTGCATGACTCGACCGCAGCCGAAAGTCACCGCGGATCCTTGCTGGCTGGCGCTGCGCGCATTTCGGCGAACATCGCCAAGGCCAAGATCGTGACGCCGATCGACGGCACCGTAACGCAGCGCTTCGCCGATGCTGGCGAGATGGTCGCGGCCGGCGCACCGATCGTCACCGTTACCGATTTGAGCCACCTGCGCGTCGAGGCCGAGGTCGGCGAATTCGACGTCGCGCGCGTGCGGCTCGGCGCCGACGTCACGATTCGCGCCGAGGGTTATGACCAGCGTTGGCACGGAAAAATCGCCGAAATTCCCGACCGCGTCGTGCCACGCTCGCTCAAGCCACTCGATCCGTCACGCCCGGTCGACACGCGCGTCTTGCTCGTCAAAGTCGAGCTCACCGAGCCGGTACCGTTGAAGCTCGGCCAGCGCGTCGAGGTCGAAGTCGGACGCTAGGTGGGCGTTGGCAGTTGGCCCTTGGCCGGCCCCGGGTGGCATCGCAGCACCACCAATCATCACGGACCCGGCAGGGGGTAGACGATCGAGGGCGGCGCGTTCGTCGGTCGCCAGACGGCCGGCAATCAGGGCGGCATCATGATGACGGACCAGACCTACAAAGACGTCGAGGTCCTGCCGAACCACAATTCTCGCCCCGGCGCTGCAGGCCTGACCTCGCTGCTGCTCCTCGCATTCGCCACGCGCCGTCGCTCAAAAGCCCCTCTCCGCGCCGCCGAATGACTTGGCATGCCAAGTCATCACCTCCCGTCGCAACACCGGGTCGCTCCAGCCCCAAGATGACTTGGCATGCCAAGTCATCACCTCCGGTCGCGGCACCGGGTCGCTCCAGCCCCAAAACGACTTGGCATACCAAGTCATCGCGGGCGGTCGCGACAATCGGTCGCTAGAGCCCTGAAATTGCTTGAGATTAGGCGGCAAGCGGCGCCTTTCCGCGAGTGACTTGGCATGCCAAGTGATCGGCGGGGGTTGAGGTGGCCTCCCGCTGGGCTGCCGAAGTTGCTGGAGATTTTGCGGGGCTTGGGAGGCGAGGGGTGATGACTTGGCATGCCAAGTGATTGGAGGATTCGGGAAGGCGCTGGGGCGATCGTTGCGGGTGGGGCTAGACGACGTTTTGGCACTCGGGGCAGAAGTAGGTCGAACGCTGCAGCGGGCCTTGGCGCAGCATGCGAATTTTGGTGTCGCATTTTAGGCAATGCTGGCCGCTGCGTTCGTAGACGAAATGGGCAGAGCCCGCGAACGTGCCGAAGGTGGTGCGACGCGGCCCCTTCAAGTTGCGGCGCATCAACTCGCGAGCGCGCTTCAACAGCCGTTCGAGCGTCGCGTCGTCGAGCGAGGCCACACAGACGAATGGCGACACCTTTTCGATGAACAGCGTCTCGGCCTTGTAAACGTTGCCGATGCCGGCCACCACCGACTGCAGCATCAGTGCTTCGGCGATCGTCGCCTCTGGATGCTCGCGCAGGCGCATCAACACCTCGGCTTGGTCGTAGTCTGGGCTGAGTAAATCGGGGCCCAAGCTCGACAGGCGGCGTTCGATCTTCGTCAGCGGGGCAAGCTGTGCGAGCGCCGCGCGGCTCAGGATCGCGACGCTGGTTTCGGTCTCGATGATCAGCGTCGTCTCTTCGTCGTCCCACGCCACGTTGCGGTTGGCCCACTTCAGTGACCGTGCGTGCATGTCCGATTTTTCGTGGGCGCGCCAGTGACCTTGCATGCGCAAGAAGCTCAAAAACGCGCGTCCGTCGGAAAATTCGATGATCACGTGTTTGCCGTGGGCGCGCACGCGGGTCACGACCAGCCCGGTCACGGCTTGCTCCTTCAGCTCCGGCAACGGCGACTCGAAGCGCGTCACGACGCGGCCGGTCAGCACGGTGTCCAGCTGCTGTGCGGCGATGTAGAGCGTGTCACCTTCGGGCATGGCGTGACCGTTTAGGCGTCTTCGAGCGCTTCGGGTTCGTCGAGTGGGACTACGCCACGGCGCAAGCTCAGACCCGCGGCGGCGCCGTTGAAGCCGGCGGCCAAGAACGCGGCGGCGTGGGGCGAACGCGCTGCGTCTTCGCGGTCGATGGTTTGGATCAACAGCACGCGCCGTTTGCCAGGGCCGACCAGCGTTTGGAACGCCGCCAAAAGCGCCGACAGCTGGTGCGAGCGCGCTGGCTCTTCCGGATCGAGAAACAGCGAGAGCGAGCGATCGCTGCGGCCCAGATACGCGATCAGTCGACCCTCGTGCAGCACGGTCAGTGCGCCGGGCGTGCGTTGCGGGCGCGGTTCGCCGCCGGGCCAGGGCAAAGCGGCGCCGTACGGATTGGCGGGATCGGTCGCGGCCAGCACCACTGCCGGC
>FSUE01000075.1_pt1 | contig 28252 bp, 21 predicted proteins | sample 1637031 | NCBI WGS metagenome assembly FSUE01 (sample SAMEA3914819, study PRJEB12502) | metagenome | biome: forest; material: soil | place: Canada | collected 2010-06-26 | depth 0.3 m | reverse complement strand
CGGGGCCGCAAGTCTGCGGCGAATTTGCGTTCTGTTCGGGCCGTACTACTAACGGCCCCGCATGCCCGTTCTGACCGACGACGTCCGCATCGACACCCTCAAGCCGCTCCTGCCGCCGGCCATCCTGATGGAAGAGATCCCGCTGAGCGAGGCGGCGTCGAACGCGGTCGTCCAGGCCCGCACCGAGGTCGCCCGCGTCATCGACGGTAAGGACGACCGGCTGGTGGTGGTGGTGGGGCCGTGCTCGATTCACGATCCGGAAGCGGGGCTCGAGTACGCGCGTCGGCTCAAGCCGCTGATGGACGAGCTGAAGGGCGACTTGAAGATCGTCATGCGCACCTACTTCGAGAAGCCGCGCACGACGGTCGGCTGGAAGGGCCTGATCAACGATCCGAAGCTGGACGGCAGCTTTGCGATCAACCAAGGCTTGCGCGTTGCGCGCACGTTTTTGCGTGACGTGGTCGAGCTGGGTGTGCCGACCGCGCTCGAATTTTTGGATCCGATCACGCCGCAGTTCATGGCGGATTTGGTGACGTGGGGCGCGATTGGCGCGCGCACCACCGAAAGCCAAGTGCATCGCGAGCTGGCGTCCGGGTTGTCGATGCCGGTCGGCTTCAAGAACGGCACCAGCGGCACGGTGCAGATCGCGGCCGACGCGGTGCGCTCGGCGGCCGAGCCGCATCACTTCTTGTCGGTCACCAAGCAGGGCCTGGCGGCAATCGTCGCGACCAAGGGCAACGCGCATTGCCACGTGATCTTGCGCGGCGGCTCGAACGGCCCGAACTACGGCGAAGAAGCCGTCGCCGCCGCCGTGGCGCTGTTGGCCAAGAACAAGCTACCCGGCAAGCTGATGATCGACACCAGTCACGCCAACAGCGGCAAAGATCCGGCCAAGCAGCCCGCGGTCGCCAGCGACATCGCGCGCCAGGTCGCCGGCGGCAGCCGCGCGATTTTCGGCGTCATGATCGAGAGCTTTCTGGTCGCGGGCCGCCAGGAAATCAGCGAACGCGCCAGCATGACCTTCGGCCAAAGCGTCACCGACGGTTGCCTGGCGTGGGACACGACCGTGCCGGTGCTCGAACAGCTCGCGGAGAGCGTCCGCCGTCGCCGCGCGCACGGCTGAGCGAGGTTACTGCGCGGCGATCCACGCCAGCACGCAAGCCGCGTCGGCCGCGCTGAGCGGCGGGCGTGCCAGCGGCATTTGCGCGCCGCAGGGCGGTTTGGCTGCCAGCTTTTGGTAGATCAGGCTGCCCTCGGGGTTGGTTGGGTCGGCCAGGGTGACCGGGCACATCTTGCCCGAGACACCGACCACGCGTGACGCCACGTCCGGCGAGGCCAAGTCGAGACCTTGCTGCGGGGCTGCCGGATTGTGGCAACCATTGCCGGCGCAGCTCGGAATGAAGATGCGCGTTGGCACGTCGCCGCACGCGCTCGAACCGGCGCCCGTGCCGGCCGTGCCGGCTTGACTAATGGTGTCGGGACCGGCGCCGGCGTCGCCGTGCTCGGCGGCGTACGCCAAAAAGCTCGGTTTATCGTCGAGCTTGCCCGGACAACCCGACAGCAGGCAGAGCGCCGCCAACAGCGCATACCCAAAGCCGCACGACGCTCGCTCAGTGCGCATAGCGAACCCCCAAGCCAAACTGCATTTGTTGATCGAGCGCGCCACCGGCCACGTAGCGATCGCCCAAAACCGGCTTGAACGACGCGAAGTAACGCGTGTAGCGACCGCTCAGCACGGCCTGAAAACCGGGGACGACGTCGAGCAACGCCGTGAAATCGCCATCGACGCCGCCGAGCCTGGGACGCCGGAAATGATCGTAAATTTCGCCGGGCGTGGTCGTGACCAGGTACGCGCCGCCGAGCCGCAACGACAGCCGCCAGGCGACCCGCACTTGGGCGTCGAAACCGAGCCGCACTGCGACTGTGCGCGCCGAGGGAAACAGCGCCGGCACTGGCTGCTTGGAGGTGATCCCGAAGTAGCTGGCGTCGAGCCCGGCCACGATACCGAGCTCGAACGCGTGTGCGCCGGGCCACAGCGTGCGTTCGCGCAGCTCGCCGCCGAAGCGCGTCCAGCTCGTCGACAGCGCCACACCCTGCGGGGTGTTCGAGTCGAACGCAAAGCCGCGGCTGAAGCGGCCACGCAGGCCGAGATCGCGTAACACCGGTACGTCCGTGCTGGCCCCGGGGTACGCCTCCAGCTCCACACCGGCGATCGGCGCGACCGGCAGGCGGTAGGGCGCCAGTGCTCTGCCCACCGGATCGCTGTAGGTGAAGCGGCGGTTGGCCACGCCGCCGCTGACCGTGATCGCGACCGCGATCCGGCCGGCAGCGATGCGCGCGGCCTCGTGCCGCCCGAGCGCTGCGTCGTCGCTCGGGCTGCTTGCGGGCTCGTCGGGCTTCGCGGCCGCCGCCTCGGTTGCTTCGGCCTGGCTCGCCGCGGCGTTGGGCGGGGGTGGGGGCGCTTTCGCGGTGTCTGACGCGCGCGCATCGGCAGCCGTGCTTGGCTTCGGCGGGGTAGTCGGCTGGTCGGCGTCCGGCTTGTCGTCGCTGGGTGCGGGCTGGTCGGCGTCCGCAGCGTCGCTCGGCTTGTCGGCGTCGCTGTCGGCGGGCGCAGGCTTGGGCGTAGGCTTCTTGTGCGGGGTCGCGGCCCGCGCCGGCTTGTGGCGGGGCGTCGCAGCGCCGGCCGGGGGCGATACCGCGAGCAGAGCCGCGGCCAGCAGCAGACGGCCGCCTGAAGCAGAGCGTGTTCTCATCAGAGCGTCAGGCGAGCACGCTGCGGATCGCCACGCCGGACGTGATTTGGTCGTCGAGCTGAGCATCAGTCAGGCCGATGCCGCGGCCGAGCGTTTTTCCGACCGAGGCCAAGCTGTCGCTGGTCGCCAAGTCTCCGCCCGCTGCGGCCGCGCCGGTGGCCGAGTCGATGTCGGCGGCATGGCCGCCGGGAACGATGCCGCCGACGACACCGCCCTTGAATCCCTTACCGATCATCAACGACAGCGCGTGTGACGCGTTGTGGCCGCGGCCGTTTTGGGTGTCGAACAGGCGGCCGAAGACGTTGAGCGTCGCGAACGTCACTTTGTCCTGCAAACCATAGCCGGCAAGCTTCGTCATCAAGGTTTTGATGTTGTTGATCGAGGCCGTGGTCTGGGTGGCCTCGTTCGTGAAGTTGGCGTCGCTGTGGTTGTCGCCGGAGAACGGCAGGTGAATGGTGACCACCGGCGCGACGTTCATCTTGATCAACAGCGCCGCAGCGGTGATTTGGTTGACTGCGTCGTCACCGTTGATGGTGCTCAAATCGGTCGCGACTTGTTCGATCATCTTGCGCAGATCGGTCTGGGCCAACGCCATGTTGTCCAAATAGGCGCGCTCGGCCGTGGTCTGGGAGCGATTGGCTTTGAGCGCGGCGTTCAGCTTGTTCAGCGTGTCGTCGCGCAGCGGCTGGAGCTTGGCTTGGATGCCTTGCGGCCCGGACAACACGGCCTTCAGGCCGCTGGGCGTGAGCTTGGGCAGGTATTGGCCATCGAACGACAACTGTTCGCCGCCGATCGTGATCGGCTGCGCTTGCACGGTGTTGACGCACGTAACCAAATTTTTCGAGAAATACGCCGGCAGCCACTGCCCGCGTCGCAGCGCCCCGAACAGCTGCAGCACGCGCCCCAGCTCGCCATGATTCGCGGTCCCGGTCGAGTGGTGGAAGAACACCGTGCGGTCGAGCACGCTTTGCGGTAGCGACGACCACGGCTTGGCCGCCGTCCACTTTTTGCCGCTCAACGACAGGCTGGTCGCGGTCATCGACATATCGACCGGGTCGGCGTGGTTGATCGAGCCGGCCGCGAACGTCGCCGGCAGGTCGTACGTGCCCGGCGCGTTGCAGTTCAGCGCGTCGCCACTGGCCGACATGCTCAGGATCAGAAACTGCGCGCCGGCCGCGTTGGCGCAAGCGCCGTCGGCGCGGACCGACTTGGGGTTGAGCAGAAACGAGATCGGCAAGCCGGTGGCCATCGCGCGCAGGCCGAGAAGCCCTGCAGAAGCGAGCGCACCCTGCAACAATTGGCGGCGGTTTGGCATGGTCATTGGTCCTCTTTACAGGCCGATCGCCACCGACGTGGGTGACAGGCAGGCAACGACGAAGGTGGACGACAGCGCCTCAATCGGCTTGGCTCCGGCCGCGACCGCGGCGGCGTAGTGATCGTTCAACAGCTGGGTGACGGCGGCGTTGTTGGGATCCGCCGCGGTGATGCCCATGATGTTCTGAACGAAGTCGGTGATCGCCGTGTCCTTCTTGGTGCTGTCGTAGCGGCTCTTCGGTTTGTCGATCGTCAGGCTGGCTGCCAGCGAGCACAGCGACTCGGTCGCGCCGCGATAGAACGGCGTTTCGGCGGTGGAAAGCGCAGGAGCTTCGGCGCCGCGCAGGTAGCCGTCGAGCGGGATGTTGTTGGCCACGGCGGTGGCGGTGGTCTTGTCCATGATGCCAACGCAGAGGTTGGTGGCCAGCTGCAGCCGATTGGTCAGCGCCGAGCAGAAGTGATCTTGCCGCGAAATGGTCACGGTCTCGCCGACCTCACGCCAAGTCTTCGTCGACGTTTGACCGGTGATCAGCGGCGACGAGAACAGCTCGCTCACCAGCGTGTGAAAGTCGAAGCTCGAATCGACGAACGCCTTGACCACGCGCTTGAACTCCGGATCCTCCTCGGAGCAGCTGCTCGAATTCGCGTAGTAGCAAAGCTTCTGCGTCCACGCGACCGGGTAGAGCGGGTGCTGCACCAGCGCGTTGGCGAAGTCGTCGAACGACTGAAGCGCGGTCGTCTCGCCCAGGTAGTCGAACGACGCGCTCGAGAACAGCTGGGCTGGGTCGTGCTGCGCGTGGTACGAGTAGGTGTACGCTTGGCGGAAGATGTTCCGCATCGGATCCATCGTCTGGTGACAGCTGTAGCAGGGGCTGTTCGGGTCCGAGTGCGCGCCGTCTTTGCCGTCGTCGAGCACGGTCGCCGTGCCCTTGTCGACCGGGTTGATGCTGCGGCCTAGCCCGACGATCAAGGCTTGGTTCAACGTGTCACGGTGCTGGTTGCTGTTGTTGGTCGGCCAGTTGGCGAAGAACGCCGGCGTCGAGAAGAAGCCGACGCGCGGCGTGCGCACGACGATTTCGTCGGCCATGCGCAGCGCGGGCAGGTCGTAAAATGGCGTCAGCTTTTCGCCGTCTTTTGCCAGCCGCACGGTGACTGGGCGCCACACCACATCGGCGGGCGTGACGTTCGGCGGCGTGAAGCCGACGCCGCCGTTGCAGTTCACGTTGTACAGGTTCTTCTTGTCCGGCGTGACGTCGGCCGGGATCGTGATCACCGGCGGGCCGTTGGTATCGGTCGGATCATTGACCACGTTTTTGCTGCTCGCCCAACCGAACAGACCCAGAAAGCCTGCGCTAACCGTGGAGTAGCCGCGCTGGTTGTACGACACCATCGTCTTCATCGCGTTGCCGGTCGCGTCGACCACCACGTGGCCGGTGTCGTCGACCTGCGGCACGCTGCACGTGAACGCCATTGGCGAGGCAAAGTGCATGAAGTTCGGGCTGGCCGGATCCAGGGTTTCTGTCAGCGGGATTGCACCTGACGCTTGGTAAGTGATCCAGAATTTCTGCGTCGTGCTGAGCGAGCCGTCCGGCAATGGCACGCTGACGCTCAGCTTGTTGTTGTCGTCGGCCTGCGATTGATCGAGCGCCAGGTACAGCGACATCAGCGTCGGCGTCATCATGTACGTGTGGGTCGTGACCGTCTCGGTGAACGGCTTGGCGTCGGCGATCACCTTCAGCGCCGTGCGCGACATCGATTCCTGCGCTTGGGCGTACAGTGACAGGGCGGTTCCGTTATCGACGCTGAGCTGATCGAAAAAGTCGCCGTAGGAGATCTGCGTCTGCTGGAAGGCCTTGCTGAAGAAATTGCCGAGCTTGGCCTGGGCTTCGGGCTTCACGAACCAGGCGTCGACCATCGCTTTTAGCGCCGTCGGATCGGCCGTCACCGCCGCGATCTCTTCCTCGGTCGCTGGCAAGCCCAGGAGCAGGTTTTTCACCTTTGGCACGTAGATGCGGGCCGAGACCGGCTCGAAGGGTATCTCGGGCACCATCGCGTCGGTGCCGCCCGTACCGTCAGGCGTCGCTGACGTACCGGCCGTGCTCGACGACGAGTTGGAAGACGCGCTCGACACGTCGAGCGAGCCCGAGCACGCAATCGCGGCGGCGCTCATGACCACCGCTGTCACCGCCCAACCAGCTATCGGCTTTGATGACATCGAACCTCTCCTCGCACGCACTGGAGGTTTCTGTAAACCCGAACGATTAGAACTGTCTCACGCGATGCCGCTGGAGTTCAACCCAGGCGAGGGTCGTTTCCGATCATCGCGGAACTTTCGAGCGGCGGATCCAGTGTGCGACCAGGTGCGAGCGCGCGATTTTTTCGCGTTTGGCACAGCTCAGGAATCAGCGCGCGGCCGCTGGCCGCTGCGATTTTTTCCGGCGCGCATCTCGCGCTTCACGTCGTCCAGGTAGCGGTCGAAGTCGACTTGCATGGTGTGGCGGCGTGTCGCGACGAAACGCCGCCGCACCTGCTCGCGCTCGAGCTCGGTGCGGCGCTGCATCTCGCGCGGCTCGGGCAGCTCGTAGTCGCCGCTCAAGTAGCGCGCAAATAGCCGACCCTGCGCCTCGACCAGCGGCATGATCGCGCCGAGCGGTTGCGCCAGACCGGCGAACATCAGCCCGCGATGCTGGAGGTGAAAGCAGCGCAGAAACAACGGCAGCTCGTTGTCCGGCGCGGACACGAAGCTGGGGTCGAAGAACGGAAACGTCACCTTATAGCCCGTGCAGAAGATCACGGCGTCGGCCTCGATGTGACCGCCGTCGTGGAAGGTGACGCTCTGGTCCGCGAAACGGGCAATCGCCGGACACGGCGTGATCCGCCCTTGGCGCAGCAGCGGCAACAGGTCGTCGGACAACGTCGGGTGCGCATGCAAGAGTCGATGATCGGGCGCGGGCAAGCCGTGCCCGCCCGGGTCACCCACGAACAAACGGTAGCTGAGCTCGGACAGCCGCGTCTTCCAAGCCGCCGGCAAGCGCTCTGGAATGAGCTTGGACTGATCGATCGGCCTACCAAGCAGGAACTTTGGCAGCACCCACGCACCACGCCGCACCGAAAGCCAAACCTTGGCGTCAGCATTTGCCAGCTCGCTCGCAATGTCCACCGCGCTGTTGCCGATGCCGACCACGACCACGCGCTTGCCGGCGAGCGCGTGCGGCTCGGTCGGGCTCACATAGTCGTGCGCGTGCATGACGCGACCGCTGAAGGGTCCCGGTATCGCCGGGTCGGGGTAGGCGGGATCCCAGTGGTGCCCGTTGGCGACGATCACCGCCCGGAATTGCTCGACGGCGCCACTTTCGGTCGTGACCGCGTAGCCGCCTTCTGGGCAGGGCTCCACGCGCGCAACTCCCGAGCGGAACCGGATGCTGGGCCTGAGACGGAATGCCTCGGCGTAGGCTTCGAAGTAACGGGCGACTTGCTCGTGGCTGGCGTAGTCAGGGTAGTCGGCCGGCATCGGAAAGTCCGAGAACTGCATGCGGGCTCGTGACGTGTTGATGCGCAGCGAGCGGTAGATGCGGCTCTGGCGGTTGTCGTTATCGAAGACCCAGTTGCCCCCAATCTTCGAGCCCCGTTCGAAACAAACGGCCGGCACGCCCGCCTCGAGCAGGCCCTTTAAGACCGTCAAACCGGACGATCCGGCTCCGATTATCGCAATTGCGGACGACACGCCCGCCCATTCAAGCACGGAGGCGGGGGAGGGGCCCCGCCGACCCACGAGACAACCGGCAACGACACGCGCCGAACCCTGCCACAAATGCGCTTGGAAATGACCGGGGATGGTATGCTGACCCTCCATGCGCCGGGTGCTGCTCGTCGAAGACTCCGCCAGCATGCGTGCTTTTGTGCGCGCTGCCCTGACCACGGCCGGCGCGCTGGGTGAGCTGGAGATCGCCGAGGCTCAGAGCGGCTTCGACGCGCTCCGGCTGCTACCGCGCGGGGCGTGGGATCTGGTCATCACCGACATCAACATGCCGGACATCAACGGCCTGGAGCTGATCAGCTTCATCAAGAAGAGCGAATCGCATAAAAATACGCCGATCTTGATCATCTCGACCGCATCTTCCGAGCGTGACCGCGAACGTGGCATGACGCTTGGCGCCAGCGGCTACCTGGTCAAACCGTTCACGGCCGAAGCGATCGTGGCGCAAGCGCTAGAGCAGATGGGAGCCGAGTCCGCCTCGGGGGCGCATGCCTGAGATAACCGACAAGGCTCGCGAAGAATTCTTCTCCGAAGCGCAAGAGATCATCGAGACCTTGAGCCGGAATTTGCTCGCGCTCGACGCGGCGCAAAAGTCGGGCAAAGAGGATCCGTCGCTGATCAACGAGGCTTTTCGCGCCGTCCACACCCTCAAGGGCCTGGCCGGGCTGTTCGGCGCCGTTCGGCTGGGTGCGTTTTCGCACCGCCTGGAAGATTTGCTCGACGACCTGCGGCTCGGCCGCATGGATCTTCGGCCCGAGGTGCTCGACGTCTTGTTCGCGACCGTCGACGCCTACGGTCGCATCCTCACGATCGAGAAAGAGGGCCGCGACGAAGACCTGCCGAGCGTCGACGAGCTGTTCCGTCGCCTCGACCGGCTGGGCGCGGCGGTCGAGCGCGGCGAAAGCCCGGTCGGTGGCTACGAGCTCGACCCCGGCATGTTGGCGGTGCTGACCGAATACGAAGAGCACCGGCTGCGCTCCAATATCGAGCAAAACCTGAAGTTGTATCGGCTGCGCGTGCAGTTCGATCTGTCGACGATCGACAAAGCGCTCGACGACATGAAGGACCGCGCCAAACGCCACGGTGAAATCATCACCTACTTGCCGACGGGTGAGGCGACCGGCGTCGACGCGATCGAGCTGGATTTGCTGCTCGCCTCGCGTGACGACCTGGCGACCTTGATCGGCTCGCTCGGTGCCGACAACATCGTGATCGAGGAGATTCCGCGGCGCCGTCGCTCGGTCGCGCCGAGCGTCGCGCCGGCGCGCGGCAGCGTGGCCGGCGTCGTGATGGCGCCCAAGCTGGATCAGTCGGTCGATCGCTTGGCCGACGGGCCTGGCGACGCCGCGCCGTCGTTGCGTTCTCTAACCCAGACCGTGCGCGTCGACATCCGCAAGCTCGATCACCTGATGAACATCGTCGGCGAGCTGTCGATCGTGCGCAGCTCGTTGTCGCGCATCGCCGAGCGCCTGCGCGGCGAGGGCTCGCGCCAGCTCGCCACCGAGCTGATGCGGCTGCATCGCAATTTCGATCGCCGACTGGGCGAGATGCAGGACGGCATCCTCGAAGTTCGGATGGTGCCGCTGGGCCAGGTCTTCGACCGCTTGGCGCGCGTGGTCCGGCAAATCAGCCGTGATTTGGGCAAAGAAATCCGGCTGGTGATCACCGGTGCCGAAACCGAGATCGACAAGCTGATCGTCGAGGAGCTCAGCGATCCGCTGATGCACATGATCAGGAACGCCATCGATCACGGCATCGAATCGGCCGAGCGCCGCGCCGAGGTCGGCAAGCCGTTGGCCGGAACGATCGCGCTGAATGCCTTCCAAAAAGGCAACCACGTCATGATCGAGGTCGAGGACGACGGCCGCGGCATCGACGAAGTGGCGTTGGTCGAGAAGGCGGTCGAGTCGGGCAAGATCGCCCGCAGTGAAGCGTCCGAGCTGGTGCGCGACGAAATCCTGGCGCTGATCTTCGTGCCCGGGCTGTCGACGCGCGAGCAGGTCGATGATTTGTCCGGCCGCGGTGTCGGCATGGACATCGTCAAGACCAACATCAACAAGCTCGGCGGCGTGATCGATGTCCACAGCGAGACCGGCATCGGCACCAAGATGGCGATTACCTTGCCGATCACGCTGGCGATCGTCAGCGCGCTGTTGGTGCGCGTCTACGACCAGGTGTTCGCGATCCCGCTCTCGACGGTGTCCGAGGCGCTGTCGTTCGATCCCGGCCAGGTGCGCCGCGTCGAGAATCGCGAGGTCATCACCGTGCGCGGCAGCTCGCTGCCAATCTGCGATTTGGGGCGCCTGCTCGGCTTGCCCGAGCCGCTCGAAGAGCGCCGGCGGCGGTTCGTGGTCGTGGCGGCGCTCGGCAACCGCCGCTTGGGCCTCGTCGTCGATCACCTGTTTGGCCAGGAAGATATCGTGATCAAGCCGCTCGGCGCGTCGCTGTCGCGCGTGCGCGGCTTTGCTGGCGCGACCGAGTTGGGTGATCAGCGCGTGGGCCTGGTGCTCGACTCGGGCGCGGTAATCGAAGAAGTTTTGTCCGGAGCGGAGGCGCCGCGCGAGCGGCCGAGCTTGATGCATGGCTGACCTGACCCGAGCGCCGGCTGCGCGCCTGTCCAGGCGTGGCAGCGAGACCACGCCGCTGCGTGAGTTCTTGATGTTCGTCGTCGGCGGCGAGCTGTTCGGGATCGAGCTGACCGGCATCAAAGAGATTTTGAGTCCACCACCGATCACGCCGGTGCCGCGTTCGAGCCGCGAGGTGTTGGGCGTGTGCAGCGTGCGCGGCCTGCTGGTGACCGTGCTGTGCCTGCGGCGCAAGCTGCGCCTGGCCGAGACCCACAACAGCCGTCGCTCGCGGATCTTGCTCACGACCTCCGAGGCCGGTGAGAGCGTGGGCCTGCTCGTCGACGAGGTGCGCCAGGTCGTGCGGCTGCAAGCTTCCGAAATCGAGGCCGCCGCCAGCACGCTCGGCAGCGACGCATCCGAGCACGTGGTCGGCGTCGCCCGTCCACCCGGCACGTTCGTCGTCTTGCTCGATTTACGCGCGATTTTGCCGAGCTGATTCGTACCATGACCTACCGTCCCGAGCGTCCGGATCCGCAAAAAAGCCTGGTCGGTTTCGTCGTCGGCGACGTTGCGTACGCGGTGCCGATCGACCACGTGCGCGAAATCGTCAATCCGTTGCCGATCACCGAGCTGCCACACGCGCCGCCGACGATCGCCGGCGTGGCCGATCATCGCGGCGAAATCGTGCCGGTGGTCGAGCTGCGCGTGCGCTTTGGTCTGCCGGCTTTGCCCGATCCGCGACGCGCGAAATGGATCTTGATCGACGTCACCGGCCGCGGTGTTGCGCTGTGCGTCGATCGCGTCACCGAGGTCTTCGGCACCGCCGGCGCTGATCTGAAGCCTGCACCCGCCTTGGGCGGCGGTGACGAGTTGCGCGGTATCGCCGGCGTCGTCAGCCGCGGCGACGGTTTGACGTTCATCTTGGACGTTGGCGAATTCGACGTGCTGACCAGCTCGCTCGCTCAGGCGCAGCTGCTGGGAGCCAGCGAGGCCCGACGGTGAGCGCCGAAGACGACGTGACGCGCGCGCTGTCGGCGGCGGATCCGGAAGAGCGCCGTCGTGCGGTGGCACGTATCTCCGAGCTGACGCCGGCCGGGCGTGTTGCGCCGCTGGTTGCGGCGTTGGGCGACGCCGACTGGCGCGTGCGCAAGGAGGCGATCGGGCTCACGGCCGAGCTCGGGCCGGAGCAGGAGTTGCTGTCGGCGCTGGCCGACGTGTTCGAGCCCGGCGACAACGTAGGCTTGCGCAACGCCGCCGTCGAAGCGCTCGGCGCGTTCGGGAGCTTCGCGGTCGACACGCTGGCCCCGCGTTTGCCAAAGCTGGACGCCGACGGCAAAAAGCTCGCGATCGAGGCGCTCGGTCGCTCCGGCGAGTCGGCCGCGCTCGACGTGCTGGGGCCATTGGTCGCCGATCCCGACGCCAACGTGCGCGTGGCGGCGCTCGAGGCGCTCGGCGCGCTCGGCGCGCTACGCGTCGATGACGCGCGCGCGCTGTTGATCGCTCGGCTCGACGCTAGCCATCCGCTCGAAACGCTGGCCGCGCTCGAGTCGCTGGCGATGGTCGGAGCTGGCCTACCGTTCGCGACCGTCCAACCCTGGCTGCAGGACCCGCTGTTGGGGCGCGCCGCGCTCGCGCTGGCCGCCCAGTCGGGCGATCCGCAAGCGGCCAGCCCGCTGATCGCTGCCCTGCTCGGCGAGCGTGATCCCGAAGCCGTGTGCGCGCTGGCCGACTACGTGACAGCTTCGGAGGTCGCGCGCCGCGCCGCGCTGAACGAGCTTTCGAGCACTGGGCGGCGTGCCGAGGCCGTGCTGTTGGGCTGCTTGGAGCGGCGTGATGGCGACGTCGAGTGTGTACGCGCAGCGCTTTCGGTGGTCGGCGCGCTCGGCATCGCGGCGGCTTCGGAGCTGGCCGTCAGCTGGCTGGCGGACGCGCGCTGCTATGCCGAAGCCGACCACGCGCTGTTTTTGCTCGGCGCGGTGGCGATCCCGGCGTTGTTGCGCGGCGCCGCAGCCGGCGAGCCGGAAAGCGCCGCCGCGTGCTTGGACTTGATCGGCCGTTTGCCGCCCGAGGCCGTGACCAGTGAGGCGCGGCGCAGCCTGACGACGGCGCTTGGCTCCTCGTCGCCCGACGTGGTGCGCTCGGCGCTCGGCGCCCTGACGCGCGTCGGCGACGCAGACTGCATGCCGGGCCTAGTGCGACTGCTCGACGACGCGTCGCTGGTCAGCAGCATCGAGCCAGCGCTGGTCGCCATCAGTCAGCGCAACCCCGACCGCGCGTTGGCGTTCGTGCAGCTGGGCAGCCTGCAGGGCTCCCTGTCCCACGCCGCGGCGTTGGTGATCGCCGCGCTCGCGCCGCGCTCGCGCCTCGGTTCGCTCGATGCCGGTGAGCTGGCCGCGTTCTTGGTGCGGCTGCTGATGAGCACGTCGCACGAGCAGCGCCGGGCCGCGCTGGTCGCGCTGGCGGAGCTCGGGTCGGTCGAGGCGCTCGACGCCGTGCGCTTTGCGCTGGCCGACGAAGAAGAAGGCGTGCGCGTCGAAGCGGTGCGCACGCTTGGCCGGCTGAAAGGCAAAGATCAGAGCGTGGTCGGCGTCCCGGCGCTGCTCGAGGTCGTGGCCGAGGCGCGCGACCCGGTGCTGCTGTTGGCCGCGTTGCGGGCGCTCGGTGAATCGTCGGATCCGCGCGCGTTGCCCGTGCTCGGGCCGCTGGTGCGCTCGAACGACGCGCGCGTCGCGGTGGCCGCCGTCGAAGCTTTGTCGCGCCACGCCGATGCGCGCCGACTTTCGTCGCTGTTCGACGGCCTGCACCACAGCGAGCCCGAGGTCGTGAAGGCGGCGATGCTGGCGATCGCTGCCGAGCCGGATCCGCGCGTGGTAGTGCACTTGGGCGCGTGCCTCGATCAGTCGGCGTGGGACGTTCGCCGCTTGGCCGCCGATCTGCTCGGTCGCGCGCCGAGCGAGGCGTCGGCGTCGCTGCTGCGCGCGCGCCTGGCCGTAGAGCAAGATCCGATGGTCAAGGACGCGCTGGCGCGCGCCTTGGAGAGCAGCGGCCAGCGCCGCAGTCGGCCACCGCGAAGGCCGCAGGGAGAGGTTTGAGCTTGCGCCAACTGCCGGGGCAATTTCGGCGTTTGTCCGTGGAGGATTTTCGCTTGCTGCGCGACCTCATTTACGAGCACGCCGGGCTCGTCTACGACGAGTCGGCGATGATGCTGTTCGATCGGCGCCTCGGCGAACGGCTGGAGGCGCTCGGCCTGCCGACGTACCAGGCGTACTACAAGTATTTGCGCTTCGACGCGCGCAACCACCAAGAGCTGGAGGAAGCCGTCGAGCGCCTGACCACGAAGGAGACTTACTTCTTTCGTCAGGAGTACCAGCTGCGCGCGTTTCAGTCGGAGCTGTTGCCGCGCTTGGAGCAGGTCAACGCCCGGACGCGGCGGCTGCTGGTCTGGAGCGCGGGCTGCTCGACGGGTGAAGAGGCCTACACCTTGGCCGCGCTGATTCTGGAGTCCGAGCTGTTCGAGGGCTGGGACGTTCGGGTGATTGGCACCGACCTCTCCAAGCAGTCGGTCGCGCACGCCCGGCGCGGCGTTTACCAAGCGAGCTCGCTCCGAGCGACTTCGGCCCGCGATAAGGTGCGCTATTTCTTCGAGATGGACGACGGCTTTCACGTCAATGACGCGGTCAAAAAGCTGTGTCAATTCGGGCAGATGAACCTTTTTGACATCGGCCGGGGCAACCTTGTCGGTCGGGTCGATGCGATCTTCTGCCGTAATGTTCTGATCTACTTCGACGTTCGATCCAGAAAGCGCGTGATCGACAACCTGTACCAGCGGCTCTCGCCCGGCGGTTACCTGATGCTCGGTCACTCGGAGTCCCTCTTGAACCTGAGCACCGCCTTCGAGCTCGTGCACCTGCGCGATGATTTGGTCTACCGCAAACCGCTCGGCGCCGAGCGTACGGGAGGCGTGTGATGCGCAGCGCAGCCTCGCTACCGCTCCGCGTCCTGGTCGTCGACGACTCGGTCTTCAATCGTCGCAGCATCGGCGAGATCTTGGCGCAGAGCCCGGAGATTGAAGTCGTCGGCAAAGCTGCCGACGGTGAGGAAGCGCTACGGCTGGTCGCCAATCTGAAGCCCGACTGCATCACGCTCGATCTCGAGATGCCGCGTATGGACGGCTTCACGTTCTTGCGCATCTTGATGACCAAGATGCCGACGCCGGTCGTCGTCGTCTCGAGTTACAGCCAAAAAGAGAACGTCTTCAAGGCGCTGGAGCTCGGTGCGCTGGATTTCGTCGCCAAGCCCGAGCGCTTCAGCGACCCCGACCTCGGTGGCATCCGCGATCAGTTGGTGCAAAAGGTGCTGTTGGCGCGCAGCGTGCGCCTTGGCACACCGCCGCCGCGGCGCGCGCTCGATCCCTCGCCGGCGCCGGTCGAGGCGCGGCCGCAGAAGCAGCTCGTCCCGCCCAAGAACGTGATCGCCGTCGCATCGTCGACCGGCGGCCCGAGCGCGCTGATGGAAATTTTCACGCGTTTTCCGGCCAACTACCGCAACGCGATCGTGATTGCCCAGCACATGCCGGACAAGTTCACGCGCACGTTCGCCGAGCGCTTGTCGCGCCGGGGGGCGCTGCGCGTCAGCGAAGCGCAAGACCAGGACGTCGTCAGTGAAGGCGTTGGGTTCGTGTGCCCGGGCCGACACTGCATGGAGCTCGAAGTGTCGTCGCGCGGCACGATGAAGCTGAAGGTGACGCCGCCCGGTGAACGAGACCGCTACGTACCCTCGGCGGATCGCTTGCTGACGAGCGTAGCCGTCGGGCTTGGCCGGCGCGCGATCGGCGTGATCTTGACCGGCATGGGTGACGACGGCGTCGAGGGCGCCAAGCGCATCATCGAGGCCGGCGGGATGGTGATCGCCGAGAGCGAGGAGTCGGCGGTCGTGTACGGCATGCCGGGCGCTGCAGTGCGCGCTGGCGCGGCCAGCCAAAGCCTGCCGCTCGGCGAAATCGGCGAGATGCTCGCCAAGCTCTAGAGCGCGTCCCTCTGAATTACGTTCGCTCGCGTGCCCGTAAACGTGCCCGTGCCCATCCGTGCCCGTGCCCGACGGTCCGTGAGGAATCTTGGGGCCCGTTTGTTTGGGAGGCCGAGGTTTTGTGGCGCGGGCTACGCCCGCGCGCGCCGCGCCCGGCTGGGCGCGCAGGCTGGTGCCGACCAGCCCCCACGGTTGTGGTAGCAGCAGCTCGAGCCTGGCGCAGACATCCAACAGAGCCGCTGACTCTGTTGCCGAACCCCTCGCCGTCACGTAATACCGTCGCTTTTCGAGCTTGGAATGCTTGCCAGCGCCCTCGGCAAGATTCAAGACGATCGACAGCGAAGCCCGCGTGAACTGGTCAGCCAAATGGCTGCGCCCCCGCGGCAACTCTTCGATGATCCCGTTCGCGAGAACCAGAAACTCCAGCGCCAAATCGTAGACGTTCAGCCGTTCATGATCGAGCTGCATCCCGCCTCATCGGCACCGCCGCTCACCCGGTTGCGCTTTCTCGGGCACGGGCACGGGCACGTTTACGGGGAGACCGAGAATTCAAGGTCGCGCTCTCGTCGCGGCGGGCTTGAACGCTCAGTTTGTCTCGACGGGGCAGGACGCCTCGCGGGGAATGCGCCCCTGGGGGCGGGTGTTCTCGCGCCTTTCCCGACGATTCCGCTAGCGAGCGGTCAGCCGCGCGGGTGGAATGGCGGTTGCACTACCCGGGGTCCGGACTCGAAAAGGAGCCGGAAAATGAAAACTGGACATAAATTAGTAGCTTCGGGTGTGATGCTTTCGAGCCTATTTTTGGGGGGACTGGCCCAAGCCAAGCTCGAAGCTTGCGGCGGCGTCTTCTTGTCGGGCGACGCGAAATGCGAGTTCGTGCGCGACAAAGAGTGTGAAACCCACTGCGAGACTACGTCCGTCGAAACGGCGTGCGTCGCGTCGCTGGAGACGTCGTGCGAAACGGAATGCACCGCCAGCGCATCGACCGAATGCACCGAGAGCTGTACACCGAGCTGCACCGAGCAGTGCACCACGGTCGAGAAGCAGAGCTCGCGTGGGCTGTGTCGCTCCGATTGCGCGCAAGACTGCAGCGCCCAGTGCGAGGGCAAGGACAACCACGGTCGCTGCGAATCTTGCTGTCAGCAGCACTGCAACGTGCGCTGTGACGATCACTGCCGTGACGACGACACCGAAGAGGTTTGCGACACCAAGTGTACCCCGGTGTGTGAAGACACGTGCGTGGCCAAGGCCAACAATACCTGCCAAATCGACTGCCAGACGACTAATTTCGAGAGCTGTCAGACCACCACCACCCAGACCTGTCAGACCGATTGTCACGATGACGGTGGCGCGATCTTCTGCGACGGGCAGTTCTTGAACGTGACGAACCTCAAGGATTGCGCGGCCGAGTTGGCAGCGCAGCTTTCGATCAAGGTGGATATCGACCTCGACGTCGCCGTCACCACCAACACGGACGTGAACAACAACGGCAAGAAAGACTCGGTCAAGTGCAGCATTGCGGCTCCCGGTGGCGACGCCTCGGGCAACGTCGCGCTAGGCCTGCTGGCCGCGGGCGCCCTCGGCGCAATCCTCCGCCGCCGCCGCTCGGCCTAAATCGCCCGAAGCAAATAGGGAGACTGGGAGATTTGGGATTCTCGGGCTTGCGACTGAGACCATGGCGTTGACCCCTGATGCGTCGAGGCTGACCCGCCCGCGCCAAATAGATCCCTCCCAACCTCCCCGTCTCCCTGTCGAATTCATCCCGCTCGTCGGCGAGGAATGAAGCCAAGGGTTGCCGGGTTGGGGCCTCAGAGTAGGCAGCGCAAGGCTGCGGTCCTGAGGAAAACCCCACCATGACGAGATTGAGCTACGGGTTCGTTTCTGCTTTGACGTTGACCCTCGCGGCGGCGGGTTGCACGCGCAACAACGGGATTTCAAAGTCCGAGGTGCGGCCCGAGCCGGGGCATTCCGACGTGACGGTGCTGAGTCACCCGGCCCTGACGCAAGTCGGCGGTTCGGTGTCGATCGCCGACGTGGCCGAGCGCGTGCTGCCGTCGGTGGTGACGGTTTCGACCACGGTGGTCCAGCACCAGCAGGCGCCGATGTTTCCGTTCTTTGGCGGCGGTGGCCCGAGCGAACGCCAGGCCTCCGGCATCGGCTCGGGCGTGATCGTGTCGGCCGATGGCTACATTTTGACCAACAATCACGTGGTCGCCGAAGCCCGAGAGATCAAGGTCACGGTCTCGGACAAGCGCGAGTTCGACGCCACGGTCGTCGGCACGGATCCGAAGAGCGATTTGGCCGTGATCAAGATCAAGGGCGCGCCCAGCGGGCTGCGTCCGGCCGAATTCGGCGATTCGTCGAAGCTGCGGCTGGGGGACGTCGTGCTGGCGATCGGCAATCCGCTCGGCGTCGGCCAAACCGTGACGATGGGCATCGTTTCGGCCAAGGGTCGCGCCGACTTGGGCATCGCCGCCTACGAGGACTTCATTCAGACCGACGCCGCGATCAATCCCGGCAACTCCGGCGGCGCCCTGATCGACACCGAGGGCAAGCTGGTCGGCATCAACACCGCAATCCTGTCGCGCAGCGGCGGCTACCAGGGTATCGGCCTGGCGATCCCGAGCAGCATGGCGCAGCCGATCATGGAAACGTTGAAGCAGTCGGGCAAGGTGTCGCGCGGCTTCTTGGGCGTCGGCATCCAAGACGTCGACCGCGATTTGGCGACGGCGCTCAAATTGAACAACCCGAACGGCGTGCTGTTGACCGAGGTGCGTAGTGGCGGTCCGGCGGGCAAGGCGGGGCTGTCGCGCGGTGACGTGGTCGTCAAGGTCGACGGCAAGCCGGTCACCTCGACCGGGCAATTCCGCAATCTGATCGCGTCGAGCGGCGCCAAGAAAAAGGTCGCGCTCGAGGTGATGCGCGACGGCAAGCCGCAGACGCTCGGCGTCGAGCTGGCCGAGGTGCCGGACGAGGCCGGTGAGGCTGCCGCGGCGCCCGAAGTTTCCGGCGGTGCGCCGCACGCCACCAGCGGTGGCGCCCTCGACGGCGTGACGCTCGAAGAGCTGACGCCCGAGCACCGCCGAACGCTGGGCCTAAGTCAGACCGCACAGGGCGGTGTGGTGATCACGGACCTTTCGCCTCAGAGCGCTGCGGCCAAAGCCGGCCTCCGACCGGGCGACGTCGTCGTCGAGCTGAACCGCGTTGCCGTTGATTCGCTGGCGAAGTTCAAGGCGCAGTACGCCAAAGCCGCGGGTGACGTGCTGCTGTTGGTGCAGCGGCACGGCGCAACGGTGTTCATGGTCGTGCGCAAGTAGCGCAAGTAAGGCGCCATCCCACCTGGCTCGGCCAGGCACTCTTGGGCTACGCTGGCGGGCCCTATGGTTGGTCCCCGCGCACCGCTGGGCAGCGCGCCCGTGATGGCACCGGCGCGCGGCTCACAGGCGAGTTTTTCGGACGCGCTGTCTGAAGGCATGCCCAATTCGCGGCGCTGCCCGGCGTGTGACCGACGTTTCCCGGCAGCTTTCAAGGTTTGCCCGCACGACGCCACGCCGCTCGAGGACGCGCCCGACGACGAAGACCCGATGATCGGCGCCGTGCTCGGCGGCTCGTACGAGGTCATTCGCATGGTGGGCGAGGGCGGCATGGGGCGTGTGTACGAGGCGCGCCACCAACGCCTGACCAGCAAGCGCTTCGCGGTGAAGATGCTGCACCCCGATTTGGCGCGGCAGCCCGACGTGGTCACGCGCTTTCAGCGCGAAGCCGAGGCGTCGAGCGTCCTGTCGCACCCGAACGTGGTCGACGTCTTCGACGTCAGCTCGAGCGCCGACGGGCGGCCGTACATCGTGGCGGAGCTGCTGCAGGGTGAAGAGCTGGGCAATCACCTCGACCGCGTGCAACGCATGACGCCGTCGGCGGCTGCGCACGTGGTGCGGCAAGTCAGCGCGGCCTTGGGCGCGGCGCACGCCGCTGGCATCGTGCACCGCGACGTCAAGCCGGAGAACGTGTTTCTCACCGGCGACCACGCGCACGTCAAAGTGCTCGACTTTGGCATCTCCAAGGTCGGCGACAGCAAAGACGGCTTGACCAAGACTGGCACCGTGATGGGCACGCCCGACTACATGGCGCCCGAGCAGGCGCGCGGCGACAAGGTCGACGCCCGCGCCGATATTTATGCAGCCGGCGCCATTCTGTACCGCGCCGTCACCGGCAAAAAGCCGTTCGAAGGGCTCGACGATCCGATGGCGACGCTGACGGCCGTGCTCACGCAAGAGCCGCCGCGCCCGACCGAGCTGAACCCGGGCGTGCCGCTCTCGCTCGAGCTGGTGATTCAGCGCGCGATGGCCAAAAATCCGGCCGAGCGCTTCCAGACCATGGCCGAGCTCGATCTGGCGCTGGCGCCGTTCGACGAAGAGGCTTCGCAGATCGACGTCGTGTCGGGCGCACCGCTCGCCGACCGCTCGGCGGCTGCGACGGCCAAGACCGTTCTGCGCCAGTCGGCGGCGACCGTGCAGAGCGCGAACCTGGACGAAGCGATGCGCTCGGTGAAGCTGGCGCGTCCGGGCCTGGTGTTCTTCACCGGGCTTGGCGGCTTGTGGCTGTTGGCCGGAGCGTTGGTCACGGTTGCCAGCAGTATCCGCCTGATTCGGGGCGGCAATGACTTGACCCAGTCTGAAGCGATCATCAGCTTCGTGGGTGCGCTGGGCGCGCTGGGCACACCGGCCGTGCTGTGGATTCGCCACCTGGCGCGCGAGGTTTGGCCGAGCACGCCGCGCGCGATCGAAGCGCAACAGCGCTTGCGGCGGACGGTGCTTTACAGCGCCGCCACGGCTGGTATCGGCGCCTTGATCGTGCAGCTCTTCGAGGTCGTGCTCAAGCGCCACGGTGAGGGTTTGTCGCGCCCGGGTTGGGCGCTGGCGATCATCGGCGCGGCGCTGTTCGTCGGCGTCGTGACGTGGGTCGCGCTGCGTCGCCGCTTGGCGAAGAGTTAGCAGTGGCAGTTGGCAGTTTGGAGTTAGGAGTTCCGAGAAACCCCCGTGCGTCTCCGTGGGAAGCGTCTTCGCTGCTCGAAACTGCCAACTGCCAACTGCCAACTCACTTCCGCTTCGCCGCTGCCAGACGCTCACGGAGCTTAATTGCGTAGCCCAACTTGTTGACCTGCCGCCCGCGGCCGATCGCCAGCGCTTCTTCGGGCACGTCTTCGGTGATGGTGCTGCCGGTGCCCACGTAGGCGTTTTTGCCAATCACGACCGGTGCGATCAGCTGCGAATCGCTACCGATGAACGCGCCTTCGCCGATCGTGGTTTGGCGCTTCACGAAGCCATCGTAGTTGCAGATAATCGTGCCGGCGCCGATGTTGGCGCGCTCGCCCACGTCGGCGTCACCCAAGTAGGCCAGGTGATTGGCTTTTGCGCCGCGACGGACGCGCGTCTTCTTGGTCTCGACGAAATTGCCGATGTGCGCGTCGCTTTCGATGTCGCTGTCCGGCCGCAGGTGCGCGAACGGGCCGAGCTGCGCGCGATCACCGACGCTGCTCTGCGCCACCACGCAATACGGCTTGATCTCGACATCCGCGCCGATCACGGCGTCGATCAGCACCGAACCGACGTCGACGCGCGTGCCGGTGCCGATCTTGGTCTTGCCGCGTAAGCTCACGCCGGCGCCAATCTCGGCGTCGGCCGAAATTTCGACACCGCTGTCGATGCGCGCGTCGCCGTGAACCGTGACGCCGGCTTTGCGGTGCTGCTCGCGGTGACGCGCGAACAGCAGCTCTTCGGCGCGACCCAAATCAGCGCGGTCGTTCACGCCGAGCAGCGCTTCGGCTTCGCCAAGCACCGCGGCCACGCGCGTGCTTTTTGCCAAGCTGGCGACGATGTCGGTCAGGTAATATTCGCCCTGCGCGTTGTTCGGCTTCAAGAGCGCGATCGCCGAGCGCAGCTGGTCGGTGTTGGCGGCGTACATACCGGCGTTCACTTCGCGGATCGCGCGCTCGGCGTCGCTCTGCAGATCGCGCTCTTCGCGCACCTCGGTGACGGCGCCGGCCGCGTCGCGCAGCACGCGCCCGTAGCCGAACGGCACCTCCAACAACGCGGTCAAGATCGACAGCTGCTGCTCGGGCACGTCCAACGCCGCCAATAGCCCAGCCAAGTCTTGGGCACGCAAGAGCGGGGTATCTCCGTACAGAATCAGCGTGCGGGCGTATTTTACGGCGCTCAAACCGGCCCGCACCGCGTCGCCCGTGCCGCGCGGCGGGTCTTGCACCGCCACCGAAATTCGCCCTTTGCCGTAGCGCTCTTCCAGGGCGCGCGTGAGCTCAGGCTGGCCGCTGGTCACGACCACGACTTGGTCGGCGCCGGCCTCGAACGCCGCCGTCACCGGGTAGTCGACCAGTGGCCGGCCGCAAAGCGGGTGCAGCACCTTGGGCAGCTGGCTCTTCATGCGTGTGCCCATACCGGCCGCGAGAACGATCGCTGAAAGCCCGGGCGTGCTCGTCGTCATGAGCTCCTTTTCGCATGCCCGGAAGGCCGCTCCGAGAAAAAACCTCGCGCCACCGGACACCATGCAGGTGGTATGCATTCCGTCCAAGCCGTGAGCCCCGAAAGTCCCAGTCCCGCGCTCGCTGCCGTCGCCGCCCCCGAAGACGCGGTTTTACTCGAGAGCGGGCCGCTCGCGCTCGAGCTTTGGCCCAGCATCGGCGGCTGCGTGGCAGGTTTTTCGTGGCAGCGCGCCGGGCGTCGCGTCGAGCTGATGCGGCGCGCCACCCGGCGCGGTTTAGCGGAGAAGGACGGGCGAGAGCTGGCGAGCTTTCCGCTGTTCCCGTTTTCGAACCGCGTGAAAGACGGCCGTTTCGGCTTCCAAGGGCGAAACATCGAGCTTGCTCGCAACACGCCGCCCGACCACCCGATCCATGGCCACGTCTGGCAGCGGCCTTCGACGGTGCTGGCGAAAACGGCCACCACGGCCGAGCTGGTCTGCCGCTACCCCGGCGCGGATTGGCCATGGGCCTACACCGCTCGCCAACGCTTCGCGCTCGCAGCCGATGCGCTCACGGTCGAGCTCGAGCTGTGCAACGACAGCGATTCACCGATGCCGTGCGGCTTCGGCATGCATCCGTATTACGATCGAACCGAGGGCGTACGGCTGCAAGCGCAGGCGCCGGTACGCTGGGTGGGCAGCCAGTACCTGCTGCCCGAGTGGAACGAGCCCGTGCCCGACGCTTGGAATTTCAGCGAGCCGCGCGCGCTTTCACCGCTGGCCGAAATGGACGGCTGCTTCGGCCAATTCGGCGGCAAGGCCCGGCTAGAATGGCCGGAAAAAGCCGTCGCGCTCGACATCGAGGCCGACCCGATCTTCGGCGTCTTGATCTGCTACGTGCCCAAGGACCAAGACTTTTTCTGCCTCGAAACCGTCTCGAACGTGAACGACGCCTTCAACCTCGAGTCCCGCGGCGTCGCCGGCAACGGCACCATCATCCTCGCCCCCGGCGCCTCCGCCCGCGGCACCATCCGCTACCGCCCCAGCGCGCTGTAAATCGGGCATGGGTAGCCCTTGGGGTCTCGGCTTCGCCCACAGGTAGGCGCGGGCCGAGAATTTACAGGGAGATCGGGAGATCGGGAGTCGTGCGAGGCGAGAAACGCAATTTTTGTTTGGAGGACCAAAACAAAAATTATTTCCTCAGGAGCAAGCACGAGCGCTGGGCCTCGGCATGGCCCTGCCGTTTCGCTGGCGGCAGCGCGAACCCAAAAGTCTGGGCTCGCACGACTCCTGATCTCGAGATCTCCCTGTGAAGTCTCGAGCGCGACGACGCGGCCGGTCGACGGCACGATAGCTTCTGCGGGGCAGGCTGCAGTTTGGCAGCCACCAGGATCGAGATTAGTTGTTGCTGGTGACGGGCGCGTCGCCGGGGGCGAGCTTGCCCCGGTCGGTGTAGACGATCATGCGTTCGCCGGCGGCGATTTGGTCGGTGCGGCCGCGGCGGTTGACGCGCTCCATTTGACCGACGGTCATGCCGTAGCGCTTGCCGATGCTGGTCAGGGTGTCGCCGTCATGCGCGGCGATCACCAGGCGTTTTTTGCCGTTTTGGCCCTCGAAATAGTCGCAAAACTCCGGGCTGCCGGCGATCAGGATTTTGGCGTGCGCTTCCGGTACGTGCAGCACCTTCGACAAGTCGGCGTTTTTGGCGACGAACACCTGCAAGCTCATGCCCGGCTCGAGCCGCGCCTGCACGTCGAGCGTGTTCCAATCCGCCAGCTCTTGCGCCGTCACGCGAAACGCCGTCGCGACGCCCATCGCGGTGTCGCCGGACACGACGCGGTAAAACACGCGCTTGCGATCCGGGTACTCGACGCTGCGGCTCGGTACGACGACCAGCTCGGCGGCCGTCGTCGGATCGGGCTCGACGACGCGCGTCACGCGCGGCACGAGCAGTACGGTACCGGGGGTCAGGATTTCGTCGGCGGCGACGCGGTTCCTTTCGCGCAGCTCGCGCTCGCTGGTGCCGTAGGCGCGCGCGATGCGCTCCACGGTTTCACCCGTCTTGACGACATACGGCTCGAGGCCGTCGTCGGCGGAGGCGCGCGTCGGCGTCCATTTGGCGCCGCTGCCTTCCGGCACGCGAACGCGGTACGAGGCGCGCGCGGCGCCGGGCGCGGATGGCGGTGTGCGGCCAGCCAAAAACTGCGGATTCAGCGCCTCCAGGCTGTCGGCCGGGGTACCGACGGCGCGCGCGATGTCGGCCAGTTGCACCGACGGCCCGACGACCACGACGTCGAAACGCTCCGGCGCATCCTCGGCAACGGTGTCGAGCCCGAACGCGCGGCGATTGTTCATCAACACCGCCGTCGCCAAAATCTTCGGAACGTACAGCGTCGTTTCCCACGGAATGCCCGCTTCGTAGCGCGCCAGCTCCCAGAAGTTGTTGGTGTTGAACTTGCGCACCGACCGCGACAGCCCGCCGTAGCCCATGTTGTACGCGGCCATCGCTAGCTCCCAGCTACCGAAACGCCGGTACAGATCGCTCAGGTAGCGCACGGCCGCTTGCGTGGAGCGCTCCGGATCGAGCCGCTCGTCGACCCAGCGATCGACGGTCAGGCCGTAGCTGCGCGCCGCGTCGGGCATGAATTGCCAGAGGCCGGCGGCGCCGACCGGCGAGGCGATCGTCGGATTGTGGCTGCTCTCGATCAAGCTGAGCCAGACCAAGTCGGTGGGCAGACCGGCGCGCCCGAGCTCGGTTTTGATGGCAGGTGCGTAGCGCCCGGACTTTTTCGCCCAGGTGCGGGCGATCGCGCGGCCGCCGGGCGTGTCCCGATAAAAACGCAGGTAGCGGATGACGCGTTCGTCGTAGCGCGTCGGCAAGTCGGGCTGCGTGAGACTCTTGAGCCAGGTCGCGTCGCTGCTGCTGGCCGCGTCCGCTTCGTTGCCGCTGGTGACACCCGGCGGCAATCCGGAAGCATCTACCTCCGGACCGCTGGCGTTCGGCGCCGCAAAATCGAAGCCGAGCTCCACGCCATCGAGCGGGCGCGGGAACAGCACGCGCTCCGCGTCGCGCAGGCGTTGTAGCTCGGGATCGTCCTTGCCGCGCTTGAGCTGATCAGCGGTGGGCACGCCGCCGGTGATGTGCTGGCGCGCGCTTTCGTCGGGCGCGCGCGGTGGCGTGCCGGGTGGCAGCGTGGTGGCGGGCTTGGTCGGCGGTCGGCCCTTTTGGTGGGCACCGGCCGGGGCCGGTGCGAGAGGCTTTTCGGCGACCACGAGCGGCGGAGGCAGCTCTTTGGGCTCCTTGGGCGGCGGGGTGACGCTGCGGCTACCGGCCCCGCGCGCCGGATCGGCGGCGGCCTTGGGCGCCGCGGGCGGCTCGGCCACGGGCTTGACCGCTGCCGGCGCCGGTTTGGCGGGCGGCTCGGCCACGGGCTTGGCCGCGGCTGGCGCCGGTTTGGCGGGCGATGCCGGCGGCTTTTTATCGGGCTTGGCCGGGGCCGGCTTCTCCGCGGGTGCGGCCGGCAGGCTGCCCGGCTTGGCCTGCGCCAGCGCGAGCGCCGGGCTCAAACAGAGCCCGAGCCAGACTGGAAAGCGCGCCACCAGCGATCGCATCACCGAGGCTTAACGGACCTCGGGCCGCCCGGTCAAATATCGCGGGTTTAGCGTCAGCTTTCGCTGGACGCGAGGCGGGCGAGCGGAGCCGCGGCCGCCGGCGTGCTGGGCAGGTCGTGCTGCATGCGGCGGCGCTTCACTTCGAGGTACGACGCCGAGAACGGGTTGGCCGGTACGAGCACCGGAACGCGACGCTCGACCTGGACGCCAAGCTTACGTAACGACTCGAGCTTGAGCGGGTTGTTGGTGAGTAGATCGATCGACTCGACGCCGAGGTTGCGGAGCATGGCCGCGGCTACGTCGTAAGTGCGCGCGTCGACCGGCAGGTGCAACAGCTCGTTCGCCTCGATGGTGTCGGCGCCCTTGGCTTGCAGCGCATAAGCGCGAATTTTGTTGGCCAGACCGATGCCGCGGCCTTCTTGGCGCAGGTACAAAAGCACGCCGACGCCGCGCCGCGCGATTTCCGCTTGGGCGCGCTCGAGCTGTTCACGGCAGTCGCATTTGAGCGAGCCGAACACTTCGCTGGTCAGACATTCCGAGTGCAACCGCACCGGGATGCCGCGTTGGCCGCGCACGTCGCCCATGACGAGCGCGCAATGCTCGCGGCTGAGCGCCGGATGCGCCTCAGCGTCCTCCCACTCGAAGACGTGGAGATCGAACGTGCCGTAACGAGTCGGAATCGGGGCGCGGGCCTGGTGCTCGAGCCTAAAGTCACGCTCGTGTGAACCGAACGGGGACATCGCGGAAACTTTGGACAACATGGTGCGTGGGCCCGCGGGGGTCAAGTTGCGAGCGGCTCCTCATTTTATGGAGCTGGACGGCGCGCGACGGTTCCCGAACTTCGACAGAGCCTTAAAATGGCTGCCTCGAGCACCGCCTGAGGGGGGCGGCGCGTGCCGCCCTTCAGCTCCAAATCGAGACGGGCGAGCAGCTCTGGCCAGCGCTCGAGGTCGGCCCGGGGTAAGGCTTTGACCTGCTGGCTGAGCTCGCGCGCCTTGAACGGCGGCGCGCCCGCGCGGATGGCGGCTTGATCGGGAGACGCGCCGCCGCGCACGGCCGAGTCGAAGCGCAAGAGCTGCCGTGTCGACCAAGCCAGCACGCCGAGCAGCCGCAGCCCGCGATCTTGCGGATCGTAAACGTCAGCCAGGGCGGCCAGCGCGGCACCGGCGTCACGCCGACCGACGGCCGCGACCAACTCCCAAACGCTGGCGGCACGCAACCGCACGATGCACGCAGCGACGCTGTCTTCGCCAATCTCGTTGCCGTCACCGACGTACAAGCACAGCCGTTCGACCGCGTCGGCGACCGGCGAGAGCTCGGGGCCGGTCAGCTCCGCCAGCAGATCGGCGACGCTGGCGTTGATCTTACAGCCGCGCCAAGCTACGCGCCGTTCGATCCAACGCGGCAAATCGGCGCGAGCGAGCGGCTCGCACGCCACCAAGAAGCCGTCGGTCTTGGCTTGCGTGTACAGCTTGCGGCGTTTGTCGACGCCGGCACCGAACAGCACCAGCACCGTGCTGGGCGAGGGCGCCTTGGCGTAGTCGAGCAGCTTCTCGAACGGATCTTTGTCGGTGACCTTGCCTTCGCCCTTGCCGCCGGCCTTTGGCTCCCAGCGCTCGAGCCCGCGCAACAGCACGAACCGGCGCTTGGCCATCATCGGCAGGGTGCGGGCCGTCGACAGCACGCGGTCCACGTCGGCCTCGCCGGCTTGATACTGATCCTCGTTCAGCCCGGCGACGCCGCCCTTCAGGGCCGCCGTCTTGAGCGCCTGCACCACGCCGCTTGCCAGGTACGCTTCCTCGCCGGCGACCAGGTAGAGCGGCCGCAGCTCGCCCTTTTCGGCCTCGGCCAGCGCTTGATCCGGCGTCACCGGGCTTTTGTATCACGGCGGGATTGGAACGTCGCGCCACGACGTAGTAAAGCGGCGACGTGTGCTCCCAGCGCGTCTTTGGCGCACGACAGCTGAGCTTGCGACAGCCATCGCTGGTCGCGATCGGCAATTTCGACGGCGTGCACCGCGGCCATCAGGCGGTGGTCGAGCAGGCGAGCCGGCTGGCGCGCGCGGACGGCCTCGTACCACTCGTGTTGACTTTCGATCCGCATCCGTCGGTCGTGCTCGGTCGCGGTGCGCTGCCGGCGCTCACCAGCTTGGAGCGTAAGCTCGAGCTGCTGTGCCGGCAGAGCGCGGAGCTACAGGTCGTGGTCGAGCCGTTCACGCTCGAGCTGGCCAAAACCGAGCCGGTCGATTTCACGCGCCGGTTGCTGGTCGAGGCGCTGGGCGCCAAGGTCGTGCTAGTCGGCGAGAACTTCCGCTTCGGGCGCGCGCGCGCGGGTGACTTGCCGATGCTGCAGCGGCTAGGCACCGAGCAAGGCTTCCGAGCGCAGGCGACCGCGCTCGAATGCGACGCGGTCGGCCCGGTGTCGAGCACTCGGGTGCGAGCCGCGCTCGAAGCCGGCGACCTGAGCATGGTGGAAGATCTGCTCGGGCGGCCACACGCGCTGACCGGCGTCGTCGTCCCGGGGCAGGGGCGTGGTCGCAGCATCGGCGTACCGACCGCCAACTTGAGCGGTTTCGTCGAAGCTTTGCCACCGCACGGCGTGTACGCGGTGTTGGTCGATCAGCGTCGCGACGGCGTGTTCACGGCGCTTGCGGCAGGCGTCGCGAACTTTGGCGTGCGGCCCACGCTGGGTGCCGGGCCGAGCTTCGAGGCGCACTTGTTCGATACGTCGCTCGACCTGTACGGCCAGGAGCT
>FSUE01000441.1_pt1 | contig 28485 bp, 26 predicted proteins | sample 1637031 | NCBI WGS metagenome assembly FSUE01 (sample SAMEA3914819, study PRJEB12502) | metagenome | biome: forest; material: soil | place: Canada | collected 2010-06-26 | depth 0.3 m | reverse complement strand
TCGACTCGATTCAAGACATGAATCGGATCGAGACGCGCGCGCAACGCCGCCAGTTCTTGATGAACCTGATCACGTTCGCGGCAGCCGTCGAAGGCTTGTTCTTCTTCGCCGCGTTCGCGTACGTCTACTACCTGCGTTCGCGCGGGCTCCTGCACGGCTTGGCCACGGGCACCAACTGGGTGTTCCGTGACGAGAGCGCGCACATGCAGTTCGCGTTCGAGGTCGTCAAGCAAGTGCGCGAGCAGGAGCCGGACTTGTTCGACGCCGACATGCAGCGCGAAGTCGTGCAGATGCTGGAAGAGGCCGTCGAGGCCGAGACGCTGTTCGCCGAAGACTTGCTGGGCGAAGGCCTAGCCGGCTTGTCGCTGCGCGACGTGCGCGGCTACCTCGAGTACGTCGCCGACCAGCGCCTGCAACAGCTGGACATGCCCAAGCGCTACGGCACCAAGAACCCGCTATCGTTCATGGAGCTGCAGGACGTGCAAGAGCTGACCAACTTCTTCGAACGCCGCGTGGCCTCGTACCAAGTTGGCGTTACCGGTGAAGTGACGCTCGACGGCGCGTTTTAGTAAACGCCGCGTTTGCTGCTAACGATTCATTGCACCGACCAGGCAAAGCAAGCCGGGATCGGCAGGGTGGCTCGGCGGGTATGAGCTCATATGAGCTCATACTGGTCTCGAGCCGGCTGCCCAACCCGTGAATCTCGACACGGGGGCTAGCTCGTGAGCCGCCGTGGTAGCGTCAGCACATGGCTCGCGACTGGAGCGTTCCGTTGTTGCTCACGGCTGTCGTGCTCGCCAGCTGCCATCGCGAGCCGCCGCCCAGCGCACCGGCACCCGCCCTCACGATAGCCGCAGCGGAGCCTGGACCCAGTCCGTTGGCCACCGTCGTCACGCCAGCCGAACCTGCGCCGTCCGCGGGCGAGCCGCAAGTGCGCGGTGGCACGGTGGTGGCGTGCGCCGCGGCGGATTGGTCGCCGCGGCAACTGAAGCCGTTGCTCACGCCGGGCAAGGTCAAAAACGCGGTGCAGCCTGAGCTGCAGGGTGTGCCAGCGGACGCGTTGTTCATGTCCGAGTGCACCGACTCACCGCAAGGTGCGAGCGGCAACGTGCCAGCGCATGTCACGGTCGACGGCGTCGGAATCAAGGTCACCGCGGCGACTCCCGCCGGCAAAAGCGGGCGAGATTGGGCCGGCGCACAGTGCAGCTTCGACGTTTGGGCGAGCGACACGACGAGCAAGACGACGCGGCTCGGCGCGCGCGAGATCCCGCCTTTCAACACCATCAACTCGGTGCTGCGCTCCGGTTCGGCGGTTTGGCTCAGTGTCGGCTTCAATGGCTACACGCGCGAATTTCCGAACGGTGGCAACCGCATCGTCGCCATCGATCTGTGCCAGGGGCGCGTGGTCTGGCAATCCAAGGATGCGATGTCGAACGGCGGCTTGCTGCTGCTCGGCGACTACCTGATCGCGCCGTTCGGCTTCACGAACGAGCGTCGCTTCGTCCACGTAGTCGACGCGCACTCGGGCAGCGTCGTTCAAAAGCTGCCAATCCTCGAGAACGTCTGCCCGAGCAAAAGCTGGGCGCCGAACTGGCATCCGGGTGAGCGCTGCGACGCGCCCGGCCAACTGGTGGGCGCCGCCAACAACCCGCGCATCGAGGCCGGGCTGCTGTTCGTCGACACCAACACCGGCTCGTCGACGTTTCAGCTCAAGTAGGCCATGAGCAACGCGGCTCACCGACTTGGGTTTTGGGCGCGCCAGTTGGCGGCCGGCCTGGCGCTGACCGGCTGCTCGTCAAACGCTGCCCAAGCACCGGCCAGCGGCGGTGCGGGCGCGGCCGGCAGCGGCAGCGGCGGAGCTGCCGGCGCCAGCAGTGCAGGCGCAGGCGGCACAGCGCCGAGTTACATCGTGCTGAGCGGTGATGCGGCGCTGCCCGGTGCTGCGTCGCCAACTGCGTACACGGCGTGCGCACTGTGTCATGGCCCAGTCGGGCAGGGGGTCGCGGCTCTGGGCCCGGAAATTCGTCACCCCCCCGCCCTCTACTCGACCTGGGTGGTGCGCAACGGACGGGCCAACAGCGGCATGCTCGCCTTTCCGACCGCCACGCTCCCCGATGCGCAGTTGAGCGAGATCCAAAGCTGGCTCAACGCTTTGCCCAAGCCAACGACCGGTCACGAGCTGTACGTCGACTACTGCGGCAACTGTCACGGACCGACCGGCGAGGGTGGGGCGCTCAGCACCGGCGTCACTTTCAAGCTGAAAGACGCGCTCACCATGCTCGTGCGCACGGGCCAAAGCCCCGACCCGTCGATGCGCTTCACGTACATGCCAGCCGAAACGCCGACCGACCTCAGCGACGCCGAGCTGAGTCTGATCGCCACTTACCTGAGCGCCCTGTGACCGATGGGCGCTGCCAGCTGCTGCGCGGTGCAGCCTAGAACAGCAGCGTTTCGCCTTCGGGCAGCGCGGCTTCGAAGTTCGACGACGGCGTCGTGTGCAGCTCGAAGCCCTCGGCGTACTCGCAGTCGATCCAAACGACGACGAAGCCATTGGCTGCGGCGAATACCTGCGGAGCCCGCAGTTTGCGCGGCGCGGGCGACAGGTTCTCGCCACTGAGGCCGGCCGGCGTGGCGAGCAGAATCTCGACGCCCAACGGCAAGAGCCGATTTTTGACCCGACCCATGAGTTGGTTGGCAAGCTCACAGACCCAGTCGCGTTGCGAGCCGTAGCCCTCGGGATTGGTGCGCTCGAGCGGTTCGCTCGTCGCCGCCAACACCAGCGCTCCGCGCATCAGTTTGCCACCAAAGCCCATCACGCCGCACACGGCGAGCTCCTCCGTCGCCGGAAAATCGCTGCGGTCTCGGGGATGAACGTCGAGCTTGTAGGCCGCGAACAAGTCACGGCAACAGTCGAAGACGAGATCGTCGATCGGGCGGTTGTCTGGGTTACGCATTGGCGGTGGCGCTCCTTCACACGATCGCTAGCTTGCGCATGGTGGCAACTAGGATCTCGGGCTTGAAGGGCTTGACCAGCCAGCCCTTGGCGCCCGCTGCTTTGGCTCGCTTCACCAGCGAAGGCTGGCCCTCGGTCGTCAGCATGACGATCGGCAGACCCTCGAGCTGGCCCTTGGCTTGCAGCATCTCGAGCATCTCGAGCCCGCCCATGCGAGGCATGTTCACGTCGCAGAGCACGGCGCCTAGGTCCTGGCGTCCGGTGATGGCCTCGAGCCCCTCCACGCCGTCAGCAGCCTCGACGACCTCGAAGCTCGCGGTGGCGAGGGCCGCCCGGACCTGTTGCCGAACGGTTGCGGAGTCGTCGATGATGAGGATCTTTTTGGCCACGAGCGTCTCTCTCCCAAGGCAGTGAACGGCCTGTCTCGGATTTTGATTAGGAATTTGGGGGGTCACTCCGTCCGAATCGAGACCCGGAACGGTTCCTTCACGGATCCCGCGCGAAAGTTCCGGATCCGCTCGAGAAAGCTCTCGGTTACTTCGTAGCCACGGGCCACGAACAGCGTGCCCGTCGTCAGCTTCACGTCGCTGGCAAAGACCATTCCTGGCTTCAGGGCGGCCAGTGAGATCTCACGAATGCATTCGTCCGAACGCTGACTGCCGCACACCTCTTGCAGGGCTGCCAAAACGTCGGGATTGTATTGGTCGGCCCGCCCCTTCAGCGTGTCGAGCGCCTTCGCGCTGGCCATGCCTTGGGCTTCCAGAGTATCGAAATCGTTGGCCACCCGCAGCAACTCCGCGCCGCGGCGGATCGTCTTCTGCTCGGCGCTGACGTCCGCGCCCGCTTGCCCGCGGTACGGCTCGGTGCGGGCCGCCAGGATCGCGCGCACGATCTCGAGCCGGGGAATGTGCCCCAACAGCTGTTCCGAGATGTCCGGCGCTCGCTCCACCATGCGCTGCTCCTCGGCCGAGAGCGGCGTACCGTAGTAGAGCTTCTCGGCGGTCTCGTTGGGCAGCGTGATGGTGGCAAGCTGCGAGAGCATGGCGGCGACTTCAGCCTGCCAGCGATCGGTCTCGCCCAGCTTCTCGGCCAGGCTGGAGACGAGTTGCTTGATGCGCGCCCCCCTACCGAACGCCAGTGGGTTCGATATCGCCATGATCTCGCTCAGCATTTTGATGCTGCCGTGCAACGTTTTCTCGAGCAAATCGCGCTCGGCTCGGCTGAGACGGTGCAGCTCGGCTGCTGCGTCCACCGTACGCACGAGCTCGGGCGGAGGGCACGGCTTGACCAGGAAACGAAAGACCTGGCCTTGATTGACGGCTGCAATGGCCGCGTCGACCTCGGAGTAACCGGTGAGCAGGATGCGCGTCGTGTTGGGGTGAGCAGCCAGCGCTTTGGCCAGGAACTCGGCCCCGTTCATGTGCGGCATGCGCATGTCGGAGATCACCACCGCGGCCTCGGGCAGGCGATCCAGCAGCTCCAAGCCCGCTTGGCCGCTGGTCGCAATCTCGACGTCGTAGCGACGCCGCAAGTGGAGCGCCAAGCCTGCCGCCACGTGCGGCTCATCGTCGACGCAAACGACGCGTGGTCGAACTTTAGTTTCCATGGGCCCTGCCTTGCTGGCTTGTTTTACGGAGCATCTTGTTCAAGCCGGCGGTCCGCTGCCGATTTGCGAGCCCATCGGCGCAACCAGCGGCAAGCGGATGATGAAGGTCGTTCCGACCGAGAGCTCGGTCTCGAACGAAATCGTACCGCGGTGGCGTTTCACGATGCAGTTGTAGGCGATTGACAGGCCCTGGCCGGTGCCCTTGCCAACTTCTTTGGTGGTGAAGAACGGCTCGAACACCTTGGCGCGCGCGGCTTCCGGTATGCCGGTGCCCGAGTCCGAAATTCGGATTTCGGCGTGCGTGTCGTCGCGCGACGCGCTGATGCCGATGCGGCCTTTCTCGCCGGTCGAGCCGACGACATCCGCAATCGCGTGCGAAGCATTGACGATCAGGTTCAAGATGACCTGGTTGACTTCGCCCGCGACGCAAGGCACCGGAGGCAGCTCGGGGTCGAGCTCCAGCTGGACATCGGCAACGTATTTCCATTCGTTGGTGGCGACCATGACCGTGCTCTCGATCAGGCCGCGCAGATCGGTCGGTGCCAGCTTGTCTCCGCCGGGATGCGAGAACGTCTTCATCGCCCGCACGATGGCGGTGACTCGCTCGACTCCGGTCAGCGAGCGCTCGAGCGCCTGCGGCAATTCTTCGCGCGTGTAGTCGAAGTCCGCGTCGGCTGTGGCCAGCTTCAGCGCCTCGAGCTTGACCGAACCGAGCGGGGCGTGCTCGGCGTCGTTCGCTGCAACTTGGTACCGCTCGAACAGCGCCAGCAGCTCGTCGATCGCGCCGCGCACGAAATGCAGGTTGTCGCCGATGAATTGCATCGGCGTGTTGATTTCGTGGGCTACGCCGGCTGCCAGCTGGCCAATCGCGCCGAGTTTTTGCGTCTCGAGCAGGCGTTCTTCGAGCTCGCGTTGCTCGGTGACGTCGCGGACGATGCAAACCGACTCGTCGTCGCCGCTGCGCACCACACGCACTTCGTAGTGGATCGCCGAGCCGGATGCCGTGGCGGCGGCGATTTGGACCGCTTTGGCACTTTGCGGCTCGCTCGAGACGTCAGCCTGCAAAGCTGCTTGAAGACGGCTGAGCACACGCCCGTCGCTGAAGCTGTCGTTGAGCGTCATGCCTTCGCGCAGCGCAGCAAACGGGGAGCCCTCGCGCTCACGGCCACGCTTCACGCCAGAAATCATGCCGTCGCCGCGAACGCGAAACAGCGTGTCTGGCATGGCCGCCACCAGCGCGCGTTGTCGGCCCTCGTCGCGGATCCGCTCGTCGATGTCCGAGAAGATGATCACCATCCGCACCGGGCGATCTTCGGCGTCGCGGTGCGCGGTGCCGCGGCAAAGCGTGTGACGGTAACCGCCCGAACGATGGCGCATGCGGACGGCGGTGGAGAACGGCCAGCCCTGCTCCAGGTGATCGCTCAGCAACGTGAGGATCGCGTCGCGATCGTCGGGGTGCACGAGCTCCTGCCAGAGCTTGGGGGCGTCCATGCTGTCGGCGAATTCACCGTCGTCAAAGCCGAGCAGCAACTTCCAGCGTGGGTTGTATTCCGCTCGATCGCTGATCAAGTTCCAATCCACGATGCCGTCTTGTGTGGCGTTCGACAGAAGATCGAGTAGCTCGGCCTTGGCCCGCAACTCGATGAGCTCGGCGGTGGTGGTCATAGTTTGAGCAGCTCCCGGGTGTGCGTTAGTTGTTGCCTGGCATCGGCGCGCAGGCTTTCGACCTGCTTGGCGTCGATTCCGAGGCGTACGAGCCGGTCGATATCGACTGGCGCGGGCGTGGGTTGAAACGGCGAGGGGCACAGCTCGGCGGCGATGCGGTCGCACAGGTGAACCACGTCGACGACCTCGAGCGTTTCGTGCTCGACCCGCTCGGGCTGCTCGTGGAATGCCACCGGCTCGAGCACGTTGTGCGGAATGCCCCACAAGCCGAGCAAGTACGCGCTGAGCGCAGCGTGACAGTCCGGCCCAGTCGCCACGCCGCCGCGAGCGGCGAGCACCAGGTGCCCCATGTCGCGTAGCATGCCGGCCACGAACGCCTCGTCCGCACGGCGACGGTCGCCGCCATACCAGCGGCGCCCCAACAGGCCAACCAGCAGCGAGTTGGTTTGAAAATCGAGCAGCGCTTGGTTGGAGAGCGGCAGCTGGGCGCGACTGCTAGCCGCTACGGTTTCCATCGCCAGGGTCAGGTTACGTAGCGCCAACGTTCCCAAGTAGTTCGTGGCCAGCGTGATGCTGCTCACCGCGCGCGGCAGACCGAAGAACGCGGAGTTCACGACCTGCAATACCTTGGCGCACAGCGACGGCTCGCGCTCGACGATGCCCGCCACGTCACCGATGCTGCACGCCGGGTTGGCGAGCGCTTGCGAGATCGCCAAATACGTATGCGGGGCTGCGGGCAGGATGCTGACATCGCCAGCTAGCGCACGCATCTCGTCAGCGGTGACTAGCTCGTTCAAGTCACACGCACGTTTGACCACCGACCGCAGTTTCTCGACGTCACACGGCTTGGCCAAGAACTGGTGAGCGGTGAATACCGTCTTCATCGCGCTGTCGGCGTCGGTCTGCCCTGACAACACGATCCGCACCGCGCGCGGTTGCAGCTCCTTGGTTTGGCGCAATAGCTCGGCGCCATCGATGATCGGCATGCGCATGTCGGTCAAGACGACATCGAACGCGTTCTTCCGGATCTCTTCGAGAGCCGCCGGGCCGCCAACGGCAAAGGTCATGTCCCATTCGTGGCGCTGTGGGCGGAGCACCGAGCGCAAGCCTTGCAGTACGGCGGCCTCGTCATCGGCGAAGAGAATTCTGCGCTTGGCACGCGGCGCCGTCGCCACGATGCCCGAGCCAGCTTCGGTCCCCGGGACCGCGGTCGATGTTTGGCTGTCTAGGCGCGTCATTCTTCCGTTCTGCACTCATCCCTGAGCTGCGAAGCTGCCAATCGACCAAGCCATCGGTCTGATTGATTGGCAGCGAAACCTGAAACGCGGTGCTCGTCCCACCGAGCGTCGCGATCACTACAACGGCTTTCCTCCAGCCGGCTTTAGGGATGGCACCATGTGCGTCTAGGCGCAGTCGTCCACCGCGGCGCAAACTGCCCCGAACGCGCCTGACGCCACTCGGGGGCTAAGGATGAGGCAGAAGCTGCCGTTCTGCCGCTCGGGCCCATGCAACCTTCGATCGAAGAGCGGGAACGGAGTCCGGCGCAGCGCGCGTCGGCGCGCCGTCGTGGTTTCTCGATCTTCTTGAAACTCCTGATCTTAATCGTATCGCTCGTGCTCGGCGTGGCCGCCTTGCTCGCTAGCTACCTGACGTCTCGCCAAGTGAGCGAAATGCGCGCAAGCCTGGAGACCAAGGCTTCCACCTACGGTCGCCTGAGCGCAAAACAGGTAGAGTCGGCGATCGCTTTCGGTGATCGCGAGACGGCGCGCGAGGTATTCGACGCGATCGCCGAAGATCAAGACATCGAGAGCCTGACGCTTTTCACGTCGAAAGGCGCGATATTGCACGCGCGAGGGGCTCTCAGCAGCACGCTACCCGCCGAGCTAAAGCACGTGTCACAGATTACCCAGTTCACGCTGGCTGATCGGATCGGCGTGGCCGTGCCCGTCGTGTCACTCGAGGGGCCGCGCGGTACGCTCGTGATCGAGCTCTCCACGCTGCGCCTAGCCCAGAGCCGCGCTCAGGTGTTACAGCGCGCCGCCATCGCAGGATTACTCGCAGGTTTGGCTGGGGCATGCGGTGCGTTTCTGATCGCGCGCTCGCTCGGGGACAGACTGCGGGCGATCGCCAGCGTGGCAAACGCCGTGGCAGCCGGAGATCTCGCGCAAAGCCCGGTCCCGGAAGACCAAGCCAAGGACGAGATTGGCGTGATGGCCGTGGCCTTCAACGCCATGCTCAAGCAACTCCAGGACCTGATCGCTCAAATTCGTGAAAGCGCACGCGAAGAGCAAGCGCGGCTGGAAACTCTCGTCCAAGCCCGCACCGTCGAGCTGGCTGGATGCAACGACGACATGCGGCGTGTGCTGAACAATGTCGGGCAAGGTTTCCTGATGCTCGGGCAAGATGGGCGAATCTCGCGCGAGCGCTCGGCCATCCTCGAGACGTGGTTTGGGCCAGCTCCTGAGTCGGAACTGTTCGTCGACTACTTGGCCGTGATTGATCGCCCGGTTTCCGAATGGTTCAGCGTGGGTTGGGAGAGCGTTTTGGACGGTGTGCTGCCGCTGCCGGTTACGCTCGACCAGCTTCCAAAACGCGTCAGCCGTTCGGGTCAGCACTTCGAGCTCGAGTATCGGCCGGTGCTGACCGAAACTGGCGGACTCGATCGCGTCGTAGTCGTCATCTCGGATGTCACGGCGACACTGGAGCGCGCACGCGCGGAGACCGACGAACGCGAGGCGACGCGGCTGTTTACTCGGCTGATCGCCGATCGCGCGGGGTTTTTGGAGTTTTTCGCGGAGGCGCACACGCTGGTCGAACGCATTCGCACGCGGCTGAGCGACTCGGTTTCGCTCGGTCGCGCCCTGCACACGTTGAAGGGCAATGCGGCGCTGTATGGTCTCGATAGCCTTGCCGAGTTGTGCCACGGCCTCGAGGATCGCTTTGCGGACGCGGGCACACTGACCGAAGCCGACGTGGCGCCGCTCGTGACCCGCTGGCTCGAATTGTCGGCGAAGGTCCGCGCGCTGGTCGGCGAAAAGCAAACCAGCATCGAGATCGAGGAAAGCGAATTTGGAGAGCTGCTGGCGGCGGTCGAGCGAGGTGTCGCGCGCCCGCGCCTTCGGGAAATCGTTCTGGCCTGGCGGCTGGAGCCGATGGATGCGCGGCTACGCCGGATCGCCGAACAGGCACAGGCGCTGGCAGTGCGGCTTGGCAAGGGGCCGATCTCGGTCCACATCGAATCGAACCAGCTGCGCTTGGCGAGCGAGCGCTTCTCTGCGTTCTGGTCGGCCAGCGTTCACGTGCTGAGAAATGCCATCGACCACGGCCTCGAACCGCGCGACGAGCGCAGCCTAAGCCAGAAGCCGACCGACGGACGCCTCAGCTTGCGCACGCGGCTTGCTGGCGATACTTTCGCGATCGAGTTCAGCGACGACGGACGTGGCATCGATTGGGACGTCGTCAAGCGCAGCGCGGCTGCCTTGGGCCTGCCGCATCGAACGCGGGCGGAGCTCGTCCAAGCTTTGTTTGCGGATGGGCTCACCACGCGCGCCACGGTGACCGACATTTCCGGTCGCGGCATGGGCCTGGGCGCCGTGCGTCGGGTTTGTCAGGACCTCGGTGGCACGGTCGAGGTCGAATCCGAGGCCGGGGTTGGCACGACGATTCGTTTCGTTTGGCCTGCCCAGGTGCTGTCGCCCTCCAACCCCTTGCCGGTCAGCCCGAGCCGACCCGCTGCAGATTTACAGCGAGTTAGCTAAGAAAGTCCGCGCATGTACCGCATCAACAGAGCCTTTTCACGCACGCTCGCCGCGCTCTTGCCGCTGCTTGCCGCCTGTCAACGCCAGGACGGCATCCAGCAGCAGCAAAAGCCGATCGCGGCGGCGGCGGCTCCAGCCGATAGCGGGGCGCAGGCCAGTCATGACTTCAATCCCAGGCTGCTCAGGCGCTTCTCGCCGGTGAGAGCGAGCATCGAGTCGCCTGAGCACCCACTCACCGCGGACAAGATCGCGCTCGGGCGCGCGCTCTACTTCGACAAGCGGCTTTCGAAGAATCAGGACGTGTCCTGCAATAGCTGCCACCAGCTCGACGCTTACGGAGTGGACGGCGAAGCGACGTCGCTCGGGGACAAGGGTCAGCGCGGCGGCCGCAACTCACCGACCGTTTACAACGCGGCCGGGTACTTTGCGCAGTTCTGGGACGGACGCGCCACCGATGTCGAGCAACAAGCCAAGGGCCCGATCCTGAACCCGAAGGAAATGGCCATGCCCAGCCCCGACGCGGTCGTTGCCCGGCTCAAGGCGATTTCCGGCTACCGCGAGCTGTTCAGCAAGGCCTTTCCCGACGCGGCCGAGCCCGTCACCTACGACAACGTCGGTGTTGCGATTGGCGCCTTCGAACGCAAGCTGGTGACGCCGTCGCGCTGGGACAAATACCTCAGCGGCGACAAACACGCTCTGCACGACGAAGAGCTCGAGGGCCTGAAGGTGTTCACGAACGTCGGTTGCATGGTTTGCCACACCGGCGAGTTCTTGGGTGGCACGTCGTATCAGCGCGTCGGCGCCGTCGAACCGTGGCCGAATCAAGCCGATTCCGGCCGCGAGGGCCTGACCAAAAACGCCGCTGATCGCATGATGTTCAAGGTTCCCACGCTGCGGAATATTCAGAAGACGGCGCCGTACTTCCACGACGGCTCGGCCAAGACGCTCGATCAGGCCGTGCGCATGATGGGCAAGCACCAACTCGGTCTCGAGCTTTCGGACAACGAAGTTAGCGCGATCGTGGCTTGGCTCGGGTCGTTGACGGGCGAGCTTCCGAAGGCGTACATCGCGGCGCCCGTGCTGCCGGGAACCGGCGTGGCGAACAAGGGACCCACATGAGCTCTGGCCAGACGCTGCCCACGCTGGTTCGCCGAGCCCTGGTCCAACCGGGCTCGCTGCTCGGTTTACTGGCGGTGCTGGCGGGCGCGAGCGCGTGCTCGGAGTCGAAGGCCGCGGCCAGCAACGCCAGCGGGGCGAACCTGAGCGGTGCCGGTGTTTGTGGTGACAAGCAGCTCCCGGATTGCCCACTCCAAGGCTGGATGAAGTCCACGTTGAAGTCCTACCTGAGCGCCAACGATACCGGCCGCCTGGCGAGCTCGCTCGAGCAACTCGCCGACAAGGCTCCGCCCGCGTTCGACGGTTGGCGTGAATCGGCTCTGGCAGCCGCCAAAGCCGCCCGCGACGGCGACTTGCCGAGCGTCAAGGCCCAGTGCAAGCACTGCCACGACCAGCACCGCAATCGATTCCGCAGCGAACGCCGCACGGTCGCGCTCTTCTGATGCATCGTCTCGGCTCTCGGAGTTGAGTCAGCTGTCTTACGGCCTTTCGGGGTTATGACCGGTCGCAGTCAGCCGTAGTCGTCTGTGGGGTGGCGGCGCTGGCTCTTCGCCAAGAGGCGGGGCGGACAGTGCCTGCGCATCGCCAAAATAGAGATTTCAACAATGGTGACAACGCGCGTAGTCCGCGATCTGCTCCTGCCCGCTGGGTCGCTTGCGCTGTTCTGTGCATTGCAGGCGCCGCACGCTTTCGCGCAGGCGCCGCCGGACGCGTCCGAGCCCGAGCATACCGAAGCAGCCAAGCCAACGGAGGTGCCTCCGGCGTTGGACCCGGCCGCGCTCAACGCGAAGTTGGACAGGTTGCAACGAGCCTTCGACGAGTTGAAGGCCAAGCAAGACGACACCGCGGCTGCCGCGCCGAGCGCAAGCCCGGCAGAAGAAGAGGGCTCGAGCGATGGCGAGCCGCTGAGGATCTACGGCTTCACCGACATGGGTGTGCAGCACATTTGGGTGAACGAAAACTCGCTTCTGACACGCCTGTTTCAGGTGAACAATACGTCGTTCGTCGTCGGCAACGTGAACCTGTACTTCGACGCACAACCGTTCAAGCATTTTCGTGGGCTGACCGAGCTGCGTTTCACGAATGCACCTTTGGGTGACATCGCCAACTACGGCGGGCTCGCCGGCACCTTCAAGCGCAAGGACACGTTCTCGTACGACCCCGGTGGCACTGCCATCAACGCCCCGATGTGGGCGGGCAGCGTGATCTTGGAGCGAGCCTGGATCGAGTGGAACGAGCACCAGGCGTTCAAGCTGCGCGTTGGCAATTTCTTCACGCCTTTTGGCATTTGGAACGAAGACCACGGCACGCCCACGCTGATCTCGCTGGCGCTGCCGCAGTTCATCGTCCAGCGCTGGATGCCAATCCGCCAGACAGGCGTCATGTTCTACGGCAGCGCCTTCGCGAGCGACTGGGAGCTCGGCTACACAGGTACGTTGAGCAACGGACGCCAGGAGATTTCGAACTACAACTTCAACAACAGCTTTGGCGTGGGCGGGCGCGTTTACGCGCGGCGCGAGGCGGGCCAGGTCAACACGACCTTCGGCCTCTCCTACTTCACGGGTCGGACCCGCGAAAACGAGGTGGATTTCGTCGCCAGCTCAAGAGGCATCAATGGCCTGACAGCCGTGGACAAGACACGCTGGGCGTACACGGAGCACGTCAGTGGCGCAGACATCTCCGTTGACATCGACGCGACCCGGATCCGAGCGGAAGGCGTCGTGCGTCGGATGGTGTTCGATCACGGGCGGCACGCCGCAGGTGACCCGTTGTTCGCTCCAGGCTCGTTCGCTCCAAACTCGTGGCAAGAGAGCGCGTACGTGCTCGTCGCCAATCAACTGCCGTGGGGTGGAATCGAGCCGTACTTGTTCGGTGAGTTCCAAGAAGAGCCCACTATCCTAGGCGACTGCTTCTTGACCGCGTCGGTCGGCGTGAACGTTCATTTCAACGCGTCGCTGCAGTTGAAGACCCAAGCGACGACGGTCTACATCAAGGATTGGCTGCTGCACAGCCCGTACGATACGTCGCTCAACGAGGTGAGTTCGATTTACTCACGCCTAGTGATGGCCTTCTAGCCATGAAGACGCGAAGAACACTACTGGCGTCGCTGTTGCTGTCCGCGACAGCCCTGATCTGGGCCCAGAGCTCCGAGGCCGGCGCAGACCCCACCATCGTCGTGATTGTGAATAGTGCCAACCCGGCGGCGGCGCTTGGAGCGAGTGAGCTACGACCGATCTTCCAGACCAGCAAGACCAGTTGGGGTAGCGGCGGCGACGCGACACCGCTCAACTTGCCGAACGACAGCAAGCTTCGCCAAGATTTCGATCGAGCGGTGCTCGGCCTCGATCCGGAGCGCGCCGCGCGCTACTGGAAGGATCGCAAGATTCGCGGTGGCGCGCACGCACCCAAGCAACTTCCGAGCACAGGCGCGGTGCTGGCGGCGGTGGCGGCCGACCGCGGCGCGGTGGGCTACGTGGCCGCGGGCGAAGCGACCAAGGCGGTCAAGGTGATCGCGAAAATCGTAGGCGGTAAATTGCTGCCGCCGTAGCACGGCCAGCGCTTGCTCGACGTTTATGGGAGATCCGACAATGAAACTGCAAAGATTCGCGCTGACGCAAGGCTTGTTGCTGGGTCTGCTGGGACTTTGCGGCTTGGCCACCGCTTGCAAGGACGACGAGCCGTGTGACCCGGAGCAAACGGAGAAGGATGGCCAATGCTATCCGCCAACCGCAAGCGGCGGCGGCCCGGTCGGCGCTGGTGGCGTGAGCGACGGCGGGGCCGCCGACGCAACAGCTGGCGCAACGAGCACAACCCTCGACACACCTGTCGGTACCCCGTGCGAGGACACGACGGCGTCCTCGGATTGTGGCGGTGCCGCACCAGTCTGCGCGGACCTGTCGCCGCTCGGGCAAAGCGTCATGTGCACTCAGATCGACTGCGCGGCGGGCGAAGCCAACGAAGGCGCGTGCCCAAGTGGCTTCACTTGTTTCGCCGTGTCCGGATATCCGTCGGTCTGCATCAAGGAATAGTTGCCCCCGTCTTCCCGATGAGCATTCGACCATGCTGAAACGCATCCCGATTCGCCTGAAACTCGTCCTGCTGGCAGGTGTGCCGGTGATCGGTGCGTTGATCTTGGCGACCCTCATCGCGCGTGACGCGCGGCACCAGGCCGAGAGCGCGGCCGCGATCGGCTCGATCGAGGATCTGGCGCATCTTTCCGCGCGCATGGGTGGACTCGTGCATGCGCTTCAATTCGAGCGCAACGAGCTGTCGCTGCGCAAGGGGCTGAGGGCGCTCGAGTCACCTGCGCTCAGACAGCGCTTTCTCGAAACCGATGCGGCGCGCAAGCACCTGAGCGATTTCTTGGCTGCGCGCCAAGTCTCGAGCTTGCCGCCGCGCTTGGCTCGTGATCTAAAAACCGCTGAAGAGAAGCTGAACGCCCTGGAGCGGGAACGCACCGTCGCGCTCGCGGGCGACCAGCCGATCGACGAGCTGCTCGACTACTACACCAGCACCGACTTGACGCTGATCAGCGCGACGGCCGCGCTCTCCCAGCTTGCCGACGACGGTGAGCTGCTGCGCGCTATTTCCGCGCTGGTCATCGTCTTGCAAATCAAGGAACGCGCCAGCCAAGAGCAGGCGCTCCTCAGTCACGTTTTTGCGGTGAACGAGTTTCCGCCCGGCAGCTACAAAGACCTGGTAACGCTCACGACCGAAGAGGCCGACTACGTCAACATGCTGAACGTGCAGGCGACCGACCGGGTCAGTCAGCAATTCAAGAGCATTTCGCAGGGTCCCGAGTTCGCGCGCACGGCGGCGCTGCGCAAGGTGGCTCTCGATACGCAGGGCGACGATTTCCAAACCGTTCCGGAAGAGTGGTCGAACATACAAGGCAAGAAGCTCGAGCGCTTACACGGTTTGGTCGTCGCGCTGAACCAGGCCGTCGAAGTCGCCGCCGAAGCGAAAGTGGCCGCCGCAGCCCGCGCGGTGCGGATTTCGTATGGCTTGGGCGGCGGTGTGATCGCGCTGTCCGCGTTGTTGGCGGGGTTGATCGCCCGCGGCGTCTCGCGCTCGGTGGCGAGCTTGGCAAGTGCCGCCGAACAGGTCAGCAAGCAGAAGAACTTCGGCATTCGCGCGCTGAAGACCAGCGATGACGAGCTGGGTAGCTTGGCGGACACCTTCAACGAAATGCTGTCGGGCATCGAGGCGCGTGACGCGGAGCTCCGACACCACGGAGAAAATCTCGAGCAGCTCGTCGAGCAGCGCACGGCGGCGCTCCAAAATCGCAACCAGGCCATGCGGCTGGTGCTCGACAACGTCGAGCAAGGGCTGGCCACCATCGAGCTGGATGGCAAAATTTCCTCGGAGCGCTCGCGAGCCTTCGACGATTGGTTTGGCGCGAACCATCCTCAGGCTTCGTTCGCAGAGCAGCTAGCCCGCGGTAACGCGCTTTTGTGCGAAACCTTGCAGGTAGCTTGGGAGCAGGTGACCGATGGCTTTCTTCCGCTCGAGGCCGGCATCGATCAGCTGCCCCGGCAGCTCGAGGTCGACGGTCGTCGGTACCAGTTGAATTACCAACCAATCGTGGAGCAGGATGTTCTGCGCGGGGTGCTGCTCGTCGTCTCGGACGTGACCCGCGAGACCGAGCGCATACGCCGCGACGGAGAGCAGCGCGAGCTGATCGGCGTTTTCGAACGTTTCATGCTCGATCGTGTGGGTTTTATCGAGTTTTTTGCAGAGTGCCAGGCGCTGGTCGACCAGATCGTGCTTGCCCAAATCGACCGAGCACAACTGCTGCGCGCCCTCCACACCGTGAAGGGCAACTGTGCCATCTTCGGAGTCGACTCGGTCGCGGAAGTTGCCCACACCCTCGAAAGCTCGCTCCTCGAAGCCGGCTCGTCGCCGCAGGTCGAACAGACGGCGGAGCTGGCGCGGGCGTGGCAAGCCTTCGCGGGCCGCGTCCAGCGGCTTTCGGGTCGGGAGGCGGAGCCAGTTCTGGAGGTGAGCCACGCGGAGCTGCGCGAGCTCGAGGCGTGCACCCAGGCGCGAGCTCCGCACGCGAAGCTGGCGGAGCTTCTGACGCGCTTGCAGTTCGAGCGGGGCATCGCGCGGCTGCGGCGCGTTGCCGAACAGGCCAAGTCACTGGCGCAGCGCCTCGGCAAGGGCGAGCTCGACGTGCAAATCGAGGCCAGCCCCGACGTGCGCTTCAAAGCCGAACGTTGGGCAGCGTTCTGGTCGTCGTTCGTGCATGTGCTGCGCAATGCGCTCGATCACGGCATCGAGTCGCCACAGGCTCGGGCAGCCGCCGGCAAGCCCGAACGCGCCCAGCTCAAGCTCATCGCCCAGACCGACGCCGAGCTGCTCACGATCGAAATCAGCGACGATGGGCGCGGCGTCGATTGGGCCAGGGTCGCCGAAAAGGCCAAGCAACGCGGTCTGCCCAGCCTGAGTGAGAGCGATCTCGTGGAGGCGCTGTTCAGCGACGGCCTGAGCACGGCCGAAAGCGTTACCGAGGTGTCGGGCCGCGGCGTGGGCATGAGTGCCGTGCGCGACGCCGCACGCGTGCTGGGTGGCGTCGTGACGATTAGCTCGACGCCACACCTTGGCACGACCGTGCGCTTTCGTTTCCCGCTCGAGAAGGCGTCAAGGTTTGACGAGCGTGCTACCCAGGCGCCGGCCAATCGCGCCGAAGACCGGCCGGTAGCCGTAGTCGCTGCTGGCCTCGTTGGCGGTGTTGCGCGCGCAGATTGAGCCCAGCACGGAGCGCCGGCCGAGCTGCTGCGCGACGACCAGCTCGCGCCCGGCGGGGTAGGCCTTGCCCAAATATTGAGTCGTCGCCGCGGGGCCGCCGCCCGGCGGGTTGCACAGCGGGCTGTTGGCCGGAACTTCGTCGGCGTAGCAGTCGCAACCCCTGTCTTGGTCGAACCGGGTCTGGTCGCAAACCACCGGCTCGGGCAAGGCGAACGCGCACGCATACTGCAGATCCCGCGTAAACGTCGTGTGCTCGTGACCGTTGATGTTGTTGGCGCTCGGATTGGTCGAGGTGCTGGCGACGATCTTGTCGGTGGTGAACGGGTTCTGGCCGCTGCGGTCGGTGGTCGACTCGCGCATGAACGGGTCCGACGGGACGACGTTGTGAGCGGGGTCCCCCAGGATGGCGGACCAGCGACCTTGGGTGGCGAGCTCTTCGCCGGTCAGGTAATCGAGATTGCCGGTGAGGCTGCTGGTCGTCGCTAGGTCTTGCCACGGCACGCCGGCCACCACCGCCAGCGTGAAAAGCGAGCGGTCACGGTTGACGGCGCCGCGATGAAACAGCGGATTTTGGACCAGCGCGCCCGCGCGGTTGGGCACCAGGGCGTCGCCGAAGCCGCCGACGTAGCGCTCGGTCGGGTAGAGCAAATCGAAGCCGAAGCGTTGCTTCTGATTGAAGCAGCGCAGGTTCAGATCGTCGTCGGCGCCGGTAAGCGTATTGCCCTTCACGCATGCTGGGTCGTTGTTCAGGTCGGCGCAACCGGGGTTGGGCATGGTCTCGGCGCAGGATTGGCAACAAGCGTCGTTCGGGTCTTTCGCACACGCCGACGTCGAGCGATACATCGGGGCGGCGCGCGAGATGAGCCAGCCATAGCCTTGGTCTTGAATCGAGCAGTCGTTTTCGTCGGTCAGCATCAGCACCACGACGGACGAGTCGGGCCGCAAGAAATTGGCGCGTTCGTCGAGCAGCTCTTGATCGATGCCGACCAGCGCGGCCTGCGACTGGTTTGCCGGTATCGCGACCGACTTGGGCGGCTCCGGATCGACCAGGAAGCGGTAGACGGACTCGAGCTGCGCCTCGTAGCCGCAGCCGCTTTCGCCGACGCTCTCGATCATGGCGGACAGCGAAGCCGCGAACGCGTTCACGTCCTTTGCGCCGGGCGGTGTCGACGAGCCGTCCGGGTCCCAATTCAGGTAACCCTTGCCGTCATAGCTGTCGACGCCGTTGCGCACGAACGGGATCAGGTGCGCGTGGTCGTTGTCGCCCGCGGTGACGCACACGTCTTTGGCACCGGCCGCGCCGTGCGAGCCCAGGCTGGAGGTGATGACGCCGACGTGCAGGTCACGCAGCGGCTCGAACTCGCGCTGGCTGGCGGCCGGGCAGGCGATGTCGGGAGAAAGCGGCTGGGCCGTGACGACCCCGGCCGCGTTCACGCAATGCGGGCTGATCAGCCGCGTCAGCAGCTCCGGAATCGTTTTCGCCAACAGCGCCTGCTTTTCGGCCATCGAGATCGAGTTGTCGATCGCCAGCAACAGATCGACCTTGGCGGTCTCGGCTTGCGGACCCGTGTCGGGCGGAACGGGTCCACCTGTGCCGGGCTTGCCGCCGGCGGTGCCGCCGCTGCCGCCGGTAGGCTCGACCGTGGCTTCGCCGCCGGCGTTGTTGAGGCCGCCGGTCGCCGTACCCGCTGCCGCTCCTGCCCCGGTCGCGCCCGTGACCGTTCCATCCTCGCCGTCACCACCCTGTCCGGCCGCCCCGTTGCCGTGTCCAATTTCCACCGTCGGTCCGCACCCCAATGTAAGAAGTAAACCTACCGCCCCGGCGTACCCTGATCGCAACTTCATGTGGTCCAACCTCCAGTTAACCGATTCCACCGCTAGATGGTGGCTGCGGCGCGGCTTGATCCCTTGACCATGTCGAATCTCGGTTTTCGACTCGCGCTGCTTCTAGTGACACTGCCTGCAGGTGTCGTCGCTCAGCCCGCCGCGAGCCCGGCGGCGCCTGTCTTGCCACAACAAGTGTCGCTCCACTACCTGAGCGAGCCCGGCTGTCCCACCGAGGCGGAGTTCGTCGACGAGGTCATGGCGCGGGTGCGACGGCCCGTCCAATGGGCGCCGCCCGGCGCTGCGGTGCAGATGGTCGTGATCGTCCGGCATGCCGGCGAGCACGCCGACGGCACGCTCGAAGTCGTGCAGCGAGCAACCGAGCCGACACGCCGCGAATTCAGCTCCGGCTCGTGTGCAGAAGTGGGTTCGGCGCTGGCGCTGGTGGCAGCGCTGACACTCGATCCGAATGCGCGCACCGAGCAATTGCCCGCGCACGCGGCGCAGAGCTTGGCGGCGACGGACATCGTGCCCGCGCCGGCGCCGGAACCTCGACCGGCGCCCGCGCCAACGCCGAGCCCGCCTGCGGTTGCCGCCGCAGCGCCAGCGCGACCACGCGCTAGCGGCTACGTGGCGTGGCTCGGACCGGCGGCAAGCGTCGCCGGCGGCTACGCTCCAGAGCCGCTGGTCGCCGTGGGGCTCAGCCTGGGTGTGCGCAGCGCACGAGCCGGATTCTCGCCGGGTTTTCAGCTCACGCCGCTGTGGGGCAAGACCGGCACGACTGGACCCGAAGCGGCCGGGGGCACATTTGCGTGGGCGCTCGGGCGGCTCGAGGCCTGTCCGGCGCGGGTCGCGTTGGCAGGTCCGCTCACGTTCGAGCCGTGCGTGGCCGCCGAAATCGGTCGCCTGTCGGCGCGTGGCGCGGCCGCCGGTATCACCCCGGTCAGCGTTGATCGCTGGTGGTTCGCGGCGGGCGCGACGTTGTCTCTCCATTTGAGCCTAGGCGCGTGGTTCGCCCGTCTGGGAGCGCTCGGGCTTTTCCCGGCCACGCGCGACGAATTCGTGTTTCACGACCCCAACCGCACGATCCACCAGGCAAATTTCGTGGTGGGCGGCGGCAGCCTCGCTCTCGGATTTCAATTCGGGTCGTGATCAAGTTCGTTCCGGGCGACCATTGAGGCGCGTCGAGTGCTCGAACAGCGTCTGCCACTAGCCTCCTCCGTCGCCGTGCCGACCCTGGCGCGGGTGGACGCCGTGCGGCTGCGGCAGCTCGTCGAGGCCCACTTCGACGCCTTGTGGCGCTTTCTGAGACGCTTGGGGATTGCGGAAGGCGACGTGGACGATGCCGTGCAGGAGGTGATTTTGGTGCTCGCACGCAAGCTGGACTTGGTCGAAACCGGCAGCGAACGCGCGTTCGTGTTCAGCACGGCGTTTCGGATCGCCTCCGACATGCGAAAGCGCGCCAAACGTCGGCGTGAGCTCGAAGCCGCGCCGCTGTACGAGCCGACCCAGCTTGGTCCCGACCCCGAGGCTTCGATGGAACAAAAGCGTCTGACGATGCTGTTCGCGCGGGTGCTGGAGCAGTTATCGCTCGAGCTGCGCGCCGTGTTCGTGCTGTACGAGCTAGAGGAGTTCACCATGGCCGAGATCGCGGAGAGTTTGGAGCTTCCGCCCGGTACCGTTGCTTCCCGCTTGCGGCGTGGTCGCGAAACGTTCGAGCGGCTCGCGGCACAGGTCTTGGCCGAGGGAGAGCAGTCATGAATGAGCCCTTGCGTTTGCGAGACGGCGACGGCCCTGCGCGCCGCCTGATGGCCGGTTCGGTCCTGCACGTGCCGAGCGCGTCGCGCCGGCGCGCCGTGGCGTTCACCAGCGCCGCCGCCACGCTGAGCGCCAGCACGGTAGCGGTCGCAGCCACCACTTCGGTGCTCAAGAGCTTCGTGCTGTGCGTGGCGTTGGGAGCGGTCGGCGGTGGCGTGGTGTCGCTCGCGGCGTCCGAGACCGTTGCGCTGCTCGAGACCAAGTCGGTCGGCCCGCTGCAACCTGCGCCGTTGCCGGCGGAAGCGCGCGCGGCATCGGCCAGCTTGCCGGCTGCGGCTGCGGCCGTTGCCGCGGAACCGCCGACCGAAGTTGCGGTGGCGCCGGTCGCTGAGCCCGCAACCAAGGAAGCCGGCGGCAAAAGCAAATCGTTCGGCCGCGACGACAGCGCCGAGCCGCGCGTCGCCGTGCCGGTCCCGGCTCGGCCGTCGCTTGGGTCGAGTCTGTTCGAAGAGCAGCGCATCATCGAGTCGGCTCGCGCAGCGGTGGCGCGCGGCGACACGAGCACGGCGTTTTCGTTGCTGGACAACTACGAGCGCGCCTATCCGAATAAGCAGTTCTGGCCCGAAGCGCTGGCGCTGCGCATCGAGGCTTTGCGCAGCAGTGGACAGCTCGCCACTGCGCGCGCGCTAGCCGCCGACTTTGCTCAAAGGTACCCGCACCATCCGCTATTGCCACGCATTCAAGCTAGCGTAGCCAAGTAGCGCGACCCCGCATGGCGCCAACTAGTGGACGGCCGCGCGGTGCGGCAGGCGCCGCACCAGCTCGGCTTCGAAGTCGAGCAGCTCGCCGCCACGCGCCCGCACCTCGGCGTCACTGAAGTAGAGCCGCGCCATGCGGAAGAAGAACGCGTGATGACGCGACTCGGCGCGCGCCAGCTCCATGTACGGCTCGTACAGCGTTGGGTCGCGTTCCTGTAGCGCTTCGGCCACCATGTACAGCCGCTCGCAACCGCGCGCCTCGACCACGCCCGAGACCAGCAGCCGGTCCAGAAAGTGGATGTCGCCTCCGGCGCGGATCTGCGATCGTAGCGCGTTGACGTACGGATCCTTGTAGTCGTCGGCCAGCGTCAGCCCGCGCTCGGCGCAGATCCGATACATGATGTGGAAATGCTCGAGCTCTTCCTTGGCGAACTCGATCATCGGATCGAGCAGCTCTTTCCGATCGGGATAGCGCGCCACGAACGACATGCCGGTGGCCGATGCCTTCCTCTCACAGTTGGCGTGGTCGAGCAAAAAGCCGTCGAAGTCCCCGAACACGGCGTCGAGCCATTCCGGTGGGGTTTTGACGCGCAGGTCGAGCATGGGGGCGCGGGTTATAGCGCAGGAAATCCGCGCCGCATGCTAGTTGTGGCTGACGTGGCTGGCTACTCAGGTACTCCGCTCCCGAAAAAACTGGGCATTAAGCCCGGCACCAAGCTGGCTCTGGCCCGCCCGCCCGGCGACTTTGCCGAGGTGTTGGGCGAGCTGCCGGCGGGCGTGAAAGCCGTAGCGCTCGGACGTGCCAAGGGGCCGTTCGACGTGGTGGTGGCGTTTTTCGAGCGCGAGGCGGAGCTCGAGCGGCAGCTGCCCAAGCTGCACGCCGTGCTGGAGCCGAATGGCGGCCTTTGGATCGCCTGGCCCAAACGCGCGTCGGGCGTCGCCACCGACATGACCGAGCACGTGGTCCGCAAGCACGGCCTACCGCGTGGGCTGGTCGACAACAAGGTCTGCGCGATTGACGCCACTTGGTCGGGGCTACGCCTGGTGGTGCGGCTGGAGAACCGGCCGCGTGGTTAGGCGTCCGACAATGTCAGAGAATTCCACCCCGGCGCGGTTTTTCGCGGATTTTGTACACCGCTCAGAGAAGGGCTGGATGTGGCGGCGAAATTGGCCAAGCTACAACCTTCATCATGCGTGAAGCGCGCCTGGCCATCGCTTGTCTCGCGGTAGCTTGGCTGCCGTGCGCTTGCGGGCACACGCGCGGCGACACGCCTGCCACGGGTGGGACTGCCGGCGTCGCGGGCTCGGTCGGCGGCGGCGGTGAAGGCGGCCTGGGTGGCGCGGCCGGTGGCGGCAGCGGCGGTATGGCCGGTGGCGGCATGGCGGGTGGCTGCATGCTGGGTGGAGCTCCGAGCGGCGGCGCGCCGGCCGTCGGAACGGATCTGGGCAAGCTGAATGTCGACTCGGTGGCGCCGTGGAAGGGCGCGGCGACCGGCGCCTACACGATCATTCACGACGACATTTGCGACTACCCGATCGACAGCTTGTTCGACGTCGCGGAGCCCGAGCTCACCAAGCGCGGGTTGATGTCGGCGTTCGGCGCGATCGTCGAGCGCTGCCAGGAGCGCAACAAGTGGGCGCAGCTGGAGGTGCTGCGCCAGCACGGCCACGAAATCATCAATCACACCTGGGATCACAAGGACATCGTCGAGCAAGCCGCGGAGGCGCCGTTATCGCTCGAGATCGATCACGCCAACCAAGTGTTGAACGACAACTTGGTCGGCCAGCACACGAGCTTCTTCATTTTCCCGTACGATTCGTTCAACGACGCGGCCGTCGACCACGTGGGCTCGCTCGGCTACTTGGGCGCCCGCGCCGGCAGGAAGGGCGTCAACACGGCCGACTTTCCCGATGGCCTGCGCGTAATGTTCGACGTCTGGGGTGGCGAGAACTCGATCTACGATGGCCAGGGCGACATCCTGAAGATCTACGTCGACCTGGCGATCTCCGAGGGCGGTTGGTCGGTGCGCGAGTTCCACGGCATCGCCGACACCACGTTCTTTGCGATGAACCTCGACGACTACCGCGCGCACCTCGACTACGTAAAATCCAAGGTCGACAGCGGCGAGTTGTGGGTCGATACGCCGAGCGCGGTCGTTCGCTACCGCTTTTCACGCCAGTACTGCGGCGTGCCCAGCGCCGACGGCTACCAGCTGTCGTTCCCGACCGCGACCTGTGACTGCGCCCATTACGCAGTACCGCTCAGCGTGATCGTGACCACTGCCGTCGACGCAGCGAGCGCGGTCGCGACCCAAGACGGCAAAATGCTGCCGACCAAGAAGCTTGCGCCGAACCGCTTCGTGGTCGAGATGGCGCCGCTCGGCGGCCCCGTCGCCGTCGGCGGCGGTAGCTAACCCAGGGCTGCAAGTCGGGAACCCGTCTCATCGCCGGAAAGGAAACGTCTGGCAAGCTGAGTCGGGAGCCGTTCAAAACGGCATCTTGATCGATTGCTGCGCAATCCTTACGCCATCTTGATCGCTGCGGTCCCAAGCTCACGGCATGGGAAAGCTCATCCCACTGCCAGGTTTACGACCGGAAGGTCGCGCCCACTGGGCCAGCGACGCCCTCGCCGACGGCGCTAGCTCCGACTACTACCTGCTGCCGATCGCGGGCCTGCTGTTCATCTTCAGCCTGGCGCGAGTGGCTTACGCGCTGTGGCGGCAGGAGCCGTTCCAGCCGGAGCCGACGGTGGCGCTCGGTTGCGTGGTCGGTCTGCCGTGGTTGGCTTGGCGGCTGGTTCGGAAAGCTTGAGCTGAGTCGCTCAGTCGCCGGCAACGTGAACGACGAGCTTGCGCGCGTGCGGGCGCGCGCGATGCTCCCACACGTACAGCCCTTGCCACGTGCCGAGCGCCAGACGCCCAGCGCTGACCGGAATCATTTCGGACGTCTTGGTGACGGCCGAACGCGCGTGCGCCGGCATGTCGTCGGGACCCTCGTCGTCGTGGACCCACGGCCGTGACTCGGGGGCCAAATCGGCCAGCCACTCGCCCAAATCACGCAGCACGTTCGGGTCCGCGTTCTCCTGGATTACCAGGCTGGCTGACGTGTGCTGAATGAACACCGTACACAGGGCTGTCTTCAGGCCGCTTTTGGCGACGACGGCTTGGACCTGCGAGGTCACGTTCGTGAACCCACGCCCAGCGGTGCGAATCTCCACGACTTCCTGATAGGCGCTCAACTTGCGGCGGACTATGCGATCATCCGCGCCCGCGTGCCAGCTCCCGAAACCAGAACCAGCAGCTACCCGCCGGGTCGCCCGTCGCTCCGAGCCTTGGAGTTGGGGGCGTTCGAGCAGCGGCTGGAGAAGCTGACCCGCCGCCACCGCGTCACGCATGTCGCCTTCATGCTCGGGCAGCTTCTGGTCCGACGTGACATCGCGGCGGCCACCAGCGCGATGGCCTTCGATCTGTTTTTGGCGGCGATCCCGATGTTGGCGCTGGCTGGCTGGCTGTTCGGCAAATTGCTGCTCGGCAACCACGACACGGTGCTGCAGACGACCGCGCTCTTGCTCAACCTGACCCCGAACGAGGTGCAGGCTCTGACCTGGCAACAGCTCGATCGCTTCGCGCTCGGCAGCGTGGCACCGTTCGCGCTGGTCGGCGCGTTGTGGACGGCGTCGGGCGCCTTTCATACGTCGATGACGCTGCTCGAGGCGTCGGCCGGCACGGTGCGCCGACCGTGGTGGCGCAAGCGGCTGGTCGCGCTGGTCAGCGTGTTGGTCAGCATCGTGCTGTTCGGCTCGTGCGCGCTGGCTGCGGTGTGGATGTCGGTCGGGCCGTCGCGGCTGTTCGTTGCGATTTCGGGCGGTGACGTGCAGCTGAATCCGGGCGTCACGCACTACGTGTTGCTGCTGCTGTTGGCGCTACTCGGCGTGGGGCTACTCGGGCTGTTTTTCTACATGGCGTCGCCGCGGCCAGGCGTGCGGCGGCGCGTGTTTCCCGGTGCGGTGGTCGCGGTCGTAGCGGGCAGCGGCGTCTCGCTCGCGTTCGCGTTCTACGCCGGGCACCTGGCGCGCTTCGCGCTCTTCTACGGCAGCCTAGCGGCGGTCGCGGTCACGCTGGCCTGGCTGTGGTTCGTCTGCTTCTCGGTGCTGGTCGGCGCCGAGCTGAATCAGCTGCTCGAAAATGGCGAATAGTGGCGGTGAGTGGGTGAGGATTGAGTCGTGCCCGAAAAAGCCGCACTGCCACGCGCAGTTCCGTTTGATAGGCCGAGGTTCCTGGCGCGGGCGTGGGCCCGCGCGCGCCGCGCCCAGCTGGGCGCGCAGGCAGGGCCTACGCTCAAGCCGGTGACTTACGGACCATCGGGCACGGGCACGTTTACGGGATCAGCAATGCAGGGACACGCTCAGTGCGGCCCGACACAAACCCCGAAGTTTTGCGGCCGCTCCGACGAAAAAGCTTGGCACTTCTGGGTGCCGCAGTCGTTCTTCGTCGGATCGGTGTGGCAAATCTTGACGCACTGCTGCGTCACGCTCGAGCACACGTGATTCCAGGCGCACGGGCAAGCGTCGCCTTGTTGGCCGGTGCCGGGCTTCAAGCAAGTGGTGGTCCCGTCGTCCCTGACGATCATGCAGGCGGTGTCACCCTTGCAGCGGCAATCGCTCCCGGCAGGGCAGGGGAACTGCTCCTCCAGGCTGCAGGCATCGGCCGGTACACACACCGGCACGCGTGGCTGGTCGGTGCTGCTGGCGTCGCCGTTCCGCAGCGGCTGCTCTGCGCAGTAGGTGCCTGACGTGCAAGTGCTGTGCTGGTCGCAGCAGTAGGGCAAACAACGACCCGCGTCGCCGGCGGTCACGCAAGCGAAGCCCGCTGCGCAGTCTCCGGCCGAGAAGCACGGCGCGTTCACTTTGCCCGCGCCGGCGGGCACGCACTGCCGCGCGAGGCGGCTATTTTGGCGAACGACCTGGCAGCTGTACGCGGCTGCTCCGGGCGGGTTTTCGCGGCCGTTGCCGCCTTCGCCGCCGGCGCCGCTCGCGCCCGTCGCGCCGGTCGCACCGCCCGCTGCGGCACCGCTTGCGTTGCCGCCCGCTCCGGCTTGCGCGGCAGCAGCGCCGCTGATGCCTGCCTCGTTGCCCACGCCGCCCGCGCTTTCGCCGGCTGCGCCGCCGGTGCTGGAACCGCCGCTGCCGATCACCGGCGGCACGTAGTCAGTGCAGCCATTCTCGTCGTCGGGCGTGCAAGCGCCGACCTCGGGCTCGCCGCACAACGGATTCAAATCATTGACCAGCCCGCTGTCCATGCCCGACGCACCGGGCTTGTTGGTCATGGGGTCGCCCTGGATGCCACCGGTGGTACCGCCGCTGGTGCCGCCGGTAGCGCCGCCGTGGGAGCTCGGGTCGCTCGATGCGCAGCCGCCGGCCGTCACCCAGGCGAAGCCGAGGAACAACGCTGCGACTGCGAATCTCCTCGACGTCCTCATGCCAAACCCGTCACAGCGCCGCTGCGGTCACGCTCGCCAAGTAGATGGCGAGCGTCGTCACCCACAGCGTGACACGTCCACGTAGCCGCGCTTCGTAGCCCCAGTAAGCGGCCAACGGCGGTACCACCAACCCGACCAGCCCGTGCCACCACGGGTCCCTGCGCAACAGCCCTATGACAAGCGTGACATGGGCGACCACGAAAAGGCCGACCGCGAGGCTGATCAGGGCGAGCAGGGCGAAGTCCAAGCGCCGCCCAACATAGCTGCTTTTCAGGAACATTCAGGCGCGTTCGTTGTTCGTTCATTCGTCCCGTTCGGCCAATCCCACCCGGTCACCGCGTTTGGGGTGGGGACCCAAACGCTCCGAGACCGAGGCTTTGCAAGAACCGGGCGTGGTAAAAATCGCGACAAAACCCGGCCTGCCCATCACCCTGTCGATCGGGCGCCTTTATTGTAGACTCCCTCCCCTTGCGCCACACCTCCTCGCTCCTCGCGCTTGCCGCGCTCGGTCTGCTCGCCTCGCTACCCCAGGGGCTCAAGTCGGCCCAAGCCGGCAGCGCCACGTCCCGACCCGACACCATGCCGGTGAGCCAAATCCATCGTGGCATGAAGGGTTACGGCCTGACCGTTTTCGAGGGCACCCGCCCCGAGCGCTTCGACGTCGAGGTGATCGACGTGCTGAAGAACTTCCGGCCGCGCCAGGACTTGATTTTGATCAAGACCAAGCACCCACGGCTGGAGGTCGCCAAGGTGGTCGCCGGCATGAGCGGCAGCCCGATCTACCTCGACAATAAAATGATCGGCGCCTACGCCTACGGCTGGAGCTTCGGCTCGGAGCCGGTAGCGGGCGTGACGCCGATCGACAACATGCTCGAAGAGATGCAGCGGCCTCTGCCGGACAAAATCTTCGGCTGGCCGCTGAAGCCGGCGTCCGGCGGTGCGACGACGTCAGGCGCGCACGCCATGAACGACGCCGGCCGCTTCCGCGGCTCGAGCTACGATTTGCGCGAGCACGCAGCCGCGTTGGCGCAGCGTCGCGCTCCGGCTGGCACGGTCACCGCGACGCCAGTCGCGACTCCGCTGCTCGTTGGCGGCATGAGCAACGGCGCGATCGGCTTGGCGCGAGACCTACTTTCGCCGCTCGGCCTCGAGCCGCTGCAAGCGGGTGGCGGTGGCGCGCAAGATCCGGCGGCGCCCAAACGTTACGAAGACGGCGGCGCGATCGGCGTCCAGTTGATTCGCGGCGACATGAGCGCGATGGGGCTGGGTACGGTGACGCGCGTCGAGGGTGACAAGCTGGTCGCCTTCGGCCACCCGATGATGGAAGCCGGCGTCACGTCGCTGCCCACCTGCATCGGCAAGGTGCTTTGGTTCCTGGCCAGTGACCAACGCAGCTTCAAGATCGGCATGGGCGTGCGTGACGTGGGCGCGCTGATCCAAGACCGCCAAGCCTCGATCACCATCTCGCACAGCGCGGTGGCGCCGGTCGTGCCGCTCAAGGTATCGATCAAAGGCATGCCCGGCTTGCCCAGCTCCAACTGGAGCTTCGAGATCGCGCACGAGAAGTTCATGACGCCGTCGTTCATGGCGGTCGCGATCGGCAGCGCGTTGCAGGCCGTCGCCAACGAACGCCAAGACGTGTCGTGGACCGCGGTCAGCAAGCTCAAGATCAAGGGCTACGGCGAGATCCGGCTCGAAGACTACGGCGTCGCGATCGGCGGCACGCCCGAAGCCGGCGAGTTCGCGCGCTCGAACCTGGTGCGCGCGGCCGGCGCGGTGATGAACAACGCCTGGCAACCGGCGTTCATCGAAGGCGCC
>FSUE01000656.1_pt1 | contig 28520 bp, 23 predicted proteins | sample 1637031 | NCBI WGS metagenome assembly FSUE01 (sample SAMEA3914819, study PRJEB12502) | metagenome | biome: forest; material: soil | place: Canada | collected 2010-06-26 | depth 0.3 m | reverse complement strand
GCCGCCGCCGCGCCTGCCGCCGTCAGCGCCGCGGCGCGCCCGCCCGCCGACGCCGCGGCCAGCGACGAGAGCTCGGTCCGCGTTCGCACCGATCGGTTGGACCGGCTGATCGACATGGTGGGTGAGCTGGTGATCGCCCATTCGATGCTGGCAGCGGATCCGCGCACCGAAGTTTCACGCGACCCCGAGCTTTCGCGCAAGGTCGGCCACGCCGGCAAGATCGTGCGCGAGCTGCAAGACATGTCGATGTCGCTCAGGATGGTGCCGCTGCGGCCGACCTTCCAAAAACTGATTCGCATCGTGCGCGACGTGGCCAAGAAGAGCGACAAGTTGATCCAATTCGTCAGCACTGGCGACGACACCGAGATCGACCGCAACATGGTCGATGTCATCGCCGAGCCGCTGATCCACATGGTGCGTAACGCTGCCGACCACGGCATCGAGTCGACGGCGGCGCGCATCGCCGCCGGAAAATCGCCGACCGGCACGGTGAGACTGGCTGCGTACCACTCGGGCGGCAGTGTCGTCATCGACCTCAGCGACGACGGCGGCGGCCTGGATCGCGATCGAATCTTGGCGAAAGCCACCCAAAAGGGCCTGATCGACCCGAACAAGAGCCTGTCCGACAGCGAGATCTACCAGCTGATCTTCCTGCCTGGCTTCTCGACCACCGAGAACGTGACCGACATCTCGGGGCGCGGCGTCGGTATGGACGTCGTGCGGCGCAACATCGAGCAACTCAAGGGCCGGATCGAGATCACGTCGGAGCGCGGTCGCGGCACGGTGTTCTCGATTCGCTTGCCGCTCACGCTCGCCATCACCGACGGCATGATCGTTCGTGTCGGTGCCGAGCGTTACATCATCCCGACCGTCAACATTGCGATGAACTTCCGACCCGAGCCGAGCCAAGTCTCGACCGTGGTGGGTCGCGGTGAGGTGATTCTGCTGCGTGGTGAGCTGATTCCACTGTTTCGGCTGCACCAACTGTTCAAGGTCGACGGCGCGGTCACCGAGACCACGCGCGGGCTAGTCGTGGTGCTGCGTGACGGCGTCGGCTCGTGTGGCCTGCTCGTCGACGAGCTTCTCGGCCAACAGCAGGTCGTTGCCAAGTCGCTCGGCGCTGGCATCGGCAAGGTTCCCGCCGTGTCGGGCGGTGCGATCTTGGGTGACGGGCGAGTCGGGCTGATCCTCGACCCCGGCAGCCTGGTCGCGCTCGCCAAAGAATCGCGCGCAGCCCGGCCGCAGCAGCCCGAAGCCACCCGCAGCAGCCTTTCAATCCAACCCCCGATGATGGTGCAAGCATGAGCTCACAAGTCTCGACCACCGACCAAGGCGCCGCGTTGAGCGGTAAATACCTGACATTTTTCCTGGGCAGCGAGGAGTACGGCATCGCGATCCTGAAGGTTCGCGAGATCATCGGCATCGTGCCCGTCACGCCGGTGCCCGGAACGCCATCGTTCATGCAGGGCGTGATCAACTTGCGCGGCAAGATCATCCCGGTCATCGATCTGCGTGCCAAGTTCGGCATGCCCACGCAGGCTGCGACCCGCGAAACGTGCATCATCGTCGTCCGCCGTCTCGATCTCGAGCTCGGTATCGTGGTCGATGCAGTGTCGGAGGTGCGCAACGTAGCGGCCGCCGAGACCGACGCGATGCTCGACTTGGGCGGCGAAATCTCGGCCGAATACTTTTTGGGCATCTCCAAGGCCGACGGCAAGGTCCGACTCCTGCTCGACATCGACCGCATCTTGTCGACCGAAGACGTCATCGAGCTTGCGCGGCGCTGAGCCATGAACGCCAGTCCTCAGCTCTCTGCCGCCTCTTTTTCGGCCATCCGCGAGTTGATCTTTGCGGTGGCGGGCATCTCGATGACCGAGGAGAAGGAGGAGCTGGTCAAGGCACGGTTGGCCAAGCGGCTGCGCGAGCTCAAGATCGCCGGCTACGAAGAGTACCTGGACCGAATCCAGACCGATCGCGTCGAGCTGTCGAACATGGTCGACGTGCTGACCACCAACAAGACCAGCTTCTTTCGCGAGCAGCAGCATTTCGATTACTTGATCGAGCACGTTTTCCCGGTTTGGCGCGCCGAACGCCGGCCGCGGCAGATCTGGAGCGCCGGTTGCTCGAGCGGTGAGGAGCCGTACACGCTCGGCATGCTGCTGCGCGAGCATCTGCCGCAGCTCGACGTGCGAGTCTTGGCCACGGACTTGTCGACACGTGTGCTGGGGCGCGCCAAAGCCGCGCGCTACGCCCCCGCCACCGTCGAGGACATTCCGCAGCGGCTGCGTAGCAAATACTTGCGCCGTTGCGTCGAGGAGGGCCAGGTCAGCTACGAAGTCACCTCCGACGTGACGGGGCTGGTCTCGTTTGCACGGCTCAATTTGATGGGTGATTGGCCGATGCGCCGCCCGTTCGATTTGATCCTGTGCCGCAACGTGATGATCTATTTCAGCGACGACACGCGCACCACTTTGGCGCGTCGCTTTGCCGAGCTGCTGGCGCCGGGCGCCACGCTGATGATCGGCCACGCCGAAAGCCTGGCTTCGCTCGAACAACCACTGTCGCTGATTGAACCCGCGATTTACGCGCACTGAACGAACCCATGGCCAGCGCAACCGCCGAGAATCTGTTCGCCAGCAGCGATGCCACGCGCTCGCGGCGCGTCGTCGGCATCGCCGATATGGTGGTCTCCGCCGACCCACGCGAAGTGATCGTGACCTACGCGCTCGGCAGCTGCCTCGGGCTGTGCGTGTTCGATCCGGTCGCGCGGGTGGCGGGCATGCTGCACCTGATGCTGCCGCAAGGTTCGATGTCACCGGACAAGGCCGCGCAGAATCCGTTGATGTTCGCCGATACCGGCATCCCGAAGCTGTTTTTGGGCAGCTACGCGTTGGGTGCCAAAAAGGAGCGGATGATCGTGACGGTAGCCGGCGGCGCCAGTTTCAACATGAATGAAGACGCAGATTTGGCGATTGGCCAACGCAACATCGCCATGCTGCGCAAGGTGATGTGGAAAAATGGCGTGCTGCTCAAGAAGCACGAGCTGGGCGGCAGTGAGCCGCGCAACATGAGCCTCGACGTCCGCAGCGGCGAGGTGACCGTCGGCTTCGGCGGAGAAACTCGAATCTTGTTCGAAGGGAGCGCGACGTGAGCTTACACGTACTCGTCGTCGACGACAGTCCGGTCATGCGCAAGATGGTGATTCGCGTTCTGGGTATGAGCGGCTTGCCAATCGAGAGCGTCCACGAAGCTTGCCAAGGGCGCGAGGCGCTCGACGTGTTGGCGCGCGAGAGCGCGATCAATCTGGGCCTTTTCGACGTGAATATGCCGGTGCTGAACGGCGAGGAGCTGGTCGTGCAGATCCGCGCCGAGCCCAAGATCGCGGGCCTGCCCGTGATCATGGTGTCGACGGAAGGCAGCGCCGAGCGCATCGAGCGCTTGAAGCGCCTCGGCGCCGCCTTCATTCGTAAACCGTTTGGGCCCGAGGCATTGCTCGACGCCATCATCAGTGCAACCGGAGGATGAGATGAACGCCGAGTGGAAAGCCGCGCTGTCGCGCGCAGTCCGAGAAGTCTTCGAGAATTTGTGCTTCATGCTGCCGTGCCCGAGCGGTGTGTCGATTCCGCCGGAGACGTCCAGCCTGTCGCGCGTGGTCTTGGCGGTCGACTTCAGCGGCGCCGGTCGTGGCGCGCTGCACTTGACGCTGCCAGACTCGATGATCGCGCCGGTCGCATCTGCCATGCTGGGTGAAGACGGGCCGCTCGAGCTGAGCGAGCAGTACGACGCCGTCTGCGAGCTGGCCAACATCGTGTGCGGCAACGTCTTGCCGCTGATCGCCGGGGATCGCGCAGTATTCGACCTGGCGTCGCCGCGCGTGATTGCCACGATGTCTGCCGACTTGGGCGTCGCCTTCGACGCTTCGGCGCGGGTATTGTTGGACGATGGTTTGGTCTGCGCGGCAATTTCGCTCCAATTGGCGACCGCGCAGGGGGCGGCGTGATCCGCGTCCTGGTCGTTGACGACTCGGCGGTCGTGCGGCGCGTGCTGTCCGACGCCTTGTCGGCAGCGGCCGGGATTGAGGTCGTCGGCACCGCTGCGGATCCGTATGCGGCGCGCGAAAAGATCGCCTCGCTCAAGCCGGACGTGTTGACCCTGGATATCGAAATGCCGCGCATGGACGGGCTGACCTTCTTGGAGAAGCTGATGGCCGCGCATCCGATGCCGGTCGTCGTCGTCAGCTCGCTGACCCCGGCTAGCAGCCCGATGGCGTTCCGGGCGCTGGAGCTGGGCGCTGTCGGGGTGGTGTGCAAGCCCGGTTCGCAGTTTTCGATCCCGGACGTCGCGCGCGACATCGTGCATCAAGTGCGCGCCGCGTTCTTAGCCAAAGTGAAAGCGCCGTCGGCGCGCCGCGTGGCGCCGGTGCGTGCGGAGACCTTCGTCACGACCCGGAAAATCCTGGCGATTGGCGCTTCGACCGGTGGCCCGCGCGCAATCGAAGACGTGCTGTCGGCGCTGCCGCCAGCCGGACCGGGCACGGTGATCGTGCAACACATGCCGGTGCAATTTACGGCCGAATTCGCCAAACGCCTGAACGGGCTGTGCGCGATGCGCGTAGCAGAAGCGACCGATGGCGAGGAAGTACTGGCCGGCAAGGCGCTGATCGCGCCGGGCGGGCGGCACATGTTGTTGCAGCGCGTCGGCGCCACCTATGTCGTGCGGCTGAAGGACATGCCGGCCGTCAATCACCACCGGCCAAGTGTCGACGTGATGATGCATTCGGTCGCGAAAGCCGCCGGCGCCAACGCGGTCGGCGTGATCTTGACCGGCATGGGCAGCGACGGCGCCAAGGGCTTGCTGGCGATGCGCCAAGCCGGCGCATACACGATCGCGCAAGACGAAGAGACCTCGATTGTCTACGGCATGCCCAAGGAAGCCGCGGCTCAGGGCGGCGCGAGCGAGGTCTTGCCGCTGGAACGGATTGCGCGTGCCGCGTGCGCGGCCGTCGCCAACTGAGGTGCTGTCATGGCTTGGTTCAAGGATCTCCGAGTTCGCTCCAAGCTGTACTGCTTGGTGCTGGTTTTTGCGTGCGGCTTCGTCGGCTTCGGCGTCAGCGCCTACCGCACGCTGGAGCTGGTGAAGGTCAACGGCCCGTACTACGCCCGCATCGTCCAGGGTAAGGACTTGATCGCCGACGTGCTGCCCCCGCCGGAGTACCTGATCGAGTCGTACTTGGTCGTGCTGCAGATGCTGGACGAGCCCGACCCAAAGGCGCTCGATGCGCTAACTTCGCGCAGCCGTGCCCTGCGCGACGACTATCAGGCTCGTCACGAATACTGGCTGAAAGCGCTGGCGCCTTCCGCCATGAAGGAAGCGCTCGTGGCCCGCTCGTACCGGCCGGCGCTGGAGTTCTTCGACGTCTACGAACGTGATTTCTTGCCCAAGATCCAGGCGGGTGACATCGCGGGCGCTCGCGCCGTCGCGGCCGGATCGCTCAAACAAAGGTACGACCTGCATCGGACTGCTGTCGACGAGGTGGTCAAGCTCGCCACGCGAGAGGCACAGAGCGTAGAAAGCGAAACCACCACGTTGACGGCGAGTCGCAGCGTCGACCTCGTCTTGTTCGGCGCGATCACGCTGGCGCTGGCGGCGCTACTCAGCTTGTTCGTGACGAGACTGATCTGTCGTCCGCTCGGTTTGGCCGTGTCGGCACTGGCTGGCTTGGCCGCGGGCGACACGGCGCTCAGCGTCGACTACGAGTCGCGCGACGAAATTGGCGAGCTTACCGCCGCCTGTCGCAAGCTGAAGGCTGCGGTGTTGGGCGTCGCCCAACAAACCAGCACGCTGATTCTAGCGGCACGCGAAGGCAACCTGAACGTGCGCGGCGATGCTAGCAAGTTTCAGGGCATCTACGCCGAGCTGGTCCACGGCGCGAACGACATGACCGAGGCGGTGGCTGCGCCGCTCGACGAAGCGGCGCGCGTGCTGGAACGGGTGGCCGAGGGCGACTTGGTCGCGCGCGTCGACGGCCAATACCAGGGCGAGTACCTGCGCATCAAACTGGCGTTGAATGCGGCCCTCGAAGCCATCGGCGGCGCGCTCGGCGAAATCAAGGCCGCCTCCGATCATATCGCTGCCGCGTCGAGCGAGGTGTCGACGGCGGGGCGCGACGTCGCGTCGGGTGCTGCGCGCCAGGCCGCGTCGCTCGAAGAGGTGTCGGCCGCACTGCAAACCCTGACCGCCACCACCAAGCACAGCGCCAACAGCGCCGAGCAGACCCGGCAGCGCACCGACATCGCGCGCGCGAGCGCGCAGCAGGGGCTCGACAATGTGGAGCTGTTGTCGAAGGCGGTCGCCGAAATCAAGAACCGGTCCGACGAGACCGCGCGCATCGTGAGGACGATCGACGAAATTGCGTTTCAGACCAACTTGCTGGCGCTGAACGCCGCGGTTGAAGCGGCGCGTGCCGGTGAAAGCGGTCGCGGCTTCGCGGTCGTGGCGGAAGAAGTTCGCTCGCTTGCGATGCGCAGTGCCGAGGCGGCCCGGACTACCTCGGCCCTGATCGAGGCATCGGTGAAGAGCGCCGACAGCGGCGTAGCCCAGAGCCGCGGCGTGCTCGACGCTTTGCGCGACATTCATCAGCACGTCGTGGAGATCTCGAGTGGCATGGTCGATGTGGCGTCGGCTTCTGCGCAACAGTCGCAGGGCCTCGTGCAAATCAGTCGCACCGTCGAGGGTGTCAGCGAGGTCACGCAGCAGAACGCCGCCGCATCCGAAGAATTTTCCGGCACCGCGAATGATCTGGCCGCGCAAGTGACGCAGATGCGCGGCGTGGTGGCCGGTTTCGAGATCACTGCGCCAAACCGTGAGCCGGCCGCGGCTGCGAATCGGTCAGCCGGTACCGGCGTGGCGAGGTCGGCGCCGCGGTCGCACTCAGCGCGGGCGCTGCCTGCGTCGCGCGGTGCCGTCAGCCGCCAGCCGCGCGCAGGCCATACTTCTTGAGCTTGGCGTACAGCGAGCTGCGGGAGAGCGCCAAGATCTGCGCGGCGTCGTCGACTTTTCCGCCGGCGCGCCCGAGCACGGCGGCGATGTGACGGCGCTCGGCGTCGTCCAACGTCTGCGGTTCTTCGCCGGGCGTCGCGCGATCCGGTTCCAAGCTGCGGTCGAAGCGCAGTGCATTGCGGTCCAGCACGCCGGTTTTGCAGAACAACAGCGCGCGCTCGAGCACGTTGCGCAGCTCGCGCACGTTGCCGGGCCAGCGGTATTGTTCCAAGATTTCTGCGGCGTCGTTGCCCAGCTCAGGCGCCGAACGGCCGCGCCGCCGGCACAAATCGTTCAGTACGGTCAGCGCAACCGTGCGGATGTCTTCTCGGCGTTCGCGCAGCGGGGGAATATCGAGCGTCAGCGTGTTGATGCGAAACAAAAGGTCTTCGCGGAAGCGATCTTCCTTCACCATGCCTGACAAGTTGCGGTGGGTGGCCGCCAACAGCCGCACGTCACTACTGCGCGAAGCCAGCTCACCCACTCTGCGGAACGTGCCTTCCTCGAGCGCTTTCAGCAGCTTGGGTTGGACTGCCAAATCCAGGTCACCGAGCTCGTCCAAGAACAGCGTGCCCTTGTGCGCGACCTCGATCAGCCCAGGTTTGCTGGTCACCGCACCGGTGAACGCGCCGCGCTGGTGACCAAATAGCTCCGACTCCGCCAGCTCGCGCGACAAGCCGGCGCAGTTCAGGTCCACGAACGGCTCACATTTGCGAGCGCTGTTTTCATGAATCCAGCGCGCCAGCACGCCCTTGCCGCTGCCGGTTTCGCCCAAGATCAACACGGGTACGTCCGACTCGACGGCGGCGCTCGCCATCTCTTCGAGCCGGCGCACCGCGCGGCTCTTACCCAGAAAGGGCATCGGCGCGGCGCTTGCCACGGCGGCCGTGAAGTTACGCTGTCGGCGATCACGCTGTTGCTCCAGCGTGCGGCGCACGAGAATTTCCAGCGACTCGAGGTCGACCGGCTTGGTCAGGAAGTGCTCGGCGCCGGCCTTGATCGCGCGCACCGCCAAATCGATCGTCCCGAGGCCAGTCAGGACAATCACCGCTTCGCTGCTGTCGCGCTCGCGGGTGCTGGTCAACAGGTCGAAGGCGGTGCCGTCCGGCAGGTGGTAGTCGACGATCGTCAGGTCCGGCGACTCTTTGGCCTGAAGGTGGCGCGCGTCGGCGAGGTTCGCTGCCTCTTGCACGGCGAACCCGCAGCGCCTGAGGTAAAGCGCTAGGACGTTGCGCATTTGAACGTCGTCGTCGACGACCAGTACCTTGTCCAAGCTGATTGACTCCTACGCTTACCCGAGCAGGGCTCTTGGCGCCCTGCGGCCAAGTTAATAACCATACGCGCGCTTCAGGCCGAAATGAAGGCTGTGCTGCACGAGCGTGTTCGTCGCGGGGCCGGATCTGTTGCCGAAGGTCGTGGTCTTTCGAAGAAAAGACCTTAAGTCGAAGCTGGTAGTCGCCGTTTTGTGGGGGGCATGACACCGGATCTCAAGGCCAGCTGTCTCGACGCGCTCACCGAGTCGGCGAGTGAGCTAACCGCGACGGTTTTGGGCGGCGTGTCGTTCGCGGCGCTGGCCCAGCCACCGCTGCCGGCCGCCGGCCACGGCGCCTACCTGGGGCTGGTCGCCGCCGACGAGCCGGTCCAGGTCGGCATTTTGGTCGACGCTGGCGGCTGTCAGCTGTTGGCCAAGTTGCTGCTGGGCATGGAAGCCGGCGATGAGGATTTGGCACAGGCGGACGTGAGCGACGCAATGTGCGAAATCATCAACATCGTTGCCGGTGGCCTCAAGCGTCGGGTCAGTGAGCGGATGAAGGTCACGATGGGGTTGCCGATCTTCGTCGCTGGCCACCCGCTGCCGAATCAGCAACAGGAAGTCGACGCGCGCGCGCTGCAGATTTTTACGGTGCCAGTTAGTCTGCTGCTGCTCACTCAGAAACAACTCGCCGCGCCGATCTCGCGCAGCGGCGTCACGACTCAAATTGCGGGCCATGTACCCGCCAAGGAAAGCCGAGCATGAGCAAGACGATTTTGGTGGTGGACGACAGCAAGGCGATGCGGCTGATCGTGCGGCGCACGCTGCGCCAGGCTGGCTTCGGCGAGTACGAGGTCGAAGAGGCCGCCAACGGCCTCGAGGCGCTCGAGCGGATTGGTCAGGCCGTGCCGGCGCTGGTGGTTTCGGACTGGAACATGCCGGAGATGAACGGCATCGAACTGTTGAAAGAGCTGAACGCGCGCAAAGTAGCGGTGCGCTTCGGTTTCGTCACCACCGAAGGCACACCGGACATGCGTGCGATGGCCGACGAAGCCGGCGCGCTATTCCTGATCGCCAAGCCTTTCACGCCCGAGCAGTTCGAATCGGCGCTGCGCCCGATCCTGTCATAGGCACACCCGGCCAGCTAGAGTAGCGTGTGAGGACATGTCGCTCTCGGAGAGGCTGAAGCTCGCTGCCGGCCAGGACGATGCGCTCGAGCAGTTGCAGTCGATCTTCGAGCACCTCGCGGACGGCGTTTTTCTGGTCAAGGTGCTGCCCGGGCCAGCCTTCGTGTTCGAGGCCTTCAATCGACAGACCGCCAAATGGGTTGGCTTGTCGAGCGAGGCCGTGCGTGGGCGCCGCCTGAACGAGGTCGTGCCGGCGTCCGAGGCCGCGCGCATCGAGGCCTACTACCGCCGCTGCGTCGAGACGCGTGAGTCGCAGCGCTACGAAGAGATCCCGACCGCGCTGCAGCCGGACATGGCGTTCCAGACCACGTTGATTCCGGTGTGTGACGAGCACGGAGCGGTCAAGCGCATCGTCGGCGTCTCACGCGACTTGACCGACCAAAAACGCTCTGCGCGCGAGCTGCTGGAGTCGCAGGAGATGTTCGCCAAGGCCTTCCGTCACGGCCCGTACGCGATGCTGATTCTGCGGCTGTCGGACGGCGCTTACGTCGACGTGAACGCCGCCTTCGAGCAATTGTTCGAGTGCACGCGCGAAGAAGTGGTCGGCAACCTATCGGCCGCGCTATCGATTTGGCCGGATCCAGAGGACCGCCGGCGGCTGGTCGAGAAGGTGCGCGCTGGCGGCGGAGTACGCGACTATTCGGCCCACCTGCGCACGTTCAAGGGCAATGAACGCGACGTGCTGTTCTCCAGCGACCAGGTCGTGCTCGGTGGCGAGCCGCACTTGATCGCCACCGTGCGCGACGTCACGAAAACGCTGGCTACCGAGCGCACCAAGGCCGAGCTCGAAGCGCAGCTTCGCCAGGCGCAAAAGCTCGAGGCGCTCGGCACGCTGGCCGGCGGTATTGCCCACGATTTCAACAACATTTTGGGCGCAATGGTGGCGTTCATCGATTTGATTCGGATCGACGTGAACGATCGGATGAGCGTGCTGGATCACGTGGGTGAGCTGAAGACGGCGGCGCATCGCGCGCGTGACCTGGTGCAGCAGATTTTGACCTTCAGCCGTACCCAGAAGCCGAGCCGCAGCGTAACCAAGGTCGACTTTGCGGTGCGCGAGGCATTGAAGTTGCTGCGTTCGTCGGTGCCCAGCTCAGTCGTGATGAAGTCGTCGTTCGACGCTCAGGCGCCGCTGGTGCTGGCAGACGCCTCGCAGGTACACCAGGTGGTGATGAATCTGGGCACGAATGCCGCGCATGCCATGGGCGAGCGCGGCGGCGAGCTGTCGCTCAAAGTCGATCTGGCGGTGGTCGACGAGGAGCTGGCGCGACGACGCCCCGACTTGCGGCCGGGACGCTACGCGCGGATTGCCGTGACCGACTCTGGTCGCGGCATGGACGACGCGACCTTGAAGCGGATTTTCGAGCCGTTCTTCACGACCAAAAAGCAAGGTGAGGGCACTGGCCTGGGCTTGGCCGTGGTCCACGGCATCGTGCGCGATCACGACGGCGCGATTGCGGTCGAGAGCGAGGTCGGGCGGGGCACCAGCATCGAAGTCTTTCTGCCAGAGCACCTCGGTGAGCCGGCCAGCGTACCCATGTCGCCTTCGGCCCTGCCGCGTGGTCACGGCGAGCGCATCTTGGTCGTCGATGACGAGGAGGCGCTGTGCGTCTCGCTCACCCATTTGCTGACGCGGCTCGGCTATCAAGCGGTTGCCAAGGCGCAGGCGGAAGCCGCACTGGAGCTGTTCCGGCAGACGCCCGACGACTTTGCGCTCGTGCTCACCGATCTCACCATGCCTGGCATGACCGGCCTGATGCTGGCGCAAGAACTGCTGCAGATTCGGCCCAGCGCGCGCGTCGTGCTGATGAGCGGTTTCAGCGGAACCTGGACGCCGGCGTCGGTTCGCACGCTCGGCTTGATCGACATGCTGGTAAAGCCGCTCAACGCCCAGGCCCTGGCCGAGGGCTTGGCGCGGGCGATCGCGGAGCCGCGCTAACGTCCAGAATCTTCGACGCAGTCCGAGATCCTGGACCGAGCTTACAGCCGTGGCGGCCTGGCACCGAGCGCTAACTGTTGGGAAATATTCCGCAAAGTTCCGCGGCTTGTCAGCGTACGGCATGGCTCGCCGGTTGCATCGCACCCAAGCGATGCCGCATCTGTTCGACGCCTTGAATGACCTGGCCGAGCTGGCGTTGGGCTGCGCCAGTTGCAGCATCCGCCCGCCTGGCGATGCTCAGCCGGCAGCTTCCGGCATGGGCGGACTCGTCTACCTGTCGGGCGAGAGCGAGGCGATGCACGTCGGCGTGTTCGCCTCGCCTGAGCACTGTCGTTCGCTGGCGCGGTGCCTACTCGGGCAGCCGTTGGGAGCGGAGCTGCCCGATTCACTCGTGCGCGGCGCGATGTGCGAGCTGGCCTACCTGCTCGCCGGTGGCGTCAAACGTCGCCTGCTCAGTACCGGGCTGCCGACCGCGGTCGGTCAGCCCTCGTTCTTCGACACGATTGCCGAAGCTCGGCACGGTTGGCAACGGCGTACGCTGGACGTCGAGCTGGATGCGATCCGGGCGACGCTGGTGTGCGTTACCCAGAGCGATCGCCTGGCGCTGCTCTGAGCGACGCGCCTCAGCGCTGGATCTGCGCGCTTCGGCGCTGCGCGCCTCAGCGCTGGATCCGCGCCGAACCGCCCTTGGCGAAGGCGCGCACCTGCTCGACCGTGGCCATCGTGGTGTCACCCGGGAACGTGGTGAGCAAAGCACCATGCGCCCAGCCAAGGTTCACGGCTTCTTGCGGCGCTTCGCCGCTGAGCAACCCATAGATGAAGCCGGCAGCAAAGCCGTCGCCGCCGCCGACGCGGTCGATCACGTTCAGCTGACAAGTGGGCGACTGGTACGTCTTGCCGTCGACCCAGGCCACAGCGCCCCAGGTGTGGTGGTTGGTGTGGTGCACCTCGCGCAGCGTGGTGGCCACGCCCTTCACGTTGGGGTGCTTGGCGACCACTTTGTCGATCATCGCGAAGAACGCGCTCGGATCGAGCTTGGACTGCGAGTGCACGTCTTGGCCTTCGATGCCGATGCCCTTCTGCAGATCTTCTTCGTTGCCGACCAAGACGTCGACGTGCTCGACGATGCGGCCGATGACTTCGACGGCCTTTTGTTGGCCGCCCCATACGTTCCACAGCTTTTCGCGGAAGTTCAGATCGAAGCTGGTGATGGCACCGGCCTTGTGCGCGGCCTTCATGCCTTCGATGATCAGCTCGCCGGTGCCTTCGGACAGCGCGGCGAAGATGCCGCCGCTGTGGAACCAGCGCACGCCGCCCGCGAAGATAGCGTTCCAGTCGACGTCGCCCGGCTTCATCAATGAAGCGGCCTCGTGGGCGCGGTTGTAAAACACGACCGGGGCGCGCACGCCGTGGCCGCGATCACTATACACGGCGGCGATGTTCGGGCCGTTGACGCCGTTGTGCTTGAAGCGCTTGTAGAACGGCTTCACGCCCATCGCCCGCACGCGCTCGGCCACCAAGTCGCCGATCGGGTAGTCGACCATCGCGCTGACGATGCCGGCGTTCAAGTTGAAGGCGTCGGACAGGTTGGCCGCGACGTTGAATTCGCCACCGCTGACGTGGATTTGGCATTCCGTGGCCTTGCGGAACGGAATGACGCCCGGGTCGATGCGGTGGACGAGCGCGCCCAGGGATACGATGTCGAGAGCGCCTTCGGGACGAATATTCAAGCCTGCCATGGTCGTTTTCCTGTTGTATGTCGCCGCGTCGCGAGATCCATCGCGAAAAATCCGCGAGCCTACTTACGCCGCAAATCTCGGCCGATCAACGGCTGAATTTTCGTGCCGGGCCCGCGTACGGCGTCGCGGGGCCAGCCCCGTCCCTAGGGTTGGAGAAACTTCTCGCGCAAAGCCCTCGCCTTGGTGTCGCGGGGCCAGCCCCGCTCCTAGGGTTGCTCGAAAAACTTCTCGCGCAAGGCCCATAACCCGAGCCCAGGGTTGGACACGAAGAAAATTTCTTCACCGTCCGGCAGGCGGTTTTTTCCGTCTTGCAGGCGTTCAGGCGCGTAGCGTTGAAGGAGCGGACCTAGGTCCGCCCATTCATAGCCAACGCCCGCCACTTCTTCCGGGGTCAGACCACCGGCCGCCCAGCGCACGCGAAAGCGCCCTTCGCTCGAACCGTGGATCAGGTGCGCGGCCGCCGACAGCGAAGCGGCCAGCTCGGGATCGCGTTGTACTTGCTCGAGCGTGTGCGCGGTGCCGCGATAACCGTGACGACGGATCAGCCTGTCGATTCCAGCGTCCTCGCCAAAGCGCCGGACCCCGGGACCGAGGACGACCAGCTCACCGCCATCGGCGATCGCCATGCGCGTGCGGTAGATGGCCTTATTACCGAGCCAAGTCGTCCGAAATTCGTGAGGCTCGAGGTAAACGACGACCTTCTTGAGCGGAGCATCCAGTAGGTCGAGGTTGAGCCGCTGCACCAGCGGAGCGCCCGCCAGAAAACAGCCCTCGTCGTCTCCCGCATACAGGCCATGGGTTTGGATTTGGCCCTGCGCGTCCTTCTTGCGCACCGTGCACAGGTAGGTGAGCGGCAAATGCGCGGCCAGCTGGGCCGACATGTAATTCAAGATGTCGCGCACGGGCGTGTGCGGGCGGCCCATCATGGTCTCCATGCCACACACCGCGCCGACGAAGTGCGAGCGATCGATGCTCTGTTTGCCGCCCGTGCCGACGAACACGTTTTTGGCGTGATTGGCGATGCCGATCACCTCGTGCGGCACCAGTTGGCCGACGGAGATGACACGCTGCCAATAGCCGCTGGCGATCTCGCGGCTGACTTGACATGGCACGCTGAAGTCGAGCTTGGCTGCCGTCACGTGGCTCACGAACGAGCTCGGCACTTCACCCAACTGCGTGACGGTCGCGCGAAAGTCGTGAACCAGGAAGCGATCGTGCGGCACGCCGGGGAACATGCTCGAAAGCTCCTCGGGGCTCATGGCCTCGTGCGTCCCCAACGCGGGCAGCACCTTCACTTCGGCCACGGGCGCGAGGCGTCGATACAGCGCGGCCGTCAGCTCGCCGGCCCCAGAATGCGCGCGAGTCGCGTCGGGCGGTACCAGCAGGACGCGCTTCGGGGAGCCGAGCCCAGCGACCAGCTCGTCGAGCAATTGGTCGACGACGGCTTGCGTCAACGGCTGCTCGGCGTCTTCCGCCGTTGCGCGCAGCGTGCCGCGCGGCAGGTTGGTTCGCACCAGCGAGCTTGCTACGCGCTCGATGACTTCGGCATCGCTGAGCGTGGCCGAGAGCGCAAAACGCGGGTGGCCGGGCGGCGCCGCGGCGAGCGGCGGAACCGTGCCGAGGTGCACGCTCAGCGTGCAGTCACCCAGGCGGCGGGCAAGGCTCAGCCTTAGCTCCGATTGTCGGGCCTCCGAGGCGCCCGTCACGACGATCGTCACGCCCTACTTATGCCCGAACGGGCGCTTCCGATCACGATTCGGGCTCAGAACGAGAGGAATCAACAGGAAGGCGGGAAGGCGGGAAGGTTTCTTGGGGTGGGCGGCCTGACTGTTCTGTCGCTCTCGCCGGCTTAGCGACGAGGGGGACGGGGTTGCCAAACGGGGGGCGTGGCCGTCGCGCCGTCTTCGGGCCAAGGGTGACGGGGGTATTTGCGCATCAGCTCACGGCGGACGCTGGGGTAGTGACGCTCCCAGAAGCCGCTCAAGTCGGAGGTGACTTGCTGCGCGCGGCCGTTGGGCGCCAAGAGGTGCAGTGTCAGTGGGACCTTGCCCCGGCACACGCGGGGGCCTTGCTTCATGCCAAAGAAGTCCTGCAGGCGTGACTCGAGCCAGGGCGGTTTGCCGGCTTCGTAGTGGATTTCGGCGTTCTTGCCGGCGGGCAGGCGGAACGACTCCGGCGTTTCCGTGGCTAGCAGCCGTTCGGCGGTGGGACCGAGCGATTGGCGGAGCTCGCGCGCCGGATCGAGCTCGCGCAGTTGCGCGAAGCTGACGCGCCCCTGGCACAGCCGTTCGGCGGCGGTGTCGTCGAGCGTGGCCGTCATTTCGGGCAGGCCGGCTTCCGGAAAATGCTCGCGCAGCAGCGCGAGCCGCGCGACCAGGCCTCCCCAACCATCACTGCCGAGCGAGCTGAACACACCGCGCGCCTTGGCGGCTTCGAACAGCAACCGTGAGGCCTCCGGCGAAGCCTGAGCCGTGCCGCGCTCTTCATCGAGCAAGATCGCCCCGAACGCCATGCCTTCGCGGCGTTCGACGCGCTCGGCGTCGGCGTTCCAAACCAGCTCGTCTTTCATCTCGATGCGCGAGCCGTAGTCCTCGAGCAGCCAGTTGGCTTCGATGCTGGTGGCGAGTCGCACGGCGCCTTGGGCGCGGCCGCCGCTGCTCTGCTCGTCGGCTGCCACGGCGACCAGCAACTCGCCCTCGTGAACCACGCTGGTAGGGCTGAGCTTGGCTGAACCGCCTTGCGACAGCACGATGTCCGGGTGGCCCGGGCGGCGCCGCTTGCCGACGCGGTCAGGGAAGCCGCTCAGAATGCTGCGGCGCACGGCGGCGTCGAGCGCGTCGGGCGAATCGGGCCGCGCGGCGCGTTTGCGGACGCCGCCCGACAGCTTGCGGACGGTGGTTGCGACCGACTGCACGGTCCGCACGTCGAGCCCGGCGCGCTTCACGCCGTCGGGCCGAAAATTGACGGCTTCGGCCTCGGCGAAGCGCGACATCAGCTCGAGCACGTCGCATGGACCGCTGACGCCCAGATCGCGCTGTACGCCGGGCGTGATGCGCAGGCGCGCGTCGCTGCGGATGTCGCGCTCTGACAGCAACGCCGCCGCCAGGCAGGCCTCGCTCGCCACCCCCAGTTGCTCGCCGCGCGCGACGATCCGCGCCAGGCGCGGGTGCAGCGGCAGCTCGAGCAGACGCTGGCCGAGCGGGGAAATGTTACCATCGGGATTGGTCGCGCCGAGCCACTGCAATAGGTCCTGGGCGGCGCTCAACGCCGCGTCCGGCGGCGGCGTGAGCCAGCCCAGCTCGCGCGGTCGGCCGATGCCGGCGCCGGCCAACGCCAGCAACGCTTCGCTCAGATCGGCGCGCGCAATTTCAGGCAGCTCGTGCTCGCGGCGTGATTCGAAATCGCCCTTCGTATACAGGCGCAGCACGCGGCCTTCGCGGGTACGGCCGGCGCGGCCCGCGCGCTGGGTGGCCGAAGCGCGGCTGATTTTGACGGTCGTGAGCGTAGGCAAGCCGCTCCACGGTGAATGACTGGCCAATCGGGCCAGCCCCGAATCGATGACGGTGGTGACGCCGTCGATCGTCACCGAAGTTTCGGCGACGTTGGTCGACAGCACGACTTTGCGCCGCGAGGCCGGTTCGACCGCCCGCGCCTGCTCGGCGATTGGCAGGTCGCCGTGCAGCGGCAGCACCAGCAAGCCGCGTTCGGCGGCCAACGGCTCGAGCGCCGTCAAGGCGCGCCGAATGTCGGCCGAGCCGGGCAAAAAGACGAGCACGTCGCCGTCGTCGGCGCTGGTCGCGCTGCGCACGGCGCTGACGACTTGTTTGTCGAGCGGGCGATCATCGGCCGCCGCCAGGTGCTCGATCACGAGCGGGAAGGTGCGGCCCTCGCTGCGTACGCGCCGCGCGCCCAGCAGCTCGGCGACCGGTTCGGCGTCGAGCGTCGCGCTCATCACGGTCAAGCCCAGCTCCGGCCGGCGCTGGCGCAGCCGTTGCAGTAACACCAACAGCAGATCCGTGAGCAGGCTGCGTTCGTGAAATTCGTCGAGCACGATCTGCCCGACGCCGGGCAGCTCGGGTTGGGCGAGCAGGCGCCGCAACAGCACGCCCTCGGTGACATAGCGAATTCGCGTGTTGGGGCCGGAAACTTCCTCGAAGCGCACGCTGTAGCCGACGGTGTCGCCGAGCTTCTGGCCGCGCTCGCTGGCGACGCGCTGAGCCGTGAGGCGCGCCGCCAAACGCCGCGGCTCGGCCACGATCACTTCGCCGTCCGGGAATGCTCGGTGGATCGCCCACGGCACGCGCGTGGTTTTGCCGGCGCCCGGCGGCGCCTCGAGCACCAGCGGCAAACGGCTGGCGAGCGCGGCCGAAATCTCCGGCAGCACCGCATCGATTGGCAAGGGATTTAGCACGCCGGTTACAGCAGGAAAGAGACGCCGACGCTGGCCGTCGGATGACCGACGCGCATCGTCAGCGTGATGCGGTCGGTGAAATGAAAGCGCCCGCCGACGTAGATCGCCGGATGCGGCAGCGTCTTTTTGCCGAAGTCGAGCAACGCACCCGGTTCGCCGAACACCGACCAGTTGCGAGATAGCCAGAAATTCCACTGCATCACGACCGGCACGCGAAAATGATCCTTGGCCCAGTCCGCGCCGAAGCCGATGCCAACGGTGTTGTTGACGCTCGAGACGAAACCGTTGTCGACCAGCTCGATTGTGCCGCGAAAGCCGACGCCCGGTCGAAAGTCGTCGAACGGCGCGATCAGCGCGTGCGGCTCGGCCTCGAAGACGTAGTCGGGGTGGGCGCCCGGCAACTTGATCGTCGACGTGTCGGCCAGCGCGAGCGGCGCCTGGAGCAAACTGGTGATGGCGCAGGCAGCCACCAAGAGGAGCCGGAGCTTCATGACCCCTAGCTGTAGCTCAGGCGTGGCGTGCGGCTCAACGGCTGACGGCGTCGAAACGCGTGTGCGTGACGTCCATTCGCGAATTTTGCGGGAATTTGAGGTGCGCGACGGCGTGGCGCACGCAGGCGTTCAGCTTGGCGCTGGGTGGGGTGCTGACCACCGTGATGCCGACGGCGTGGCCATCCTTCACCGCGGCGCAGATCTCGAACACGGTGCGCTCGGGCAGCGAGCAGCCGCCGAGGTAACGGCCATTCTGCAGGATGCTGGCGTAGGCCTCGCGTGAAATGTCGGGCGCGCCGCGCGCCGCGCCGATCGTGAGCTGCTCGTTGTTGCGAGCGATCGCCGCCTCGCAGCTCGCCGCAACGCTGGGCGCATCGGGGTCGCTGACGGGCGGCGGCGCGTCGGGGGCGGCGTCTTTCATCGGGCGCTCTTCGGCGCGCTCGAACAGCGAGTCGATGCGCGGGCCGTCCGCGGCGCGCTCGCGTTGCGGCGGGCGCGAGGAGTCCGTAAATTCCGGAAACGACATGGCGACGCGCCGCTCGTCGGCCTTGCCAGGCGCAGCCGCTTCGCGCTCTTCATTGCTCGACCCCAAAAATCCTTCCCGCCTTCCCGCCTTCCTGTTCTCTCGATTCTCGCGCTCCCGCTCCGGCTGCTGCTCACGCTCGTTTGCGACGACTGGTGCTGGCTCGGTCGCTGGCGGCGGAGCAGCTTCGGGCGGGGCCGGGAGCTCGGCCACCGGCGGTGTCGGGGTCGTGACGGTTTCGGGAACGGCTTGGCGTTCGAGCGCCGGCGGCGCGGCCGGCGGTTGGTCGGCATCGCGCTCCGAGGCTTCGGCTTGCGCGGGCTCGAGCGGGTGGGGGCCGAGGTGGGCGAAGACGTAAGTCAGCACCCCCATCGCCAGCCAGTAACCGGCGGCCGGTAAGGCCAATGGCGGTAGACGCCAACCTCGACGCAGCGCGGCGCGCCGCTCGGGCGGGAGCGTGAGGCGCGGGCGGATGTCGAGGCGAACGGCCAAGGCGCGCATCGTGCAACCGCGCGGCGCGTGTTACAACCCTCTCGTTTTGGCACGAAATGTCGCGCTCTTCGATCTGGACCGCACCCTTTTGCGGGTGGATTCGGCACGCCTGTACACGCAATTTCGCCGAGATCGAGGCGAAGCGTCGCTGCTCGACGCACTGCGGGTCGGGCTTTGGGCCGCGCAGTACACGCTGGGCGTGATCGACGCGCCGAAGGTAGCCAGGAAGGCGCTCGAGAGCTTTCGCGGCCGCGCAGAGAGCTGGCTCGAGCAGAGCTGCTTGGAATGGTTTCCGAAATACGTGCTGCCTGAGCTGCAGCAGGCTGGGCGCCAAGCCGTCCAGAAGCACCGCGAGGCGGGCGACTTCATCGCGATCGTGACCGGTGCCACGCGTTACGTGGCCGAGCCGGTCGCGGCCGAGCTTGGTATCGAGCACGTGATTTGCTCCGAGCTGGAGATCGACCTGCAAGGCTGCTTCACTGGGCAGATTGTCGAGCCGCTTTGCTACGGCTCGGGCAAGGTCGAGCGCACCTCGAAGCTCGCCGAACGCGAGGGCTTCCGCCTCGAGGACGCTGTTTTCTACAGCGACAGCATCACCGATCTACCGCTGCTCGAGTTCGTGAAGGCGCCGATCGTCATCAACCCCGACCGGCGCCTACGCAAGATCGCCGTCAAGCGCGGCTGGCCGATCGAAGCCTGGTGACTCGAGGGCCGACTGAGCCGCGTGGCTCGAAGGGGTGAGGAGTGAGGGGTTAGGGGTTAGTCGGTCCAAGGGGGGAGGGGAGAATGAGGGGGTCGCTGCTCGCGAGCGGCCAACGTTACCGAGTGCGCGCTGCCGCGCGGCCGACGCCAAGGGGTGAGGGGGAGCATGCAGCATGTCCGCCCCCACTCTTCCCTACGACCCTCCGCCGACTAGCCCCTAACCCCTCACTCCTCACCCCTGAGTCTTACGGACCACGTCAGGTGCCAAAGGTCCTTCACGACGCCGGGCAGCCGCCGCAGCAAGTTGGTCGAGGGTGGGCGCTTCTCGAGGACGCGCACCGGAATCTCGACGACGCGCAGCGGCGCGCGGTAGGCGCGGATCACCAGCTCGCTCGAAAATACGTCGCGCTCGACCTGGCAGGCCTCGACGATCGGCAAGACCAAGCTGCGGCGAAATGCCTTCAGCCCATGCGTGTCGGTGCCCTGAAAGTCGAACAGCACGCGCAACAGCGCCGTGTAAAGCTGGCTGGCGCTGTGTCGGAATAGCGGGCGCGCGTCGCGGGCGCCGCCAATCAGCTTCGAGCCGATCACGAAGTCGGCCTGATTGCTGCGCAGCAGCGCCAAGGCCTGCAAATGAAAATCGACGTCACAAAGATCGATTTCCTCGCAGATCAGTAGCTCGCCGCGCGCGCTCGCGATGCCGCGGCGCAGTGCTTGTCCGTAATTGGGCGTCGGACTTTGCTCCAGCCGCAGCTCCGGGTAGCGGGCGCAAAGCTCGCGCGCCACATCGGCGGTGCGATCGCGCGAGCCGTTCTCGGCCAAGATTAGCTCGTAGCGCAGGCCGTGGGGCGCCAAGCGCTCGCGCAGGTCGACGACCGCCGCGTGCAAGATCGCCTCCTCATTGAAGACCGGGATCACGAACGAGACTTCCGGCGCTTCGCTCATCCAGCGTTCCCGAGCATGGCTTGCGCCTGGCGCGCGGCGCTGCGCCCCATCAACAGGGCGTCCTCCATCGACGAGTAGTTCCACGCACCATAACGGCCACTACTGACGATGCGCTGCTCGGCCAAGAACGGTTCGATGATGTCGAGCGCGGCACGGTAGTTGTGGTCGTAGATCACGTATGCGTAGTCGAGCGTGCGCAGGCGCCACAGCTCGAGGTCGCGCTCGCTGTGCAGCAAGCCGAGCTCGCACAAGCCCGCTACGACGCCGGCCAGCGCCCGCTCCGGATTCGGCGCGCGTCGATCGACCAGCTCGACGTACAGGCTGGATTTGCCGGGCGGCGCGAGCTTCTCGCTGAAATGCGAATAGCAACCGACGCGGTAGAACGGATACTTGTCCTCCGGCACGTAAATCCAATGATACGGGTTGCGGTTGGGAACCTTCAGGCCAAGGTCGAAGTAATGCAGGTGCGAGGCGCGCAGCTTGCTGGCGGCTTCGGCAACCGGCTCCGGTACGCTCGACAGCAACCGCAGCAGCGCCGGCAGTGGGATGCTGCTGACGAGCACGTCGAACGGCACTTCTTCGTCGTCGAACACCAACACCCGCCGCGAAAGATCGACGTGCTGCGGTGCGCGTGACAGCTCGACCGACGTGCGTGCCGCGAGCGCCTGCGAAAACGTGCCGATGCCCAGCTCCGGATACAAAAAATTGGCGTTGTAGCCGAGCTCCGGCGCTGGCGCGCCGAGCGCGCCGCGCAGCACGTCTTCCAGCTTCGGCTGCGGCACGAAGCGTTGGCACCATTCGTGAGTCACTTCGCTGGCTGGCACCCCCCACAAACGCGCGTTGTAGGGCAGCATGAAATGCTTGCTGATGCCGGCGCCGAAATGCACGAGACAGAACTGCTCGAAGCTGTTGGGCTCGGGCTTGTTGGTCGCGAAATGCGCTTCCAAAAACCCGGCCACGCATTCGTACGCGACCTCCGGCGGCAGACCGAACGTGTTGGATTGAAACGGATAGCGCGTGTACACCCCGTGCGAAAAGACGGCGCTGCGCCGTTGCAGCCTGCGGTACTGCTCGGCCGGCAACAGCTCGGTCGCCAGCGCCTGCATGTCCGGGTCGCGCAGATGCAACAGATGCCCGGTGCGATCGAAGCGGAAACCCTGGTCTTCGAGCGTGACGACGTGGCCGCCCGGGATCGCCTCACGCTCGAACAACCGATGCCGGACGCCCGCCTGGCCCAAGCTCAAGCTAGCGCTCAGCCCCGTGAGCCCCCCGCCCAAAACCGCAACCGGAACGCGCTCAGCCGTCATGCTTCAATGCGCCGAGTTCCAGTCGCGGCCGTGGCCGACCGAGACTTCGAGCGGCACCGACAGCGGGTAGGCGCTCTCCATCGCGGCCTTGATCTTGCGCTCGGCGTCGGGCACCTCGGCGTCCGGCACCTCGAACACGAGCTCGTCGTGGACCGAGAGCACCATCCGCGCGCCGGGCGTGGGTGGCTCGCGCAGGGCCAACATGGCGAGCTTGAGGATGTCGGCAGCGGTGCCTTGAATCGGCATGTTCATCGCGATGCGCTCGGCCGCCAAGCGCTCGGCGCGGTTGGCGCTGCGGATGTTGGGCAGCAAGCGATGCCGGCCAAGCAAGCTGCGCACCGCCTCGCCGGCGCGCGCCCGCTCCAGCGTCGCGGTCATGAACGTGCGCACGCCGGCGTAGCGCCTGAAGTACGCCGCGATGAAGTTCGACGCTTCGGCGCGCGCGATACCCAGGACCTTCGACAGGCCGCTGTCGCCCTGGCCGTAGATCACCCCGAAATTGACGGCTTTGGCGCGCGTGCGCATCTCGCGCGTCAACGCTTCGGCCTTGACCTCGAAGATTTCCATCGCCGTCCGCTGGTGCACGTCTTGCCCGCTGCGGAACGAATCGCACAAAACTTCGTCTTGCGACAGGTGCGCCAACACGCGCAGCTCGATCTGCGAGTAGTCGGCGCTGACCAGCTGGTAGCCGGGCGGCGCGACGAACGCGGCACGAATCCGCCGACCGAGCTCGGTGCGGATCGGGATGTTCTGCAAGTTGGGATCGGTCGACGACAGCCGACCGGTGGCCGCGACGGCTTGTTCCCACGAGCTGTGCACGCGACCGGTCTTGCTATTTTGCAGCGCGGGCAATGCGTCGATGTAGGTGCCCTTGAGCTTCGTCACCTGGCGCAGCTCGAGGATGATCTTCGGTAGCTCGTGCTTGTCGCTGAGCGCTTCCAACGTTTCGGCGTCGGTCGAACGCGAGGTCTTGGTGCGGCGCAGCGGTTTGAGCCCGAGCTCGTCGAACAGCAACGTCTCGAGCTGGCGCGGCGAATTGGGGTTGAATTCGCGCCCAGCCAGGCGCTGCGCCTCGGCTTCCAAGCGCTTGATCTCGGCATCGCATTCGCTGCCGAGCCCGGCCAGCACGGCTTTGTCGATCAGAATGCCGTTGAGCTCCAAGTCCGACAGCTCTTGAGCCAGCGGTAGCTCGACGTCGCGGTAGAGACCACCCAGGCTGTGCCCTTCCAGCTTGTCGGGGAGCTGTCCGGAAAGCCGCAGCGCATAGTCGGCGTTTTCGCACGCCCAGCTGGCGACCGGCTCGATTGGCAGCTCATCGAGCGGCACGCGTTTGCCGCGCGCCGGCTTACCCAAGTCTGCCAGCGGCCCAGTCACCAGCCCCAGCTCGCGCTGCGCGAGCGAGACCCGATCATGCCGCGCTTCGGGGTCGAGCAAGTAGCTGGCCAGTGATGCGTCGAAGCCGTAGCGCTGAAAGCGCAGGCCGGCTTGCCACAGCGCGACGTCGGTTCGCTTCAAGTCGTGTGCGCTCAGCGCCGCACCCTGCGCGCCGAACAGTGGTGCGAGCGCGGCCTTCAGCTCCGCGGCAGCCGGTTGTTTGGGCACGCCCATGAAGCGATGGCCGAGCGGCACGTAGCGGGCGCGCCCGCTCTTGCCGGCCAGCGCAAAGCCGACCAGCGCGCCGCGGGTCGGGCTGTCTTCGGTCGTCACCACCTCGATGCCGGCTGCGCCTTCGCTCTTCAATGCCGCCGCGAATTCGCTGATTTCCTGGATCGAGAACAGCGCGCCGTAGTCGGCTGCGATGCTGGCGGCAGCCGAGACGGCCGGCGCTGGGCCGGGTGCAGGCCGCGACGTCACCGGGCCGCCGAGAGGCAGGCCGATTTGAGTCATGCCGGAGTTGGGGGGAGGGGCAGGGTTGGAGTTAGAGCCGGGGGTGGGGCCGGAGTTCGCTGCGGGGAGGCCGTCGGTGTTGAGCAGGCCGAGCATGCGAGTGAAACCGAGCTCACTGTAAAGGGCGCGCAGCTTGTCGACGTCGCGGCCGCGGTAGGTGAGAGCCTCGCGGCTCACGTCGATCGGGCAATCGTCTTTCAGCGCCACCAGGCGCTGGCTCAAGAAGGCTTGCTCTTTGAACTCGGTCAGGTTCTTGAGCAGCCCCTTTTTGGTGATTTGGCCCAGGTTCTCGTAGATGCCGCTCAGGGTGCCGTAGGCTTTCAACAGCTCCATGGCGGTCTTCGGCCCGACCGACGGCACGCCCGGGATGTTGTCGGAGGTGTCGCCCATCAGCGACAACAGGTCATGCAGCTGGTCGACGCGGACGCCGAAGCGTTCTTCGACCTCGGGGGGCCCGATCACGCGATCGCGCATGGTGTCCCACAGCATCACGTCGTCACCGACGAGCTGCATCAAGTCCTTGTCGGCCGCCAGGATCACCACTTTGAGCTTCAGCTCGCGGGCGCGCCGCACCACCGTCGCAATCAAGTCGTCGGCTTCGACGCCCTCTTGCTTGTAGATGGCGGCATGAAAGCCGAGCACGATCTGCTCGCAGCGCTGGAGCTGGCTGCGCAGATCATCCGGCGAGGGTGGGCGATTGGCTTTGTAGTCAGGATAGATCTGGCGGCGAAACGTCTCGCGCCCAGCATCCAGTGCCACTGCCATCAGCCGCGGGCTGCGCTCGCGCAGCATGCGCTCGAGCATGTTGACCATGCCGTGCACGGCGCCGGTCGGCTCACCGCTGGGGCTCGAGAGCGGCGCGACCGCGTGGTACGCGCGCAGCACGTAGCTCGAAAGATCGACGACGTAGATGACGTCGTCGGAGCCCGGTGGAAAAAGCCGCGTCGGCATAGAGGCGCGCCGGTCTTAACATGGCCGCAGGCGTCGTCGCAGCGCCGCGATGCGGTGTTTCGGCCGCTGGGCCTGGCCCCCGATTTTGTCGAATCGGAAACAATGACCAGTGAGCGGAGCGCGGCCGAGCGCGACCCAACCCGACCGAGCGGCAACCCAGCTGGCGTTCGCGGCAAAGCGTCTGTAACCTTGGTTGCTTGGTGGCTCAGGATGTCGCTCCTCCCGGATTGGTAGCGGGGAAATACCGACTCACGAACCTGATCGGTCGTGGCGGCATGGGCTCGGTGTGGGAGGGCACGCACGTCACGCTCGGCACGCAAGTCGCCGTGAAGTTCATCGACTCCGAGTACGCGGAGAGCCCGGAAGCCCGCAACCGGTTCGAGAGCGAAGCGCGCGCCGCCGCCAAGCTGCGCAGCAAGCACGTCGTCGAAGTTTACGATCACGGCGTCACCGACGACGGTCGCCCGTTCATCGTGATGGAGTACTTGCGCGGTGAGCCGCTCGACAAGCGGCTCGATCGCTTGGGGCGGCTGCCGGCCAAAGAGACCGCGCGCATGCTGATGCAGGTGTGCCGCGCGCTCTCTCGCGCGCACGCCAACGGCATCGTTCATCGCGATCTCAAACCCGAGAACGTCTTTCTGGTGTGGGACGACGAAGACGGCGCCGACGTCGCCAAGGTCGTCGACTTCGGCATCGCCAAGTTCACCGACAATCAACTCGGCAATTCCTCCGCGACTCGCACAGGATCTGTGCTCGGCACGCCGTACTACATGAGCCCAGAGCAGGCGCGCGGCCTGCGCAGCGTCGACTATCGCTCGGACTTGTGGTCGGTCGGTGTGATCGCTTACCGCTGTGTCATCGGCATTTTGCCGTTCGAGGGCGAAGCCGTCGGTGACTTGTTGGTCAAGCTGTGCACCGCACCGTTGCCGATCCCGTCGCAAGTAGCTTCCGACATTCCGCCTGGTTTCGACGCTTGGTTTGCCAAGGCGCTGACGCGGGAACCCGAAGGTCGTTTTTCGAGCGCGAGCGAGCTGGCCGAGTCGTTGGCCGCCGTGTGCGGCATGTCGGTGCGCGGCTCGTACTCGACTGCTGACATCCCGATCCCCAGCTTCGCCAGCGGCCCGAGCGGCCACTCGTCGCCAGCCATGACGCCCGGGCTCGGTGCGTTGACCCCGCACGGCGTCATGCCCGTCACCCCGTACCCAACCGCGGATCGCACCGGTCCCAACCCGGCTTTCAGCCAAAGCACTGCGCACGCGAGCACACTGCAGATGGCGACTGGCGCGCCGACCACGCAAACTCCCGCGCCGAGCACCGGCAAGAACACTGGCGCGATCATCGCCGCAGCGGCGGCAGCGGTGGTGGTGCTGGCGATAGGCGGCGCGGTGCTGCTGAAGACGCTCGGCGGTGGCAGCGCCACGCCGCCCGGTGCCGCGGAAACCATGCCGCCGGCCGCGCCCGGCCAAGCTCCCGCAACTCCGCCGGTCTTGCCGACGGCCGTCCAGCCGCAGCTCGCGCCCGACATTGCTTCCGCCACCCCTTCGGCTGTTCCGCCGGTCGTGGCGACCGTGAAGCCGAACCACCCGCCAGCCTTCCCGCCGCCCGCTCATCCGGTCAAACCGGGCGGGAAACCGCCCAAGCCGGGCATTCCGCCTGCGCCCGGCGGCGACGTCGGTTTCTAAGCGACGAAACCTGGTTGCCGGCCTCTGACCCCTTCTAACCGCCCAGGGTGATGGTGTGGAGGGCGGCCGTCCGCCGACACGGCCGTACACTGAATTACATCTGTGTGACAATCTGCCGGCCGGGGATTGGTAGTTCGGTTGATTAGCAACCGATGCAAATCCTGCTGTTAGCGGCTTATTGCTCCGTCCTGATCGTCCTGTGTACCTATGGCGCCCATCGCGCGCACTTGGTTTACCAATGCTGGCGGCACCGCCGCCGCATCCAGGTGGGTGAGCGTCGCGTCGACATCGCCGAAGACGCGTTGCCGACGGTGACGATCCAGTTGCCGATCTTCAACGAAGCCACCGTCGCGGCTCGGTTGATCGAAGCGACCGGCAAGATGGACTACCCGGCGCACAAGCTCGAGCTTCAGGTGCTCGACGATTCGACCGACGAGACCGTGCGCATCGCGCGCGAGGCCGTCGAAGCGCTGCAGGCACTGGGCATCGACGCGCAGCACGTGCGGCGCCCGAATCGGCACGGCTACAAAGCCGGCGCGCTCGACTACGGCCTCGGCACCGCCAAGGGCGAGCTGATCGCGATCTTCGACGCCGACTTCGTCCCGCAAGCGGATTTCTTGCGCCAGGTCGTGGGTCACTTTCAGGACTCGCGCATCGGCATGGTGCAAACGCGTTGGGGTCACATGAACCGCGACAGCAGCCTGTTCACGCAAGTGCAGGCGTTAATGCTCGACGGTCACCACATGGTCGAAAACCGCGCACGCTTCGGCGCCGGTCACATGTTCAACTTCTCGGGCACCGGTGGCATCTGGCGCCGCGCTGCCATCGACGCCGCCGGCGGCTGGCAGCACGATACGTTGACCGAGGATCTCGACCTGTCGTACCGCGCGCAAATGGCCGGTTATCGCTTCGTTTATCGCAGCGACGTGCTGACGCCGTCCGAGCTGCCGGAGGACATTTCGGCCTTCCGCGCGCAGCAGTTCCGCTGGGCGAAAGGCACGGTTCAGACCGCGCGCAAGCTGCTCAAGCGGGTGGTGTCGTCGGAGCTGAGCTTCGATCAGCGGGTCGAGGCGTGCTTCCACATGCTGCCGCACTTTGCCTACCCGATGATGGTGATGCTGAGCCTGCTGCTGTTGCCGGCGCTGATCTTGATGCCGGCTACCGACCTGAAGACGATGCTGCTGATCGACCTGCCGCTGTGCTTCGGCGCCACGGGGTCGATCGCCACGTTCTACATCACGGCCGAGGTGGCCCAGGGACGTTCGGGCTGGGGCGCGGCCAAGCGCTTGCCGGCGCTGATCGCGCTCGGCGCGGGCCTGGCGCCGCACCTGACCTCAGCGGTGTTCGATGGCCTGACCAAGATGGCCGGTGAGTTCGTGCGTACCCCCAAGCGCGGTACAGTTGCCGCTCGCTACTTTCAGCATGCGAAATTACCTCTGGTCGAGATGGCGCTGTGCCTGGTCAGCGCGGCCAGCGTCGTGGCGTCGCTGAAGACCTCGCATTATTTTGCGACACCGTTCGCCACGTTGTTCACGCTCGGCTACGGCTACGTCGCCAGCCAAGTGGTCTTCGAGCAGCTCGGCCGTCCGGTCCCGGCGCCCGACCGCATCTCCACGCCGTCCGACGAGGCAGCCGAAGAGCTGCCCGGCCTCGCGGCATAACTGCCCACGCGCGGGCAAACCGAGCTCGAGAATCAACAGGAAGACGGGAAGACGGGAAGGCCAGAGGACGAGATTTTGGGGTGGGCTGCGCCCAATCCTGAAAATCTTCCCGCCTTCCCGCCTTCCTGTTCGCTCGTGCTGGCTTCTTCCTTATGGACTTCCGTAGGGCGCTCGGTACTATTTTCGCTTCGAGGGAAGCCAAACCCCACTTCGTAGCGAGGCCATCGTGACCAAGGCAGACATCGTACACGCCGTGTATACGCGGCTCGGCGGCTTCTCCAAGAAGGAGTCGGCCGATCTCGTGGACTTGGTG